>Ga0206952_10050_pt1 | contig 38255 bp, 27 predicted proteins | sample Alteio_BWOrgHeat_39_FD_152966 | JGI IMG/M metagenome (GOLD analysis project Ga0206952, IMG submission 152966) | Enriched cells from forest soil in Barre Woods Harvard Forest LTER site, Petersham, Massachusetts, United States -... | ecosystem: Environmental > Terrestrial > Soil > Temperate forest >... | reverse complement strand
CGCAATAATCGCGTCGCGCACGACGCCGACGCTGTGGGTGTTGGTAATGGCAACCGGTCCTTCCAGAAACACGGCGGCACCATTCGCATCGAGAACAGCGAGGATGCAGAGATGCCCGGCGCCAGCGCGCGCGTCTACCTGCCGGCACGCACTCTGGCGACGCCTTCGTCGCGTGCCACTGCTCACGTCGGCTAGCTGTACTCATCTTTTGCTGGCTTGGAAGGGCGGTCTACGATAGCGTTCCTTGCATGCGAATATGGTTTGCTATCGTTCTTTCACTGTCAGCTATGACGATCCAGGCACAGCGCGCGCGCGATCTCGGAGTGCCATTCGATGGCACTCCCGGACCGCTTGACGCGATTACCGACGTGCGCGGGGTTGAAGTTGGCCATACGACTCTGATCACGGGCAGCGGACCTCTGAAAGTCGGCGAGGGGCCGGTGCGCACCGGCGTCACAGTGCTGCTTCCACGCGGCAAGTCGAATGCAGACCCGGTGTATGCGGGATGGTTCAGCCAGAACGGCAACGGCGAAATGACTGGCACGACGTGGGTGGAAGAGTCAGGGTTTCTGGAAGGACCGGTTGCCATTACCAACACCCACAGCGTCGGCGTCGTGCGCGACGCGATTATTGCGTGGTCGCTCAAGCACCCGATGTTTCATCAGGACTGGTCGCTGCCGGTGGTTGCGGAGACATGGGACGGCTGGCTGAATGACATCAACGGATTTCATGTGAAGCCGGAGCACGTCTTCAGCGCGCTCGATGGAGCGCAGAGCGGCGCCGTGCCAGAAGGCGCGGTGGGCGGCGGGACTGGGATGGTCTGCTATGGATTCAAGGGCGGGATCGGCACGGCTTCGCGCGTATTGAGGAAGGAAGATGGCGGCTACACCGTTGGCGTGCTGGTGCAGTGCAATTGCGGACGGCGGCCGCAGTTGACGATTGCGGGTGTTCCGGTGGGGAAGGAAATTACCGAAGGTGTTCCCTATTCGATGTTCAAGGATGATGAGGCAGGCGCGCAGCAGGGTGATCGCGGTTCGATCATTATCGTTGTGGCCACGGATGCGCCGCTGATTCCTACGCAGTTGAAGCGGCTTGCGCGGCGGGCAACGATGGGGCTTGCCCGGACCGGGTCGACTTCAGGAAACGGGTCGGGGGATATTTTTCTGGCCTTCTCGACGGCGAATGCGCATGCGAACGATGAACCGGGTCCGAACACGATACAGACGGTCGCCAATGGGCGGATCAGTCCACTCTTTAATGCCACCGTCGAGGCCACAGAGGAAGCAATTGTCAATGCGATGGTGGGCGCGAAGACGATGACCGGCATCGATGGGCACACTGTGCCGGGGCTTCCGCATGAGCAGTTGCAGGAAGTGCTGAAGAAGTATGGACGGTAATTAGGAAACGGAATAGTACGCTTTTGGACGGTAACAAGAGGTAAACTACTGATATCACACGCATGCGTGGTCTGTTGCGGGCAAACCCGACATGTGTTACAATGGGAATTGTAAGCTGGGAAAAGGGCAGCTAGTGACTGCCCTTCCCGTAATGGTGACGGTCGTGCATGTGGCAAGCTCAACCGCCTAGTGAGCGGACTACCTTCCGGGGTATTACGGGTTCGACTCCCGTCCGTCACCCCAGATTTCAGGGCGAAATAGGAAGGAACTACCTCCTATTTTGCCCTTTTATTGTGCGATCCGTCAAGAGTTTTAGTAGGTGGTGGCCTCGTCATAAGCGAACGAGCTTTGTCCAGTTTTCGCACGAGAACCGAGCTTAGTCGGAGTCCGCAATTCGCGCCTTTCTTCGAGTACATCCTTAGCTGTTAAGAATTGGATTCTCGGATAAAGAATCCCAGAGTATTCATACATTCCTGCTCTAGCCGCTTCCTCACGCATAGCCTTGCTCGGCTCCTCCAAAGAGAGCATTCCGGCAATAGCTGCATCTGACTCGCGTTCGAGGACACCGCGAAGGTCACGTACATCTGTTGGCCTCATCTTGCCACCCTTTACAGACAGTACGACTTGTTGCAACCCATCTTTTGTTTCAAAGTAAAGACGACCGTCGATTCCCTTGTCTCCACTCAACCGCCTAGTTGGGAAGCCTCCTACTTTTTCGACAAACCAATGCTGGAACTGGAAGGGATCACGCTTGAACAGAGCGTGTGCCTGCTCTTCGGATACGGGGATGCCGTCAACTTCAAAATTCACTCCGTTGACCAGTCTGTATTTATCCTCTAGAACATCCCTAACCAGATTGACGGACAGAATGGCGATGTCACAGCCCTTCCACTGTCGATGGGTTTTCTCCGCTGCATAAATTGTGGTTCCGCATCCGCAGAAGGGATCGAATACTACATCACCTTCATTGCTTGAGGCGCGAATAATACGCTCCAATAAAGCGATGGGCTTCTGCGTGGGATACCCTAGTCGCTCCTTCGCCATTGAATTGATCGGGGAAATGTCCGTTATTACATCTTGAATCGGGACGCCTCCCACCAAGTACCGTTTGAATTGAGGGAACCCGCGACCATTGTGTTTTCCGCGCGGGGTCCAATAAATGAATCCGTGCGCATTTAACGAGTCCAGCTTTTCTTGGGTCGTCATGAGCGCGGCTTTGTCGGCACCCACAATTCCGGCGATTGCCTCCTTCGGAATTGCCCAGTGTCTTCCGATCTCTTTGACGCTGAATCCCTGCCAATCCTTTCCTGAGTCTCCGCCACCCCACCCAGCCCCGGTGAGATCACTAAGGCGATAGTGGCCCTTCTCATCATGGTGCTTATACTTTACCTTCAAATACTCTGGGTCATAGGGTTGATACACCGAATTCCAGGTGAACTTATCAGACTTCGTATAGAACAGAATTACATCGTGAACAGGCCCCCACCTGTTTGGATTAGCATGGGCGCTTGTTCGCTTCCAGATGACCTCATTTTGAAAGTTGCGATGGTCGAATATCGCATCCATCATAACTTTGATGTAGTGGCTGGCAGTGGGATCACAATGCAGATAGATAGACCCGGTGGACTTTAGAATAACCTTCATGTGAAGTAGCCGCCGGGTCATATACAACAGGTAGGCCAGCACATGGGGCTGGGTGTCGCGGAGAGCGCGCATCCACAATCGCCAGAACTCAATTACTTCATTGTTGACTTTGTATTCCCGCAATAAGACAGGCATGTTGCGAAGCAACTCTTCCTTTTCGTCATCCATTTCCCACGTATCGCAAAATGCTTGAGCCTGATCGGGAACGGGCTTTCCCGTGAGGTTCTTGTACATGAGGTTGTAGTTTTGCTTGGAATTGAAGGGCGGATCAAGATAGATCAAATCGACAGAGTTGCTGTGCATCCGCTGCATCCTGTCGAGGTTGTCGCCATAATACAGATGGTTCATGCGCCCACCATGATGCCGGGCATAGTTTTGAACGAATCCGGCTCTCTGCGCTGATTGAATTTGAAGCAGGCCAGCTCCATATATTTACGGCTGTAGTGGTGGTGAGAGCCGTACCATGCCCGCTTCACCAAGCTCCAGAATCCCTCGATGCTGTTCGTGTGGACGATGCCGTTTGCGTATTCAGTCGCGTGATTCATGGTCGAGTGCATGATGTGAGCAGACATTTCCCGGTAGCCACTATACTCGTCGGTCATCAGGAGGGAGGCTTCGCAATCGACAAAACGCTTGATAAATTTCACAAGCCTCTTAGAGGAAAGTTGGCCCGGGTCCATCGGCTTTGCTACCACACGCCCGCCGCGCTCCATCACTCCAACGACTGGCGTCTTTTTCGTTCCGCGCCCGCGCTTATTCGGAGCATCATCACCCTTCTTATTGCCTTTGCGTGGCTTTCCACCAATGTAGGTTTCATCGGCCTCAACAATGCCCATCAGGAGTTTCGCTTGCTCCGTATCAGATACCATCGCTACTCGAACTCGATGCATCATGCTCCAAACTGTAGGCCGACGAATGCCGAGATCGCGGGCAATCTGATACGAACTTGCCGACTTCTTAGCATTAAGCATCAGAGCCAAGAGAATGAACCAGCTTCGCAGCGGCATGTGTGTTCCGTGGAAGATAGTACCGACTGTGACCGAAAAGGCACGATGGCATTTTTCGCACTGCCAGCGTTGCCCTGCACGATCTCCACTTACATGACGGCAAACTTTATCGCTTTGGCAGTACGGGCACACAGGATGTCCTTTCCAGCGGGCCTGCTCAAGATGAGCAACTGCCTGTTCTTGGGTTTGGAAAGAGTTGAAAACATCAATGATGTTCATGCCAACCTCACATAAGCATCATCGCTCCGATCGCTTAGATAGTCAAGTCCAAAAGCGTACTATTACGTTCGGAAATTACCAGGACCAGGTGAATTCTGATCCCTTCAGGCGCTCCACTTCACGGATGACGCGCCATAAAAACGGCACCAGCTTGCGCAGGATCTCTGTGTAGTCGTAGCTGATGCCACGACGCGAGGTGGGGTGGGCCATCATCTTGTTGAAGACCCAACACGGGGTTCCCTGCCTCACTGCGTTGCCGTATTTGACGCGAAGCGCATCGACCAACTGAGTGAGCATTGCGTATTTTGCATCGGACCTGTAGTCAGGAAAAAGGTTGCTGAGCGCGATATCGTCCGGCTCTAAGCCCCGGGATAAAAACACTTCGCAGAGTATCCGCGTGTGCAACACAGCGCTCTCTTCGAGAGCATTCGCAATCACCTTGCGGTGCTGCCCGAGTGCGTTGCCGTCCAGGACAATCTCGCAGGTAGCGGCAAGCATTCTTACTTCATAGGACACGATCAGCCACGGATCGGAGCCAGGCATGGAAGTGTGTCAGAGGGCGATGGCGAGAAAACGCAGACGCACATAGTCGGCGGTCCATTTGCCGAGGTCGTCGCAGAGGACCGGCTTTAGCATCTGGATCGTTTTGTTGAGTGCCAACTCCCTTTCGGCCTCCGGGAGTTGGGCGAAGAGTCCGTGGCGGAAAGTTTCGAGCCATCCGCGCATGCCGCTTTCAGGGAGCGGGGTTGGACGTGGTAGCAGCTCGATGTAGTGGACATCAAAACCATGATGTCGAAGGCGCGATTCGTAAGCAGCCGGCGTGGGGAAGTAATTGTGTTCGGCGTGAATGGCGTCGATTCCCAACTTTGAAAAGACGGCAAACAGCGCCACCTGAATGGCGGCAATGTTGCCGTGGCCTCCCATCTCTGCGACGAAGCGGCCTCCGGGCTTGAGCGCGCGATGCACGCCAGCGAGAACTGTGTCCTGATTGCGCATCCAGTGCAGAGCGGCATTCGAAAAGACGGCGTCGAACTCGTGATCGAAGTCGAGGGCGTCGGCACTTGCCACCAGTGCGTCGATGCCCGACGCCTGCGCGGCAGCGACCATGCTTTCGGAGCTGTCCACGCCCTTTACCTTCGCTCCCAATGCGATAATCTTCGCCGTCAGCGCTCCGTCGCCACAGCCGAGATCGAGGATTCGCTCATCGGGCCGCGCATCGAGCAGATCGAGCACGCCCCCGGCGAGGTCGGCGACGAATCGCCCGTTGAGCGCATACTGAGTGGCGTTCCAAGTCTGTTCCGTCATGGTGATCATTGTAGGCCAAATCAATTTTGCGAAAGCAACTTGACAACGATCTAAGGCATAGGCAATCTATGCCTATGAGTTTTATGCCTAAACCTGATATGCCTCCCGGCGCGCTTACTCTCCTTGTCCTGCGCGTGTTGCAGTCCGGCTCTCTGCATGGATACGCCATTGCACAACGTATCCATGTTCTTTCGAGCGAAGTGCTGGCGGTGGAAGAGGGCTCTCTGTATCCGGCGCTGCAGAAGATACTGCTGAAGGGATGGGTCACAGCGGAGTGGGGTATCTCGGAGACGAACCGCAAGGTCCGCTTTTATCGCCTGACTGCGGCTGGCCGCAAGCAGTTGCAGGCAGAGATGTCGAACTACGACCGTGTTACGGAAGCCATTCAGACTATATTGCGCACCGCATAAGGGAGAACTTCATGGGCGAACTATTCCGCCGTCTTCGCTATCTGCTGTTTCACCGGCGTTTCGATCGCGAGCTGGAAAACGAGATGGAGTTCCATCGCGAGATGGCGGCGCGCCAGGGCCGTGATAGAGATTTCGGCAATACCCTGCGGCTGCGCGAGCAGTCGCGCGAGGCATGGGGATGGACATGGATTGACCGCCTCTTTCAGGATCTGCGCTACGCGGCGCGCATTTTGTGGCGTTCGCCCGGCTTTGCGTTTACGGCGATCGGGGTCCTGACCATCGGGATCGGCGTATGCGTAACCGGCTTTACCATGCTTAATTTTCTTGTGTTTAGCTTTCTGCCTGTGCGCGATCCAGCCTCACTGGTGCGTCTGCAAAGGCGTTCACCGGAGATCAATACCGCCGAAACTCCTTATCAATCATTCCTCTTTTATCAGGCTCACACCAAAACATTGTCGGCCATGTTTGCTACGATGGGCAGCCCGGCAATGGAGCTGGACGACGACCTGAAGCCAGTGTCGATTGATTTTGTAACTGCGAACTACTTTACTGAGTTGGGAGGGACTGCGGAGACAGGCAGGCTGCTTGATCCGCATCGTGACGATTCCGCGGCGGCAGCTCCGGTGGTTGTTCTCAACTATATGTTCTGGCAGCAACGCTTCGGCGGCGATCCCTCGGTCATTGGCAGAGTGATTCGCCTGAACAAGAAGCCCGCAACGATCATAGGTGTTATTTCTGCGTTCTCTGCCAACCTGGATGGAAACGATGCGAATGTCTATTTGCCGATGAAGCAGCAGCCGTATTTCGTCGCAGGCAGCACGGCGCTGACCGACGTATTCAGTCCTGGCGGCGTGCGCATGTGGGGCAGACTCGTGCCGGGGGTCACAGTGAAGGCATCAGCCGAGGAGTTGCTGGCGCTTACGAATGATCTGCGAAAGCTGTATCCCAAGCTTATCTGGGACAAGGAATACATCCATATCGATCCGGGCGGTCACCCCACTATCCTGCAGCCGGAAATGCTACGAGCGTTTGCGTTGATCGCGGCATTGCTGTCGCTTATCTTCATTGTGGCTTGTGCAAACCTCGGCGGGCTGATGATGGCGCGCAGTGTAACGCGAGAACATGAGATCAGCATTCGCATTGCGATAGGCGCGAACAGAAAGCGCATCTTCCGGCAACTGTTTACCGAGAGTCTGCTCCTCGCTCTGCTCGGTTCATTCAGCGGGCTGACTCTGTCCTACATGGGACTGCGCATTATATCTTCCATGAATCCAACACCGGCCTGGGTCAGCTTCGCCCCTGACTGGCGCGTGCTCTTGTTCGTGGTTGGCATTGCGGTTTTAGCAGCTCTATTTTTCGGACTGGCTCCCGCGCTGCAAATTGCTCGTCAACGCCAGCGCAAAACGATTGTCCGCCAGATACTGGTGGGCGCGCAGATTGCGGCGAGTTGTGTGCTGCTGATCGTGTCGGGGCTATTGGTACACGCGGTGCTTCACATGATGCACACGGATCCGGGATTCGGGTACGAACAGGTGATCGGCGTCAGTCCAGGACTCGACAGTCACGGGTATACGCATCAGGCTGCACAAAGCTATATCGATACCCTTAGAGGGAGACTGCTTGGCTTACCGGGCGTGAGGTCGGTTGCCTTGTCGAAAATATCTCTTCTCGGCAATGGCTATACGGCCTATATGACTGAGGATATCGGAGGACATGCAGTCAACATCTACCCAAACTGGGTCGATACTGAGTTTTTCAAAACCATGGAAATTCCGCTGTTGCGTGGACGAAACTTCCGTCCTGGTGAAACACACGCGGTGATCGTGAGCGACTCACTGGCGCGCAAATTATGGCCGGGACAGGAAGCACTGGGGCAGAAGTTTGGAGATCAGAAGGATCTCGTCGTGGGGATCGCTGGAAATGCGCGCATCAAGGCGCTGAATGATGGCGATGCGGTAGAAGTGTATTGGGCGATGCAGCCTTCTGACATGGCTGCGATGACCTTGCTTGTCAAAACTGCCGGCGCTCCTGATGAGCTGCCACCCATGATGAAGTCGATTGTGGAGACGCTCGACCCGAAGCTGTTCCCATATATCTGGCTGCTCAAATCCGGCTTCCGCGACTACACGAAGATTCTGGAGAACACCGCACTTGGAGTCAGCGTGCTGGGAATGATGGCGGTACTGCTGGCCAGCGTGGGGATTATCGGGCTGGTTGCTTATGCGGTCTCGCAGCGCACGAAAGAGATCGCGATTCGGCTGGCGCTGGGAGCCAGACCGATGCACGTGTTGTCAGTTGTCTTGCGGCAGTTCCTTATACCTGTTCTCGCCGGCGCCGTTGTCGGGGCGATGATTACCGCTGGCGTATCGCAATTTCTACATAAGATCCTGTTCGGCATCAGCAATCTTGATCCTGTGGGTTATGCGGGAGGCATTCTGGTACTTATTGCCATAGCGGCAGCCGCTGCCCTGCTGCCGGCGCGACGTGCTTTGCGTGTCGATCCGATGAGCGCTCTTCACGAGGAGTGAGATAATCGCGCCAAATAAAACGCCCTGGCAGATGGCCAGGGCGTTTTGTATCGGATACGGAAGTTCTTAGTGAACTACTGACTGGAAGAGCGGCGATTGCAGGAGGCTGGCGAACTGGCTGTCGGAGGCCGCGAAGCGCACCTGCAAGGTACCAGCGTTGGAGTCGATGGTGGTGTTGTCGATTGCCGATTTTTCAACGGCTGTGCCGCTTACCTTCTTGTACATGGCAGCTGCGTTCAGCAGTGACGACATGGTGGCCGCAGTGAAGGTATCAGGCGTGACGACATCGAGATTAAACTTCACCCCATTGTTGAAGTTCATCGTGTAACGTGATGCGGTCAAACGCTTTTTAACCGTATCGTAGTCGGCCAGCTGTGAGGCTTCGCCGAGGACGCCGCGCATCATCATCTGCGTTCCCTTCTGGTCGAGAATGCTCCAGATGGGCTCGGTGTCGACGATGGACATCTGCTGCATCATGGTGTCATTACCGAGAAAGTTCGGCGTCATGCCATCGCGGGCATCGAGCGCGTACTTGATGGCGTCGCTCGACCCGAAGACCATGGTGGTGGGATTCAAAAAGCTGACCAGCATGCCGCTCGCGCCCATAGGGTAGATGATGTTGTTACGAATCTTGCTGGATTTCACCTTTTGCTTTTTGAAGTTCGCCAGAATGTCGGGTAGGGAGAACTGTCCCTGCGCAATGCCGACGATCTTTGTGCTGTCGCCGCCGTTTGCGGTGCGGAAAGCGGCGAATGCCAACTCATCTACGTCGTGGTTCTCATTGAATCCGGATGACTTCAGGGCCGTTTCCAGCTGCTTCAGCTCCGGTGGAAGCACGCGCGCCTTCAGGTTCATGGCCGCGTCCGAATTCTGCATCGCACGGTAGTCGACGACGATCAGTTGCTGCACGTCTTTCGGAATGGCTGCGCGCGCGTCGCCGCCAAGCTGCGCCGCGACTGCGGGCAAGGATGTAAAGATGCCCAGCGCCATGGCGGCGGCGAGCGATAGATTCTTACCAAACTTCAAATTCATACCTCCGAGGGCCGCTGACTTCAAATTTGCTCAGCCCCTCGTATCTAGAAAGCGAGCAGAGATGCCCGACCTTCTATTTTAGACTGGCACGGTCGTGTTCCGATACCGGCCATGCAATCGGACGCTCCAGCCTCCGCTCCAGAAGCTTCTCATCCGGATTAAACCCATGTAATTGACGTACCCACTCGCTGTCCTGCTCAAAAGCTGCTTCCGGGAGCAGCCCGATCAGCTCGCCGCGCACGGGTTGGGTGCGGTGCCGCGCTGCCTGGCGCTTGACGGCAGCGTAGGCGTCGGCGACCGAGGTCTGACGGAAGTCGGTGATATTCATGGAAATCTGCGCCATGCCGTGGGCCAGCACACCCATTGCTTTCACGCCGGAAAGACCACCCCCCGAGGCCCGTATCTCTTTCGCGATGGCTCGCGCGGTGGTGACGTTAGTCGTATCCAGATAAATGTTGTAGGCAATCAGGAAGCGGCGGGCTCCGACGGCCGATGCTCCGGCGGTCGGGTGCAGGTCGGGACCACCGACGTCAGGGCGTCGGGTAACATCTTTGCGCACGACATCGCGCAGCCCCTCAAACTGGCCCTGGCGAACATTTTCAAGCAGGGCACGGTCGGGACGCGATGCTGCTGCCTCGTAGAAATAGACGGGAACGTGATGACGCTTCCAGATTTCCATGCCGGCCTGGCGCGCAAAAAGCGCGCACTGTTCAAGCGAGACGCCGCGAATGGGCACAAATGGAATCACGTCGGCGGCGCCGATGCGTGGGTGGACGCCTTGCTGCGAGGTGAGGTCGATGAGCTCCGCAGCTCGTCCTGCTCCGCGAATTGCGGCTTCGACCACGGCAGTAGGAGGTCCGGCAATCGTAACCACACAACGGTTGTGATCCGCGTCGAGTGACCAGTCGAGGAGAGATACGCCGTCGAGACGCATGGCCGAAAGGATGGATGCGACCTTGCGCGGGTCTGCTCCCTCGGAGAAATTCGGCACGCACTCGATTAACGCATCGCTCATCTGCATCCTGCCTGAGCATCTCAGGGCTAAAGCCTTCGCCTACCTGATCTGGTTCGTAGAAACTTTTCTTAGCGATGATCGGCTACTTCCACCAGGTGTAGCCGAGTTGGAACTGCACGCTTGCGTTCACTCCCGGATTGCGGTCGCCCAACGATGCGCTTGATATATGAATCGCATTTGCAGCAAAGGTCAAGGACTGCCGCGGCTTCACAAAGTAGTGGAAGCCAACGCCGAACTGCGGGGTGAAATTCCAAACGCTCGTTCCACCCGGCTCACCATGCTGCACGATGATGTCCGGCGGAAATTTGTGGTTCGTCCAGACCAGCCCGCCTGCTCCCTGGAGGAAAGGAGCGAACTTCTTTGCCGGCTTCAGGTCCCAGCGCAGGATGATCGGGGTGATGCTGACGCCGCTGAAGGTTCCGCCGTTATAGGGGAGCAGCGCCGTTCCTGTCTGGCCTTCGAATTCGTACGGAGTCTCCTGCAAATGGGGCGCGGGAGTGAAAGCCTGCCAGTATGGCATCAGTTCGCCTGCGTATTCAAATTGACCGCGCAAAATACCGGGCAGGTGCTGATCGGTGATGACCTTGCCCAGACGGAAGCCGGCGCTGGCAAAGCTGAAGTCCGAGCGATCGGAAACGCCTACCCCACCCTGGAAGAACGGGCCGAATTCCCATGGGCGCGTCGCCAGGACAGCCGGTGCCGGGCTGTCGTTGGCTGGAGCGGGTTTCTGCGCGTTTTGCGCCATGGCCGAAAGTGAAAACAGAGAGGAGGCCAAAATAATGAAAGAAGGAACGAATTTTTTCGGCATAGATAGTCTGTGCGTGATCTTTTCTGATGTGCTGATTTTTTGATGTCAGGTGCAGAATTGCGCTTCGATTTCTTCCGGCTGAAAGAAAGGCCGCCATCCGGCGGCCCTCACAGTGAATCTCACCAACCGCTAGCCTGCGACTTCTTCCAGTTGCTTTGCGTCCATATCGAAATTCGAATAGACGTTCTGGGTGTCGTCGTAGTCTTCGAGCGCTTCGAGCAGGCGAATCATTTGTGATGCTGTCGAGCCTTCGAGCTTGGTGTAGGTGGTCGCGACCATGGTGACTTCGGACATCACGGTCTCAATCTTGGCATCGCGGACGGCCTGAGCTACGGCCTCAAACGATCCGGGATCGGTGATGATCTCCCATGTGTCGCCTTCGTCGTTCAGATCCTCGCCGCCGGCTTCGAGCACGATGTTCATCAGCTTCTCTTCGTCAGCTGCGGCTTTGGGAACGGCGATAACGCCTTTCTTGTTGAACATGAAGCGCACCGAGCCGGACTCGCCAAGGTTGCCACCGTTCTTCGAAAAGGCATGCCGGATTTCGCTGACGGTGCGGTTGCGGTTGTCCGTCGTTGTATCAACGATGATGGCCACGCCGCCGGGACCGTAACCCTCGAAGGTGATTTCTTCGTAGATGGCGCCGGGCAATTCGCCCGTGCCGCGCTGGATGGCGCGCTTGATGTTGTCCGCCGGCATATTCTCAGCCTTCGCGGCAGCTACCGCAGTGCGCAGGCGCGGATTTCCGTCGGGATCGCCGCCAGCTTTGGCAGCGATGGTAATTTCTTTGATCAGGCGCGTGAAGGCCTTGCCGCGTTTTGCGTCAAGGGCCCCTTTTTTGTGCTTAATTGTCGCCCATTTTGAATGGCCGGACATGGGAAACCTCGGAAGCTTATGTGTTTTGGTTTGCGGCGAAATGCTTGAAAACAGAAATGGTTTAGAGCAGCTCCCGCAACTTGTAAGTATAGCAGGGAGCTGCCGGGATGGGCATACCCGGTTGATTTGGGTAGTGAGTCAGTTTGAATCCCAAATACATCATCAGGATCGAAAGGCCACCTGTCTGATTAGCCTTAGCCGACTTATCGCCCGACTGATGGAAAGAGCGTTTCCCGGTATTCATCATTCCGGATCGACCAATTCAGTTGAGACTTCAGGATTGTCGGATCGCTTTCAGAACCAACGTGAAACTCTGCTTTTGTATTGGAGATAGGTCTCACCGAAGGCCTTTTCCAAGCTGCGTTCTTCCCGCGGCAGAATGATAAACCTCACAACGGACAAAAAGACCACGAGCCCGATTAAGACGCTGGGGCTTCCGAAAAAAATGGCCCATCCAAGCCAAAGTCCCAGTTCCGCGACGTACATCGGATTGCGTGTGAACTGGTACGGACCGCGCATTATTAAGAAGGGGGGAGTCAGCCCCAGATTGACCCTAGCGGGAGTCTGGGGAATAGATGTAGCAAGAATCCATATGAGAAGGGCGGCCGCTAGTGCGATCACAATCAGGCCAAGCCGATTCCAGATTCCAGGAGACCCCACTGCCCACCCGTAACGAGGCAGAAGCGTGGAGAGTGCCCACGGAACCACACCATATCCCAGTGGAATCACGATTAGGCAAACGAATAGCGCCGTAGTGATAGCTATCGAGCGCGGCACGGTGATCACATTTTTGCTCGCTTGATCTGAATTAAGAGAGGAACTGCACTTATATAGTCCTTATGACTTCCTCATGCTTTCCTTGTGATGATTATGACCGTACAACAGGCTGTTCAGGGGGAACCACCATGAGCCGTTTTCTTCGCTTGCCGATCCTCGCACTGGCCGCAACTTTTTCTCTTACGCTCGCTCCTTATCTGACGGCTCAAAGTTCTGATCCCGCACCTTCACGGAGCGAGGAAATCCGCGAGTTGCGGCGCGAACTTATCTCGCTTAACGCGCGTCTGACGAGGCTCGAAAACGAAGAGAATGTGAATATCGCGACGGCTGCTCCTGATGAGAGCGCTGCAGCCCTGAGGAGCGCCAGCCTGGAGCTTGGAAGCCGGAGTTCTGAAACAGCTCCACCTCCAGACTCGGCTCCGGCGCAAACTCTGTCCGCGTCCGATCGCAAAACCCTAGACTTTTTCAACGGAACCACGTTCAACATGACCTTTGACGGCTACTACGGCTACAACTTCAACAACCCCATCGGACGCGTCAACCTACTGCGCGCCTACGATGTGAGCAGCAACGCTTTCAGCATCAATCAGGCTGATCTAGTGATTGAACATGCTGTAGACCCAGCGAACGGCAAGCGTTTTGGCGCGCGGATCGACTTGCAATTTGGCCAGGCAACGGAGACGCTGCAGGGCAATCCGGCCAATGAACCGCGGCCGGACATTTATCGCAACATTTTCCAGGCCTATGGGACGTATGTTGTTCCCATCGGCAGCGGCCTTACCGTCGATATGGGGAAATGGGCGAGCGCACTGGGCATGGAAGGCAACTACACCAAGGATCAGATCAACTATTCAAGGTCTTACTGGTTTGACTACCTGCCCTTTTATCACGCAGGCCTGCGCGCTACCTACGCCTTCACGCCCTGGATTTCAGGACATTACTGGATGGTGAACGGCACGGAGCAGACGGAACCTACCAACAGCTTCAAGGATGAAATGGTCGGCTTCGAGGCAAAACCGATCAAGTCCATTGACTGGACGTTTAACTACTATCTGGGCCAGGAGCATCCGGATTTCGAATATGTCACCAATGGACCACCGGGGCTGCCCGAACAGCAGGGCGAGCCGTTTGAGCCGATTCCCAATCCGCCGAAAGGAAAGCTGAACATCTTCGACAGCTATGCTACGTGGACGACTACGCCGAAACTCACGCTGGCGATAGAAGGCGATTATGTGATCTCGCGCGTCCAGACCTATTCCGCGCCGCAGCACACAGACGGAGGCGCGGTCTACGCACGTTACCAGTTCAATCCGCTGCTCGCTCTTGGAGGACGCACAGAGTACCTGTCGGATCGCGGCGCGCTCTTCAGCGGAAAAGTGCAGGCGCTCAAGGAATTTACTTTCACCTTCGACCAGACGATTGCCAATGGATTTCTTATGCGTGAGGAATTGCGCCACGACTTCTCGAACCAGCCTTATTTCCTGACGGACACGCTGGGCATTCTCAGAAATGATCAGACTACCGCGACTGTGGGACTGGTCTGGTGGTTCGGCGGCAAAGAAGGAGCGTGGTGACGACAGCGAAACGAAATAGCGCGCGGCTTCACTACTCATCAAGTGCTGCAAAGCGGAGCGCATTTCTATGTCTACATCACAGTGGACCGACGAGAGGCATTTTTTGGCGGAGCCGACGAACGTTTTTCCCGGACCTCGATGCGGCAACTTTTGGAACGACCTCTCCTTGCCGCTGTCGTTGCCGGAGGCCCAAGTCGTTGCGCTGCGCAATATTACTGCCCGCGTGAGCGATACCAGTATCTCGTCGGGAACCATCGCAGTCTTCACTGGTTGCGACGCAGCCGGAAAGCTAATGGCGGCTGAAGCTCTGGCCTACGAGATGCAGCGTCCCCTGCACCGGGTGGACCCGACCGAGATAGATGGATTGTCGTCTCAGGAGCGAGAAAGGCACTTTGCGCGGATTCTGAACGCCGCAAGGGCTGAGAATGCGATTCTGATGCTCGATAATGTGGCCGGTTTGCCGAATGCTTTGCTGCAAAAGTTGGAAGGGTATTCCGGGCTTTCGATTCTTGCAATGGACTCGGCGCAGGAAACCTGGACAGCGCTGGACCAGTTGACTCACTCCATCGTCGACTTCCCTTTCCCGTTCTACAACGAATAGTTCCAGCACTCCCAGTTAAAATATCCGACCTGCGCGGCAAACGCACAGGCCTCGCTGCCGCTGTATCTCGGTTCGGCGAACGACCTGGTTTACGTTGCTGCAGGAATACTGCAGGCTATAGTTGGTATCGCATACTAAATGCCGGTGGCTGCTGGAGAATGGAATGAGAATCGTACGTGCGTCGGTCATTGTTTGCTCGCCTGGACGCAACTTCATCACGCTCAAGATCGAAACAGACGAGGGCATTTACGGGCTCGGGGATGCCACCTTGAACGGGCGCGAACTGGCTGTAGCCAGCTATCTAGCCGAGCACGTTATTCCCTGCCTCGCTGGACGTGACCCTTTTCAAACGGAAGATATCTGGCAATACCTTTATCGTGGAGGATATTGGAGACGCGGGCCGGTCACCATGGCCGCCATCGCTGCTGTTGACGTGGCGTTGTGGGATATCAAGGGCAAAGCTCTAGGCACGCCTGTCTATAACCTGCTCGGGGGCCGGAGCCGGGAAGGCGTCCTCGTCTACGCGCACGCGCACGGAACCACGGTGGAAGAAGCGGTTGAGGATGTTGCCAGGCATATCGAGCTTGGCTACCTGGCGGTGCGCGCGCAAAGCGGAATTCCCGGCCTTGACTCGACCTATGGCGTACCGAAGGCAGCGCAGCCTTATGAGCCGGCTGAGCGCGGACTGCCTTCAGAAAGCAGATGGTCGAGTGAATTGTATCTGCGGCACACGCCGAAGCTGTTTCAGAAGATCCGTGAAGCATGCGGCGAGAACGTGCATCTGCTGCATGACGTTCATCACCGCCTGACGCCGATTGAGGCTGCGCGTCTGGGTAAGGAGCTGGAGCCATGCCATCTCTTCTGGATGGAAGACCCGGTGCCTGCTGAATTGCAGGAGGGATTCAGGCTGGTGCGCGAGCACACGACTACTCCCATCGCAACCGGCGAGGTCTTCAACACGATCTGGGACGCTCACGACCTGATCCGCCAGCAATGGATTGACTACATCCGTATGTCAGTCATCCATGCGGGCGGCTTGACGCATTTGAAAAAGGTCGCTGATTTTGCGGCGCTCTACCATGTGCGCACCGGATGCCATGGCGCTACCGATCTTTCGCCGGTTACGATGGCGGCGGCACTGCACTTCGGCATTGCGATCCACAACTTCGGCATTCAGGAACATATGCCACACTCCGTGGAAACGGATGAGGTCTTTCCGCATGAGTATCGCTTTGACGCGGGCTATATGTATCCGGGTGATGCTCCGGGATTGGGGGTGGACATCAATGAAACGCTGGCCGCGAGATATCCGTACCAGCGCGCCTATCTTCCCATCAATCGCAAACTGGACGGCACTCTTACCGACTGGTAATGCTTTTATTTGCCTTTTACCTGGATCGCTACCAGGGTCACATCGTCTTCCGCTTCCTCGCCTGGGCTCCGATCTGCCCAGCGGGATACTTCTTCAAGCAGGCAATCGGCGAACTGATTTGCCGACGTGCTTTGCTGCGTCGCCAGGAACCGTCTGAAACGCTCTGTGCCGAATTCGACTTCCGAGTGGTTCTCGGTCTCGGGGATTCCGTCGGAGTACAGCAGAAACCAGTCGCCGGCGCTGAACGGCAGTTCTACGGAAGAATAGGTTGCCCACGGAAACTTACCGAGGAACAGGCCGTTCTCCTCGATGCCGCGCACGCCCGGGGATGATGTGCCCCACGACAACATGGGGGGATGACCGGCGGCAGCATAGGTCAGTGTGCCCTTTGCCATGTCCAGGAACAGATAGGCTGCGGTGACGTAGTGATGCTGGAACTTTCCACACAGCGCCTGGTTCAAGCCTGACAGAACCTGCGCCGGATCAGCCGCATGGGGAACCTCAGCGGCCAGTGCAATCTTCAGCATCGATGCGATGAGCGCGGCGGGCATGCCGTGGCCCGACACATCAGCGACCAGAATCCCAAGGTGTTTCTCATCGACAATGATGAAGTCGTAGAAATCGCCCGCGACCGATGTCATGGGGATGTAGCGAGCAGCAATATCAAGGCCTTCAAGTTTCGGCACTTCGGAGGGAAGAATCGATAGCTGGATTTGCCGTGCTGTCTCCAACTCTTTCTGAATAGTGTGCAATTGCTGCGCGAGCTGCTCCCGGATGCCGCGCAGTACCAGATGGGTTTGCACGCGAGCCTTTACGACAGCGGGAGAAAACGGTTTGTGGATGTAATCGACCGCGCCGACTGCGAACCCCTTTGTCTCGTCCTCGATCTCGGTCTGCCCGGTGAGGAAGATCACTGGAATATCCCGTGTCAGTGCTTCTGATTTCAGCCGTGTGCACACTTCGTACCCGTCCATCTCGGGCATCATGACGTCCAGCAGAATCAGGTCGGGAGGAGGTGTTACATTCGCCAGTTCCAATGCTTTTGCGCCACTGGTTGCGATGCGGATCTTGTAGGTGTCTTTCAAAATCGAGTTCACGATCTGAATGTTGGCGGGAGCATCATCCACTATAAGAATTGTCTTCTGATCAGGCTGGTTCATTTCGATTCGTCCCCGTTTCGCGTGCAAGCTTTGGCGATTTCATCCAGTTTTACCAGCGCAGCTTCAAAATCGAAGTCGTTGATGGAGGCGCCCAGCATGTCCAGTTGCCGCTTATCTACCGTGCCGCTTACTGCATCGTGAAGACTATGAAATGCTTCTTCAGCAGACCCATCGCTGGCCTCAAGTAAGTTTCGGAGCCGGGCGATCGCGTCAGTTGCGGCTTGTCCATTGAAAGGCTGAGGCGGCGTTTCCTCTGCTTTAGCAGGTTCTGATTCGTGCAGGGCGTGCTTGATGGCATGGACTTGATGGCTCAACGATTCAGCAAAGACATCGAGCAGAGCAGGTACGGAATTCTGATCTTCGCGGATCGCTTTCTCCAGATTCTGAGCAGCAGACTGCACGTCTACAATCCCGATGTTGCCGGCTACGCCTTTGACTGTATGAGCGATGCGCTCGGCCAGTTTGAGATCGCCGCTCGCCAAGGCAGCCAGAATCTCAGCGGAAGCGTCGCTCTGCTTCGTTGCAAACTGTATCAACAGATCTCGGTAAAGGCGTTTGTTTCCGGCAACGCGCTTCACGCCATCGGCGATGTTAATGCCTGCTATTTCCGGCAAAATCACTTCATCGCCTGCGATTGCGGGCGCCGTTTGTGGCTCGGAAGCCTGTTTAGGCCGGGGCTTCGCCCATCGCAGCAACGTCGAAAACAGAGCATCAGGATCGATCGGTTTCGGCACATGATCGTTCATGCCGGCGTCAAGACAACGCTGGCGCTCTTCGACAAGCGCATGGGCAGTCATCGCAATAATCGGGAAGTTCTGCAAGCGAGGGTCTCGGCGCAGCAGCCGGGTCGCGGTGAGGCCATCCATCTCGGGCATCTGCATGTCCATGAACGCTACGTCGAATGGCGGAGGATGGTCGCCTTCGGTCAGCATTTTCACTGCTTCGCCACCGTGATTGGCGACGGTTACGATGGCTCCGGCGCTTTGCAGCAACTCCGTCGCAACCTGCTGGTTCATCTCGTTGTCTTCGACCAGAAGGACCCGGATGCCGGTCGCGTCGTGTACATGGACATCGCCTCTCTGCGCGCGGGAACGATGCTCTTCAAGTCCGGCAACGCCGAACAGCTCAACAAGCGTATCGAAGAGCAGCGATGCGTTGACAGGCTTCAACAAATAGCTGTCGATTCCGATTTCTTCGGCTCTGTGCTGTATATCTTCTCGCCCGAATGCCGTGACCATGACAATTTTGGGAATGTGCTGCAGCCGGTCATTGCGTTTGACGATGCGGCTGGCCTCCAGGCCATCCATTCCAGGCATGTGCCAATCCATCAACACGAGCCGATACGGATCCTGTGAATCGGCGGCAGCTATTTCACGAACTGCGTCCTCACCAGACGAAACCGAGTCGCACCGGAGTGCGAATACGTGGAGCAGGTCAGTGAGAATCTCGCGCGCCTGCGCATTGTCATCCACTACCAGGGCCCGAACACCGGCCAAATCGGGAATGAAGCGCTTTTGCCTCTCGCCTGATCCAATGCCGAACCATGCGGTGAAAAGAAAGGTGCTGCCCACACCAGATTCACTCTCGGCCCAGATTTTGCCTTCCATCATCTCAACCAATCGTTTGGAGATGGAGAGTCCGAGGCCGGTGCCGCCGTACTTTCGTGTCGTCGAAGTGTCTGCCTGCGAGAACGCCTGGAAAAGGCGGGAGCTCTGCTCCGGCGTCATGCCGATACCGCTGTCGCGAACCGAGAATTTCAGCCTCACGCGGTCCGCCAACTGCTCCTCCAGCGCGACGTTCACTATTACCTCACCGCGATCTGTGAACTTAATCGCGTTATTCACCAGATTGATCAGGATTTGTCCGAGACGGAGCGAGTCGCCGATCAAGTTAGGTGGAATATCATGCTGCGATGCAATCAGAAATTCGAGATTCTTGTCCTGAGCTTTCTGACAGACGATCGACGATAAATTGTCGAGCACATCCTCCAGCTGGAAGTCAGTCTTTTCCATATCCAGCTTGCCCGCCTCGATCTTCGAGAAATCGAGAATGTCATTGATGATCCCGAGCAGCGCCTGCGCAGCCGATTTCACTTTGGTTAGATAGTCTTCCTGCTTGGGAGATAGTTGCGTCTTCAAAGCAAGGTGCGTCATACCGATGATGGCGTTCATCGGTGTACGGATTTCATGGCTCATGTTGGCAAGGAAATCAGACTTTGCTTTCGTGGCTGCTTCGGCGGCTTCCTTGGCAACTGCTAACTCCGCAGCCTGTACCCGGGTCTGCTCGAGTAGCTTCCTGGTCTCGAGCTTGCTCAGGAGGATTTTTGTGTTGAGGGCGACGGTCGGCAACAGTGCGTCGAGCAGCGCCTGCTGGCGCGCTGACACCGGTGCCGAAGGCGCCAGTTCGATCACTGCGAGCACGACATCCTGACTTATAACAGGAACAAAAAGGACGCAGGCAGGCGTCACAGTCCCAACGCCTGCGGAAACCTGGAGCGGCTTGTCGGAAGTGGAGGCAATCTGAAGACTACGGCGCTCAACAGCAGCCTGGCCTACCAGAGCCTCACCGAGCGCAAACTCTCGCGGCTCCTTTGAGACGTTCGTGGCGAACGCGCCAACGCGAGTGAAACGCACCTTATCGTGATCAGCGAGATAAAACGCACCATACAACAGATTGAACGAATCCGAGATCCGCGAGAGTAGAATCGTGGCGAACTCCAAGCTGTCATCCGCCGATTGCAAGCGCTCGACCGTGGCCGCAACCTCACTTTTGACCCATCCCTGCATCTCCCGCTCACGAGCAGCATCCTGCAAAGACTGCAGCGCGCGGCTCATTTCGCCAATCTCATTGGGACGGTGGAGATTGGCGATAGGCTGGTCCAGTCGCCCTGCGGCCACGTCCAGGATCCGACCTCTAAATGACAGCACAACCTTTACGACCTCAACCTGCACGATAGAGAGCGCGAGGATAAAAGATACTGTCAGGCCGAGTGTGATCACGATCCACGTGATCAGAATTGTGTGGTACGTCTCGGCGGTGAGTTGGTCGGATTGTTGGTTGACCGTTGTCTGCAGCTCTTCACCCAACGAAATCAGCGCTTGCCGAGCTTTGAACAGTTCGGGATCAAAGGTCTCGCGCATCAGGCTCAACGCCTTGTCGTTGCTGTTGATCAATGTTGCGGCTCGAATCGCATGAGAGTCAGAAAAAGCCTGGTCGAAGAGCGCACTGGCTGCGTCTATCCGAGAAGCCAGATTCGGACTCGCGTTCTTGGCCTCATCGAGATATGAGTGGAGTTCTGCCGCCGTTTTGTCGAGATCTGCATCGACCGCATGCATCGTGTCAACATCGGGCTCGGCAATATCCTTATAGAGGAACAGGCCAAACTCGTTGCTCAATGAACGTGCAATCGTCAGGTCGTGAAGGGCTTTGGCATCTTTGCTGATCAGGTTGCTGTACCGATCGTTGATCTTGTCCATCTCGATCGACGCGTAAAGCGCGGCCACAATCACCATGACGACCAGCGGGAGCATGGCGATGAGAACCTTGGTCCGAATTTTGAAATTAGCGAGGAGACCCATTTCAATCGTTCCTGCCTCGGCAATCGAAAGGCAGCTGTGCCGGACGCTGGTCAATTGTAGCTGTTGCCACTGTTCCGGCAGAGTCTTTCGTTCTAACTCAAAATAGTCCCCTTCATGCGTAAGGAATCCAGACTTGCATGGACGAGGGCTCGCGGTTCGCCCACGCGTAGTACGGGATGAGCTTCAGCTTGACGTCGTGGGCCGCCTTTTTGCTGACCGGGCCTGTGTCATAAAGCGATTGCGTCGACTGCGCCGCAATTATGCCGGAATGAGTAAGCACCACCACGCCTTCCAGCAGGTTCGGGTCGAACTGGGCCTCGCTTTCTCCGGCAAGCATTGCGGCGACCAATGGAAATTCTTGAGGAGAATTTCCGGCCTGGTCCAGCTGCTCCATGCAGAAGACTACCGGGCCGCGCTGCATTGCTACCCGGCCTGTATCGTCAGCAACAGCCGGATTTGCATGAACCATCTGCGGCTGCATATCGAATTCCAGTTCCACTAATTCCTCACCGCTCCAGCGCCGGCGAATTGCCGCATAACTTCCGGGAGAGATATTCTCTACCGGCTTGCCGTTCACCTTTAGTGTTGAACGTTTCGACCATCCTGGGATGCGAACAAAGAGAGTGAATTCTTCCGGGGTTGCAGGCGAGACGCGCAGGTCTACCTTGCCCTCCCACGGATACCTCGTCTGCTGGGTGATCTTGATGGCGTTGCCGCTGTCGAGCTTCCAGCGCAGCTCGGAATTGTCGTAGAGGTGCACATAGATGCCGTCTTTCGAGGTGCTGTAGAAATATCCCGGAAGCGAGGCGAAGGTGCGCTCCAAGTTCGGCGGGCAGCAGGTCGTGTCGTACCACGGGTTGCGAATCTTATCGCCGGAAGATGGATCGAAGGCGAGCGGATTGCGATAGCAATACAGCTTGCCATCGAGCGACATGCCGGAGTTGATTCCGTTATACAGTGCGCGTTCGATCACGTCCGCGTGCAGCGCGTTGCCTGTTGCGGAAAGCATTCTCCAGTTCCACATCATATTGCCGATGGCGGCGCAGCTTTCGCCGTAGGCGCGCGCATTTGGCAGCTCGTAAGCATCGCCAAAGGCCTCGCCTGAGTCGCGCGCTCCCACTCCGCCCGTGACGTAGAGTTGGTGCTCCACCAGATCGTGCGAGAGCGCTGTCAGCGTCTTCAGATAGGTAGGATCGCCGGTTTCGAGATAGTAGTCTGTGGCTCCGCAGCAGGCATACATGGCGCGCACTGCATGTCCTTCGAGTTTGGTGCGAGAAGTAAAGGGAATGCCGCAGTACATGTAGACAATTTGTTCCGGCGTGAGCGATATCCGGCTGTCGCCATGCAGGATATATCCAGCCAGTTCCAGGTATTTGTGGTTCCCTGTCGTGCGGTACAGCTCGATGAGAGACATCTCAATTTCAGGATGGCCGGCGACGATCGGCTTTTGATTTGCACTGGGCCCGTAATTTGGCAGCAGGAAATTATCGACGAAGCGCATGCCGGCTTCGAGCAGCGTGGGGTCGCCGGTTGCGCGATAGTATGCGATGGCTCCCTGCAGCAAGTGGCCAATGTTGTACAGCTCGTGGCCGGTGGTCTGCGTCTTGGGCAGCATGCGCAGGCTGGCGCGGTCCTGCACATAGTAGGTGTTCAGGTAGCCGCTCGGCTCCTGCGCGGCGACAATCTGGCGGATGGTCAGATCGGCGGTTTGGCGAAGGTCAGGATGGTCCTGCGTCTGCAATGCGAAGCCGACAGCTTCCAGCCACTTGTACATATCTGAATCGGAGTAAACGGGGCCAAGCTGTGAAGCACTGGCCTTCCCTTCCAGGCGGAGAAAGTTATCCATGCGGCCGTGCTCAATCAGCTCATCATGCATGCCGGGAATACTCGACTGCACATTCGTCGCGCGCCGCTTCGACCAGAATCCTTCCTGAATGGTGACGGCACTCACGGGGATTGTTTTCAGCCTGGCGCAGGGCGAGTTTGATAGATCGATCACACCTTTGTTCTGCCACGCAGATGACGCGCCTGTGCTCGGCATGTTCCAGTCCTTGCTGCCGAGAGAAGAACCGAAACTGCGTGCGGGAATGAGAAGCGATGCCGCGCTGGCACCTGCGGCGGCGAGAAACTTACGACGGCTGAATGCTTTTGATCTACGCATCGGGTACTCCATTTCTTTAACGGTTCTGAACTTAAAACCTTTTCGTTATCTCGGACGCTGCCAACTGAAACGCACCAGGGATACGCCCTGTCGCGGTAGCGAGAAATTCAACTCTACTGCACCGGAATTCACATCGATCCACTGTGGCGAATTTTCCAGTTGCAAACCGTCGGCAGCCTGCAACTGAGCGTACTGCTCCGGCGTAGGATTCTGGGGCGCACCCATCTGCTTCCACACTGTGTATGCGTTGCTGTGCGTGTCGTCGATCCGATAGTGCTGCATCAATACCCGATGCGCCTCAGATGGAAAGCCTTTCACCGATAGATCAACCTCTGCCGGCGAACCGGGCACATCATCATCGTGATAGTTCCACAACATCACAGCCGCCTCGCAATCAGCAGATGTAGCGAGCGCATCCACGTCAGGCTGTTGTCGTACACCGGCCTTTAGAATGTCATCCAGCGGCACGCTGCCGCTGCTTTCTAGTTTCACGCGACTGCCTGACATCATGCCGGCCATGCGAAAGAAGTTTATGACAGGCTTGTCAATGCCGTTGGTTGAGAGTGTGCGAAAGCCGTCGAAGTACGGCTGATTTTCAAACTCGAAGGCCCAGGTGAGCACGCTGATCAGGTTGACCTGATAGCGGTCCTGAAGCTCGAAGAGTCCCTTCAAAGCCGCAGCTGTATAGGACGGGTACAACGTGCCATTCCGGTATGCATTGTGCGGATACGTTCTGGATGAACACGCGGCACAGCCTTCCGGATCGGCTTCGCTCAAAATAATCGGCAGCTTTTGAAATTGCGGGAACTTCCGCACAATGGCAAAGCCCGTGGCAGCGCTGTCCAGCTCGCGGTTCAGGCCCATTTGTACGCGGTCTTCGACGATGTTGGGACTGCCCTTCACATGAAACGAGATGAAATCAAGGGGAATCGCGCCGCCTGTTGCCGCACTCCTGTCATTCGCACAGTGCCGCAAAAATGCCTCCAGGAACTGCGAAGAATGTCCGTCCGCAACTGGTCCCGTGGTTGCCGGTCCTCCTACGCGGGCGTTTGGAATAGCTTCTCTCACACCAGCAACCGCATAGTCGTAGAGTTTGTTGTACTCCTCTTCAGTTCCGTGCCAGTAGCTGATATCCGGCTCGTTCCAAACCTCCCAATACCAGGTCGCGACGGTGTCGCTACCGTATCTTTGCGCCATGTGAAGAGCTACCTGATGCACCAGTTCACCCCAGCGCCTGTAGTCTTTGGGCGGGAAGGACCATCCCTCCATATCGCCGGGCTTCGTGGGCCAAGGTATGTGATACGGGTCTGGATGAGTCGATAGAACCTTTGGCATAAAACCCAGCTCGACCATCGGACGCACATGCGCGGCGGCATAAGCATCGAAAATCTGATCGAGGATTGTCCAGTTGTAAACGGGATTGCCCTGCGCATCCTCGGTGTATACGTTTGTCGAACTCCATTTCAGCTCCGGCTTTCCGTCCCCGCTGGCGAGCAGGAAGTGCGCGCGAACATTCACGGGAACCGGGCTTAGGTCGTGCAGTTCGCCCAGTAACGCCTGGCCATTTTTTGTTGTTGTGTAGTTGGACTCGTCATAACCAAACCAGCTGTAAATGGGTGCAAACTTCCCTGCCTCTTCGGCTAGATCCACTTTTACATGAACCTGATTCTGCGCACCGCAGGGCAGAAGAAACAGCAGCATGACCAAAAAAATAAACCAGCGCATCTGATCTCAACCCCTCTGCACGAATCTATTGAAACTTACAACATGAAGCTTGTCGCCTGGCTCTTTAGACTAGTGGTCCCATCAACAGCAAAGCCATATTATTCTGCGCGACATGCTTGACAATTTTGTTGCGCAGGCGCTAGCATCCTCGCCGGGTAAACATTTACCCCTCCTGGAAGCCCCTGTGCACGAACGCCGGTTGTGGGACTGGTCTGAGTAAAGGGATTTTCTTTTCGGTAGAGGAGCGCTATTTCGAACTACCTCTGAACTATGAGAAAACGTTTCCATAATACCTTTTATTTGGACCATATGTCGATCAGCCAGCACCGCCTCTTCCAACAGATCTCTAGACGGTAGATGAGGCGGATGAACAAGTTATTGCAACGATTGGTTTGGATATTAGGAGGTTATGATGCTTCGTTCACGGCTCATATTAGCGAGTGTCGTTACCCTCGCTCTGATGCTTGCACCCCAGCTCCGGGGTCAGGAAAACGCAACAATCACTGGAACGGTATTGGACCCCAGCGGGGCAGCTGTTCCCAACGCCGCCATTACTCTCACCAACCCGGCTACCGGACAGGTGAGGCAGACAGTATCCAATAACGACGGAATCTATCTGTTCGGCAATGTGGGCGTTGGCAACTTTACATTAAGCGCGACGGCGAGCGGCTTTGTGAAATACACCCGAACGGGTATTTTTGTGAACACTGCTCAGACACTGAAGGAGGACCTCAATCTCACCATTGGCGCTACCGGGCAGACGGTGACCGTCCAGGCAGACGCCCTGCAGGTACAAACGGAAACGAATGAGCTCAGCAATCTGATCAGCGGCCAGCAGGTCACGCAACTGGCAACCAACGGCCGCAACGTGACGGCGCTCGCGGCTCTGGGAATGGGCAAGTCCAATAACCTGCCGTTATTCAGCGGCGTGAATGCTCTCACATCCGCTAACGGTATCAGCTTCAACGGAACCCGCTCCACCCACAACATCTACATGCTGGATGGAGGTGAACTGAATGACCGCGGCTGCGGCGGCTGCTTCAGCTCTCTGCCTTCGATGGATGCGCTTGCTGAATTCCAGACACTCGACAGCAACTATGGGCCCGATTATGGAATCGGCTCGGGGGGAACCATCCTCATGGTTCTCAAGTCGGGCACGCACGACTTCCATGGAGGGGTGTGGTACTTCAATCGCAATGAAGACTACGACGCCAACAATTATTTCGTTAATTTTGCCGGCAAACCGCGCCCGGAATTCCGACTGAACGAACCCGGCTTTAACATCGGCGGTCCGGTGTGGATTCCTCATGTTTACAATGACGCACGCAACAAGACGTTCTTTTTCGTGAATGAAGAATGGCGAAGGTTGATTCAGGGAAGTTCACCTTCGGTTGTGAACACCATTGCAGCGGCCAATTTTCCTGTTGCCGGACAGCCATTGGTTTACCAGGTTCCCTCCAATGGAAAAGTCCCGATTGTTCCCGTTACCACTGATCCGGCTAAATTGGCCTTGTACACGCAGGATGGCTTGACTCCCGGACAGCCATTCCCGAATAACACAATTCCCGCCAATCTGATCGACCCTAATGCGGTTCTGCAACTCAATGCAGGAACCTTTCCTCAGCCGAATCTGGGAACCAACCAATACATTTCGTCCATACCGCAGCCCACGGACGTTCGTGAAGATGTAGTACGCATCGACCACAACTTCAATCCGAAGTTCCAGTTCAGTGGCCATTATCTCCACGATGCTGTTACTCAGACGTACTATCCGCCGCTGTGGGCGACAGTACATATCCAACTGTGGGCACAGCGATGCTCAATCCGTCATGGTCATCCAGTCTGAAGCTTACGCAGACCTATACACCGGCGCTGCTGAACGAGACCTCTTTCCTTTTCAGCGGGAACACCATCAACCTTGATCCAGTCGGCATCTCGGCCCAGCCATCCGGGTGGTCGGCTACAAGCTTCTTCCCGCTCGCCAACAACGTCGGCAGTCGTATGCCGGAAATCGATCTGGGCGCTCCGTACAGCACAAACTGGAGTTCGAGCTACTTCCCTTGGAAGAACTCCTACTTTGGCTATGAGACACGAGACGATCTCTCCTGGACCCATGGAAAGCACCAGTTCAAGTTTGGCTTCAGCTGGTTGCACGATCCCAAAAACCAGCAATTACAGGCAAATACTCAGGGGACAGCGCAATTTAACAACAGCAGCTTTTCTCAAGACTCGTACGTGAACTACTTGCTCGGCGACGTAGGCACCTTTACCCAGCTGCAGTTTCTGGCCGGCAAACACTGGGTCAACAACAACTATGGGTTCTATGGCAACGACAACTGGAAAATCATTCCGCGCCTGACTCTCAATCTTGGACTTCGCTTTGATGGACTGCCCCATGCCTTTGAGCGCTATAACCAGTTTGCGAACTTCGTTCCAGCAGACTATGACACAACACTAGCTTATCCGCTCAATTCGGACGGCACGCTGAACCCTGCGTCGCTGACAAACTTTAACGGCCAGGCGTTCTACCTGAATGGCATTCGCGAGGCCGGAGTCAACGGCTTCCCGCGTGGAAACGTCCAGAATAAATACACCACCTGGCAACCAAGAGTCGGATTTGCCTATGACGTCTTAGGAGATGGGAAGACAGTACTCAGGGGCGGCTTTGGCATGTTCTTTGAGCGCGTCCAGGGCAATGACGTATACAACGCGGCATTGAACCCACCGTTTGCGTATCAACCTTCGGCCACCAACGTTTACTTCTCCAACCCCAACACCAGCGCACTGACAGGGCAAACAACATCTCAAACATTTCCTTCCACGATGCAAACTCTGAAATTCCAGTACACTCCACCGGGAACAGCGATGTTCAGTCTGGGAGTGCAACGGCAAGTTGCACCGTCAATTGTCGCCGTCATTCAGTACGTCGGCTCACTTGGTTGGACCCAGAACGATGATCGAAATATCAATACTCTGCCCTTGAATGATCTTACTCATCGCCAGGGCGTTGCCAACGGTTCGCTCAACGCGAATCTGTATCGAATCTATCCCGGCTTCAGCACGATTACGCAGCAGGAGAATGAGACCAATTTTAACTACAACGCTCTCCAGGCAGGCCTGCGCGTAGAGAACCGACATGGATTGACGGTGCAACTGGCTTACACCTACTCTCACGAGCTGGATACTGTGAGCAACGATCTCAATACACTCACAAATCCGTTCAACGCTGCTTATGATTACGGATCGGGCGCATTCGATCGACGCCACATCTTCAACGCAAGTTATATATATAATCTTCCCTTCTTCCTGCACAGTTCGAACGCATTAGAGCGCACGGTGCTTGGAGGATGGGTGTTTTCAGGAATTACGTTCGCAGAATCGGGCGTGCCACAGGCAATTAACTACACGGGCCCCGACGTACTTGGTCTGGGCGGCAATGGCGCTAACAATCGCGAGAACCAGGTGGCAAAGGTCTCATATCCCAAAAAACAGACCGCATGGTTTAGCACCAGTTCCTTTGCAAATCCACTCGCCCCATGGGACGGCGGTACGAATCAAGGATTCGGGAATGCGGGAAAAGATGCGGTCGTCCTGCCCGGGCTCTTCAACTTCAACATGTCACTCTTCAAGAACATCCCGCTTACTTCGAAGGAATCAGGTCCCGCGTTTGAACTGCGGTTCGAGTCCTATAACACGTTCAATCACACCCAATTTCAAGGTATAGACGCAAACTCCGCGGATGGGAACTTCGGGCAGGTTACCTCGTCCTACGACGCGCGGCGCCTGCAGCTTGGCGGCAAGTTCAGTTTCTGAGCTAAGCTATTCACTTGGAAACAAAGGGCGCCACAGCTTACCGGCTGTGGCGCCTTCTTTCATACCTGTAGATAAGGCAAACCGCTAACGCATCCTGTTCCTCCTCAACGCTGATCGATCGACAGTATCTGGATCGAGTAGGCCGGCATGGTGTGATTCAGCGTGTTGCCTACATTTCGAAGTGTGCTTTCTATCGGCACAATATTGTTGGGCTGGTCAATCGTATTGGTCGCTTGAGTGCTCCGTGCTTCGAGGGTTACCAGCTTCCCTGTGGTGGCTAATGTTCCGCCTGAAAACTTCACATCAACTGTTTGCGGTTGTGACGATGCGTTCACCAGTTTCAGATAGAGCCGTTTGCTATTGGAAGCTCTTGTGATCGAGTAAAACAGTTTGGACCCGGCGCCTTCGAGGCTCGAAGTGAGGGTTTCATCGCCCACGTAATCGGCAAACATCACCTGCGCGTAGTAACTTGGTGAACCGTAGCTGCGGAGCGCGTCGTAGCCGATGAGGTCGGTCTCCCACTGCATGCCTCCGGGATTTACATTCACCAGTAAAGGCGCATAAGCAGCCATCACAATGATGTCGCTATTGCGCTCCATCCCCGTCATCCAGGCGGCGTCGCCGAGGGCTGCACCAAAGTTCGGCGTTGGAGCTCCCTCGCGCGTGGCCCATTCGCCGACAAAGATTTTCGGTCCATTGCGATCGGTCTTGTCGTAATGCGTGGTGTCCTGGAAAAACTCCGTCGCGCGCCGATAGTAGTGATCGTCAATCACATCCGGACGAATATTTTTTACCGGAGTTGTCGCGATGAGTTGTAAGTCCGGATACTTTGCCTTGATTGCCTTATAGAACTGCGCATAGCGGCCATCATAACTGCCGGAATGGTCAAAGAAATCCTCGTTGCCGATCTCGACATAGTTCAAGTGGAAAGGTTCCGGATGGCCATTCTTCGCTCGAACCGCGCCCCACTTCGTGTCGGGTCCGCCAGTCACATACTCAATTTCATCGAGAGCGTCCTGCACATAGGGATCGAGATCGGAGCCGGGATTCACATGCTCCTGAGCCATCGAGTACCCTGCGTAGACAGCGAGCACGGGCTGCATCTTCAGATCTTCGCACCACTCCAGAAACTCAAGCAGGCCGAGGCCATCTGACGAGTGATAGCGCCAGGGGCTGGGATGCGTCGGCCGGTCTACAAGCGGTCCGATGGTCTTCTTCCATTCGTAGCGCTCGGGTATGTGGTCGCCTTCAAGATAGTTGCCGCCGGGAAAGCGCAGGAAAGCCGGATGCATGGCCGCAAGCTTCTCCATCAAGTCGATACGGTTTCCGTTGAGGCGGTCGTGGTAAGTAGGAGGAAAGAGCGAAACCAGGTTGAGCCAAAGTGTGCCGGGGTGCGCCACGGTAAGCACCAGGTAGTTGGCCGCAGAGGGCTCAATGGCTCCCGTCTTGAGAATGAAGCTGTATTGCTTCCAATCGGCGGTGAGGCCCGAGACAGTGGTGAATGCCAGAACTTTTCCGCTCTGGTTAGCGACGAGGCTTACAGTGACCGGGCCGACGGCGGAAGAGTCCCCTTTAGCGTAGAAGGAGCCCTTGTAACTCGTATTTGGATGGAGCGGCACGCCCCAATAGCCTTCGTTCAGCATGCCGGCCGGGCTGGCGGCATCGGCAGTGGTCACATCGAGGCGAGCGCTGTGCGGCAACGCTTCACTGGGACCGGTATTCGAGTCGACGCTTAGTTTGGCCGAAGCTGCGCCATCTTCGACAAGAATCCAGTTCGGGATGTTAGAGCGGTTGGCGCGGAAGGTGCGGTTGCGGACCATCTCGGCGTAGAGGCCGCCGTCGTAGGAATAGTTGATCTCTTCCGTCATCAGGCCGTAAAGCGTTGGGCTGACCTTCGAAACTGGCTTATCCACATGGATCGTCAGAACCGGATTTGGCGGCTCAGATTGGGCCAGCGCAGCTGTTGATACCAGAATGCAAATAGCCAGAATCGATCGCCGAGCAAACGTTTTCTCGCACATTACAAGAAGTTTTCCTCTCTGCCAGTATACCCAACCAATGCGGGCTAGTCATACGGCACAAATCCGCGCGTCATGGTTCGAAGCTTGTATATGGACGTCGTCGCCGTGATGTAAAGGATTGAGTTATCCACCCCACCCCATGAAAGGTTTGCAGGCTGCTCTGGCACTTCAATCGTTCCAAGATGTATACCCGCCGGGCTCCATACCCAGATGCCACGCGGCCCAACGACGAATAGATTTCCCTTCTGATCCACACGGATACCATCCGGAACCCCGTCGTTTGTACCGTCGTCTTCGCTTCCGAAAATGCGGCCATTCGAGACGGTCCCATCGGCGTGAAAATCATAGACGCGAATGTTTTTCTGCTCTGAGTCGTCGATATAGAGATGTTTGCCGTCAGGAGAAAAGGCCAATCCGTTTGGCTGCGTGAGGTCTTTCGTGAGCAGCGTTACCTTTCCGGTTGCATCGAGACGATAGACTCCCTGAAATGGGATCTCCTGCTTTTCGTCTTTCACTAAATCCAGCGTCGGGTCGGTGAAATAAAGCGCTCCGTCCGGACCCATAACCACGTCATTCGGACTGTTGAATTTCTTCCCTTCATAGCGATCTGCAAGTATGGTGTAACTCTTGCCATCCTGTGAAAGACGAATGATTGCCCGCAGCACGCTCGCCGTACTGATGAGGCGATGTTCGTGGTCATAAGTACTGCCGTCGGGGTCGCCAAGTGCGAGCATTTCTTCACGATGTCCATCAGGATAAACGCGAAAAATCTTGTTCAGCACTTCATCGCTGACCCAGACAAAATCGGCCTTGTCCCATACCGGACCTTCTGTGAACCCGAAACCTGTCGCCATTGTCTCGATCTTTGCCGCAGGGCTTATCAGGCTCCAGAAGACTGGCGTATCTCCAACAAGCTTGAAGGGACGTCTCGGCGGAGTGTTCTGCGCCGAGATGCACGATGCGGTTAAGAAACAGAGAATCAGAATCAGCAGATCAGGCGGCCGCGAAGCGCGCCTTTCAACACATTTTTCCCGCCGCAAACAAAATGAGTTCCACATTTCATCATTCTTCTTCCGAGTCATCTTTCCGGCTTGAAACGCTTTTACTATTGCTGTCACTTTACGGAACCCAGGCACGCCCATTCGTGGCCGTTGGTCAAGTGTATTTAACAACCATGCTCCTTGGCTCTGCCGTTTTCGCCACAGCAAAAGCTGTTCCCAGTTCGCCGCTCTCTGCAACAACGGGAATAGAAAATACCTCATGTTGATTGCCACCGGTCGCAAAGATACGCCGATTACCGGCGGACAAAATCAAGGAGCGCAGAGAGCGATTCGCCAGGCTCAATCGCTGCAGCAAAGACAGCCTCCCGGTCGCAGAGCCGATTCCCCAAACCGAGATCCCTCTGTCGACTGATGCCGCGTAGAGAACGCGGCCAGACGAGGAGATGGCCAAAGGCTGCGCTCCCCATGAAGCCGAGTTTTGATTTACCTCTACTCGCTGCTCGTGTTTCAACTCACCCATGGCCGCGCGCCAGCGATAGCAGTCGATCGATCCATCCAGCGTGTTGGACACATAAAGAAACTCTCCGGACGGATGGATGGCGAGATGCGCAGGTCCTGAAACGGGCTTGGAAATAGCATGCCTCATGCGCACCATTCTGCCGTTTTGAAAAGCAAAGACGCTGATTCGGTCGCAACCTTCATCGGTTGCCAGAATATATTTACCGGTCTCGTTGAAGACAACCGTATGCGGATGGGCAGATGCCTGATATACAGGGTGAGTGCCTGAACCTACCTCTTTCAAAATTTGCGACACACACCCCATCGTGCCGTCCGGAGCGATCGGCAATACGTTGTATGTGCCTCCGCCATGAATGGCTACGACGAGGTGATTGCCGTCAGGGGAAACAGCGATATGCCTGGGCCGGGTGCCGGACAGCGACAACGGTTGACGATTGATCAGGACAAGGCTGCCATCATGAACGTCGATCTTGTAGGCTTCCACTGTTCCACGAGGCAAATGTTCATGTTCATCGACTGCATTCGCGACATACAAGAACTGCCGGACAGGATGGAGGGCAAGCGATACCGGCGAGCGGCTTGGGATGGTTTGTTTCAAGTGCCAGTGATCACCGCGCACTTCGAAGACCTGAAGTGATGACGAGGCTGCGTCGTCCCCCGAGCCAACGTAGGCAAATCCCGCTGGTGGAGTTGAATTAGGCTCATTCAGCGATGACACCCTGTAACCCGGAATCGCCTTCTTCATCACGCTCAAAGCAGAGGTGTATCCAACACTCTGCAAAAATGCTCGGCGGCTCCATGGCATGTTCGAGTTCATGACAGCAAGACACCTCTCGCTCAAGCAGTTTTTCTATAAGCGGACAGACATCGCGTGGTGAAAAACATTATTTGGGTCGTAGTGCCGTTTCACGCTTTGCAGAAAGGGATAAAGGCCCTGATCGCCGTAGTACAACTGCGGCCAAAACGGGTATGCCAGCATATCGCTATCCGGGTAATTGATGTAACAGCCTTCGTAATGCTCTCCGGGATACGGCGTCGAGGCATAGCGGGGATCGACCTTGGAACCGGAGTATAAGTCGCTATAAAAATCCTTCAGCCACTTCAGGCGTCCGGCATCGTCATCCGCATTCTGCCAGTATGACTGGAACTGCAGCTTCATGATGGATGAGCGTTGCCAGATGGATGTCTCTTCGGCGAGTTGGCTGCGGTTGGTCGCTCCGCCATAGGAGTCAATCGCCAGAAAAAACCCTCTCAGATCGACGCCGGGCGCATCGGTCGTCATGTGCTTGTATATGCACTTCGCTTCTTCATCTGTGAAGTTGGTCTTCATGTAGGTCGATTTATATTTCGCGCGCCCACTCCCTTCAGCACCGCTGTCTCCAATGGTGGCATCCAGCCACAATCGGCGCGTCATGGAATGCTGTCCCCTGCATGCTTCCCCAGATACAGCAGCGTGCGCGATAGCCCGCTCGCCCGCTGGAGGTGGCGCCCCCGGCGACGGATTGCACGATGAGAAAAGGTCCAGAAACTCATTCACGACGCTCAGGTCGTTACAGGTTCCATCCGGATTACAGAACTGGAGGGAGACACCAAAGCGCTTGTTCGAAGCGTGGGAAACATCCAGAATCGCAAAGAGGCCGTATGTATCCGGGTCTTTGCCGCGCGTCTCCCAGTAGTTGCCATACGTTCTTAAAATCGCTGCGAAGCGATCCTCGGTCATCGTGGTCCAGTCAAACGACAACCCTGCATGCACCACTTCGTGGGGGGCCTGTGGCAGCTTGTCGAATAGAAAAGAGGTAATAATCCCGAAATTGCCCCCGCCAGCGCCACGGCACGCGCGGAAGAGGTCTGGATCGTGTTGTTTGTCGACGCGACGGGAAACCACTTTGCCGCTCGCGTCGACGGTGAGGATATCGACAGCGGATACCCAGTCGACGGTGAGCCCATGAAGGCGGGAGAGCAGGCCATAGCCGCCGCCGCTGATGTGTCCGCCTGCGCCTACGGGATAACACGTGCCCGCGGGAATGGTCATCCCATAGCGCTTGAAGAGATCGAGATAGACTTCCCCCAGTTGCTTCCCTGCGCTGATCTTGTATTTGCTTCCATCCTCGGCTGAACGCGATTCCTGCAATAGACTCAGATCGAGAATCACTCCGCCCGGATTGTTGACGACAAAATCCTCGTAGCAATGCCCGCCGCTGCGGACCGTTGGGCGCAGTCCAGCGTTTACGATCCGCTGCAGCGCCTCAGCCGCGTCCGAAGCGCTTTCGCACAACTCGATGCGGCTGGCGTAGTCTTTCTCCGATGGCGGCCAGCGGAGGTTGCGGCTCCTTTTCAGGGTTTGATAACGCGGGTCCTGCTCGGTAACGGTAATCGCCATATCGTCCCGGATCATCGCAGAGTTAACACAGACACTAGCTCTTTACCGCTGTCCAGGTAGCGTCGCCATACTCGCCCATGTGAACTGTGCCGCTCGCGTTATTGCCTGTGACAACTCCGCGGAACGTCCAGGAAATGGCGTTGCCCGGAACCTCCATCTCGCTCATCAACTCGATATGGTCAGCATGGACAATGCCTTTGAGATTTGCCTGATAGACTTCACCGGCCTGCGTTCCTGTGAGCCGATCTCCCTCCTGCTGCAAGGTGAGGTGCTGTACTCCCGTTCCGCGGATGTATTTGATTTCGAACGTCCAATTACCGGCAATCTGCACAGGAGTACCCTGCGGTATGACTGGATTTTCGTAATGTCCGGGATGAGTTAGACCTTCGTAGATGGCGTCAGCCACAATCTTGTCTTCGCCGGCCGCCATCATGTAAGGCATGATGGTGACAGAACTCTGCATCTTGTCCGGACGCCTGCCGGTGCCTCCATCCACCAGAATGCGAGGCGTGCCCTTGTCGAGGCGCTCGACAAGTTCTGTTCCTGTGATCTTAAGTTGGTTGGCGTCCCAATTGATACGAAGGCGAGGAGAGCGATTCGACAGGTCTTCTGGTTGGAGGTATTCGGTCGTCACAGATGGCAGGGGCTTCACGCGACCTTCAATATGCTGCAGCCATGAGAGCCATTCGCGCTGCTCGGCTGCATGATCGCGCTTGTACCACTCGCGTACCGCGGCCAGCATACCCATGATCTCTTCTTTGCCTACCTTGAGCGCGCGACCCCAGTTATGATGCGGCGCTGCATTAAAAAATGCGGCAGCTACGATGTCCTTTGGACCAAGCAGAACACCCGCGGCCTGCGGCCCGCGCATACACTTGCCGCCGGAATAACCTACGAGCGTCGCTCCATGAGCGATGTGGATATTCGGGACTAGCGGCTCTTCTGCGGCAGCGTCTACGAAGACCGGGATGTTCTTTTCTTTTGCAATGGAGCAGATGTTGGGGATAGACAATGGTCCTTTTTCCGCAGCTGGGCCGGAAAGAATGTAGACCATAGCTGTACGTTCAGAGAGTTTGGAGCGGAGTTCCTCTTCTGAATCGACTTCGACAATTTCCACGCCGCACATGCGCACGCCAAAGTCGTAGGGGTTGCGTGAATGCTTGGGAATGATGACCTGGTCGCGGCGCTTCCGGTACGGCAAAGCCTGCGTCTGCTCTGGATCCGCACCCGCGATGCAGGCGACGGTCGCAGCCGCGATCGCAGCCTCGCAGCCCGTGGTGACGATCGCCGAGTCCGCGCCCATCAGCTTGGCGATTTCGCCGCCGACCGCTGGCATCAGCTCGTCGAGGTGAACGTAGTAGTTCGACGCTTCGAGCATGGCCTGCTTCACCTGCGGCAACGAACGCGAGCCGGTGATGATCGTGTAGGTGCCACGGGCATTGACCAGCGGGCGCACCCCGATGCGGGTGAAGAGGTTATCACCGTCCACTGCCTCCATGGCAGCGTGCAACGTTTTTTCAGGGTCAGCGAGAACACCCGCATTTGCGGTCAACGGAGAGACAGCGGTAGCTGCAGAAACGGCCGTGAGCATTCCTGATTTCTTCAGGACCTCGCGTCGGGAAGGAAGTGAATTGCGAAAGAGGGACATGGATGCGCCTTTATTCTTGTTTAAATGTTTGTGTCCTAAAAAATGGAAGTTTAGATGTAGGCGATCAAATCGATCTCGACGAGTGAGTTCCCGGGAATACCGCCTGCGGGAGCAATCGTCGTGCGCACTGGAGGCACGCTTCCCCAGCGACCTTTATACACGGTGTTCATCCGCTCCCAGTCCTTGATGTCGTTCAGGTAGACATTCACTTTCAGAACCTTGTCCATAGACGAGCCCGCGGATTGAAGCTTCTGCTCAAGCTCATCCAGCACATGCTTGGTGTGTTCTTCGATCGTGCCTTCGAAGTGCGCGCCTACACCGGCGAGAAACAACAGGTTGCCATACGACACAGCACCACTGAAGAGCGGGGTCTCCCCTGGCTTCGGCGGCGGATAGCTTTTCTTTTCGAGCTTCGGAGTTTTTGCTGAAGCCGTTTCGCTAAGGACAGCCGCGCTACCTACCGCCGCCGCTGCCATTGCCGCGTTCTTAAGAAGACCTCGTCTGGACTGCTGCTCCATGCTGTTTCTCTCCTTTTAAGTTAGGGTGTAAATGTTCGTTCAAGCTGTGCGCGACTCTTCACGAGTGTTGCCCTCAGACTGCGACCAACAATCTCAGCCTCGCCCGGCTGCAGCATCCAGGTAGCAATTACAATCGTATTCTCATCCGATGGAATGCCCACTCTAGAGCTTGTACCGGTTGCCGGATTCAGTTCTATAGACGGCTTTTGCGCGCGGAGCTTCTCCTGCACTTGATGCGGCGTAATACCCACAACCGACGGGTCATACGAAAGCAGCAGATGCGGAACGTGGTTCGCAATCGAGGGCATGAAGACGCGCGTCTGCATTGTCGGCACATCTTTCACGGCTTTTGAAATGATCTCGGTCTGCCGCATGTACTCGGCCTGATTCTTCTCATCAGACTGCTCCAACAGCCAATCCACTGCTGCTACCATGCCGACAATCTGTTCTTTGGCGACTTTCATTCCACGCCCGACTGCATCGGAATTGGGATTGTTATTCGCCACCGCGAGATCGATAAGATGTTTTTTGCCGAGAAGCAATCCGGCGTTTTGCGGTCCGCGAATTCCCTTGCCCCCGGAGAAACACACCAGATCGAAACCCATTCCGGTGTATTTCCACAGGTTCTCAATCGGCGGCATGTCGGCAGCGGCGTCGTTGTGGCACGGAACGCCGTGGTCGTGAGCGACGCTCAACCATGTCTCGCGGTCGATCTGCGCGCCCTTCGGTCCCGGCTCGGCTGAGTTGAAGAAGTTTGTCATTACCGTGTTCGGACCGAGGGCTCGCTTGTAATCCTCCAGTGTGACTACTTCCTTGATCTGCACGCCGCACAGCAGCATCGCGTGGTCGTACTCATAGCGATGCGCTTTCTGCACCACCACTTCATTTTTCATCTTGTCTACTTTTTCCGGAATCTCCTGCGGACTTGCACCATTCGCCGAGGCAATGCAGGCTGCGGTCGCAAGCGTAAGCGCGGCAGATGCTCCGGAGCTGACCACGGCAGCCTCACAACTCAGCTTCTTTGCCAAATACTCGCCTGCTGCGAGTTGCAGGTCTTTCAGCCGTACCGGATGCAGCGCAGCCTGCGCCACGGCTCTCTGCACCTGTGGAGGCATGCACGCGGCTGTCAGATAGGTATAAGTTCCGGCTGCATTGATAATCTTCTC
>Ga0206952_10049_pt1 | contig 39471 bp, 37 predicted proteins | sample Alteio_BWOrgHeat_39_FD_152966 | JGI IMG/M metagenome (GOLD analysis project Ga0206952, IMG submission 152966) | Enriched cells from forest soil in Barre Woods Harvard Forest LTER site, Petersham, Massachusetts, United States -... | ecosystem: Environmental > Terrestrial > Soil > Temperate forest >... | reverse complement strand
TTGTCTCAATCTTATAAAATAATGTTTTATTCTGCATGAAATTTCGTTTAAGTTTTTGCCTGCTGCTTGTTTTTTTTGCTTGTAATACCAAGGAGCCTGAAAATACAGGTGTTGAAGATAGCAGTAATCCACCACCGCCTTTAATTAATTATTCTATTGTAAAAGTTTATCCACACGATACTTCATCTTACACAGAAGGCTTGGAATGGGTGAATAACAGTTTGTATGAAAGCGGCGGTAATTATGGTTCGAGTAAATTAGTGCAGAAAGATCTTAATGGTAAAATTGAAAAATCAATAAGCCTTACAAAACAATATTTTGGCGAAGGCATTACTATATTAAATAATAAAATTTACCAGCTTACATGGAATGAACACAAAGTGTTTGTGTATGATGCATTAACATTTAAAAAAGTAAATGAATTAAGCTGGCCGTATGAAGGCTGGGGAATGACAAACAATGGGAAAGATTTAATTATCAGCACAGGAAGCAGTAATCTTTATTTTGTTGATCCGGAAAATTTTAAAATCCTGAACCAAATAAGCGTTGCTGATAATTATGGCCCGGTAAGTTTAGTGAATGAGCTGGAGTATGTAAACGGATTAATTTATGCGAATGTTTATGAAACCAATAATATTTTAAAAATTGATCCGCAAACCGGCAATGTAATTGGTAAGATAGATTTTAGCGGGTTATTGCAAAAAAGCGGCATGAATTATAACGTACAAAATTACCCCGGAAGCAATGGCAATGTGCTGAATGGAATTGCTTACGATTCAACAAAAAAAGTTTTTTATGTTACCGGTAAAATGTGGCCTGCTTTATTTGAAGTAAAAATTAACAGCTAAGCTTTAGCTTCTCATTAGCTGTAATAGTATATGCTAAAAATCATTATCAGCTTTGGATTATCTGTATTGCTTATAATTGTGCTCACATCATGCAGCCATTTTTTAAAACCATCTAAAACAGCAAAAAAACCAAACGGCAATAATACTGTAACTGTAAATAATTTTTCATACGATACCAGTAATGTTTTTAAAGGTAGCGTTGTAAAAAATGTTGTTTATAACAACGCCGCAAATTATAAAGGTGCAGAGCAGCAGCTTCTTTTTGATGTATATAAACCTGCTAATGCAAATGAAAAAAAATTTCCTGCGGTTATTCTTATTCATGGCGGAAGTTTTACCGGCGGCGATAAAAATAATTTAGCATCAACCTGTTCTAAACTTGCAAACAATGGCTACGTTGCTGTTTCTGTTAATTACAGGTTAGGGTGGGGGTTTATATCGCGTACAGCTACAACATGTGATGATACAAATCATCTGAAACAGGCGATGTATCGCGCTGCACAGGACGTACATACTGCATTGCGCTATATAGCAAAACATGCAGATGAATATAATATTGATAAGAACTGGATTTTTATTGGCGGCCAAAGTGCCGGTGCCATAACTGTATTGCTAACAGCTTATTTAAAAGATAAAGATATAGCTGCATTTTTTCCGGATGATTACATACAAAAATTTGGTCCGCCTGATGAAGATGATACTAATGCTTCTTTTAATTTAAAAGGCATTATAAGTATGTGGGGCGCTTTTGTAAATCCGGAATTAATAACAAGTGAGACAGCCTTACCAACCATATTTTTCCAGGGCGAAAAAGATAAAGCTGTTCCATTTTATTCAAAGCCATTTGTGCCTTGTGATAATTCAACTATTCTATATGGCACGTCACCTTTATATAACCGCTTAAAAGTTTTAGGAGAAACTGTAATTGCGCATGTTGATCCGGAAGGAGGCCACGGTGTTTTTGAAGAAAACTTCCGCGTAGAAAATATTCTTTGTTTTTTGAATAATGTAAGGCAGGGAATTAAAAAGCAGGTTTACCTAACCGGCATTCAATACAGTTGCGATAAATATTAGGCGTATTGTTCTGAAGGGATTTTAAATTTCTCCAATATCTCCGAAGCAAGTTTCATAGCTCTGCCAATTGCCTGGTCCATATCATAATAACGGTATTCGCCTAATCTTCCGCAGATTAATATATTATCCAAACTTTCAGCATCTGCTTTGTATTGCTCATACAGATGCTTGTTTATTTTATCAGGAAATGGATATTCGTATTGGTTGGAATGTTCAGGTGTGAATGGCGTTTCGTGTGTAAGTAGGGTTCCTTTCACCTTATCTTTTTCATCAGGAAGCATAAGGTGCTTCCATTCAATGGTTCTAATGCGAGGTTCTTTTGCATCTGGATAATTTACCTGAATAGATGGCTGGTATTGATCAGTATTTTCAAGATGTTCTATATAACGTTTTTGCCCGCGGTATTTTAGCCTTCCATATTTATATTCAAAGAACTCATCTATTGGCCCGGTAAAGATCAACATCTTATTTGCAACAATATTTTCTTTATGCTGCAGGTAATCAAACTCTAGTTTTATAGGAATATCATCAATCATATTCTTTACCATTTCTGTATAACCGTTGCGCGGTAAAGCATTCCATTTATGGTTCGGCGTAAGACTGTTTACATTAGATTTATTAATAGTGATTCTTACAGCAAGTTCTTTATCAAGATCAGTTGCTTTTACACCCCATTGTTTTTCTGTATATCCTTTTATAAATAATTCGTATAACTCCCAGGGCATTTTTGTAAGGCATGCTTCTTCAAAATTGGAAGGTTCGTCTTTAAAAGCTTCCCAATTCTTTCCCGCAATTTTTTCAATATAATCCTGGTTTACGGGCCAGTTAAAATACTCGTCGTTTACCTGTGAAAGAAGATTTGCAGACCAATTGTAAAACTCAGTGAAGCGGTTAAGAAAATTCCAGATTTTTTCAGAGCCACAGCGAAAATAATGCGGGCCGTATTTATGAATCATTGCACCAGACTCATGCCTGTAATCATACGCATTGCCGGCCAAATGATCTTTCCGGTCTACAATAATTACTTCCTGCTCATGATCAGTTAAAATTCTGGCAATTGTAGTACCTGTTAGCCCGGCGCCAACAATAACAAAATCTTTTTTAATCATTAATTTATTTTTTTATTATTCGCTGTAGCAGTCGCGAGAATAAGTAAAAAAATCAATATGCTCCTTTGCCAGACAATACAACAAGAGGAGTTTCTGCAAGAATTTTTATATCAAAAAACAAGCTGTATTTCTCTATATATTCAATATCATGTTGTATCATAAATTCAGCGCTGGTATTACGCTCCCTGGCTTTTATTTGCCATAAACCTGTAATGCCGGGGCGTACAAGACTGCGTATTTCTTTAAATTCAGGAAAAGGGCTAAGCATGAAAGGTACCAGCGGTCTTGGTCCTACAATACTCATATCGCCATATAATACATTAAAAAGTTGCGGCAGTTCGTCAATGCTTGTTCTGCGAATAAATTTTCCAATCAGGGTTATGCGTGTATCATTTTTTTCTTTGTGCAAAATACCTTTTTCAGCATGCTCAATATAGCGTTTGTGGTCAGGCTGTTTTCTTGAATTGTCAATAACCATTGAACGGAATTTATGGCACTTAAAATGTTTACCCTTTAGACCAACACGTTCATTGCTGTATAAGACAGGCCCTCTTGAAGTTAGTTTTATTATTAAAGCTATCGTAATTAATATAGGCAAAAACAATAGGATAAGTGTAGTGGCAACAATTATATCAAAACTGCGCTTTAAAAACAACTGAAATTTTTTGTTACTTAGTGATTGTTCAAGCTGTTCATATCTTTCCGGAACCTGTGTAGATAAATGTATGTGCAATATTTTTTCATTCTTTACGGTTTGACCATTCAGTTTTATTTCCATAGTTAGTGAGGCTTTACCAGTACAAAACAAAGATATAGAAAACAGTTAAATGTCTTTAACGAATTTTTAATAACCGATTAATTAATAACCAGCTATATAAAAGCATTCCAAAATGAATTATTTTTCCAATAATTACCTTCCTGTGTTTTCCTATAATATTTGTAGAATTATTACTAACATTGTTGCCCTAAACAACTGCGCAGGAAATGCTATTTAATTCTTTAGAGTTTGTTGGCTTCTTTCTTATTGTCACATCCCTTTTCTTTATTCTTCCGCACAAATACAGGTGGTTATTATTGCTCTTAAGCAGTTGCTATTTTTACATGGCTTTTATTCCAATTTATATATTGGTTTTAGCTTTTACTATTGTTGTAGATTATTTTGCGGGAATACTTATTGAAAAATCGGCCGGCGCAAAAAGAAAGTGGTTTCTGCGTATGAGCATTGTTGCCAATATTAGCATACTCAGTTTTTTTAAATACTTTAATTTCTTTAATGACAATATTAGCTTCCTGCTTAAACTGTTTCATTTTACAAACCCGGTTTCTAATTTAAGTGGGTTTGCATTACCTATCGGGTTATCGTTTCATACTTTTCAGGCAATGAGTTATACGATAGAAGTTTATCACGGCAATCAAAAAGCAGAAAGAAAATTTGGTATTTATGCATTGTATGTAATGTTCTACCCTCAATTGGTGGCAGGCCCTATTGAACGCCCTCAAAATATGATACACCAGTTTTATGAACCTAAAAAATTTGAATACAACCGTGTAGTTGCAGGCTTAAAAATAATCTTATGGGGGTTTTTTAAAAAGCTTGTAATAGCTGACAGGCTAAGCATATATGTAAATGCAGTGTTCAATAATCCATCCCATCATAGCGGCAAAACCTTTTTTATTGCAACGTTTTTCTTTTGGCTTCAGATATATTGCGATTTTTCCGGTTATTCAGACATCGCTATTGGAACTGCAAAAGTGATGGGCTATAATCTTATGGAAAATTTCCACAGGCCTATGTTTGGTGGAAGTATAACAAACTTCTGGAACCGATGGCATCTTTCATTATACTCGTGGTTCAGAGATTATGTATTTACACCTTTAGCAAAAACTGCCCGCCGCAACAGAACAAAATTATTAGCATATGTAGTAATAGTTTTTCTTTTAAGCGGTTTATGGCATGGCGCTAACTGGACTTATGTTATGTGGGGAGGGTTTACCGGGTTAAGTATAGTAGCAGAAAGAATTTACAGAGATAAGGTAAAACCGCAAAAATACATTTCCAGGTTATGGATGAAAATATTAGGCACTATAATTACTTTTTTTATCACTGGTACAGCAGGTATGTTTTTCAGAGCTAACTCAGTTAAAGATATATTTCATATAAGCAAGTCAATTATTACAATGAAGCCCGGCGCACTTTTTAAGGGTAGTCCGCCTATAAATTTTTACTACTACCTGTTAGTAGCCCTTACCTTGCTTTCTGTAGAATTTTGCCAGGAGTATTTACCACAGGTTAAATTATTAAACAGCAAACATTTAGTCCTTAGGTATACCGGATACGTTTTAATATTGATGATAATACTGATGATTGGTGTTTTTAATGGAAGCCAGTTCATCTACTTTCAATTTTAAGATTAAAAGAATTAATGACTAAAGAAGAAACGAAGCAAGTTGGGCGGCTATTTAAAAAACTTTTTATACTGCTGGTATTATTATTTGTTTTTGACAGGATTATTGGAACTTTTTTAGAAAACGCTTACAAAACTGCACCGCAGGGCGATATAAAAACATTTACACACAGTATTACAAATCCTTCAGAAGATATATTTATTTATGGAAGTTCAAGAGCCGTTCATGCCTATGATCCTGCTATATTTACTGATAGTCTTGGCCTTTCATGTTTTAACTGCGGAAGAGAGAATTCAAATATTTTATACCACACTGCTATTTTAAAAGAAATGCTTAAAAAGCATACACCTGAAATTGTGGTGCTTGATATTTCTGCAAAAGAACTTACATGGCGTGCTGCAGAAAACAGCAAGCTCGTGCTTGCTTCTATGATATTACCTTATGTACGTAATGATACATCTTTTAAAAATATAGCAGAACATCTTTTTCCTGATGAATTAAGAAAAGCAGAAGTTTCAAAAATATATGCCTACAATTCTTTAGTGCTTTCATTAGCTGTAGGGAAAAGAAAAATTAAACACGATAAAAATTTAAACGGTTATGTACCGCTTCATGGTAATAAAATACAAGGCAAACTTCCATCTTTTACCGATGAAAATGATAAAACAGATATATTGACAACACAAAATTTCGAAGAGTTTGTAAGAACATTAAAAGAAAAAAATATAAGGTTATATGTAATTCAATCCCCGCTTTTAGTACAACATTTTAAGTCTACCATTTCATTGGATACAATTAAAAGTATTCTTAACAGGTACAATGAACCATTTTGGGATTATGGGTTTGATACCGCCTTTGCCAAAAAGCAATATTTTTATGATAATCTTCATTTGAATACAACGGGCGCAACACTTTTTTCTGCGAAACTCGTATCAGATATTAAGGCAGACGTAAAAAAAAATCAGCCTTAGCTTTTAATTCATCCGCAATCAACTAAATAATGAATGACTTCCTTTCAAAAAATGAAAACCTGTTAGAAAAACCAATTATAATTTTTGGTTCAGGCCGGTCCGGCACAACTGTTATTTCAGAAATAATTTTTCAGCATGAAGATTTAGCATGGCATTCCAATTACCAGGAACTTTTTCCAAAGTTTGCGCCGGTAAATTATATGCGCCGTTTGTTTGATAATAAATTTTGGCGAATAATAGGGATGAATACACAAAACGACCGCTCATTTACAAACTACATGTTATTCCGCCCTATTGAACGTTATGATTTTTGGGAAGCGGTTACCGGTGAGCGGATAGATTTTTCACGCAGTTTTTTATTGAATGAAAAAGCAACTGATGAAGAGCGTGAACACATAAGAACTTTTTTTGCAAGAATAGTTAAATATCAAAAACGCAAAAGGCTTGCAATAAAAATTACAGGCCCTGCACGCATAGAATATTTAATGAGTATTTTTCCTGATGCACAATTTATAAATATTATACGCGAGCCTGTTGCTATAATCCGTTCATGGATGGAAATTCACTGGAACGAACAAATTGTAAACCAGCTTTGGTGGCAGGGCGCTTATACAAAAGACGAACTTAAAAAAGCTGAAGAACTTTCATCAAACAAATTTTTATTCGCTGCATTCCAATATAAAAAAATAATGGAAACCACGCAACAGGAAATTGATAAATGCAATCCTGATGTATATACAACATCCTACGAAGATTTTACAAAAAACCCAAAAGCATTTATTAATGATATGATGCAATTCGTGCATCTTCAACCATCAAAACTGGTTGATAAATTCATAAATAAGTTATCTATTTTAAATCGAAATGAAAGAAGATCAGCATCCAACAAATCTGAAATATCTGAAGTTACAAAACAGCAGATACTTGAAATTGTAAACGCTTAAACAGGTCTTAAAAAAACTATGAATGTCTAAAGCTGCTGATGAAAAATATCTTGATAAACCTGTTATTATAATTGGCAGCGGACGCTCTGGTACAACAATAATGTCTGAAATAATTTTTCAGCACGAAGATTTAGCATGGCATTCCAATTACCAGGAAACAATTGTTTTTACACCATTAATAAATTTATTACGCCGTTTTTTCGATAATAAATTATGGCGCTTCAAAAAGTTTTATAAATATGTTGGTGTAAGTAAAAACACAAGACAAAAAAATCAATCAAAATTTGATTTGGTTTTATTTAGCCCAATTGAGCGTTATAATTTTTGGGAATATATTACAGGTAAACGCATAGATTTTTCACGCGGTTTTTTAATAAATGAAAAAGCAACACCTGGAGAAATAAAACACATTCGTTCATTTTTAAATAAACAGGTAAAATACCAGGGCAGAAAAAGATTGATAATGAAATTTACCGGCCCTGCAAGATTAGAATATTTAACGAGTATTTTTCCGGATGCATTGATCGTAAATGTAATTCGTGAACCGGTGGCAACGGTTCGATCATGGCTGGAAGTTGGTTTCTGGCAACGCATGGGTATTGATAAATTATGGTGGCGCGGTGCATACACACCTGATGAGATTGCGTATGCAGAAACAATAAAAGACAAGCCTGCATTGATCACTGCATTGCAGTATAAAAAGCTGATGGAAACTACGCAATGGGAAATTGATAAGCTCGGTTTGAACGTGTATGAATGTCGTTATGAGGATTTTGTAAAAGATCCAAAAAACATTTATGCATAGTATGATGGAGTTTATGCAATTGCCGTCATCAAAAAAAGTAGATGCTTATCTTGACAATATGATCATTGATAACAGGAATGAACGGGCATCTGCAACCAAAAAAAGTGTAATGCCGGAAGATATCAAACAACAAATTCTTGCAATTACGGGTAATTATAGTTGATTAACCGATCAACATTCAACTTATCAACTTAAAGGAAAGAATGGAAAAAAAGATAAAAGTAGCGCATGTTATTCGTGTGTTTAGCTATGGTGGCGCAGAAGTTTTATTGCGTGAATGTTTTGCGCATCCATATTTTAAAGAACATGTTGAATCGGATTTGTATATTCTTGATCATAAAAAATTAGGTCTTGTTCCTGAAGTTAAACCCCACGTAAACTCTATTCATTTTTACAGGATCACAACATGGAGATTTTTTATTGCGTATGCAAAGTTTCTGCGTCATATCATTCGCGATAAATATGATATAGTGCACATGCATTTGCCTGTTGCAGGCTGGATGACTATTCCTGCAAAACTCTTCAATCGTAAAACAAAATTTATTTATAACGAGCATAACCTTGTTACATTCCATGCAAAATACAATTACTACTTAAGTGGTTTAACGTATGGCTTTTTTGATTACCTCATTTATGTATCGCATGAAGTTGGTGAAGTGGTAAACAAATCACATAAAGGTTGGTTCTTCAAAACAAAAAAAGCGGTTACTATTTTAAACGGGATCAACACCGATAAGTTTTCAAATGCACATCGGTTGAATGAAAACTTAAACGAAAATTTCACTGTTGGTTTAGTGGCAAGGTTTCGTCCTCAAAAGCGTGTTGACCATTGGGTTGAAGTAGCTGCTGAAGTGCATAAACTCAATCCTAACATAAAATTTTTAATGGTAGGTGATGGACCTGATGATGAAATGTTACGTGAGAAAATAAAATCATTAAACATGGAAGGCAAAATAGAATTGCCCGGCATGTTAAGTGATACAGTTGCTGCTTTTAAACACATTGATATTTTTTTACTGACAAGCGATTTTGAAGGATTACCACTTGCTATTATGGAAGCCATGAGTACAGGTTGCGTGCCTGTTGTAAGTAATGTTGGCGGCATAAAACAATTACCTTTCGATGGGTTCGGTTATAAGTTTGATGAATTTGATGCAACATCCATTGCAAAAGTGATAGCAGCGTATGCAGCCGATCAACAGAAATTTAAAACTGAAAGTTTAAATGCAAGAAGTTTTGTTGAAAAAAATTACTCACTCACCAAACAAGTGCATGAAATTGTTGAATTATACAAAAAACTTGCCGCCGGCCAAATCGCAAATTGAAACAACAGTTTAACATCTTTATAATATCTAAAATATTTTTTGAAGCGTTAAAGCGATGTTCAAATAGTATACATGAGAACAATCAGCTTAGCACTTCTAACAACACTTATTTTTATTACTACAGCAAATGCGCAAGCTCCTTACGACAGAGCTTTAGGTGTAAAATTTCCCGGCGGTTTATCACTTACTTATAAAAAATTTATCAGCAATACACATAACCTTGAAGCGCAGTTTACTGCGTGGCACCAGGGTTTTCGCGTAGCGGGTTTGTATGAATTTAATTTTTACAGTTTTGATAAAGTGCCCGAATTATCATGGTTTGTTGGGCCTGGCGCACACATCGGTTTTTGGAAGCACAATGATGATAGCACAAAAAATTATAATTCACAGGCAGATATTGGTGTTGACGGCATCATCGGGCTTGATTATAAATTTAAAAACGCCCCTATAAATGTTAGCGTTGATTGGGAGCCTGCAATTACTTTAATTGGTTCAGCCGGCTTTACACCTGTGTTTGGCGGCGTTGCTATTCGCTATACTTTTTAACAGCACTTCATAAAAATCAACATGCAAAAACTCATTATCGTTTTTAGTTTCATTTGTATTGCTGCAACTGCATCGGCGCAAGAAACAGCGACGGGCTCAGATTATAAAACCGCTATCGGTTTAAAATATTACCCGTTTTCAATTACCGCAAAAACTTTTCTCAAGCAAAATACCGCCGTTGAAGGTTTGCTTTCTTTCTGGAATTACGGCACACGAGTTACCGGGCTTTATGAATTTTATTCATCTATAAACGGTGTTGATGGATTAAAATGGTATGCAGGTCCGGGCGTGCATATTGGTTTCTGGAACAATACCTGGACAGATAAATATCCAACACGTGATGGCGGCGTACAGTTTGGGGTAGATGGTGTGATTGGGCTTGATTATAAAATAAAAAATGCGCCAATAGATGTGAGCCTTGACTGGCAGCCATCTTTCACTTTTGTTGGCTACAATTATTTTGAAGGTGGCTGGGGCGGCATTGGCGTTCGCTATACTTTTTAAATTACATCCCAAAGTTTGCATCTTTATCCTCCGCAATTATTACAGTCAACTATCATTTATTACTTTCTTTATAATAACCATCTGCCCTAAATGATAATGCGCATGTTCCACCATTCCCTGCAAGTTTTTATAATAGGTTGATTTACCTGTCGGCGAAGTTTCATATAATTTTTCCTCAGGGAAATTTTTAATAGCATCAGCTAATTTTATAAATGACTGATGCGTTTTTTCTTTTAAGTCATTCCAATCACTTTCGCTCTTTAATTCACCTACATCAAACCCATTTGTTTCAGGAATTGATGGATTGATTCCATTAATTCTTTGCATCATAACTCCGTTCCAGTAATATAAATGATGCAACAGAGAAGCAATTGTATTTTGTGAAGCAATGGTTTTGTGTTGTGCCTGTTGCCAGTTCACATCTTTAATTGCATCGGTAATACTTACACCTGTCCAGTTATTGCCTTCATAAACTTCAAGAATATTTTCTGCAATAAGATTAGCAATCATAATTAAAATTTATAGATGTAATAATGGTATCAACTCATCTTCATCTTCTCCGCATCCCAATAAATCACTTTGTTCTGAAAATAACTTTCATTACAAGCCAAACAAGGCCCGCAAGCGCGGAAACCAAATATTGGATCTTCAACAACAGGCGCACCAGTTCTCACACTATTAAAAAAATTGGTCAAGTGATCTAAATGTTCATTATAATTTTCAGGCGCAGCATAAGTTATATCATCCAGTTTTGGTTCGGCCTGGTCATCAGCAGAATATTTTTTATTGTAAGCATCCATCAATTGCTGTTGCATGGCTTTGGTATAAGTAGTTAGAGAATCCCAGCCACCAATGCCGGGCGCCTTACTCATTTTATGCCGTTTGATTGTAAAACCTTCACCATGCATTTCCATTACACCTTCAGTACCTGTGATTTTTGTAAAACCGGTTTCTCCTTCACCACTTACAAAATTTACACGCAACGTAACCTGGAATGCGGCGTGCTCCGGCATTTCAGGATATTGTAAAACGGCCGTCATTACATCAGGCACATTGCGCCCATCTTTCCAGTAAGTTAATCCGCCGATAGAATAAATTTTTTCAGGTCCTTTACTACTTGTAATAAAATGCAACCCGCTTAATAAATGCACAAACAAATCGCCGGCAACACCGGTTCCGTATTCATGATAATTTCGCCAGCGGAAAAATCTTTTTTCATCATACGGCATTTTCCTTTCCGCAAATTCCTGGTAGCGTTCCCAGTCAACTGTTTGCGGAGATGAATCTAATGGAATGGTATATTGCCATGCACCTAAAGCGCTTTGCCTGTTAAATACGGCTTCAACAGAATTTATTTTTCCAATATCACCGGCTTCATACATTTCTTTTGCCTTTGCATACACAATACTGCTTACACGCTGGCTGCCAATCTGCATTACTTTTTTTGTTTCCTGCTGTGCATGTATCACATCCAAACCCTGGTTTGCTTTATGCACCATGGGCTTTTCGCTGTACACTGCTTTGCCCGCTTTCATTGCGTCAATACATATACGGCTGTGCCAGTTATCGCTGGTAGCAACAATTACTGCATCAATATCTTTTCTGCTTAAAATATCTTCATAATGTTTTACCGTGATGATATTATTGCCATACATTTCTTTTGCATGTGCCAATCTTCCGTCATATAAATCGCAACAGGCAACTAATTCAACACCCGGAACTTTAATCGCGTCATTTACATCATTGTAACCCATAATTCCCATGCCTATTCCTGCAATGCGAACTGTATCGTTTGCTGAATATTTTTTTTGTTGCGCAAGAATTATTTTTTCGCGTTGCTCCTGTGCTAAACTTTTTAATGATCCTGCGCCAAGCAATAATGCAGAGCCGCCTAATTGTTTAATAAAATTTCTTCGTTTGGTCATGGCAAGTGTTTTTGTTTTAAAATTTTTGTACTGTTAAGCTAAGGTTTAATCTGAAATTTAAACTTCAATTTTTAAAGATATAAATTTCTCAACGCTTTTATAGCGGTGTTATCTTTGATGCAATGCAACCGGTAATACAGGTTCAACATCTTTCAAAGCAATATAAAAATATTAAGGCAGTTGATGCGCTTTCATTTACCGTAAATGAAGGTGATGTTTATGGTTTTTTAGGACAGAACGGTGCCGGCAAATCAACTACTATACGCATGTTGCTTACCTTAATTAAGCCAACTGAAGGTGAAATAGAATTGTTTGGGCTGAAGTTGAATATGCATCGCAATGAAATTTTACGCAACATTGGCGCAGTAATAGAAAAGCCTGATGTATATAAATATTTATCTGCTTACAATAATTTAAAATTGTTTGCACGCATGAGTGGCATTCATCCAAAAGAAAAAAAAATATTAGAGCAATTAGATATGGTTGGGTTGAAAGAAAGAGCGTATGATAAAGTTCAAACGTACAGCCAGGGCATGAAGCAGAGATTGGGAATTGCCATTGCATTAATTCATGATCCGCGTTTAATAATTTTAGATGAACCCACAAATGGTTTAGATCCGCAGGGCATTGCCGATATAAGAAATTTAATACTTCATTTAAGCCGTGAAATGAATAAGACGTTGCTTATTTCATCGCACCTGCTAAATGAAATGGAACAGGTTGCAACAAGATTATTAATTATTGATAAAGGGAAAAAAATTGTTGAAGGAACAACAGCGGAATTATTTGATCCGGCGCAAACATTACTTGAACTGGAAACGCTGAATAATGCAGAAACGCTTGCATTGATAAAAAACAGCGAATGGCAAACCGGTTTGCAGCCGCAGCGCAATAACAATATATTAATAAAGCTGCATCGCAATACTATTCCTGATTTTCATATTTGGCTGGTGCAGCATAATGCAAAAATTGTTTCATTACAGGCAAGGCATTCACTGGAAGACTATTTTTTACAAATAACAAGCGGAACACAACATGTGGCAGCTTTTACAAATTGAACTGTATAAAATATTCGGGCGTCCGAGAACGTATATTGCTTTTGGCGCTATTACCACATTAATAATATTGCTGCAGTTTGGTTTAAAGGTTGACGGGCAGGAATATGCCGATTTCATGCTGCAGAACCTTGGCAATTTTGATGTGCAGGGCAAATTGCTGAACGGTTACATGGTGTGTTATCTTATACTGCAATTAATGTTGGTACATGTTCCCTTGCTGGTAACACTTGTTGCTGCAGATGTGATATCCGGCGAAGCTAATGCAGGCACTTTGCGGCTGGTATTATCAAAGCCTTACAGCCGTTCATCTGTTGTACTTGCAAAATTTTTTGCCACAGGTATTTATACTTTATTGTTGTTGATCTGGATTGCCTTTCTCGCATTGTTTGTGAGTGTTATGATATTTGGAACAAGCGATCTCTTTTTAATGAAAACAGACTACATCGTTTTAATAAAACAGGATGATGTTTTCTGGCGTTACTGCTGCGCTTTTTGTTTTGCTTTTGTGTCATTAATTACTGTAGCTTCTGTGGGCTTTTTTCTTTCGTCATTTGCAGAAAATTCTATTGGCCCAATAATTACAACTATGAGCGTAATTATTTTGTTTACTGTATTGGGAACTCTAAACCTGCGAATATTTAATGCAATCAATCCATATTTATTTACTTCCAACATGGTAATATGGAAAGAATTTTTTGATGAAAAAGTAAACGCGAATAATGAAGCTATTGCAGGAAGCATACAGGATATGCCGGCAATAATTCACTCTTTGATCATTCTTTCCATTTATATAATTGTATTGATTAGCGCTACAATTTTTGTAATGAAGAAAAAAGATATTTTGAGTTGATAATTGTTTTGTAAATCGTTATAGTTAACATCTATACTTTGTTTGAACCAGGCATCATAAACACTATTTAGTTATGGCTGTTGTATTAACTCTAATGTTCATCTCCAGGTATTCTGTTTGTAATTTATAAGATTAAATTTATTGCATAAGAAAATAAATATACTGAAATTAGTATATTACAAAGGTTTTATTCAAATCACTCACCACACTTCAATCAATTTAAATGAAAAAGCTTTACCTGCTAACTTGCCTGTTTACATGCATATCAATAGTATCATTTTGCCAGGTTAATAAAGATTCTGTGCTCACAAATAAAGATTCAACAGCCAAAAAGCCAGAACCTCCAAAAGACAGGAACATGTTTGGATTGCATATACCTCGTGGTTTAAAAATTAATTCGCCTGATGTGGCTGACGGTTATGTATTATTTGCCGTTCCAAATTCTGCTTCGTTTTATCTTATTAATCGGAGAGGAGAAGTGGTGCATGAGTGGAAAGGGAATTATGGTGTATTGGGGGGCTATCTGCAGAACGATGGCTCGTTAATTCAAACTGCGGTTGATCCCGATTTTCCTGTATTTGCAGGAGGTGGTGAAGCAGGAAGAATACAAAAAATTTCATGGGATAGCAAAATATTATGGGACTTTGAATATGCGAATGAAGATCATCTCCATCATCATGATTTAACTGTAATGCCCAACGGCCATATTCTCGCTATTGCATGGACGGCTAAAACAGCAGAGCAAGTTGCGGCAGCAGGCAGAAAACCCAACATGATCCCCAAAGCAGGCTTATGGCCTGATGAAATAGTTGAGATAGAACCTGAAGGAAAGACCGGCGGTAAAATTGTTTGGGAATGGCATATATGGGATCATTTGATACAGGACTATGATGCTAAAAAAGCCAATTACGGAAAGCCTGCAAACCATCCGGAATTATTGGATTTTAATGTAGGCGATACAGTGCCACCAATGATTTCGCAGGACAGTATGGATATTTTGCATAAACAGGGTTTTGCCTGGAGAAATCAGACACCTGAAAATATAGGCTCTGAAGTGTATCATTTTAATGCAATCCATTATAATCCTGACCTCGATCAAATTGTTTTTAGTTCTCCAAACCTAAGCGAAATTTTCATCATAGATCATAGTACCACTACTAAAGAAGCTGCCGGGCATACAGGTGGCAGGTGGGGTAAGGGCGGCGATTTTTTATACCGGTGGGGTAATCCAAAAAACTATCATCACGGGGATTCTTCTAATCAAATGTTATTTGGTCAGCATAACATTCACTGGATTGAAAAAGGTAAACCGGGAGCTGGTAATTTAATGGTATTTAATAATGATATTCCGGTTTATAAAGACAGCACCGTTTGTTCGGCTGTTTATGAATTTATTCCCCCAACAGATGATAAGGGAAATTACCTTTTAAGAAAGGACACAACCTTTGGGCCGGATAAACCTGTATGGAGTTATGTAGCACCGGATTCACTTTCTTTCTGGAGCAGTTTTATATCCGGCGCCATGCGAATGAGTAATGGCAATACTTTTATTAATGAAGGAGCTAAAGCAAGATTCTTTGAAGTAACTCCGGATGGTAAAATTGTTTGGGAATATTTGAATCCTTATCGTGGAAATATTACCAAACCAAACGGTGATCTGGTTAACCCAATACCGCTTACTTATTTCGAGTTTCGTGCTACATTTATTCCGGCAGATCATCCCGGGCTTGCTAATAAAAAATTAGAACCAATAATGCCTCAACCAACAACATTTGTATTACCCATGCCTCCGCCGGGAGATAAAAAATAGGTTTATCAAATTAATTCACATAATAATTTCGGTTTTTGATCATCAAACTGATAATTAATTCGCCATGAAAAAAAGATATTTTATACTCTTGCTGTTTGTGACAATTTCAGCACGCTCATTTACCCAAATGAATGATAATGACTCGACAAATAAAAAAACCGCTCCTGTACACAGAAATATGTTTGGCTATGGAATTCCGCGTGGTTTAACGAAGACCTCAGAGGGGTTAGCTGATGGGTATATACTTTTTGCTGTACCAAATTCGCCATTTGTAGACTTAATCAATCGCAAGGGAGAAGTGGTGCATCAGTGGAAAAGCAATTACGGTGTATTTGAGGCCTATTTACAAGATGATGGTTCTTTGTTTCAAGCCGTTGATGATCCCGACTTTCCGGTGTTTGGCTGTTGTGGTCCGTATGGAAGAATACAAAAAATTAGCTGGGATGGCAAAATATTGTGGGATTATGAATACGCCAACGAACAACATATAGCACATCATGATTTTGCTGTAATGCCTAACGGACATATTCTGGCTATAGCTTATGAAGTTATGCCGTATGACAAAGCAATTGCCATGGGAAGAAAGCCGGAACTAACACCTAAATCCGGCCCGTGGACAGAAGAGATCGTGGAGATTGTTCCAGATGGCATGACGGGAGGAAAGATTGTATGGGAATGGCATCTTTGGGATCATCTTATTCAGGATGCTGATTCCAAAAAAAGTGATTACGGTAATGTAGCTGACCATCCTGAATTATTGGATTTCAACCTTGGAGCGCCATTACCACCACCCATTACCCAAGGCGCATTGGATACTTTGATTGCTAAAGGAATGGCACACCGGAATTCAACATTAGATAACCGGGGTTCAGATATTTTTCATTTTAATGCTATTAAATATAATGCTGATTTGGATCAGATCGTTTTTAGCTCTCCAAACATCAGCGAAATCTATATCATTGATCACAGCACCACAACACAGGAAGCAGCGGGACATAAAGGTGGTCGTTATGGTAAAGGCGGAGATTTTCTATACCGCTGGGGGAACCCTCAAAACTATAAAAGAGGTGATTCAACAAACCGAACTTTATTTGGTCAACACGACATACGGTGGATAGAAAAAGGAACTCCCGGAGCAGGAGATTTAACTGTATTCAACAATCACCCTCCCGGTGAAATTGATTGGAGTAATATGGGCACCACAGGCAAAAACTACTCGATGGTTTACGAGTTTGCGCCACCTATTGACAAAAAGGGAAATTATATTATAGAAAAAGGTAAGCCTTACGGTCCTGAAAAACCTGTTTGGTTTTACAGGGCGGCGGATACACTTTCATTTTACAGCAGCTTTATTTCGGGCGCTCAAAGAATGCCAAATGGAAACACTTTTATTAACGAAGGAGCAAAAGGGCGTTTCTTTGAAGTTACACCGCAGGGTGAAATTGTTTGGGAATATTTAAATCCCTATCACGGAAATATCAGGGAGCCAAACGGAGATTCCATTCCCGCAATGCCAATGCCATTCTTTGAATTCAGAGGAAATTTTATTCCTGCAAATCATCCGGCACTTGCAAATAGGAAGCTGGAGCCTATAGTTCCGCAGCCATCAGTATTTATTTTGCCGCCACCAACAACCGACAAGTAAATAAAACAGATCTAATCAATAAGAAGATCATCATCATTATCATAAACAAGATAAGATTGATGATCTTTTTATGTTCTTTTATTGTGATAATGTATCGGATAAGATCACACCATTCTCTTTCACATAAGCTTTCCAGTCATCTAACAATTCATTGTATATGTCAGGATATTGTTTAGCCAGGTCGTGAGATTCAGTTGGGTCTTTTTCCATATCAAATAATTCAAACACACCTTTGCCAAACGGCGGTTCTATTTTTGTTATTTTCCATTTCCCTTTTCTTATGGCACATCTTCCAAAAAGCTCCCATCCCATAATATAATTTTCATCATGAACATAGCTTTTCTTTTTATTTAATAAGGGGAGTAATGATGCTCCTTTGTAAGGTGTAAGTTGTCTTCCCTTATAAACTGAAGGATATTTACTTCCAGCAAGGTCAAGAAATGTTGGTGCTATATCCATAATTGTTGTAAAGGCGGTATCAATTCCATTATCTTCTTGTTGAAAAGGCATTTTTATTATCATTGGCCCATGTATACCTCCTTCAGCACTATATCCTTTATATAAACTATTTACAGCGCTGGAAGCATGCGCCCACTGTGAACCATAAGCAACAAAAGAATTTATAGTACCCATATACGGATAAGGGTTAAGTTTATCAGGTGTTTCATTTAAATCGAGAGAAGAAGGGCCATTGTCTGATAGAAAAACAAATAAAGTATTGTCGTATTCTCCAATGTCTTTTAAATACTGAACCAGCCTGCCAATATTATAATCGAGGTTATCAATCATGCCGGCATAAATTTCCATCTTCCTTGCTTCAAGTTTTTGTTCATTTTTATCAAGTGATTTCCAGGGCAGCAAAGGCTGGTTGGAAATATTATATAAATCACCCTTTACTGCAGGAAGTGGCGGTAATACAACATCTTTCGCCACAATACCTTTTTGTTTTAAAGCATTAAAACGCAACAACCTTAAACTATCATAACCCATGTCATACTTCCCATGATATTTTTCAATGTATTCAGGCGGAGCCTGCAAAGGCCAGTGCGGTGCAGTGTAAGCAGCATAAAGAAAGAAAGGTTTTTTATCGCCATGATCTTTCTTAATAAAGCTGATTGCTTTATCGGTGTAAACATCAGTTGAGTATTGTCCGTCAGGATATTGAGCTAAATGATCATCTTCCATAAAAGTGTAAGCACGCGGATCGGAAGTAAAATGATTAGCTGCCGCATCAAGCAAAGCAAATGATCTCTCAAAGCCTTTGGCAAAGGGACTCTGATCCGGGGTTAGCCCTAAGTGCCATTTGCCTGCCATATACGTATGATAACCTGCATCCTTAATTAATTGTGCAACGCAAACCACTTTATTATTAAGATATCCTTCATATCCCGGTTGTCCAACTTCTTTAGGAATACTTACTGCCCTTTCAGCCATATCTCCCAACCCGGCAATATGATTATCGGTTCCTGTAAGCAACATTGCCCTTGAAGGAGAGCAAGCGGCTTCGGTATAAAAATTAGTAAATAATTGTCCTTGATCTGCCAATGCATCAATGTTGGGAGTAGCGATTTCACTTCCAAAACATCCAAGGTCTGAATAACCAAGATCATCAGCTACAATTAAAACGATATTTATCTTTTTCTGCTGCTGTTTTTTTTGCTTTTGAAAAGAAAAAAACAAACAACAGAGAATGATTAATATGAGGTTGGTTTTTTTCATCAATATAGTATCATAAGTTTATTTTGAGCTCATCATCATCTAAAGATACCTATTAGCAAAACGCCCTTATTGGATTAAAACAGATTTAGTATAATAATAAAATATTAAAAACAAATAGATAACTTATAGTTATGAAATATTTATCTTACAATAATATCTTATTACTGCACTCTTTAAAACAAGATGGATAAGTTGATATACTTTAAAACCAAAACATGCAAAACAAAAGTTGGAAATTAAAGCTTACGCTACTGCTTGTGAGCAGCCTTACCATAATGTCGGTAATTACTATTTCTCCTGCATTACCCCAGATGGCTGCAGCATTTTCAGGTGTTAAAAATTCATCTTTTCTTGTAAAACTTGTATTAACAATTCCGGCATTAATGATCGCTTTATTTTCTCCGATTACCGGGCGTTTGATTGATCGTTATGGCAGACTAATGATATTATGGTTTGCATTGGTGTTGTATGCCGTTGCAGGATCAGCCGGATATTATTTAAAAGATCTTTATGAGATATTAATCTCAAGGGCTGTGCTTGGCATATCCGTCGGCATGTCTATGACTATTGTAATTACATTGATTGCTGATTATTTTGAGGGAATTGAAAGACAGAAATTTGTCGGGTTGCAAATAGCATTTATGTCATTGGGAGGAATTATATTTTTAACCCTCGGAGGTGTTCTCGCAGATTATGGATGGAAGTATCCTTTTCTCATTTACCTGTTTTCACTTGCAGTACTTCCGCTTACTATTTCTTTTCTTAAAGAACCTGTAATCACAGAAAAAGTAAACAAGATCATACCACAAGTTAAAGCACCCGGAATAATCTGGATGTTGTTTATTAATATTATGATCATGTGGATCGTCTTTTTCTTAATACCGGTGCAAATACCCTTTCATCTAAAGGCTCTTGGTGTTGAAAAGAATTCACTTATCGGAGCTGCCATTGCAACAAGCACTTTGCTTTCCGCAGTATCATCATTTCTTTATTCACGTATAAGAGGCAAGCTTGGTTTTCTCTCCATTTTTTCTATTGGTTACCTGCTTATGGCAATAGGTTTTCTTTGCATTTCATTATCCGAAAGTTACCTGTTAGATGTTGTTGCTATGATGATAGCAGGGTTTGGCATGGGCATGATGATTCCGAATACAAATATGTGGGTAATGAAAATTGCTCCGCCTCAAATCAGGGGAAAAGAAATTGGAAAGCTCACTACATTCTGGTTTTTGGGGCAGTTCTTATCTCCGATTGTCATCTTCCCCGTTTTAAATGCTTTATCGGTTTCCTCTACATTCATGCTGGCTTCAGCATTTCTTTTTCTTATGTCAATTGGCTTTTTGATCTTTCACTTTAGTAAGATGGGAAAATTAGTTGCTCAATAATTATAATGAACTACAAAACAATGTTCCAATAAAACTATTCTTTTATAAATTTTAATGCAGTAACCTTTTCACCTTCTTCAAGGAACTTATTTTATGCGCGTGCAAACAGAAGATGGCAATAAAACTCTAAGCTTTGTAAAGATGTAATCACCCAATAACATACAGTCATTTTGAACCTTGTTGTGTTAAAAACTTCAAGATTTTTTATTTATTTGATCACCGGTTTTTTGTTATATTGATTACATTATTCTGCTACAATGTTTATAAGATTTATTGTGTGTACTTTTACCTGCACCGTTTAGCTTTAATAATTTTCATGAAAAAAATTTTAATTTTCTTTTTCATTTTTTTCGCTTCATTGTTCACTGCTTACTGCCAGGATGTAACTGCTCTTATAAATAAGGTTAAAGAAAAGCTTGATAAAGTGAATGACTATACAGCAACCGGAGTTTTAAAAACCGACGTTGTTTTTATTAAAGCGCCGGTTAGCAAAGTTGTTATTTACTATAAAAAGCCTAACAGGTTTCGGTTAGTAAAAAACGGTGGCATTTCTGTTTTACCTAAAGGCGGTATTAGTGTAAATATGACGAATGTAATCGGTAACAGTAATTTTACTGCGCTTGATGCCGGTGATGCGGTTATTAATAATATAAAAACAAAAGTGGTTAAGCTATTACCGAATGATGACAACAGCGAAGTTGTACTGTCAACTTTATATATAGATGAACAGGATTTTTTAATACAAAAAGCAATTACCACCACACGTGAAAACGGCACGTACGAACTCACGATGAGTTATGGAAAATATGCTGATTATGGTTTACCGGATAAGGTGCAATTTAGTTTTAATGCAAAAGATTATAAACTTCCAAAAGGTATTACTATGGACTTTAATGAGAATTCCAAACCTTCTGATACGGATAAGCTGAAAAATAAAAAAGGTAAAGTAGAGATCAGTTATTCATCTTACACAATAAATAAGGGCGTTGATGATGCTGTGTTTAAATAATTAAGGGAAAAATTTATAAATATCTTTTCTGTTAAGAATGCGACTAAGTTTTATAATATTATCTTCTAATAAAAACCCAATTCTGTAATTGCCTAAACGAATACGGAAAGCTGATTTGTGGCCACTTAGTTTTTTAAGATTTTGAATTTCAATTAAAGAATCTGCCTGTTGTATTTTTTCAATGATATCAGCGAGCAATAATTGAGTTGGTTTATCAAGCTCTTTTGAAACATCTTTTGCAAATTGTTTTGTAATTACAATCTTCATTAGCTGCGAAGGCTTTTTATAAAACCATCTGTATCTGCAACATCGTTATAATCTGTTTCTTCCATTAATTTCAATAAAGCGAAATCTTCTTTATCTTCCTCCGTTAGTGTACGGCTTTTCAAATGATAGTTATTAATAAAGGATTTAATCAGTTCAAGTTCCTTATCATCTGAAGGCTGAATAACAATTGTATCCATAATTTTTTATTTACCCAAAGATAAAAATTAAGTTATATTATACGGCGGCTTGTTTAAGCAAATCTTACTATAATCTTGTTTATGTTCAATTTTTAGATAGTAGTTTATTTGTTAAGTTTACGGCTAACATGAATACATCTCTTTTGGTATACGGCAAAAACATCAGCCTTGAATTTGAACTGCATGCAATAAGAATTTTTAACAACGATGCGCTTCCGGCTATACTTGAAAAAAATGCAGAAGCAGCAACTGAAGAACTTGTAAGAGATATTAAAAAGAAATATTTTGAATTATTCAATACTGACTTTAAAGTTTCAGATGCGTCAATGGAAGTTGAGATATGGGCGCATGTCTATGCAGAAAAATTTGCTGAGGCAGTCAAGGATTTTTCTTCAATAAATTTTGTTGACAAAATAGCTGAAAAAATTATTTATCATGCTGAAGTAATTGATATGGGCGAGCATGGGCATGATGAAAACCGTTTTGTTTGGGATGGACTTGCTCCGTTTAAACACACAATTGCATCTGTACTGTTTGCAAAACAAAAACAAGATCATTGATCATTTTATAACAATACATTTTTTAGAATCTACAATCGTTTCATCAACAACGAGATTGTAATAATAAACACCAGCAGGTAAACCTGTTGCATTTAAACTGAGAGTTTGTGTTTCATTACCAGTTAATGCAATACTCTTAATTAATCTTCCTGTTGCATTGTAAACAACGAGGTTTGCGTTATCGTATTTTTGCGGCAATGAATATTGAATTTGAGTAATAGTTTTAAATGGATTGGGACTGTTTTGATTTAACCATGTTTTAGGTTTGTTAATTGCAATAGCGTTTACAATAGAAGCAGTTGATGTATCATTAAAATTAAACGGAGACAACCGAAATACCTCATTACCTTTTACATCATCATCTGCAACAAAAAATAATGTACTGTCCCACGGTATAAAATCAGAAGGGTAACTTCCGGTAATGCCTCTATTTATATCATGCTTAAGTTTTGTACCGGCAGGTGTGCCATCTGTTATACACAATTCATAGCCATAATTGTCTACATAACCCTGGAATAAGAGTTTATTGTTTGCAATAATATATTCCCCCTCACCACTTGAAATCCTTACCGTATCTGCAAGTTTAATTGTTCCTGCATCAGTTCCGTCAGAAATCCATGTTCCAGCCTTACCATATTGCCAGGCCTGGAAGATTAGTTTATTGTGATACGGAATAAAAGAATTAAGAATTGTTTGAGATTCTCCGGAATTAATATCTTTTACCATTTGCGTTCCATCTGCAGTACCATCGCTTTTCCAGAGTTCGAAGCCATGCACACCATCATCCGCAGTAAAAAATAATTCATTATTTGATGCCACTAACGGACTTCCTGTTACGTAGGGAATAGCCCAGCCAGTAGGATTAATTTGTTTAACAATATGCGTACCTGAAGCTGTGCCATTAGACTTATATAACTCCATATCGGGATGATTGATAATCATATCATCACTAAAAAAATAAAATGCATCATTTAAAATTGTAAAATTCGAGCAACCATCTTCACCACAATTAAAAAATCTTTTCGCAGAACTATCATTGTTCATTACATACAACGCCTGTATATTAACTTGGTCAAAGGCGTTACAATGAAAAAATAAACGGTTCTTAAAAATAAAAAAATCTCGTGGTACTGTCGGCGCAAATTGGGATGCATCAACAATCTTCGTTCCTGCAGGAGTACCATCTGTTTTCCAAAGTTTAAAACCATGTATGCCATCATTAAAAGAAAAATATAATTTGTTTTGATAAATAATAAAGCCAGTCTTATTCCAGAAAGGAGATGAAACCGATGTGTTCGTAAGTCTTTGTAAATTTTTAGTAGAGAGATTCAACTTCCATAATTCAATACCATGAGTGCCATCATTTGCCGTAAAAAACAAAGCACCTTTAAAATAAATGAGATTTTGAGGATTGCTTGCTGCAGTTCCGGGATTGACATCAACCAGTAAATGTGTGGTACCGGGCGTGCCTGAAGAAACCCATAATTCATTGCCATGCACACTATCATCTGCTGCAAAATATAATTTGTTATTAATCAGCGTTAGGCCGGAAGGATTAGAAGACGCGGCACCCTTTTGAATATCTTTTAACGTTGAAAGTTTTTGTGCAGGTAACGTTGTTACAAAAACGCAAACGGAGAGTGCAATAAGTGTTTTTTTCATGCTATTAGTCTTAGTGTTTATTAAAGTTAAATATTCTGCTGATAAACCTAAGTTTTAAACAAACCTTACAAAAATCTTCTTCGCTAAGAATTTATAGATAGTAGTTTTGAAGCATGTGGATGATCTGCAAAAAAGAATGGAACCAATTCTTCAGCAGCCTTACCGGTTACATTGCATTGATTGTTTTTCTTTTATTAAATGGCTTAATATTTTTTGTTTTCCCCAATACAAGTTTGCTTGATTTTGGCTACGCATCATTGGATGGATTTTTTTCTCTTGCCCCCTGGATAATGCTGTTTCTTATTCCAACCATTACCATGCGCAGTTTAGCTGATGAATATAAAGCCGGCACATTTGAGTTGTTAAAAACTTTGCCACTTACATCATCACAAATTGTTTGGGGAAAATTTTTTGGTGCACTATTAATTGTGCTGCTTGCATTAATTCCAACAACTATTTACGCATTTTCATTACAGCATTTAAGTGCTGCAGGTGGCATTGATATTGGCGCAACCATTGGCAGTTATATTGGTTTGTTTTTATTAGGTGCAGTGTTTACTTCTGTGGGTTTATGCGCCAGCAGTTTTACCAATAATACCGTTGTTGCATTTATAAGCGGTGCTTTTGTTTGTTTGATTTTATATACAGGCTTTGACGCTTTAAGTCAACTCCCCTTTTTTACAAACGGCTGGGATTATTATGTGCAGATGCTTGGTATAAATTTTCATTATAAAAGCATCAGCAAAGGCGTGATTGATGTGCGAGATATGATCTACTTTTTTTCTGTCATCATTTTTTTTATTGCCATTACAAAACAAAATATTGAAACAAGATAAGCATGAGTTCAGCCAAAAAAATATTCAATCAAAAAAATACATGGCTTATTTTATTTGTCGGGCTGATTGCAATAATTTACGCATCAGCATTATTACGTTATCGTATTGATCTTACTGCGGAAAAAAGATTTAGCTTAAATCAATCCACAAAAAAATTATTAAACAATATTGATTCAACTATAAACATTACTGTTTTTCTAACCGGTGATCTGCCTGCTGATTATAAAAAATTAAGTATCGCTACAAATGATTTGTTATCTGAATTCAGAGACATAAGCCACAACAATATTCGCTTTCATTTTGAAAAGCCAGAGTATAAATTTTCTGATAGTGTAACAATATTGAAAGATGATTCTTCATTTGAAACTATTGCAACAAAGCAATTGAGTCAACAACAATTAGAATCGTTAAAAGATAGTTTTCAAAATGTTTTGTATGACAGCCTGCAAAAGCTTGGTGTTGTGTTTGAACAAAACAATGATGTGTCGCAAACCAATGAAAAATCAACACAACAATTAATTATTCCTTCTGCTATTGTTGAATATGAAGGTTATCGTCCTGTTGCAGTTGATCTGCGCAGCAGCCGTACTGTATTTAAAAATTATAATGTGGTAAATGATGAGCCGCAGGAAGATAAAGAAGCAACGTTAAATGCAGCCGAAGCTTTGCTTGAATATAAATTTGCCAATGCAATTGATAAACTCACCAGGAAAAATGTTCCGACTGTTGCTTATTGTTTAGGTAATGGTGAAGCACCTCCGCAGCAGGTTAGTGACCTTATAAAAAGCCTCGCATCAGATTATCGTTTTGGACCAATTGATCTTAAGGAATCATACATAAATCCTGATATAGTAAATACTTTATTGATAGTAAAACCTACGCAACCTTTTACAGATGAAGACAAGTTAAAACTTGATCAATATGTAATGCATGGCGGGAAAATTATCTGGTGCATTGATAAATTATATGCAGAGCTTGACAGCTTAATGCGCAGCCAGGCAGATTTTGTTGCTTTTGACCGCAACTTAAATCTTGATGATATTTTGTTTCGTTATGGTGTACGCATCAATGGCAATTTATTGCAGGATTTGAATTGCAGCAAGATTCCGTTGGTTACCGGGTATAATGCAGACGGCAGCCCGAAAATGCAACGCTTCCCATGGCCGTATTATCCTTTTCTTTCTTCACCCAATAACAATATTGTTTCAAAAAATTTAGATCGTGTTTTATCAATCTTTCCATCAAGCATTGATACGATAAAAGCACCGGGCATTACAAAAACTATTTTGTTGTCAAGTGATACATCGAGCCGTTTAATAAGCTCGCCGGCAATTGTAAGTTTGAATAAAATAATGAATGATATCAGTACGCAAAATTTCAATTCTTACAATGAACATTATATTCCTGTTGCTGTTTTACTGGAAGGAAAATTTACTTCGTTATATACAAACCGGCTTACACAAAATGTAAAAGATTCTGTTGCTAAAGCATTGGGCAAATCTTTTTCAGCAGGCAATACAAATGCAACACAGCAAATTGTAATGAGTGATGCAGATATTATAACCAACGAAGTAAGCGAAACAACGGGGCCATTGCCAATGGGAGAGTTGCCGTATGAAAATTACCGCTTCGCCAACCGCGAATTTTTTTTGAACTGTGTTGATTATTTAACCAGCACCAGTGGCATTTTTGAAAGTCGCAATAAAGATTTTACGCTGCGTCTTTTAGATAAAAAGAAAGTGGCAGATCAACGGATAAGCTGGCAACTCATCAACATTGTTATTCCGATTGCAGTTATTATATTATTTGGATTGATTTATCAATGGAAACGAAAAAACAGTTTTGGAATGTAATATTGCAGCCTCATGTCAAAAGAAATAATTACCTATATAGTTTTTGGAGTTGTATTACTCGTTGCGCTTGTTGTAGACCTTGGTTTATTGAGCAAAAAAAATAAAGAAATAACGTTAAAAAAAGCGATGTTTCAAACGATTTTCTGGGTACTGCTTGCAATTGGCTTTTTTGCATTTTTATGGATGGAAGATGGCCACCAACCTGCACTTGAATATATTAGCGCATATTTAATGGAATGGAGTTTAAGCATTGATAATATTTTTGTGTTCGTACTCATCTTCACTTCTTTTTCAGTAAGCGAAAAATATTATTCCCGTGTATTACTGATCGGTATTTTAATGGCAATTGTTTTTCGCGTAATTTTTATTTCAGTTGGTGTTGCTTTGGTTCAGCGCTTTGAATGGATACTATATATTTTCGGAGTGTTTCTTTTGTACACAGGTTTTAAAATGTTTTCATCAGATGAAGACAAACAATTTGATCCCGAAACATCAAAAGCATACAAGCTTGTAAAAGGAATTTTTCCATTGACCACAAAAGATGCGAACGGCAAATTTTGGATAACAGAAAATGGCAAACGCATGTACACTACTTTATTTGTTGTAGTAATGATGCTTGCTTCAATTGACCTGGTTTTTGCTTTGGATTCAATACCTGCCGTAATGGGGATTTCGAGAGATAAAATGGTGATCTACACGTCAAATATTTTTGCAGTGCTTGGTTTAAGAAGTTTATTCTTTTTACTAAAAGGTGCAGTTAATAAATTTGAATACCTGCAACAAGGCATTGCGGTTGTTTTAATTTTCATTGGACTTAAAATGTTAGCTGCACATTGGATAAATGAATGGTTGAATAACAATGCGCAAATCTTCATGTCGCTTGGTGTAATTATTGTTTGTATTACACTATCAGTAATTTTTTCTATGATAAAAAATAAAAGAGAAAGCAGTAAACTGAAAGTATGAAAGTGCTGATAATAGAGGACGAAAAAGAGCTTTCAAAAAGCATTTGCCAGTATTTATCCGGCGAACAGTTTATTACCGAAACCGCTTATGATTTTGATTCTGCATTAGAAAAGATTTCTTTGTATGATTATGCCTGTATTGTTCTTGATATAACGTTGCCAAGTGGCAACGGCTTAAATATTTTAAAAGAATTAAAAAGAAATAATAAAGCAGATGGTGTTATCATTATTTCTGCAAAAAATTCGTTAGATGATAAAATTTACGGATTAAAAGCAGGTGCCGACGATTATCTTACCAAACCATTTCATTTACCAGAATTAGGTGCAAGAGTAGCAGCAATCATCCGCAGAAAATCTTTTGAGGGAAATAATACAATTGTGTTTGATGACCTGCAGATCCATCTTGATGCAAAGCAAACTTTTGTTAATGGTAAAGAATTAGACCTCACAAAAAAAGAATATGAACTGCTGTTGTATTTTATCAGCAATAAAAATAAAGTCATCAGCAAATCTGCCATTGCAGAACATTTGTGGGGTGATAATATGGATCTTGCCAATAACTACGATTTTATTTATACGCATATAAAAAACCTTCGCAAAAAATTGCTGCAATTTGGTTCACCGGATTATATAAGGTCTGTTTATGGCATGGGTTATAAATTCAGCCTGCCCAGATGAAACTGTTTACAAAATATAACCGCATTAATGTAGTATCAACCGTAATAATTTTTTTACTTGGCTGCGGAGCTTTTTCTATACTGCTGCGTTATGTAATTATCAGCCAGGTTGATGAAGATTTAAAAATTGAAAAGAACGAAGTGGTTACTTATGTTCATCAGTTTAATCATTTGCCAACTGTGATTGAAGTGCGCGATCAGTACACTACTTATAAACCGGTTGAAAAACCAACCAGCCAAAACAATAAAATTTTTACCAATAAAGTATACGATAAAGCGGAACATGAAACAGAACTGCGGCGTACAATTGAATTTACTGTTGATGTAAATAATATTTGGTACCTGGTAAGCGTAAGCAAATCGTTAGAAGGTGCAGATGAACTTATTCAAACAATAATTGCAATTACGCTGACTATAATTTCGTTGATTCTTATCGTTACATTTTTTATTAACCGGTTTGTATTACGCAGGTTATGGAAACCTTTTTACAGCACACTGCAAACTATGCAGCAATTCAGTTTAAATAAAACAGAAAAAATAAATTTTAGCAATACAGATATTGATGAGTTTATTTATTTAAATACAACGCTGAACAATGCATTAAGCAAAGCGCAGCAGGATTATCAAACATTGAAAGAGTTTACCGAAAACGCTTCGCATGAATTGCAAACGCCGCTTGCAGTAATACAATCCAAACTTGATATACTTATTCAGAATGAAAAATTATCTGAGAACGAAAGCAACGCTATTCAAAGTGCTTATAATGCAGTGCAGGGTTTAAGCAAGCTCAATCATTCTTTATTATTGCTTGCGAAAATTGAGAACAAACAATTCAGCGAGCAAACAAGTATTAATTTGAAAGAATTACTTCAAACTAAAATAAACCAGTTTAACGAGCTATGGAAAAACCGCGATATTGTTACAGCAATAAATCTTTCAGATAAAGAAATTACAGGTAATGCGTATCTCATAGAAATTTTGCTGAATAATCTTTTAAGTAATGCTACAAAACATAATATAAAAAACGGAACAATAAATATTTTATTAAACAATACACTGCAAATAACCAACACTGGCATTAATTATGCAATTGATGAAAAGCAATTGTATAAAAGATTTTCAAAGCAGCATAATTCATCAGAAAATCATGGGCTTGGATTATCTGTTATTCAGCAAATATGCCAGGTTTCAGGTTATAACTGTACATATAATTTTCAGTTGCCTAACCTGCATACTTTTTCTATAGCCTGGTAATATAAGTTCAGGTTTACTTCAAAATCAATTTCTTATTTTGCAGGTAAGATAAAGGCAATCGTTTTATTATTATAGTAATGAAATTATTTAACCCGTTTTTAAGCTGCATAAAAATAATTCTCATCTGCATTTTGCTTGTTCAGCCTGTTTGGTTATCAGCACAACAGAAAAACCTTGATTACTTTCTTCAGCAAGGCATTCAAAACAGCCCGCTATTAAAAGAAGTAAACAACAGTATTCTTTTAAACAAAATAGATAGTTTACGCATTCTTGCACAATACAAACCGCAGGTTAGCGGCATCAGCAATAATTATTATGCGCCTGTTATAAACGGTTATGGATATGATGAAATTATTACCAACATACGCAACTTTAATGAACAGGTAAGCGCAACAAAAACTTTTGTTGGCAAAAGAAATTTAAATATTCAATTCAATGGCATACAGTTGCTGAACGATTCTTTATCAATTGCAGGAAAGATAACAGAACAGGATTTGCGGCGCACCATCATCGCTGCTTATATTGCCGCGTACGGAAGCTGGCGGCAATATAATTTTAATAATGAAGTTTACAATTTGCTTTCAGAAGAAGACACTATTTTAAAGAAGCTTACCCAGGCAAGCGTATATCGTCAAACAGATTACCTAACTTTTTTGGTAACGCTGCAACAGCAGCATCTTACTATAACCCTGGCGAAACAACAATATCAGAACGATTATGCAACACTAAATTATTTATGCGGCTTAGTTGATACTGCTTTTACGCCGCTTGATTCGCCACGTATTGCGCTGCAGCAATTACCGGAATATACTAATTCAATTTTTTACAGGAAGTTTACAACAGATAGCTTGTTGCTGAAAAATGCATCGGAGCAAGTTGCATTTGCGTATAAACCGAAATTAAGTTTTACTGCAGACGGCGGTTATGTTTCATCGTTAACATATACTCCATATAAAAACTTTGGTTTGGGTGCCGCACTTAATCTTACTATTCCTATTTATGATGGTAACCAGCGAAAGCTGCAATACCAGCGATTAAATATTCTTGAACAAACACGCACCAGCAACCGGGATTTTTATTCAAGCCAATACCGGCAACAGATTGCGCAGCTTTCGCAACAACTGCAAATAACCAGTCAAATTATTAATGAAACAAACGACCAGCTTAAATACGTGCATACATTAATGGATGCTAACAGGAGATTATTAATAACCGGAGACGTGCGTATTGCAGATTATATTATTGCCATCAGCAATTACCTGAATGCACAAAACACTATCACGCAAAATATCGTAAAGCAATTTCAAATCGTTACACAAATAAATTACTGGAATAAATAATGAATAAATTTTTAAACATATTCTTGTTGATTTTTCTTGCTTACATAATTCAATCATGTAAAAGCAATACTGATAATGCCAACGAAGACATTTCTCCTGAAAACGCAATTACACCTGTAACTATTACATATCCGGGTCACAGCAACATTAATGAGATTGTTGAATTAAATGCAACTTCTGCATTTACATTAAAAACTTTTGTAAAAGCAAATGCTATTGGTTACCTGGAAACATCAAACATTCAGTTGGGCCAATATGTAACTAAGGGAAAAATACTTTTTACTATAAAAACAAAAGAAGCTGTTGCATTGGGAAATACAATAAATAATCTTGATTCGTCGCTGCATTTTGACGGTACTTCAACAATAAGATCTCCAATCAACGGTTATATTACACAGCTTACTTATATCGCAGGAGATTATGTGCAGGATGGCGATCAGCTTGCTGAAATAACAGATAAATCAAGCTTTGCCTTTTTACTTGACCTGCCTTATGAACTAAAATCTTTTTTGCCTAAGAATAAAATGTTATTGCTGCATCTTTCAGACAGCACTTTGTTAAACGGTTATATTCAATCGGAATTGCCAACGCTTGATTCTATTGCACAAACACAACGGTATATCCTTAAAGTGAATACAGATAAATTGATACCAGAAAACCTTGTTGCAAAAGTAGAGCTGATAAAACAGCAAATTGAAAACGCAACCTTACTTCCGAAAGCTGCTGTGTTAAGTAATGAAGAGCAAACTGAATTCTGGATAATGAAACTGTTGAATGACAGTGTTGCTGTAAAAACTGATGTGAATAAAGGAATTGAAACGGGTAATAGCGTGCAGATAATTAACCCGGCGTTAGGCGATTCAGACAGAATTATTCTTACAGGCAATTATGGATTGAGTGATACGGCGAAAATTAATATAACTAAACATGAATAATTTTTTGAACATAAGATTTTACACATTAATGATGTTTAATTAAGTGATAACTCAAATCGTCATCTCGACGATAAGAGAGGTCTCATGATTTCCTGTAACTTAAAGTTTCAAGAGATGTCTTCTATCGTCGACATGACGTCCGAAATCCCTTGGTGTGTTAGTGTCTTTGTGGTTTAATACTTATAGTGCAATGCGTAATTTTTTTCTTACATATAAAAACCCCATCACCGTTCTCATCGTTATCATCCTGCTGGGCGGCGCATTTGCATACAGTAAAATGCAAACTGCATTATTCCCTGAGATCACTTTTCCTAAAATAAAAATTATTGCAGATGCAGGGCAGCAGCCGGTTGATAAGATGATGATTACTGTAACAAGGCAACTTGAAAATGCAGTAAAGCAAGTTCCGGATCTGCAAACCATTCGCAGCATCACCAGCCGCGGCAGTTGCGAGCTTTCAGCGTTCTTAAACTGGAATGCAGATGTTGATTTGGCGGAAGGGCGTATTCAGGCAAAAATTGGCGAAATAGCAAACACATTACCTGCAGGTATAAACATAACCGTTGAACGAATGAACCCATCTATTTTACCAGTAATGGGTTATACAATGGAAAGCCATTCTCGGTCGCCGATTGAAATGAAGATGCTGGCAATGTACACTGCAAAGCCTTACCTGTCAAGGGTTGCAGGCGTTTCTGAAGTGCGGGTGATTGGTGGTAAAACCAAAGAATATGATGTGATTTTGAACCAGCAAAAGATGAATGCATTAGGCATTACACCCGATGCAGTAAGCGCTGTTATCGCACAAAATAATATCATACAATCCAACGGCTACCTGAATGATTACAGGCAGATGTATTTGACTATTACCGACGCATCGGTGAGTTCGTTGCAACAATTGCAAAACATTGTGGTGAGCAACAATAACAAGCGTATCACTTTATTAAAAGATATTGCTGATGTAAGCATTAACCAGGCAAAAGAATATGTAAAGATTAATGCAAACGGGCATGAAGGTTTATTGCTTGCCATAATCAAACAACCTAATGCAAATCTGATTGATGTTTCAAATCAGATGACAAAACAGGTAAATGATTTACAAAAAATTTTGCCGAAAGATGTTACCATCAAACCCTATTATATACAGGCAGATTTTGTGAACGACGCTGTTAAAAGTGTTACCGATAGTTTATGGATTGGTCTTGTGCTTGCGATAATTGTTGCAATAATTTTCCTTCGTTCATTTAAAGCAAGCAGTGTTATTCTTGTTACCATTCCGGTTACATTATTTCTTACATTAATTGTGTTGTATGCAACCGGGCAAACGCTCAACATTATGACGCTTGGCGCCATCGCTGCAGCTATTGGTTTAATAATAGATGATGCCATAGTTGTTGTTGAGCAAATTCACCGAACGCATGAAGAATATCCTGGCGAACCATCTGTAACATTAGTGCAGAAAGCAATAAAATATTTGTTTCCTGCAATGGTGAGTTCGTCTTTAAGCACTATTGTAATTTTTCTTCCATTCAAATTAATGAGCGGTGTTGCCGGCGCTTATTTTAAAGTGCTCACCAACACCATGCTGATAACGTTAGTATGTTCATTTTTTGTTACATGGCTTGCGTTGCCGGTTATTTATTTATTGTTTTCAAAAGATAAAAAGCAGAAAGCACGAAGCGCAAAGAATACAACTCACGCTGTAAAAAATCAACGCTGGGTTTCGTTCTTTATACATCGTTCATACATCAGCATTATTTTTTTGATTGCCTTGATTGTTGCCATCATTCTTATCTATCCAAATTTGCAAACAGGTTTTTTGCCCGAGATGGATGAAGGAAGTATTGTGCTTGATTATACATCACCGCCGGGTACATCGCTTGCGGAAACAGACCGCATGCTGCAGGCGGTTGAAAAAGAAATTGTAAAAGTTCCTGAAGTGGAAGCCTATTCAAGGCGCACCGGAACGCAGATGGGTTTCTTCATCACTGAACCCAATACCGGCGATTATTTAATTCAATTAAAAAAGAACCGGAGCCGCAGCACCGATGAAGTTTCTTCAGATATCCGCACACGCATTCAAAGCACGCAACCTGCCCTGCGCGTGGATTTCGGCCAGGTGATAGGCGATATGCTCGGCGATCTTATGACTTCTGTTCAACCTATTGAAGTAAAAATTTTTGGCAACGATGAAAATACATTGCATACTCTTTCAAAGCAGGTAGCAGACGTTGTTTCAAATGTAAACGGTACGGCTGATGTATTTGATGGCATCACGGTTACCGGGCCAACCATTAACGTGTTGCCTAACTATACAAATCTTGCGCAGTTTGGCATTACGCCATCCAATTTTCAGGCGCAATTGCAAACAGCGCTTGAAGGAAATGTTGCAGGCAGTGTGTATGATAAAGACCAGCAAACCGACGTGCGGATCATGTATGCGGGCAACAGCACACGCAGTCTTGACGAGATGAAACGGATGCAGATTTTTTTACCGAATGGCCAGTTGAAATCTATTGTATCGCTTGCAGATGTAGAATTGAATAAAGGTGAAGCAGAGATACAACGTGAAGACATGCAAAACATCGGCGTGGTGGAAGCGCGGCTTGATAACCGCGATCTTGGCAGCGCTATAAAAGAAATACAACAACAGGTCTCTACAAAAATTGCATTGCCACAGGGTTACAGCATTGAATATGGCGGCGCGTATGCGGATCAGCAGCAATCGTTTCATGAACTGCTCATCATACTCATCACATCAAGCCTGCTGGTGTTTGGCGTAATACTTTTTATGTTTCGCGATTACCGCATTGCACTCATTATTTTACTCGTTGCTATGCTCGGCATTGCAGGCAGTTTTATGGCATTATATTTTACCGGCACGCCGCTTAATGTGGGCAGTTACACAGGCTTGATAATGATCGTCGGCATTATTGGCGAGAATGCCATCTTCACCTTTCTCCAGTTTAAAGAATCATATAAAGAAAGCAACGATGCAGACGGCTCTGTTATCTATGCCATCTCCACGCGTCTTCGTCCAAAATTAATGACGGCACTGGGTGCTATTATTGCATTGATGCCAATAGCGTTAGGCATTGGCACCGGTGCACAATTGCACCAGCCATTAGCTATCGCCGTTATCGGTGGATTTATTATTGCATTGCCGTTGTTGCTGGTTGTGTTGCCAACATTTATAAGGATGATGTATAAGAATAGAAAGCAAGTAGTATAATTTTTGGGCGTGCCGCCAAGCTGCGCAAGGCGTCGGGCTATCCGCTACAAGTCCTCGCCACAAAAGCCAACACACAAAGGCTTCAGCTGTGGGCTTTACGCTTATATCCCTCACGCAGTTTTAATCAAGCTATACTTCAATCTTTCTCAATAGGTTAAAACTGTTTATTAGCTTTCTTCAAAGCTCCGCCGGAAAGCACAATTGCTGAACTATCCGCAATATGCAGTTGCAAGGTTTGTATTTGTGCATGACCAAGATCAAGTATTGTATAACCCTGTAAATCTGCTTTTACTGAATTTATGGTTATTGCTTCTTTGCTTTTTATTGGTGAAGATGATTGTACAAAAGTACCAGTGCCTTCGTTGCTGGTTTTGAATTTGGTAACTTTTGGTTCAGCTATTGACGGCGCAGTTTTATAATCCGGCGACATTTCAAAAACAATTTCTGAAGAATCTTTTTCGGAAATATTCAGTGAATCCAAAGCAGGTATCATACTTTCTACTTCAAAGTTTGATTTACCAGTCATGTTCACGCTTATGCTTTTTTGCTTTAACTTAAACATTTCAAAATTTGTGTTATAGCCATCAACAGATAAAAGTTCAGGCGAAAAGATGCGAACAGAAGTTGTGTTTTTCATCCAGAATATTTCATATTGATTTGCCGGGACAAAATCAAAATTTATAAACAGTGTATCATTACTTACATGTGTTTTTATTTCACCATTATGATACCTTTTCCATTCCTGGAGAATTCTTACAGAATATTTCGGGCTTTGCTCAAAAGCAATTCTGGTGCCGTTCCCGCCGGTTATCTTTAAATATTTAAAAGGTTGCTGTAATATATTTTCGTAGGTCCAGTAAATATCAGTTTTATCAATTTTATCATATTCATTTTTTAAAATAATGTTAGAAGACATTAACGCGCCGATCAATATGATTAGTAAGGTTAATAATATTTTTGATGTAAACTTCATAACTTATTTTTTAAAATTGTCTTTTACAAATTGATCGAACAATGCTTTTATTTCTTTAAAATCCATTTTTAAAAGATAAATGTTCCGCATAAATACTGGCAGTTCATTTTCTATAAATTGTTCGCGCCTAAAACTGAGTATGCGATCCATTGCATCATCTTCTGTAAAATAGCCTATGCCTCTTTTATTGGTGATAATATCGCGTTGCTGTAAAAAATCATACGCTCTCTGCACCGTGTTTGGGTTTACTTCCATATTCACTGCCAGGTCTCTTATGCTGATAATCTTTTCTCCCAACTTCCATTTCTTTAATAGAATCTGTTCGCATACATATTCTGCTATTTGTATATAAATCGCCGGGTTCTCTTTAAACTCCATGCATATAATTTAAAATTCTTTCTCACGCAAACGTGTAAATGACAAAAACCACAATATTGCAGGAATGATATACCATAAGCCGTAAAAAAACACCTTTGAAATTTGATCAGGCAATTCAATTGAACCTTCTTCTTTACCTACAGGTATAGTTACAGAATAAAAAATACTTGCATCGCTAATACTTCCAAAAAATATTTTAGCTACCAGCCAGTTCAATCCAATAAGACCGATAATAAGAACACATATACCAATAGCTGTTTTTATAAAAGGTATTTTATTAAAATACAATGTACCCAACATCATAATACCCATTAAGAGAAAGAATGTAGGATAAACTTTCCAGGCAACAATGCCGTTGAAATTAAAGATATAAACTGATTCATATTGCTCTTTATAAAACGGTGCAGATGGATCTAAATGATGATGATAAACAGATACAAAACTGCTATCCATAACCCGGTAAAATAGTAAGAAAATTATAGGGTATAAAATGCCGGCAATTAAAGCACTACATAGCCATTTTTCAAAATTGGAAGCGGGCAACGTTAAAAAAGATGCACCGCTGGCATTAGAAGAAAAGTAACCGAAAACAATTGAAGCTAAAAGACAACCGCCAATAGGAAGACCCCAGATAAAACTTAGGTTTTGTGCGGCGCTAAAACCGGTTATTGATTTTGCCACAACATACAATATTAGAACGAGCGTAAGTGATAATCCTGTAAATCCAAACGTTTGTACAGGTCTTTCCAATAATGTTTTTTTGAAAAGCTTTCCAAATCTTTTTGCATTGAATGCATTATTCATACTGCTTTATTGATTATTAAAAATTGATTTGGCAATAACAGGGTTTTCTGTTACTGCATTAAATAAATATTCAAGGTTTATTTTGGAGTCTTCGTGCTCTGTATTTTCAATTACTATGGCTTTCCCTTTTAATGTATCTTCTGAATATAATATTTTACCGGATGATGGAATTTCGCTCACAGTTTTAAAACATAATTTATCCGCTATCTCGTTAATGGAAGCGCTTAGAAGTAATTCGCCATTATCTACTATAATTACGCGGTCAATTAAATTATCAAGGTCACGTATTTGATGCGTAGAAATAAAAATGATTTTATCATCAGTAAATATGGAAGCAATCAGTTTACGAAATTCTATTTTAGAAGGAATATCAAGCCCATTGGTAGGTTCGTCCAGCAACAAAACTTTCGTATTGCAAGCCAGCGCAAATGCGATGATGAATTTTTTTTGCTGACCAAATGAAAGTGTGTTTAGCCTGGCTTTATCGTTTACATCTAACTGTTCAAGATAACTGAAAAATTGTTTTTCATTAAACGAAGGATAAAAGGGTGAGAACAAATTTTTATATCCATTAATAGTTAAAGCAGGCACATACACTTCTTCAGGAATAAAATATATAGTTTCCAAAAATGATGGCAATCTTTTTTTAGGAGCATAACCATTTATAGTAATATTACCATCTGTGGGAAACAACAAGCCGATAAAATTTTTAAGCAACGTAGATTTACCTGCCCCGTTTTTACCAAGTAATCCATAAATACTTCCCGCCTCAAGTTTGAGATTTAAATCTTTGTATAAAAGATTTCTTTTTTTATAACCAAAGGATAAGTTTTTAACTTCTATCATTAGTGTATTAGTTAAGTAGTACACTGCAATATTACTGCCTTTTATTTAAAAAAAAATTTATTTTTATTGTATTCATTGTCCAGCATCGTCTCCGCAGGGACGATGCGCTAAAAGTTCATCCGCAGTTTTCTAATGCCGATGCTAACTTCAATAACCATGATAAAAACAATTAAACATTATGAAAGAAGAAAGACTTGCAGTCTTAATTGATGCTGATAATGTGCCTTACGCAAACATCAAGGAGATGCTTGAAGAAATTGCCAAAGATGGTACGCCAACTATAAAAAGAATTTATGCGGATTGGACAAAACCTACTGTTGGCGGATGGAAAAATGTTTTGCTTGAAAACGCAATCACGCCAATTCAACAATACAGTTATACCACAGGAAAAAATTCAAGTGACAGTGCATTAATAATTGATGCAATGGATATTTTATACTCCGGAAAAGTTGATGGTTTCTGTATTGTTTCCAGCGACAGTGACTTTACCAGGTTAGCAATAAGATTAAGGGAAGCAGGAATGAAAGTATTTGGGTTTGGCGAAAAGAAAACACCTAAACCATTTATTACAGCCTGTGATAAATTCATCTATATTGAAATACTAAAACCTGAACCTGCCGTAACAATAGAAATGACCACTACAACTAAAAGCAAACCTAAAACTGAAGCAAAATCTTTAGATAAAATTGACCGGGAACTTATAATGCTGATAACAGAAAGTGTAGAAGATTTAGCAGACGAAAATGGCTGGACATTTTT
>Ga0206952_10048_pt1 | contig 39471 bp, 32 predicted proteins | sample Alteio_BWOrgHeat_39_FD_152966 | JGI IMG/M metagenome (GOLD analysis project Ga0206952, IMG submission 152966) | Enriched cells from forest soil in Barre Woods Harvard Forest LTER site, Petersham, Massachusetts, United States -... | ecosystem: Environmental > Terrestrial > Soil > Temperate forest >... | reverse complement strand
GCTTCCTCGAAATTTCCAAGAGCGTAATCCGCGTAAGCCACATTACCCTGGGATTTTTCTTGAATGAGTTGGTCCCCAACCGACTTGGCTTGGCCAGCGGCCAGGTTAGACCACTCTAGGGCCTCATCAAAATGCTCTTGCCGAAGCGCGACCACCCCAAGGTTCAATAGTGAGGATGCCTGCATGTGACCGTCGCCTTGGTGCCTCGCACTCTCCAGGCAATAATGGAACATCTCGTTGGCGTGGACGAGATCATTTCTTTCAACATCAATAATCCCGCTTGTTCTGAAGATGTCAGCGGCCATGAGCGAGTGATTGGAGTTGGAAAGCAATTCCGCTTTTTGCAAGGCTTGATTCGCACGATCCATCTGTCCGGTTCGCGCATAAGCCACTGCACAAAACAAGGCCCTTTGGATATCTATGTCTGCGGTAGTTGTCGACTGATTGTTGGCTAACAACAAAAGGACCTGGTCATTGCGACCCTGGAGAAGATTCAGATTTGCTTCAAGGAGCCGGAATTTCCAGTTCCACGGCGGGGCTTGCGAATATGAAGAGCTTTCAACTTTTTGTAAGCTATCTTGCGCTTGGCTGAGGTCACCCCGCGTGATCTGGTTCTGAATCTCCGAGTAGGCTGCCTGCGGGCTCGAATATTTCGGCGCATGGCAGCCCAAGACAGATGTCAAAACAGATGCCAGGATAATAACTATGGATACGTTTGACCATTGGATCGCGCGGTGGCGGCAGAGATTGCGCCTCCAACGGGAGAACCCAGATGTACCCGCAGCATGGACACAGAATAAGTGCCGCCCTGAACGATGACTTCTCCAAAGAAAACTCTTCCAAAGTCGCGCACGTAGATGGAGTGCGCGAATACCTTGCCGGGGAAATTCTTCGGTATTCCTTCGAAGCCGTCGACGATTGAGCATACAAGACCGTCTTTAGTATTGCCGCTCTGGCCGGATTCAAGCCAGTGAAAGTGATGTTTTACCCAATCCGGGGTCTCTTCTGCTCCCCCGCCTGCTTCCTTATACTGTCTTTCGACATGCTGCTGAAGACTTGGCTGCTCTGCCCAGGGTTTCGTTGGGTAACCCGGAGTTCCCTCATAGTCTTCGAAGATGTCATAGTTGACGATGGGCTCGACTGGAATGCCGCTGATCCTCAAGTCTACGTACTGCGAACCTGTCACATTGATCTTTGGGACGTATCCTTCGGCCGGATGTTCGACTGAGAGTTGGGCAACGATCCTTTTAGCCGTAATGATTTCACGAATATTAAGATCATCCACGGTTGCAGTCACCTCTGTTACCCAGCCACCCCCCTCTTCCTGTTTTTTGCCGGATACGGTGGTGCTCGTATTCGAATAATTAACCGTGTTCCTCCACCTACGCCCTTTCCGCTCTTTTGCAAGGACACCGCCCACAAGCGGCAGCGAAATTGAAGCATGCGAAGGCACAACTCCAGTGAATGGACGCGTTATGTAACCCCCGATAGGACTCGCGTCTGCGTGGTAATAATGAGTCCTCTCAACTTTATTTCCAGTCATGACCTTTTCATCCTGTTTGAATCGGTTTGTGAATGGGTTAACGGATCTGCAAAAGGAAGCGGTATCGCACAATCTCAACGGGCGTACCATTCTGCGCATCCGACGGCACTCCCTGTACCAGCAGCGTGTTCTCCCCGGCTTCTGTGCTGTCTGCAGGCACCTGAATGGGAACCGTATCCGCAGCCTGTGACTGGGGAATACGTAGCTGCCAGACCATCTTCCCAGATGGAGAATACAACGAGCAGAGATATCCTGAATAGCGGCTGCTGTCCGCCGGCACGTCGACCCACAGCAGGAAAGGTTCATGCGCCTTAGCCACTACCGTCCGGATTTCCTCACCGCGGCTTTGTCCATCCACCAGCGTGACCGCTGGCAAAATCTGTGGCTGCGATGAAACTGCCACCTCCTGCTCCAGATGCGGAACAGTGACGATGTTTTGGAATCCGATCACGAGCAACATGGCCGCCATCGCAGGCACTGCAAAGGCGGGCCGCAGCAGCGACGGAAAATTGAAGAGATTACGCTTGGGTTTCTGCACAGCCGCCGCGACCAGAGTCGGGCGAGCTAGTTCCTTCCGGGATTGAGCAATAAAGACGTTTGCAGCGCGCAGATCAATGGCGCACTCTTCGCAACCGAAGTAGTGCGTCTCAAACGCGTCGCGGGCCTCAGGGCTCAATTCACCGAGTAGATACTTTTCTACTGCATACTGATTTACAGCTTCAGTGTGGTCCATGGATTTCGAGCCTCAACAGAATAGTGCAGAAAAAAGCCAAACGTATCGCCCGAAATTCCCGCCCCCGGAGGGTCTGGATGACCCTATGTGTTTGACATAAAAAGATTTAAATGAAAGTTTCGCGCGGTGCAAAAGTACTCTCAAATACTCGCGATCCACGCCAAATTCCGCACAGACCTCATCTTTATCTCGCTCTTCTAGAAAAATGCTCTTCAGCAGCAGCCGGTCGCGTTCGCTCAGCTTTTCCAGAATCTGCCGCACCGTCTTCTGCGTCTCTTTCGACTCCATGACATCCAGGACATCGGGGTCTTCCGACTCGATGTCCATCTCTGAAGCGTCTTCCATCGCTTCGCTCTTTGAATGTGAGCGATAGTATTCGAGCAGCACATGGTTGCAGATCGAATTCACCAGTGCGCCCAGCGCGGACGAGTTGCGCACACCTTCCTTCCCGCGCAGCAGGACGAAGATACGGGCAAAGGTCTCCTGTCGGACATCCTCTATCGCATCTCTGGAGTTCAGCCGGGAACGAAGCTTCAGGTGAATCAGTTCACTGAAGTAATGTACAAAGTGCTCCTCAGTGCGGCGATCGCCCTTGCGCAAACTCTCGAGGTAAGCGTCATCGAACTTTTGGAACTGCAAGCCATAATCCTCAAAATAAAGTGCTTTGCCAGTCCTGACAGCAAACAGCCAATGGCAAAACTATACATCGCGGAGGCGAAAGTGCAGCAAATTAAGTCAAAGCCGCGAATTTTGAGGGACAGGTCGCAGAAGCGGTCATGAAGACCGACTCTACAGAAGGACATCGTTATTTGCCGACAACGATCACGACAAAGCTTCCCGGCACAACCGGAGGCCGCGGGCGTGGATTCTCAGGCGTAGCCGCCGGCCTCGGCCCGAACTCGGCTGCGACTAGATAGATTTTTCCCGTCTTGGGATCGAGAGCCATGGTGCGGGCGCTCCGCTGCGTTGGCAGGTCTTGCAGGACCGAGTAAGCATCCGGTGAATCCTGATGGATGACCGTCAGCGTACCCTCGCCATTCGAGCTGAACGCATTATGACTCTCGGGATCGAAGGCGGCTGCATCCGGCCCTTCGCCAATCGCAGGCGACGCCACAACCTTGCCGGTGCCCGCATCCACCACCGCCATCTTCTTGCCGTCGCAAACCGCAAATAGCCGATTGTCTGCGATATCGATGGCGTGCCCTGAGGGCGACTCGCATCCGATTGGCCAGTCAGCCAGCAGCGTATGCGATTTCGCATCCAGGTGAGCGATCTCGTTCTTGTCCTCAATATTTACAAACACAGAGCCCTTGCCGTCGGCGACAGGAAATTCAGGCTTGCCCGGAAGCGGGACTGTGGCGATGACTTGCTTCGTGGCAGCGTCAATCACCGTGGCGTTTTTGCTGCGACCGTTGAAGGCCCACACTGTCCTGGTAGTCGGCTCAAAAAGAATTCCATCAGGATTGGTTCCGGCTGGAATCGTCTGCGTAATCTTGCTGCTCGCACGGTCAAAGACTGCAACGGTGTTGCTGCTCCCGTCGCTGATGTATCCCGTTTTGCCGTCGGTATCAAAAGCGACGCCATGTGTGCCTTTGAGCCCGGTAATGTCAGCCACCAACTTGCCGGAAGTTGTGTTGACCACTATCACATGGTTTCCGCGCGTAATGTAGAGAAGTCCCGACTGCGGATCGACAGCCAGATAATCCCACCCGCCGTCTCCGCCAAGCTTCCATTTGTCCTGAACATGATATGGCCCCTGGGCCGACAGCACCGGGCAACCGGCAAAAGCCAAAGCTGTGCCAAACACAATACCAGCCAATCGCTGCCACGCATCTTTCTTCATTCAAACTCCCTTTCCGCTTTCTCTTTATTCCGTAGCTGTCCTCGAGCCAGATACTAGCTCTATTTGCTGAAAATAGTCTGAAGAGACATAGCGCCCTTCTCTGCTGGCGCGTGCGGTATCAGCGCGAACTGCCAGTGGAAACCGAAACCCTGTTGCGCGCACGATGAGCCGCCGCTTTTACCAGAGGCAGAGCCGATAACCCATTGAAAGCCATGCCGGTTCAACCATTTGATGACATCGATACCACCCCACCGTTACCCATAAAGTAACGGCTGGTCGCCCGCTCAAAATTTCTCCTTGACAGTCCCGCGGTTGACTCCCTATAGTTTGCGATTGTTGGAAACGATACCACGTAAGATGGTATCGTTTCCAGATCTCAAGAGCCAATAGACCGGGCCATGATCGAAACGCCGCCCGGGTTTGATTCTGCGGTGTACGGATTTTCAGGAGGAGTTGTGATGCGACCATCCATAGAATGGGGCAGGCGTCTACTTATAGCGCATGCCACGCTCGCCGTCTTTGTGCTGTCTCTCACTTTTTTGTCATCGAGTCATCTTTTTGCCCAGGCTAGCGCAGGTATCACTGGCACCGTGACCGACTCGACTGGCGCGGTAATCTCGGGCGCCGCTGTCACCATTACGAATCAGGGCACAGGCGTGGCAAGCCGTGCAACTACCAGCAGCGCCGGCACCTACGCTGTAACCGGTCTGACGCCTGGTGTTTACTCGATCACCGTGGAGGCAGCTGGCTTCAAGAAGAGTGTCCAGGACGCGGTGAACGTCGAAGTCACCGTGAATGCTACTGTCAACACCACCCTCTCCACCGGTTCAGCCGCGGAAACAGTGGAAGTCACTGCCAGCGCGATTGCGTTGAACACGACGCAGCCTCAGCTTGGCTCGACCATAGAGCCGACCGTGGTCAAGGCGCTGCCCTCTGAAGTCGCAGGTCGCGGACGACAGATCGATCAGTTGCAGTTGCTGGCGCCTGGGACAACCGGCAGCACCTTCTCCCACCGCATCAGTGGCGGCGTCGACTTTGAGCAGGAGATCCTCTATAACGGTATCCCTGCGCCCCAGCCGGAAACTGAAGGTTACACGACGAATTTCAATCCGCCATACGAGATGGTCCAGGAGTTCACCGTCCAGCGATCGACCTTTGCCGCGCAGTTTGGATTAGGCATGGGTGCGCTCACCTATCAGATGGCGTCGGGCACCAACCATTACCATGGCGATTTGTTTGAGATCAACCGCAACAGCTGGTTTGACTCGGTTGGGTTCTTTAATGGTACGGCTTGGAATCCGGCAAACGGAAACAGGCCCCCTACTGATCACGAAAACAACTACGGCTTCTCCATCGGCGGTCCAATCTCGATACCTAAACTCTACGACGGCCGTAACCGCACCTTCGGTCACTACAGCCAGGAGTGGTACAAGCAAAACGGTGAAGATACCGACGTTTCCACGGTGCCAACGGCACAGGAACAAGGCAAAGCCTCCGGCCAGCCAAACTACGACTTCACCGATTTCGTCAACGGTGGAAATGGATCGCTCATTCCCATCTATGATCCGACTACTGGCCAGCAGTTCATGGGCATGAAAAACGGCGTACTGACGCCTAACGTCATTCCTGCGAACCGTGTCGCTGCAAACTCGCTGTTGCTGCTGCAATACCTTCCCACGCCAGACCGTCCGGGCAGCAACGTTGGCGGACTGGATGCCAACAAAAATTTTACGCCCTTTATCAATCCCAAAATTCAACACGTTTGGGGCTTTACGATTGATCAGGTGCTGACCCCGAAACAGGGCCTTCACTACAGTCAATGGCGCAACAGCTTCAGCAATTACAGCTTTGACAATCCTCCACTCGTAATCCAGCCGAACCCGCTCAACAGCATGAAGTATGAGCCTGCGCTGGGCAGCGGCTTTATGCTCACCTATGACAACACCATTTCGCCCAATCTGGTCATGACCGCTGGCTTCGGTTGGCTTGGCGAAATCAATAACCAGTTCAATCAGACCAAGTTCAGCTTCCCCGCGTCGCAACAGGGAATCATCATGCCGTATATCACCTGGGACGGTCAGCACTCGCTGACAGACTGGGGAACACAAGGTTCGTGGCTGCAGTCCATCAATCGTAAGCTTGGCGTCGCCATCGTCAACAACTGGCTGTATACGAAGGGCCGTCAGACTTTCAACATCGGTGCTGAATGGCGTCGCTCCTACCAGGATGACAACGAAGATCAGACAATAGGCGGTCAGTTCGCCTTCAGTCAGCGCGAAACGTCGAATCCCGCGGATGCCACCAACTTCGGTACATATGGTAGCGCCTTTGCCAGTTTCCTGCTGGGCCTTCCCGATCAGGTTAATCGCAGCAACTCTCAGGAATTGCGCCTGCGCAATTACGACTTGTCTCCTTATATTCAGGACGACATCAAGCTGACGCCCAAATTGACTGTCAATGTGGGTGTGCGCTGGGATATCCAGGTGCCGTTTACTGAAGTCAATGACCAGATCGTCTTCTTTGACACGAGTGGCAACACGCAGCCAAACCCAGGCGCCGGCGGCATCCCCGGTGCTGCTTCCAGGCTTGGTACCTGCCCCGGATGCGTCGGCTATACCCGCGCGGATGTTCACTGGGGACACTTTGGCCCGCGGTTGGGCTTCGCCTATCAGATCAACAACAAAACTGTTGTCCAGGCTGGTGGTGCCGTCGCCTTCCTGAATGGCGGTGCGTATGAATATGGAACCAATAAGGTGGCTGTGAACTATGGCAACCTGCTGACCGGTTCCTACACACAACTCAAGACCGGCACCAACGTCTCCTCCTTTGGGGACTGGGACACCAACGTCATGCCCAATCCGCCAGCCACGCCCTTTAGTCCGTCGCTTGGCATCGGAAATCAGATCAACGGGTTCAGCAAGAATGACGGCTTCGCGCCTTACGCCCAGCAGTGGAACGTGAACGTACAGCGTCAGTTGCCATACGACATTTTTGTGACCGCGGCATGGGTTGGTAACCGTGTCATTCATCTGCCCAGTAAATTGAACACGCCCAATCAGATGGATCCTAAATTTATTGCTCAATACGGTAACGTGCTGAGCACATGCGCTGCGAACGCAGGCAACTCCGTGCTTACTGACACATTCGCTAGTGGTTGCGCGCAAGCGGATGGTTTCACGACACCCTATCCAAATTTTGCAACCGATTTCGGCGGGTCCTCAACTGTAGCGCAGGCTCTGGTGCCCTTCCCGCAGTACTCCAACATCTTTAACAACTTTGAAGGATCGGGAACGACCTACTACCAGGGCATGCAGTTACAGGTGGAGAAGCGCTTCACCAATGGGCTCGCTTTCCTGGCTGGATGGACGCTCTCCCGCTCGTGGGACAACACGAGCAGCGGTTTTACCAGCTTCGCGAATGGTGCAGTCAACAAATATAACCAGAAACCTGAATGGGGGGTTTCCACTGCCGATGAGACCAATACTCTCAAGGCCAACGGAACCTATGAACTGCCCATCGGCCCCGGTAAGGCGCACTTCAATAACCACGGCCTCACTGGGCAACTGCTCGGCGGTTGGCAGATTGGCTGGATTATCGACTACGAGGGCGGAACCGCCAATGGACCGGGCGAGAACGGCGTACCGTATCCGAACGGAGGGAACCGTCCGGACCGTACATCAGCCAAACTTGGTACTGCCAGCTACTCACATGTCCGGGATTACTTTGTAGGTAAGGCAACGGAAGCAAGAGTCTGGCCCGCGGCTACCGTCGGTGGCACTGTAGGTACCTTTACACCAACAACCCAATACGTACTCGGCAATGCGACCCGCACCTACTCTTCGATGAGAAACCCGGCTCTCTACGATGAAAGTGCGAACGTAAGAAAGCACTTCTACATGGGAGAGCGCTTCCAGGGCATTCTGCAGGTTGATTACTTCAACCTGTTCAATCGCACCCAGTTCAATACCCCTGATACCAATGCCAGTGATGGCAACGGATTCGGTCTGGTGAGTTCAGGAGCGCAGGGCAATATGCCTCAGAACCGGCAAGGCCAGGTCAGCTTCCGAATAGAATTCTGACGAAACCTCAACGAGCCTGCCGGCAAGCAATCATTCCGGCAGGCTCCAGATCTTGAATCAATGAATACATGCCTCCACGCCGGATCGTTCGTCTCGATCCGGCTTTTTTCTTCATTGCCATGTTTTATTTGGTCCGAAATAATAACTCAGTCGTGACTTCAGGTATGCCGATCTTTGCTCAGGATAGAAACAGGGTCCTCCTCATCTTTGTTTTGCTTTTTATCGTCGTGACATCCGGTGCTTCAGCTCAGTCAACCAACGACGAAGTAACTCCACAAGTTCAGGAACTCTACGCACAGGCCAAAGCAGCGCAACAGCACGGAGACAACGCCACCGCCATTCAGAAATATCGCGCCATGCTCAAGCTGGCTCCACACCTCGCCCCTGCCTACAACAATCTCGGCATGCTCTATTTCAGGCAAAACGATTATCCTCAAGCCGCTGAAGTGTTGGAACAGGGGTTAAAACTGAATCCCGATATGGCCACGGCATCAGCGCTTCTCGGCCTTACTTACGCGCGCATGGGTGAAAGCGGGAAGGCCGAGAAGCTGCTTGAAGCGGCGGTTCGTGCCAATCCTGGGGACGACAATACCCAGATCGCTTTGGCGCGCACCTTGATAAACCTGAAACGATACGACGAGGCCACGCCTTATCTGAAGACCTTCCTCGAGCGAAATCCAAAAGACCAGCAGGCATGGTACCTGCTCGGCAAGACCTACCTTCAGCTCTCGGAAGACGCATTAGGCAAAATTAATCAGATTGACCCCAACTCCGTGACCGCTCATATCGTCGCCGGCGAAATTGACGAGAGCATGCACAACTACGACGGAGCGCTGGTCGAGTACAAGAAGGCGATCGACCTGGCTCCGAATCAACCCGGCACGCACGAGCATATGGGAAACACATTCTGGTCCATCGGCAAATGGGATTCGGCAGAAACCGAGTTCAAAGCCGAACTGGCCAATGATCCCAGTAACTGCACCGCGCGCTGGAAGCTGGCAAATGCCATGCTGGAAGTCAACGCTCCCGCTCAGGATGCGCTGACCGAAGTCAATCGCGCGATCGATGAGTGTCCAACATTGATGCAGGCCCGCGTCGACCGTGCGCGCGCGCTTGTGAAGTTGGACAAGCACGATGAGGCTCTGCCCGACCTGCTCCTCGCCGAAAAGGACAGCCCGAACGAGCCATCCATTCATTTCTGGCTGTCTGCAGTTTATAAAGCACAAGGAAAGACCTCCGAGGCGCAACAGGAAATGCGCACCTACGGGAGGTTGCAACGCGAAGCAAGTGAAGCGGTTGCGGGGCAAGCAAGCGATGCCATCACGATCAAAAGTACGTCTCATTAAAATCACGATTCTCTCCATGATTCGGACTCCGATGCTACCCGCCGGTTTCCTTCTTCTCTTCACCGGAATGCCAGTGCGCGCAGACTTCCAGGAGCAGATGTCGGGGCAGATGTCATCGCAGCAAGGCGGTGTAAGCACAGGCGCCGCTTATGCGCCGGTGCACGATGCCGAGAACCGCCCCATCACCGCGGGTGGATTCGTCGACCACGGCCCCATCGTCTTCAAGGACATCTCGCAGCAAGCCGGCCTCACCACATGGCGCTACGCTGGAGGCAGTTCTACAAAGGCATTTATTGTCGAATCTCTCGGTAGCGGCGTCGCCCTGCTCGACTACGACAACGACGGATGGCTCGACATCTATCTGGTCAACGGCATGACCTACGACGCGATGAGCGGCAAGGCTCCAGCGCCTCACGCAGCGCTCTTCCACAACAATCACGACGGCACCTTCACCAACGTCGCCGAAAAAGCCGGAGTGACCAACGACCGCTGGGGTGTAGGCGTAGCCGTGGGCGACTACGACAACGACGGCTGGCCCGATCTATACGTAACCAACGTAGGCAAGAATCGCCTCTATCACAATAATCACAACGGCACCTTCACCGATGTTGCCGAAAAAGCCGGAGTAGTAATCGGCACATGGTCTACCGGCCCCACCTTCGGTGACTACGACGGAGACGGCCGCCTCGATCTCTTTGTCCCGGGATACACGCGTTATGATTTCGACGATCCACCTGCCGTAGGCTCAAAGTGGGTGGTTTCGAATAACTGCCAGTATCGCGGCGTCCCCGTTTTCTGCGGCCCGCGGGGCTTAAAAGGCGAGCACGACCACCTCTTTCACAACAACGGTGATGGTACTTTCACCGATGTCAGCACCAAAGCAGGAGTCTCCGACCCGCCCGGCTATTACGGCCTGGTTTCACTTTTCGTCGATCTGAACGATGACGGCAAACCCGAACTGCTCGTAGCCAACGACTCAACGCCGAATTATCTCTACCGCAACAAAGGCGACGGCACCTTTGAAGATCTCAGCTTCGAGTCAGGCTACGCCGTGAATCACGACGGCCGCGAAACAGCATCCATGGGCATCGCTGTAGGCGATTATCAGAACAAAGGTCACCTCAGCATTTTGCACACCACCTTCTCCGACGATTACAAAGTGCTCTACCGCAATAACGGCGATCTGGATTTCACCGATGTGAGCTACGATGCAGCCATCGCAACTGCCACGATTCCATTTCTCAGCTGGGGCGACGGCTTCATCGATTACGACAACGACGGATGGAAAGATATTTTCATCGCCAGCGGTCATGTCTACCCTCAGGTCGACAAGCAGGATTGGGGCACAAGCATGGCCGAGCGCCCGCAACTCTTCCGCAATCTTCACGGCGAAAAATTCGAGGCCGTGCCGCCAGTCAAGGGAAGCGGCCTCGCCGATGTTGTCTCCGCGCGCGGCGCAGCCTTCGGCGATCTGTTCAATGACGGCAAGATCGACGTCGTCATGAACAATGTCGACGCGCCGCCCACGCTCCTGCGCAACGTCAACGACGACCACAATCACTGGATCGAGTTCAAGCTGATCGGAGGCCCGAAGAGCCCGCGCGATGCCGTCGGCGCTGCTGTTTTTCTCACCGCTGGCAACATGAAACAGCGTGGAGACGTGCTCAGCGGAGGTAGTTTCGCGTCATCCAACGATCCCCGTGTTCACTTTGGCCTTGGGGATGCCACTGCGATTGACACTATCGAAATTCGGTGGCCCAGCGGTGCTCAGCAAAAAATCAGTGTTCCCGCCGTCGATCGCATCTATACCGTTGAAGAAGGCAAGGGAATCACCGCTCCATATTGTGCCGCCTGCAATGCGGGGGAAGAGCTTGCAGCGCAGTGAAGCTGACGACACCCAGGTTAAAAATTCTCTCCCTCGTGTGGATGGCCATCAGCCTCGGAACAGTCCAGGCTCAGCAACTCGCTGCCGCGTCATCTGTCCACACCGCCGACGCCGCGTGCGCAAAGTGTCATCGGGAAATCTTCGATAAATACCTGGCAACACCTATGGCAAACGCCAGTGGTCAGGCCACGGACAAATTCCAGCCTGGAGCGCTGAATCACAAAACATCGGAAGTGACGTACAAACTATCCATCCGCGATGAGCAGGCAACTCTCAACATTCAAAGCGCGCGCGATCCCCAGCTGAGCACGGACCGCGAACTCAACTACTTTCTTGGTTCTGGCCATCTCGGGATTACCTATCTTTATTCCGTCCACGGCTACCTCTTCGAGTCGCCCGTGGCGTATTACACTGCATCTCGCTCCTACGACATGAAGCCGGGCCTTGAATCAATTACCGAATTGCCACCCGCGCTGCCCATGCAGGCCAGCTGTCTGCGCTGCCATATGAGCGCCGTGCAGCAGAGCGACGCCGGCACCCTCAATCACTACTCAGGCCTGCCGTTCCTGCGCGCCGGCATCACCTGCGAAGCCTGCCACGGCGATACGCAGCGCCACGTCGCAACCGGAGGCAAGGCCGACGTCGTCAATCCAGCAAAGCTCGACCCCGACCGCCGCGACTCCGTCTGCATCAGCTGTCATCTCGAAGGTGATATCTCCGTCGAGCACCCCAATCGCTCAGCCATCAACTACAAGCCGGGTGACTCCATCTCCACCTATCTTTCATTTTTTGTCTATGAAGGTAAAGACGCGACCCGGCGCGGCGTGAGTGAAGTCGAACAACTCAGCATGAGCAAGTGCAAGCGCACAAGCGGCGACAAAATGTCCTGCACCAGCTGCCACGATCCTCACTACACGCCGGCGCCCCAGCAGCGCGCAGCATTCTATCGAAGTAAGTGCCTAGCCTGTCACGGCGACACAGCTTTCGCCGCAACGCACCATCCCGAAAATCCCGACTGCACTAGCTGCCATATGCCGCAAAACGGTGCAGAAAATATCCCTCACGTTGCGTGGACAGATCATCGCATCCGGAAAATTCCAGAAGCCGCAGGCGACTCCATCAAAGACCTCGGCGAAGGAGACAACGTGCTTACTCCGATCTTCTCGCCCAGCGCAACCCGGCGCGACCTGGCGCTCGCCTATTACAACGCCATTCTTGAAGGAAACTTCGCCCTGCAGCAAAAAGCGTATCAATTCCTCGAAGAAATCCGTCCCGAGATCGCAGAGGACAAAGAGGCGCTCAACGCCCTCGGCATCATCAGCGAAGAACGAGGAGACTTCAAACAAGCCGCTGAGATATTCGAGCAGGTGCTGAAACTCAATCCGCAAAATCTCACTGCGCTCTCAAACCTCGGCACGCTGCGCGCAAAATCCGGAGACCTGCAAGGCGCCATCGCCCTCTGGCGGCCTGCGTTCGACCGCAACGAAGATGTCGTCGGGCTGGCCAAGAACCTGGCACAGGTGCAATGCATGGCCGGCGATATTGCTTCCGCGCGCGCTACCCTCGAAAAGACGCTTCAGTACAGCCCCGGCCTTCAGGATGTGCAGCAGATGCTGGCGGCCCTGCCATCCTGCTCTCGGCGTAAAACATTAGAATGAACGCATAAGCGATATGACGAAGAGAATTCCTGGCCGAATCCATCTGCTCGCGGTCGCTCTCATCGGTTCATCGTCGCTGTTCTTCGTCCAAGCGCAGCAGCCTGCGGCTACCCCTGCACCCGATTCGCTCAAATCCGTGCACTTCCTTCTCGACGCCGAACAGTTTACGCAGGCCGAGAAAGCCCTGCACGCATACCTCGAAAAGAATCCCACATCCGCCGAAGCCCACTTCCTCCTCGGCTACACACTCTTTCGCGAGCACCGCCCCAAGGATTCGCTTGCAGAATTCAGCGAGGGGTCAAAATTTCAACATCCGCCCGCTTCGGACCTGAAGATTATCGCCGGTGACTATGTCGTGCTTGGCGACTTCACCGACGCCGACAAGTGGCTGACCGTCGTCACCAATGAGTCGCCGCAGGATGCCAGCGCCTGGTATCTGCTGGGCCGGACCAAATACAACGAGAACCGCTTCGAGGAAGCCGTCCAGTCATTCCAGCGAGCTCTTTCTCTACGACCAAACGACATAAAAGCCGAAGACAACCTCGGCCTTTCGTATCAAGGACTCAATCGTCTTGACGAGGCAAAGACAGCGTATGAAAATGCGATCTCCTGGCAAAAAGAATCGCTCATCAAAGACGTACAGTCATTTCTGAACATGGGAATTCTGCTCGCCGATCAGGACCAGCCGTCGCAGGCTCTGCCCTACCTGCAGCAAGCCGTTGAGGCCGCCCCGCACAATCCCAAGGCGCACGAGCAGCTGGGGCGCGTCTATGACATGCTCAAAATGCCGGACAAGGCGGAGCATGAGCTGGAGCAGGCCATCGCCCTCGCGCCCGAAGTTGCCAGTCTGCACTTCAGGCTGGGGCAAGTCTACAAGCGTCAGGGTAAGCAAGAGCTCGCGCAGCAGCAGTTCGACATCTGCGCTAGGCTCAACAGCGCCCACTCGTCTGCCGAAACGCCGAACCCCGCCGAACCAAACTGATCCGCAATCAACTGGATTGTGAAACAATTTTCGAATCGCATCCGTCATCAGTGGCACAAATCAGGCATTCAGGAGGAAGGTGTTGAACAGGCTCCCGCGAAAGCTGACGGTACTGTCATTTGGAGCGTTGCTATTAGGCACGCAGGTCGTTGCACTCGCACAAGAGAAGAAACCGGACGAAGCGCCAAAGAACGATGCAAAGCAGCACGACAGTGATAAGGATCAGCAGAGTATTCCGCCGGAGAAAAGTTCCGTCACGCATCACGACATCACGCTCGACGGCAAGACCATCCACTACACCGCAACCGCCGGAACACTGCTCATCCGCGATGAAGACGATAAGCCATACGGGAGCATCTTCTACATCGCCTACACGCAGGATGGCGCCGATCCCAAAACGCGTCCCATCACTTTCCTCTATAACGGTGGCCCCGGCTCTGCGACGCTCTGGCTGCACATGGGCTCGGTAGGTCCAGTGCGCGTCACCACTTCGAGCCCCGCCGCCACCGGTCCCGCGCCGTATCAGATTGTGCCCAACCAATACAGTCTCCTCGATAAGACCGATCTGGCCTTTATCGACGCGCCGCTCACCGGCTACTCCCGTGCCGTGGGTAAGGCAACCAACAAAGATTTTGCCGGAGTCGATCAAGACCTCAAAGCCTTTGACAAATTTATCGCCCGCTACATTACCGTGAACCAGCGCTGGAACTCCCCGAAAGTCCTCTTCGGCGAATCCTACGGGACTACGCGCTCCGCCGGTCTTTCCGCCGTGCTGCAGGAGCACGGCATCGCGCTCAACGGTATCGTGCTGCTGTCTTCTGTTCTGAACTACGGCAGGCGTGTTCCTGGTCTGGACACAACATATATCGCCTACCTGCCCAGCTATGCCGCAATTGCCTGGTACCACAACAAGCTGCAGAACAGGCCGGCAGACATGAAGGCATTTCTTGACGAAGTCCGCACCTTCGCCCGCAGCGATTACGCCGAGGCTCTTTCGGAAGGAGATCAACTCTCTTCTGCGAAGCTCGACGCTGTTGCTGCGAAAGTCAGCCAATATACCGGCCTGAGCGTGCAGTACGTTAAAGAAGCCAAATTACGCATTTCGCCCACACGCTTTCGCAAGGAACTTCTCCGCGACGAAGGCGATATTCTGGGACGCTACGATGCCCGCTTTGAAGCCACTGACGAAGACAACGCCGGCGAGAACCCTGGCTACGATCCTTCGGATACGGGTATTGGCGGGGCGTTCGTAGCTGCAGAGCACGACTATCTCGCGCGCGAACTCAAGTACGAGAGCACCGATGAATACCGTCCCACCGTGTATGGCAACATCGGCGAGTGGGACTGGAAGCATCGCGGAGCGGGCGCAGGCCAGGGCTTCGGCGGCCAGCAGTTGTTGCCTTACGTGGCTGCCGATTTGGCCGACACCATACGCAAGAACCCAAAACTGAAAGTAATGTCAGCCAATGGCTACTTCGACCTCGCAACCCCATTCTTCGCCACCGAGTACGATCTTTCGCACATGATGCTCACGCCCGACCTCGACAGGAATGTGGAGTTTACCTACTACCCGTCCGGCCACATGGTCTATCTGAACGTCGACGCATTGAAAGACTTCAAGCACGATCTAGATAATTTCTACGCTAACCTCACAAAGTAGCCATAACAAGGAGCCGAAACATCGGCTCCTTGCGCCATTGCCGTCACTCGCAATCAACCCAAGGGTAATGCGATGATAGTTCTTTAGGGTTTCGCGCCCGAAAGGACCAGACGCAATGGCAGAAGTTGTAGCAAGCGAGGCGGCTCAATTCATTCAGAATGTGGAAAGCCGCTCTGCCCGCATCGGCGTTATTGGATTGGGTTATGTAGGGTTGCCGCTCGCGCTTTTATTCAGCGAAGAGCGCTTCGCCGTCACCGGATTTGATATCGATGGCAAGAAGGTCTCCGCCCTGAATGCCGGCGGTTCGTACATCGTCCGCATCCCGGGCACTGAGATCCAAGCCGCGCAGAAGCACGGTTTTCGCGCTACCTCCGACTACTCAGAAATCGCGAACGTCGACGTCGTTATCATCTGCGTTCCCACGCCTCTCAATCTGCACCACGAGCCTGACCTGAGCTATATCCGCGACACCGCAAAGGCCATCGCGCCGCATCTGCGTGAGGGACACCTCGTCATTCTTGAGAGCACCACTTATCCCGGAACCACCGAAGAAGTCCTTATCCCCATCCTCGAAGAAGGAAACAGCAAGCAGCTTCGTGTCAACCGCGACACAGCGACCAGCGGCTTCTACGCAGCTTTTTCGCCCGAGCGTGAAGATCCCGGCAACGACACCGTAGCCCGTCGCGACATCCCCAAAGTAGTTGGCGGTGTCGGGCACATTGCCTTGGAGCTGGCATCCGCCGTCTACGGAAGTATCTTCAATCGCACTATCCCTGTATCAACGCCCGCAGCTGCGGAGATGACCAAGCTGCTCGAAAACATTTATCGCTGCGTGAACATCGCGTTGGTGAATGAGCTGAAGCAGCTGTGCGACCGCATGGGTATCGACATCTTCGAAGTGATCGATGCAGCGAAGACGAAACCCTTCGGCTTTCAGGCCTTTTATCCCGGCCCCGGACTCGGCGGTCACTGCATCCCCATTGACCCGTTCTATCTTTCCTGGAAGGCAAAGCAGTACGACTTCCGCACCAAATTCATCGAGCTTGCGGGCGAAGTCAACGTGGCCATGCCGTACTATGTGGTCGATAAGACAGTCGCCGCGCTCAACGAGCAATCGAAGGCGCTCAAGGGCGCGAAAGTCCTGGTGCTCGGCCTCGCTTATAAGAGAGACGTAGACGACCTGCGTGAATCGCCGTCACTCACCATCATCGAATTGCTGAAACACCGCGGCGCCATCGTCTCCTACAACGACCCATATTTCTCTTATGTAGGCCGCGGCCGTCACTATGACCTCGACATGCACGGAGTACCGCTCGACAATCTCGCGCAATACGATTGCGTGCTGATCGTTACCGATCACTCTGACTATGACTACGCGCGCATCGTTCAGGAGTCGCAACTGGTTGTCGACACACGCAACGCGACCAAAGGCATCCGATCGGAAAAAATTGTGAGGTGTTGACAGCACTTGGTTGCTGTCAGCCGGCGTCTTGGGTTGCTGGAAGTAAGCGCTAAGGCGTGACCTTAATCGTGCTGGCCGCTGTGCTCGGGAGTTCGACCCGGCTCAGGAAAATCGGTGTCGTTATCCTGTTCCAGGTCTTTGATCATCTCGTCCGCAAAGCGATGCGGTAGCTGATCCGCAAGATTGCTGACTTGATCGGTTCTCCGGGGTGAATCAGTGGGGGATTGGCTTTCTACCGCACCCTTGAGGGAGTCGCTATCGTGACGGATTGGCATAAGTCCTCTTCGATGGCCCCAACTGCGGAGTGGGTTGCTAGTGCGCTCTAAATGGTCGGCCGGCTTACTGTGGCTGGTATGCCGAAGGCGAAGGCTTGGGTGCTGTAATTCTAATCCCCATACCGTTCAATCGGCTGCGCGCCTGCGCTGCTTCCGGCGTTTGTGGATATCGCTGGATCAGGCTGCGTAGGTCGCGAATGCCCGCATCGCGCTGATTCGTCGCCAGTTCAGCCTCGCCCTTGCGCAGCTGCGCTGCCGGAACCTTGGGATTTCCGGAGAACTGCTCCAGCACCGCGTCGTAGTTCTTGATAGCCGTCTTATAGTCGCCCTGCCGATAAGCAATTTCGCCGAGGTAAAACTGCGCATTGCCGGCCAGGTTGTCCTGAGGATAAAACTTCAGCACATCGCTGAATTCACCCGCAGCCACGTCATATTTTGCGCTGTTGTAGTCCCGCAGTCCGCCCTGGTAGAGCTGGTCTACCGGAGGAGCCTGTGGCTGCGCCGGTGCCGCATTCGCATCCGGGCCGCCCGGTGCCTGCTGTCCACCCGGAACCATACTCTGCTGCCCGCCTCCAGTGGGCTGGCCGTTCACATTCTGCAGCTGCGACTGCATATCCTGCAGCGTTTTGCTCACTTTAGCAATGCGCGACTTCAACTCATCGACGGAATCGTTCAGGCTCTGCATCTGACCCGAGAGCTGGTCAACTTTGCTCCCGTTTCCTTCATTCTGCGCCTGCACGGACTGCTGCAGCGTCGTCATGGACTGCGACATGCGATTCACGCTGTCAGCCGTCTGCTCCACCAGATGCTGCAGCACGCCCATGCGCTCGTCATTCGACTGCTGCAAGCGTTGCAACGTGTCCTGCAGCGTTTGCACTTGCTGCTGGAGTTGAATCATTTCCTTCGAGGCAGCATGCGCTCTGGGCGCAGGGTAGAGAAGTGCAAGCGTAGCAACCGCGGTAAGCTGAATCAAAGTCTTTCGCATAGGCAATCCCCACATGGCGCGTATGGTCTTCGTGCAGTCCTTGTAGATCAGTTTAGTCCAAAGCAAAACGGCAGCACTGCGTAAAGCAATGCTGCCGTCGCATAGTGGGAATTAGCGGTCCACGCTGAACTGGGCGCGGCGGTTCTGCTGCCAGCACTCTTCTGTGTGCTCGGTGCAGAATTGCTTTTCCTTGCCGTAGCTCACCGTGCGCAGGCGGTCCGGGCTCACGCCGGCATTCACCAGCGCCTGCTTGGCCGCATTGGCGCGGTTTTCGCCGAGGCTTAGGTTATATTCCGTCGATCCGCGCTCGTCGCAATAGCCGCCGATCACGACCTTGACCCCCGTGTGCTGATTCAGGAACGCCGCGTCCTTCGAGATAATCGGCTGCGCGTCAGGACGAATGTCATACGCGTCGTAGTCGTAGAAGACATCCTGCACGTTCTGGTGGAAGAGCGAGTCGTCCATCTCATTTTCGTTGATGTTGCTCACAGGAGCCTGCGGCGCGTTCACCGTCAACCTCGCCGTTGCGTCGGTTGATCCGCCGTCGCCGCGCGCGATCAGGTGGTAATTGGTCGATTCGGTCGGCTTCACATTCATCGTGCCGGCAGTGGCAACCTGCCCCACTCCCTCAATCGAAACATCCGTCGCACCCGATGTCTTCCAGTTCAGCACAGCGCTGTCGCCAGGATTGATCGCTTGGGGCGTGACGGTGATCTCAGCCGTCGGCGCAGGCGCGGAAACAGTTGGTGGAGGTGGCGGCGGCGGTGCGGGCTGTTTCTTGTGGCATCCGGCAATCATGACCACAGCTGCCAGACTCACTAGGGAAGCAAGATACTTAAGATGAAGGTGTTGCACGGTCTCCTCCTTTGGGAGCGGATTGTAATTGCTCTCGAACGAGCGTTATTGCCAGCCAAGACAGGGCAGCCAGGTCAAACCCTGTCTGCCAACCAAATGAAAACTGCAAATTACTTCCAGCTCCAGTTCGGCATTGTGTTGGAGCTGCCATGTGTCAGTGCGTGTTGTTCAGAACCATCCGCCAGCATGGTCCATATTTGGGTGGCGCCACCGTCTTCCCGCTGAAAAACAAGATGACGGCCATCCGGCGACCACGACGGAAAATCGTTGCGCCCGGCATCATGCGTCAACTGCGTCCAGCGCTTGCTGGCAATGTCCATGATGTAAATGTCCTGACCGCCCGGGGCACCCGGACCGTACTTCCGGTTCCATGCGAAAGCCAGAAACTGCCCATTCGGCGACCACGAAGGCGAAGTCGCATACCCGCCATCGGTCATGCGCTGCACATTGGCGCCGTCCGAATCCATAATGTAAATCTGCGGCAGGCCCGTGCGCCCGCTCACCCAGGCAATCTGCGCATTCGTCTTTGGATTCCAGACCGGGGAAACATCCGGCCCATTGAATGCCGTCACACGGTGGAGGCCACCACCATTGGCATCCGTCGTATAAATCTCGGAATCGCCGTCATGCGCTGACGAGAACGCCAGCTTTGATCCATCACTCGACCACGCCGGAGAAATCGTCGTGCCGCCCGGTGAATTGAAGTTCACTATGCGGTTCAGCAACAGCGAGTACATGCGGATCGACCAGCCATTCTTGCCCAGGCTGGAAAACGCTACGCGAGAGTTATCCGGAGAGACGCGCGGCGAGAGCGAAATCGATCCCAGATGTGTGACCTGGTGCTCATTCTCCCCGTCGTAATCCATCACCCAGATTTCTTTGTTACCCGTCCGGAAAGAGACGAAGTAAATCTTCGTCTCGCAGATGCCTGCAATGCCGCCTAGCCGCGTAATAATCTCATCGGCAAAACGGTGCGCAATCGCGCGCGCATTGTCCACGCTGGCATTGTCCGAGTACTGCTTTCCGAGAATCTGCGGCGTCTGCTGATTCTTCGCGTCGAATAAGTAGCCGTAGACGATCACTTTTCCATCCGCGACGCCAATCGCGCCAAACGCGACCATGTCGGCATTCGATGGGGCAGCCGCCCAGTCCGGCAAATTGATCTCCTGCGGCGAGCCGGGCATCAGCGGCGGAGCCATGCTCTTCGAAACCATGTCGAAGATGCCGGCATTGGAAAGGTCGTTAAAAAGCGTCGTATCGAACGCGCTCTTCAGCAATCCCGCCTGCGGATCATTCGATGTCGGCTTGAAGCTGGCTGCAGCGAGCCTGATCTTCGTCGCGCCCAGGTTCGTGCCCGTACGCACCCAATCCTGCGCCTGCGCGCTAGAAAGACCACTGAGGAAGAAAATCGCTGCAAAAAAGAGGAAACAACGCGAACTCAAAATCTCTTGCTTCTTGCTAATAATCATTCTTCCGTCCCGCAGAAAAGTTTGCGAAAACTGAATCAACTTCATCGCCCGGGCTCTTCACAATAGTACGACACCGACAGTGAGCTTCCGTCGTATCCCCCGGGCAACGGACCATAGGTGTCAACTCTTTGCACTGCTCGTAGGCACGAGGTGTCCAGACTAGATGAGCCACTCGATTGCGCAACACGTATCTGGCTCGGTGAGCCATCCCGCGCAATCACAAACGAAAGAAATACTTTCGCCCCCGCCGGCGTATTCGGAGATACTTCCTGAACTAGCCAATTTTGTGCTGTCTTTCTGCGAATCAAATCAACGTACCAGGGGAAGCGTGAACCAAAGTCTCCCCCATTGACTGCGACGGGATTATTGCCGTTTGGGTTGCTTGTCGTCGACCGCGGAATATTTGTTTGCGCCGCCTCGCCATAGTTTGCCCGGTTCTGCTGGTTCGGAACCGGCTGCGCATGCTTCGTCGAAGTCGGAGTGACATTCTTCTGCGGCTGCGGCTTCACCGGAGCCTCGGCCTTCTGCGGCGCCTGCTTTGCTTTTGGCGGAATCTTCTGTTTCTCGGGAATCGGAATCGCATCCGGCGGTGGTGCTTGCACCGTCTTTTCCGGAGCCGGAGGAGCAGGTGCCGGACTCGGTGTCTGCGTGGCCAACACATTGTCCGTGGGCTTATTTTCACTAGGCAAAGGAATTGTAGGAGCCGAACTCACCAGCGTCGCCTGAATCGCCCCGGGCGCAGACTCCTGGTTCCCCCAGATGCCGCCATGAAACCGCCCAATCAGCAGGACATAGAGCGCAATCGCACCCACCACTCCGAGATGGAGCATGAGCGAACCCACAGCCGGGCCGCCAAAACGATCATGCTCCAGTTCGATTCTTGTGGTCGTCCTCATCTAGCCTGTTGTCCCGCCCCTGAAACTGCAATTAAAAAAGAGTTGTCATCCTGGGCGAAGCGCCGCAGACGCGTAGTCGACGAACCTGCCCTGAGCCTGCCGAAGGGGCCTGCTTTTCGCATCGAGCTGCACGAAAAAGGGTGCCCCATCCTGACGCAGTCAGGGTGGGAAAGCGATACTCCAACACAGCAAATCAAGCGCTACTTCGCCGCCCCATTATTCAACGGCTGCGTCACGATGCTGATATTCGTAATTCCCGCCTGCTTCACCGCATCCATCACCGAAGCAAACGCCCCAAACGGCACCCGTTCATCCGCTCGAAGATAAATAATCCGGTGCGCCGCGTCCGTATTCGACTGCTGCAGCTTTGAGGGCAGTTCAGCGAGATTGACCGGCTGGTCTCCCAGAAATACGCGCTGGTCTTTATCGATCGTCAGCACCGTGCGCTGCTCGGTGATTTCTTTCACTGTCTTCGTCTTGGGCACGGCCACATCAATACCCGACTGCAGTACCGGAGCCGTTAACATGAAGATCACCAGCAGCACCAGCACCACGTCCACCAGTGGCGTGATGTTGATCTCCGCCAGCGCCGTCTGCGTGTGCCCGCTTCTACTTGTGAAGGCCACGTGCGGCCTGCCTTTCCAGCGGGTCTTCGTTTGCCGCGACCGTGAACTCTTCCATGCTGTTCAGCAGCTCGCGCGAAAAGTCATCCATACGCGCGCCAAACTCGCGGCACCGCGCCGTGAACTGGTTGTAGGCAACCACCGCCGGCACTGCGACCACCAGACCAGCGGCCGTCGTAATCAGCGCCTCGGAAACACCCGGAGCCACAGCCCGCAGCGTCGCCGCGCCCGCAGTCCCCAGTCCATGAAACGCATCCACAATGCCCATAATCGTGCCGAACAAGCCAATAAACGGCGAGATCGCGCCAATCGTAGCCAGCCACGTCAGTCGCTGCTCCAGAACTGTCAGCGATTCGCTGGAAGCCGTCTGCGCTGCGCGTTCGAGAGCTGTAATGTTTTTCGGCGGCCCATATCCGCCCGTCTGCCGCTTGTAGGTCTCATAGACCTCATCAAATACATTCACCAGCGGACTGGGCTTGAACTGCTCGCTGACCGCGGCAATCTCCTGCAGCCGGCTCGCCTTGCGAAAAGCGCGCAAGAAGCGGTTGCTCTGCGTGCGGGCACGCTTAAACGTGCCCCATTTGCCCAGAATGATCGCCCACGAGTAAAGACTGGCAATCAGCAACAGCCCGAGCACAGCCATGGCCACCGGCCCGCTGTTCTGCAACATCTCCACAATCGCGCTGCCGCTGGGAGGCACAGGCGGTGCCGCATCCGGCTCCGCCTGAAAGAAAACAAAGGCTAATACAAAAAAAAGGTGTGTCATCGCCTGGTATTAACGTTAGCAGACGCGAATACGCGCAACCAAGTTGCCAAGTGATTGAGAAATGAAGATGTAATGTGATGACGTTTCTTTACTGATTCGATGGCAGATACGTGCAGCTCTTTCTTGTGCCACCAAGTGTTCAAATCAGACCGTTCCGTCCTCTATGCCTGCCCCAAGTGCGACCAGACTAGTCTGCTTTAAGTTCCACAAAAAAAAAGAGATAACCCCCTAGAAAACCTGATGATAAATTCGTGCGTCCGACGTATTATGCTGCGTGAGCCATCATGATCTGTTGATGGCAGCATCCAAAATTTTACCCGGGGATAAGGAGCCACTGTTATGATCGCCATCAATTCAGGTCAATGCGGACTTTGTGCACACTTCGGTGAGCCACACCCTGCAACTCCCACGTTGATCCAGATTCACAACAGCAAACAAGCTCCGGAGACGTTCATCGACGACTGCGGCCATCCCAAACACGCCCCGCTCCACCTCAAAGTAAGCGCCGCAAGCGGATGCGACGGCTTTATCGCAGCCGCCTCGGCATAAAACAAATCTCAAACGTCTGGTGCCCCAGGTCTCGCATTTGAGACCTGGGATAACGTTTCGCTGAACGTGAAGTTCCTTGGTATCCTGCGCAGGATGCTGCTCGAACTGCGCGCAGAAAACTACGCTGTTATTGACCACGCCATCGCCGTCTTCGGCCCCGGCCTGAATCTGCTCACCGGCGAAACCGGAGCCGGCAAATCCATCCTCGTCGACGCGCTGGCCCTGCTCATGGGTGACAAAGCCTCATCCGACGTAGTCCGCCACGGGGCAGACAGGGCCGTTGTCGCTTGTGTCTTCGAAGGTACAACGGGAGCCGAGACCATCCTCGAAGCCAACGGCATCGACAGCGAAGGCCTCGAGATCATCCTGCGCCGTGAAATCCTCTCCAACGGCAAAGGCCGCGTCTTCATCAACAACCAGCCGGCAACTGTAACCGCCCTGCGCCAGCTAGCCCCTGAGCTCGCATTAGTCCACGCGCAGAGCGAGACACTGGGAGCCTTCGATCAGGCACAGCAGCGCAATCTCCTCGACCGCTTCGCCAACATCTCCGAGGAATCAACCGCAACAGCCTACGAGCATTGGCGAGCTATCCAGCTGAAACTCGAATCCCTAGAACGCGATGAGCAGGACCGCCTCCGCATGGTCGATCTCTGGAGCTTCCAGCGCAAGGAAATCGAAGGTGTCAAACCAACTGAGGGCGAAGACGAGGCTCTTGAAACCGAGCGCCGCGTCTTATCCAACGCCGAAAAACTCTACGCCGCCGCCATGAGCGCGCACGAACTGCTCTACGAAGGATCCAATTCCGCCGAAACAACGCTGCGCGCCGCTGAAAAACAGATCGAAGAACTCGCCTACTACGACCCAAAATTTCAGGAAGCCGCGCAGCAACTGGCCTCCGCCCGCGCATCCGTCGAGGACGTAAGTGCAACCGTCCGCGATTACGCCGAAAATATCCAAGCCTCGCCCGAGCGCCTCGCCGAAATCGAAGACCGCCTCGCTGTCCTCGACCGCCTCAAGCGCAAATACGGCCAGACACTCGCCGAGGTCATCGCCTACGGCGGAGAAGTAGCCGCGAAACTCAATGAGATAGAGAACCGCGACGAAATCGTGAAAGCCCTGCGAGCCGACTTGAAGACGGCAGCCGACAACTACCACAAAGCCGCCCAATCACTCACCGCCGAACGCGCCGCAGCCGCCAAGAAGCTCGAAAAACTAGCCGAGGCACAGATCAACGATCTCGCCATGAAAGTCCGCTTCGCCGTAGCTGTCACCCCAAGCGAAGACCCGACCCACTGGACCGCCCAGGGCTGGGACACCGTCGAATACCGCATCGCTACCAACGCTGGCGAGCCGCTCAAGCCCCTCAATGAGATAGCATCAGGCGGCGAAATGTCCCGCGTCCTGCTCGCCCTCAAAGTCAGCGTCGAAGAAGGCGCAGCCAAATCCCAGAGCAAAAAGAAAACCCAGGTCCCCCGCACCCTGGTCTTCGATGAAATCGACATCGGCATCGGTGGACGCGCTGCCGAAGCCGTCGGGCAAAAACTCAAAGCGCTCTCCCGCGCGCAGCAGGTCCTTTGCGTGACCCACCTGCCGCAGATCGCCGCCTTCGCCGATCAGCACTTCCTCATCGAAAAAAAAGAGCACAGCGGCCGCACCAAAACCTCCGTTCGCCTGCTCGAAGCCGCCGACCGCACAGAAGAAGTAGCCCGCATGCTAAGCGGCGCCACCGTAACTTACACATCTCTGAAACACGCCGAACAAATGATCAAAGCCAGCCAGTAACGGGAGGGCCAGCCAGTAGCCAGAAACGGATTACTGCTTGCAGTAGGCACGTATGTAGTCCACGTCCATGCTCGAACCGTCCAGAGCAGGGCTGACTGGGCCTGCCGCCGACATCACCATCGTGCTGAGGATCAGTTGTACCGGGCGCGGGCGATTGTGTTCGGGATCTGCCACACTTCGGTGCCATCGTAGTACCACACGATCTCTACCTCGTCCCATTGAACCGCATAAACATGAAAGCCTGTCGCAAGATCCTGCGAGGCGAATTCGGTGTGGCCCTCCGCCTTGTCCTTGCCCCCGGTCCAGTCGTGAAACGTAGTGCTGATCTGGCTGGTGAATCTGCCTTCGTTTATATCGATCTCGAAAGGATGGGATACTTGGCCCGGCGTGAACAGCCAGAGAGCGTTATTCACAGCCGGTGCATTGGCTAGCGTATGCGCGCCTCCACGTACCCATATTGCTGTGTGAAAACCGATCGAATACCACCCGTCGTATACGGCCTGCCCGCCACGCGCTCTTCCTTCTTCGTGACAAGGTGCAGGTATCCGACTGATTCAGTCACATTCTCCGGCCACCTGGAAGCGAGGCAGGTCTGGGCGTCGTCGCAGGTGTAGCCGGAGTCAGCTGTCCATGCCGTTGTGTCGAGGGATGAGCCGTTGAACCCGTCATCGAACGTGAGTGTCCAGTTTCCCGCCGGAAGGAACGTCGTGTTGGCATCCGATGATGCGCTTCCGAGGACGTTAGAGATCGTCCCGCACCCTATCGCAAGAGCGAGCATGGCAATAGCAAATAGGTATTTCATGAGACAATCCGCTCCCCGTCGGACACGTCTTGATGGGCTGGAAAAGCGATAGTTTGTGCGTAAGGTGGGGAGGCTGAGGGCCTCAACGCATGGCGTGGGGAGTTGTTATAGCTTACAGGTTAGGCCGCTGGAATGAAGCTGGATTTTCAGGCCGCGCGATAAATTTGTCGTAACAACCTGGCGGTTGTTACTTGTGTTTCTCTCGATGATCTCCGCTGCGCATACTGGCAGTGACGCCGTAACTGATACCTCATGCAGGCATGCGCAGCAGAGGATCAAAATCAACCGTGTGTTTGATCCTGACTGGAATGCCAATCACTTCTGCACAGCCTGCGGATTATGAAAGAAGTCTTTCCGCAAATTGATCCCGTACTCCAGATAACCCTTCAAACAGCAACTCATCTGCATCCACCCATAGCAATTCCCATACGAGCTATCCAGCCCCTTCTGGTTTTCCTTCCAATTGCCCTCGGAAATACTGACCAGCGTTTCCTCTGGGCCAAGCGGCTCAAAACGTATCTCGACCTGCGTGTTGTAGCCGCGCTCCATCGTCTCCCACTCAAAAGCAATGAGGTCATTGGGAACAACCTTCGTCACAGAAAGCGGCACATCGCCGGGATAATCCGCGAACCGCCAGATCACTTTCGTACCTTCCACCAGCGGAGCGCTCGCCGATTCAGTCGCGAAATACTGCGTAATCTTCGTCGGGTTATAGACCGCGTCAAAGACCTCTGCGATAGGCTTCTGAATCCTGGTCTGGATCTGAAATTTTAGCTCCATCATTTCCTCCTCGGGTTCCTCCCCGCCATGTTTCTGAGAACGCCCACAATATATGTTGTATTTTTATAACATGTTAACAGTAAAGAAAGAGCGCGAACGGCAGGAACTCATCTTCAAAGCCCTGGCCGACTACCGCCGCCGCGAAATGCTCGACCTGCTGCGAGACAAACCCCAGACCACCGGAGACATCTGCAAGAGATTCAAAGGCCTCGACCGCTGCACCGTTATGCAGCATCTCGGAGTGCTCGAAAAAGCCGACCTGATTATCGTCAAACGTGAAGGCCGCAATCGCTGGAACTACATCAACACGCTCCCCATCAAGGAAATCTACGACCGCTGGATCAGCCGCTACGCCACCCACGCCATCGACATCCTCGCCCGCATGAAACACGATTTAGAGAGATCCTAACGCTGTCATCCTGAGCAGAGTGAAGAATATGCTTTTTCTTAGCATCTGCGTAAACAAGGGTGCCCCATCCTGAGCGCAGCGAAGGGTGGGAGGGCAGAATCTTTGTTATGCAACCCCAACTAAAAGCATGAGGACAGAGCGCAACCCACCTGCTAAACTCCAACCCAATGCGCGCACGCAAGACTTATCTGTCTCTTCTAGCCACCGTCCTCTTCACCGCAATTGGACTCGCCCAGCAACCTCAGCATCTCTTCTTCCGCGTCACTCTGGGCCCAGAGATCACCGCGCCAGCCTCGGGCCGTCTGCTCATCTTCGTTGCACCCGGAACAAACGCAAAAGAAGTGGACACCAACCCGTTCCAGCCCAGTGAGGTCTACGTTGCCGCAAAAGAAGTGCCCTGGCTGAAGCCTGGCGACTCCATTGACATCGACACCGACGATCTTGCCTTTCCCGCGGCTTTCTCCAGTATCAAGCCGGGCGACTACCAGGCGCAGGCCGTCCTAGACGTCAACCATTCCTACAACTATGGAGGCCGCTCCGAAGACGATCTGGTCAGCGATGTCGTCATCCTCAAGACTTGGACCCCAGGCGAGGGAAGCGAGCCATCCTTCGCGCTCACCACTAAAGTCCCCGCGCGCCAGGCACCCAAGCTTCCACTCACACCCGAAATTCAGAAAGCAGCCGACGAGCACACCCAGCCCGCCGACTTCACCAGCCCGCTGCTCACAGGATTTTTTGGCCGCGAAACCCAAATCCGCGCCTGGGTCATACTGCCGCCTACGTACAGCGATCACCCCAAAGAGAAATACCCCACCGTCTACTGGACCCACGGCTTCGGCGGCAATCTCGTGTACGCAAAAGCGCAAGGCCAGATGATCTATGCCCGTATGAACCAAGGCAAAATGCCGCCTATGATCTGGGTCATGCTCGACGAGTCGCTCGCCACCGGCACTCATGAATTCGCCGACTCCGTCAACAATGGCCCCTGGGGCGCCGCGCTCACCACGGAATTCATTCCCTGGATTGAATCGAAATACCGCATGGACGCTAAATCCAGCGGTCGCTTCCTGCAGGGCCATTCATCCGGCGGATGGGCGACGCTCCAGCTTCAGGTGAACTATCCGAAAATCTTTGGTGGAACATGGTCCACCTCACCCGACCCTAGCGACTTCCACGACTTCACCGGCATCGATCTCTATGCGCCGCATGCGAACCTGTACCGGAAGCCCGACGGTACTGCTTATCCCATCGTCCGCGACCACGAAAAAGTCCTCGGCACGACCGAGCAGTTCGCAAAACAGGAGCGCGTTTTAGGCGCCTACGGAGGCCAGCTCGCATCCTTTGAGTGGGTCTTCTCGCCCCGTGGCGCAGACGGCCGCCCGCTGAAGATGTTCAACCGCGACACCGGGGATGTAGATCCGGCTATCATCGCCTACTGGCGCGACCACTACGATCTCGCTCACATCGTGTCGACTGACTGGAACAGTCGCGGCAAAGATCTGCACGGCAAAATCCACCTCATCGTCGGCACCGCGGACACCTTCTACCTCGACGGCGCAGCCCACAAATTCGAAGCCGTCCTGAAATCCCTGAATGCCGACCCCCACTTCACCTACATCCCGGACCGCACGCACTTCGACCTCTACAAAGAAGGCGACGACCGCATGGCCCTCTTCGACAAAATCAGCACCGAGATGTACGCCGTCGCTCGCCCAGGAAAGAAGCAATAGAGGAGTCACGATCATAGAAGCTGTCATCCTGAGTGGAGCGAAGGGTCTGTTTTCTCTCAACAGCAACGAATATGCATTGGAAGCACGAATATGAGACGGCACCTATGAAGGCCCATAACCCTACCCCCGACACCCCCGACACGGTATACTGGTAGATGTGACAGCGACGACAATTAGTCCCCTTACCGTTGAGCCCGGGAATGGCTCCGCATCCTCTGACAAGCGCGTTCTCCTCCTCAAGCCCCGGGGCTTCTGTGCAGGCGTGGTCCGCGCCATCGATATCGTCAAGATTGCCCTCGAAACCTTCGGCGCGCCTATCTACGTCCGTAAGGAAATCGTCCACAACCGCTTTGTTGTTAATGAATTAGCAGCAAAAGGTGCCATCTTCGTCGACGAGATCGACCAGGTCCCGGAGGGCATGCGCGTCATCTACAGTGCGCACGGTGTTTCGCCAGCCGTCCGTCAGCGCAGTAAAGATCTCAAGCTCAAGGTCATCGACGCCACCTGCCCGCTTGTTACCAAGGTTCACGTCGAAGCCGTCAAATTCGCAAAGCAGGGCTATTCGCTCGTCCTCGTCGGCCATCGCGATCACGATGAAATCGAAGGCACATTCGGCGAAGCGCCCGATGTGACCCAGATCGTCTCCAGCGCCGCAGAAGTGGATGCGCTCGAAGTGCCCGACCCGAACCGCGTCGCGTATCTTACGCAGACCACGCTCTCGCTCGACGAAGCGCGCGACATCATCCATGCGCTGAAAGAGAAGTTCCCCAATATCATCGGTCCGCACTCGCAGGACATCTGCTACGCGACCGAAAATCGTCAGACCGCAGTCAAGAACGTGGCGCACAATGCAGACCTGGTCCTCGTCGTCGGCTCTAATAACAGTTCGAACTCGAACCGTCTGGTCGAAGTTTCGCGCAACCTGGGAACGAAGGGCTATCTGATCGACAACTCCGAAGCCATCGACCCAACTTGGCTCGAAAGCGTCTCGACCGTCGCCATCACGGCCGGCGCGTCGGCCCCTGAGATTCTGGTCGAAGATGTTGTAAATTATTTGCGTCAAAAAGGTTTTGGTAGCGTCGAAGAAGTAGAAGTGATGCCCGAAAATGTCAGGTTTGGTCTCCCGCCGGAAATAGTTCAGGCAATCGCATCCGCTCCAGCACCGGCGCCAGCATCTATCTAGGTAGGAATGGATTGAAACAGCGAGGCTAGAGAACTCGCCAATTTGAATTAGTAGGTGAGGGCTTTAGCCCCTGAGTTTCGGCTTCAAATAGCAATCGGGAAGAGCAGTCTTGCATTTGGCCGTTGAAAGTTAACGGTGAAAATGCCCCAGAGTATCAGCGATAGAATGAGCACATCCACAGGAACAGCACAACGCGGCACACCCAGGGAAGGCACACCTAGATTCGGTAGAATCGATGCCGCCCCGGAATCCGTAGAAGCCGCTATCAAGCGTTCCCGCGATTACATCTTCTCCATCCAGGACCCGGAGGGTTACTGGTGCGGCGAGCTCGAAGCCGACGCGATGCTCGAAGCGGATTATATCTTCGCGCACCGCTTCCTCGGCACCGGCGACGAGGCGAAGCTGCAGCGCGCCCTTACCGAGATGCTCCGCTTCCAGAATGACGACGGCAGCTGGAGCAACTATCCTGGCGCCCCCGGCAACATCAGCGTCACCGTCAAGTGCTACTTCGCCTGCAAGCTCATGGGCTGGACCGCTGACGAGCCCATCCTGGTCAAAGCGCGCGAGTGGATTCTCGCCCACGGCGGTGTCGTCGAGTGCAACACCTTCACCAAGATTTATCTCTGCGCGCTCGGCCAATACGAATACGATGCCGTCCCGGCTGTTCCGCCGGAGATCGTGCTCTTCCCCAAGTGGTTCTACTTCAATATCTACGAAATTTCATCGTGGTCGCGCGCCATTCTCGTGCCGCTCTCGATCGCCTACGCGAAGAAGCCCTTTAAGAAAATCCCGCCCGAGCAGGGAATCGACGAGCTTTTCGTAGGCGGACGCGAGAACGCCAACCTGCACCTCAAGTGGGACAACAAGAACTGGATCAGTTGGCGCAACTTCTTCCTCATGTGGGATCGCATCGTCCACTGGGCCGAGCGCATCCACATCCGGCCGCTGCGCAAGATCGCGCTCAAGCAGGCAGAGAAATGGATGCTCGAGCGCTTCGAGATGTCGGATGGTCTTGGAGCAATTTATCCAGGTATGCTGAATTCGATCATCGCGCTGCGCTGCCTGGGCTACTCCATAGACGACCCGCAGGTCATCCGCGCCATAGACGAGTTCGAAAAACTCGGCATTGACGAGCCCAACGGCTCTGCTGCCTGTCCCGAGCCGACCTTCCGCATGCAACCCTGCATGTCCCCTGTATGGGATACAGCGCAAGCTGTTTATGCCCTCGGCGAAGCCGGAGTCGACCGCAACGACCCGCGCATGCTTAAGGCCGCCGACTGGATGCTCTCAAAGGAAGTCCGCCACAAAGGCGACTGGGCTATGAAGGTCCGCAACGCCGAGCCGGGCGGCTGGTACTTCGAGTTCAACAACGAGTTTTACCCGGACGTTGATGATACGGCACAGGTTCTGCTCGCGCTGAATAAGGTCGATAATCCCCGCGAGCGCTACCACCACGATGTCTGCCTGCGCGCCATCGACTGGGTCTTCGCTATGCAGTGCAAGAACGGCGGCTGGGCTAGCTTCGACAAAGACAATACGAAGATGATCTTCCAGTACATCCCCTTCGCTGACCACAACGCGATGCTCGACCCGCCAACCGTCGACATCACCGGTCGCATACTGGAGATGCTGGCGATCTATGGCTACACGCGCAAAGACAAGCGCGTCGAAAAAGCCATCAAGTTCATCTACGACGAGCAAGAGCCGGACGGCAGCTGGTTCGGGCGCTGGGGAGTGAACTACATCTACGGAACATTCCTGGTCCTGCGCGGCCTCGAAGCCATCGGCGTCTGGAACCACGAGCCGCAGATTCAGCAGGCCGCCGAGTGGATACGCATGGTGCAGAACTCCGATGGTGGATGGGGCGAAAGCTGCGGTAGCTATGATGACCCGACAACCCGCGGCGTCGGGGTCAGCACGCCATCGCAGACAGCGTGGGCGATCCTCGGGCTGCTCGCGGCAGGAGACACCCGCAGCGACAGCGTAGCCAAAGGCGTCCGCTGGCTGATCGAACATCAGCAAGCGCCCGGTAATTGGGACGAGAGTATCGGCAAGGGAGTAGCCCGTCAGGCCATCTACACCGGCACAGGTTTCCCGCGAGTGTTCTATCTCGCCTATCACGAGTACCGGAACTACTTCCCGCTGCTGGCTTTAACAAATTACAAGCGAGCGATGGAACGCACTGCATAGTTTACGAAGTGTCATCGTATGCCGTGCTGTCATCCTGCGCATCGCGAAGGATCTGCTTTTTAGATTTTCTTGAAGACCGGCGCGAAAGCGCCGTGCAAAATTTAACGGTAGGCGCGGGCTTTGTCCCCCGCGCAATCGCGGCGAGAACGAAACGGGAGCTTTAGCCCCTGAGGCACGCCGCCCCCAAGGAGGAAAATGGCTGTACCAATTTCCCAGGCATGGACGGTAGCCACCTACGTCCTCAAGCAAAAGATCAAGGGCCGCAAGCGCTTCCCGCTCGTCACCATGCTCGAGCCGCTCTTCCGTTGCAATTTGGCCTGCGCCGGATGCGGCAAGATCCAATACCCGGCACACATCCTCAAGCAGGAGCTGTCGCCGGAAGAGTGCTTCCGCGCTGTGGAAGAGTCCGGCACGCCGATGGTCTCGATCCCGGGTGGCGAACCCCTCCTGCATCCGCAGATCGACAAAATCGTCGAAGGCTTGGTAGCGCGCAAGAAGTACGTCTATATGTGCACGAACGCGCTGCTTCTTAAAGAAAAACTTCACCTTTTCAAGCCGAGCAAATATCTGTCCTTCTCCGTGCACCTCGACGGCCAGCGCGAGCACCACGACTTCTCCGTCTGCCGTGAAGGCGGATACGATATCGCCCTCGAAGGCATCAAGGCAGCCATCGCGGCAGGCTTCCGCGTCACTACCAACACCACGCTCTTCGACGGAGCCGACCCAAACTCAGTCCGCGCCTTCTTTGACGAGTTGATGGAAGTCGGCGTCGAAGGCATGATGGTCGCTCCCGGCTACACCTATGAGAAGGCCCCCGACCAGAAGCACTTCCTTGGTCGCGCTCGCTCGCGTCGTCTCTTCCGGTCGATCCTTTCGAACCGCAAGAAGACCTGGAAGTTCAACGCCTCGCCCATGTATATGGAATTCCTCATGGGCAAACGCGAATTCGCCTGCACCCCCTGGGGCATGCCCGCCTACAGCGTTTTCGGCTGGCAGAAACCCTGCTACCTGCTGCAGGACGGCTACGCCGACACCTTCCAGGAACTGATTGACACCACCGACTGGTCGAACTACGGCACCGAATCCGGCAACCCAAAGTGCGCCAACTGCATGGTCCACTCCGGATACGAAGCCTCCGGCGTCTACTACACCTTCGGATCGCTGCGCGGACTCATCGACACCGCCATGGCCGTCTTCTTCGACAAGTACGAAGATCGCGGCGCGCTCGACCTGCTCAACGAGCCGGTCAAGGCCGTCCACAGCTTCAACCCGCTCATCCAGATTGAAACCAAGGTCAACGTCGTCGAGCAGCAGGGAACCACAGTATGAGCCAGCCGGCACACATCGCGAATCCCGACGAATTAGAAGTAGCCGAAGGCCGCGAGCGGGAACAGCTCGAGGGCTGGGTTCCGTCTCTCGCCACAGACGAAGAAATCCACGAGGCCTTCGAGAAAGCTTTCGACTACCGCGGCGACATCACCCTGACCCTCAAAGATGGCCGCCAGATCAGCGGCTACGTCTTTGACCGCCGCAGCGGCAAAACACTGGCCGACTCAGCCGTCCGCATCATCCCATCCACCGAGCGCACAAAGCTGACCATCGCCTACGCGGAGATCGCAGCCCTCGCCTTTACCGGACGCGACACCGCCGCCGGCAAGAGCTTCGAAGCCTGGGTCAAGAAGTACTGGGAAAAGAAAGCCGCCGGCGAAAAAGACATCGCCATCCAGCCCGAGTCTCTCGACTAGAGCCATAGCATGACGACGATCAAAGTCCAGGAGTGCGGCTGCATCGCCCTACCGGAAGAGATCGTCGCACAAACCTTGCTCTATCCCGGCTCAACGTTAAGCATCGCCATCGCCGCAGACGGCAAGACCATCCAGATCACTCCACTCACCACCGCGCCCCGACCAGCCAATTCCCCAGAAGGCACGACCTGCGCTTGAACGAAAAGCCGGGCGCCCCATCCTTTGCGAAGCAAAGGGGTGGGATAGCTAGACTCCAAGCCAGCCTCATTTTCGGCACCGAGAAGAAATTTACCTATTGCCTTCCCATAGAGCGGTGTGCCACCATTCCTATGGCTATACAAGAGGAAGACAAGAGGAGGCGGAATGCGAAAGCTGAGAGCACTATGGATAAGAACACGCGGCCTTTTCGGCAACCGCCAGGCATCCGAGTTTGACACCGAACTCGAAAGCCACCTCCACCTGCACATCGAAGCCAACCTCCGCCGCGGCATGACACCCGAGCAGGCGCGCCGCGATGCACTGATAAAACTCGGCGGGATGGAGCAAACGAAACAGGCTTATCGAGAGCGCCAAAGCCTTCCGTCGCTCGAAACATTTGGGCAGGACATTCGCTTCGGCCTGCGTATGCTCGTCAAAAATCCCGGATTCACAATCATCGCTGTCTTAACCCTGGCGCTAGGCATAGGTGCAAACACCGCGATCTTCTCCGTAGTGAAAGCGGTCTTGCTCGCCCCATTGCCCTACAAAGACCCGGCTCGTATCGTCGCCGTCTGGACCGCGAATCCCGCGCGCGGAGTTCAAGTCCTCCCCAGCTCCCCCGGCGATTTCGCTGCATGGAAGAAGAGTGGCCTCTTCGAAGATCTCGCCCCCTCCTACGACGACGAAAAGACGCTGACCGGTCAGGGATCGCCTCAGTTCCTCATCGGCTACGCAGTCTCGGCAAATTACCTCCGTATCCTCGGCGTCCAGCCGCAGCTGGGCCGCCTCTACACTGACGAAGAAGACAAGCCCGGCGGCCCAAATCTGGTCCTGCTCAGCGACCATCTCTGGCGCGCAACCTTTCATTCCGATCCCAACATCGTAGGCAAAGCCATCACACTTGAAGGCAAGCCCCACACCGTTCTTGGCGTCATGCCGCCCACCTTCGATTATCCAGCTAACGTCGATCTCTGGAATCCTGCCGCCATGGCCCCTTCCGCCTTCGACGACTTCAATCACACCTATGTGCGCATCCTCGGACGCCTGCGCCCCGGAATTACACTCGAAGCCGCGCAGAAAGGAATTAATGCCCTCGAAGCGCAGACAGCAGCAGCACATCCATCCACAGACAACGGCAACCGCGTCGTCCTCGTTCCGATTCGCCAGCAACTCGATGGCGACATCCGCAAACCGCTGCTGATTCTCCTGGGCGCCGTTGGCCTGGTCCTGCTAATCGCATGCGCTAACACCGCGGGATTGGCCCTGGCCCGTAATGCCGAGCGTCAGAAAGAAATCTCCGTGCGCCTCGCTCTCGGCGCAACACGTCTGCGCCTTCTGCGGCAGTTCGTAACCGAAAGCCTCCTGCTCGCAACCATGGGCGGAGCCGCAGGCATGTTCCTCGCGCTCGCCGGGTCGCGCCTCTTGCTTACGCTCTTCCCTAACGACGTAGCCAACCTGCAGATCCCGAAGGTGACCGAAATCCCCATCGGCCGCGGCGTCTTTTTATTCGCGCTAGCCATCACGCTGCTCTCAGCATTTCTCTTCGGAGTTCTGCCCGTGCTCAAGGCCACGCACGCCGAGGCAAGCGACGCCATGAAAGAGTCCGCGCGCAGTGCGACAGCCAGCCGGCGCTCGAACCACTCGCGCAGCGCAATTGTAGTCACGGAAGTTGCGCTGTCCCTGATCCTGCTCACCGCAGCCGGTCTTGTCGCAGCCAGCTTTCAGCGAGTCATGAATGCGGACCTCGGATTTCGCTCCGATCATCTTCTCGCTCTGCAGATATTTCTTCCGTCCGACAGCTACCCTAGAAGCGATCAGGAAAAAACTAGAGCTTTCGTCGAACAGACCATCGCAAGAATGAGCGCAGTGCCGGGAGTGAAATCAGCCGGAGCAACCAATTTCCTGCCTCTCATCGGCTTCTGGGGCACAAGCAACTTTCTTCTTCGCGGACAAACACCACCAAAAGACGGCCAACTCCCCGAGGCAGACAATCGCGTCATGACGCCGGGTTACATGCGCACCATGGGTATCCCGCTGTTGCGCGGACGAGCTTTCATCGACGCCGATCGCACCGACAGCGCGCACATTGCGATGATCAACCAGACCTTCGCCAAACAATACTTCAGAGATAAAGACCCTATCGGCGAGGAACTCAACCTCGGCTCCGCCGACAAGCCCGACTGGTGGCGCGTCGTTGGCGTCAGCGGCGACGTCAAATCCTTCGGCCAGGACCAGCCTACGCACGCCGATATCTACCGCCCCTTCGCTCAGGACCCATTTCCACTCGTTGCCTTCGTACTACGCACCGACACCGATCCCGTTGCGATGATCAAGCCCGTCGAACAGGCTTTATGGAGTGTTGACCCCGACCTGCCCATCTTCAAGGCCATCCCCATGGATTCGCTCGCGAACCAGTCGCTGGCCCTGCGCCGCGCAAGCTCTGTGCTGATCTCCGGCTTCGCTGTGCTTGCGTTAATACTCGCCTGCATCGGCATTTACGGAGTCATGGCCTATGCCGTCACCCAGCGCACGCAGGAGATTGGTGTGCGCATGGCACTCGGCGCCGGGCGTGCCGACGTGCTCCGCATGATGATGGGCCTCGGCTTCCGGCTGACAGCGGCAGGCGTCCTCATTGGGCTCGCCGGAGCACTTGCGTCTACGCGACTGCTCACCAGCCTGCTCTTCGAAACAGCGGCAATGAATCCGCTAATCTTTTCCCTGGCAGCCGCCCTGCTGGTAGCAATCGCAATCCTGGCCTCATATCTACCGGCCCGCCGAGCCGCCTCCATCGATCCGATCAATGCTCTGCGCACCGAATAAGAAGCGATAACAGCAAGACGAAATCATCTGGGTGGGAAAGCGCTAACCTCGTGCTCTCTTCAAAACCGCTTTTGCAGGGAAACACCTCAGCGCCAGATAATCCAACGCGGCTATGCACAGAACCATCATCCCCATCCGCAAATACGCCGCAGTCGAAACAGAAATTCCGACCCCTGTCACTAGCGCAATATAAGCAACAACACACATCGGACACTTCGGCATCAGCACCAGTAGAGTGCCCGGAAGCACGCCACCTGAAGCGCGCTTCCAGAAACCGCGTCGAGCCGCTGCGGTCTTGCGGCCACAGCAGGCATTCCCGCTCATGACTCACTCTCCGAGCAGCCGCAACCCTTCTTGGCAGCAACATAACGCCCATCCTCGTTCACCGACCCGCCAGCTTCATAGCGGTCATGGTGCCGCACCCAGTCTGTCAGATTGTAGCGAGGTCCATTCTCATTGCGACCCTTCGGTGTCACATCGAGATACATGTATGTCGACACAAACTGCTCATCTCCCCGTCCGTGCGTCGAGTAGGTATGGAAGATCTCTCCACGCGAATCCCGATAAAAAACGCTATCTCCGGAAAGGTCCTCGCTTACAAAATTTTGCATGGCATAGTTGTAATAAACCCTGCCGCTCGCAGCTTCTTCCGGAGTGAACGACACATGGAAGTCATAGTTGAAGTCGCTGCTATACGATGACACCCACTTGAACTTCCATCCCATGCGTTTCTTGAAGGATTCAATCTCCTCCAGCGGTGCCCGCGAGACCGACACGAATGAAACGTCATGGTGCTCAAGATGGGCCAGCGTCCCGTCAATGTGGTCCGACTTGAAGGAACAGCCAACGCAACCCTCCTTCCATCCCGGGCCAAACATGAAGTGCTGAACAATCAACTGGCTCCGTCCCGCAAACAAATTAGCCAGCGTCTCCCTGCCATTGGGCCCGTCGAAAACATACTCCTTCTCAACTCTCACCCACGGCAGTTCGCGCCGCTGCTGGTTCAGCACATCCCGCAGCTGCGTCAACTCCTTTTCCCTGGCCAGCAAAGTCTTGCGCGCCGCCAGCCACTCCGCATGCGATACGATCTTGTGGCTTACACTCATCGTCGCCATTCGTCATCTCTCCCTTGCCTTGATTTTGTCAACCTGAGCGGAGTGCAGCGGGTCGAAGAATCTGTTGCTCTCTATCGCGCTGCACCCACTCTGCAATCTCACCCTCCTCTACTCCACGAGCTGTACAACGCCCTGACTTGAATTTCGATACTTGTCATGGTGCCGAACCCATGCCATCCCATCCGGCAGTAAGTCCTCTTCATCACGCCCCTTAGGGGCCATATCAAGAAAGTGATAAGGAAGCAGCATCCCTTCGCCGCCGCGGGCATACGACGAATAAGTATGAAATACGCTGTTCTCAGAATCCTTGTAGAAGACGCTTGTCCCCGTCGCTTCCTCGCTGGGGAATCCATTCGGGCCATAGTTGTAATCAAATTTGCCGCTCGCCATTTCCTCCGGCGTGAACGACACGCGATAGTCGTAATTAAAATCGCTGCCATACGACGAAACCCATTTGAAATCCCATCCCATGCGCTTCTTGAACGTATCGATTTCGTCAAACGGAGCACGCGATATCGCGATCAGCGTCACATCGCGCTGTGCCAGATGAATCACGCTGGGATTGAAATGGTCCGCACCCAGCGAGCAGCGCGTGCACCCCGCGCCCCATCCCGGCCCAAACATGAAGTGGTACACCACCAGCTGACTCCGTCCATCGAACAGCTCAGCCAGAGACTCCTCGCCGTTCGGTCCGTCGAAGACGTAATTCTTCTCAACTCGAACCCACGGCAACTCGCGCCGCTTGCGGCTCAGCTCATCCCGCAGCTGAGTCAGTTTCTTCTCTTCCGCCAGAAACGCCTTGCGCGTCTCCAGCCATTCTTCCTGCGAAACAACTGCATGATTCTCAGCAACTGCGCTCATAACTTTTTTCTCCATCGGAATATGTATTCGTTACGGCTCCAAATCAGACGCGACTTCATCGATGTGTCTTGAGGCGCGCAGAAAATGTGCTATCCAACCACCCGCAGTTGATTTGCGATTGTTATCCCACCGGTCTTCGCCGCGTTTCTTGATTACCTTGTCCGGATTTTGACTGCCAGATCGTGATCCACCGGAATCACCGTCACCGCGAACGGCGTCCCCGCATCGTCTGAGATGGCCGGCAACA
>Ga0206952_10044_pt1 | contig 40339 bp, 35 predicted proteins | sample Alteio_BWOrgHeat_39_FD_152966 | JGI IMG/M metagenome (GOLD analysis project Ga0206952, IMG submission 152966) | Enriched cells from forest soil in Barre Woods Harvard Forest LTER site, Petersham, Massachusetts, United States -... | ecosystem: Environmental > Terrestrial > Soil > Temperate forest >... | reverse complement strand
GGCAGTGTACAGCAAAAAAAAGAAAATGTACGTATCACTTTTATTCCAAGGCAAACAGGCATTGCAGAAACATTTGATGTAAATCCTGAACTGCTTGATGGATTTATTTTTTATAGCGATAGTTATTACGAAATAATTTACGACGATAGTTTTTTTTTAAGTGATAAAGCAGTTGTAAATAGTGATGGCAAAGTGCTTGCAAGGTTTGAAACTATTGTTCCAGATAAAGAATTGGCCGGTAAAAAAATAGAATACTTTATGAAAGATAAAGACATTTTTATTTCAGGTAAAGATGAAGAAAAAAATAGCCCGGAAATTTTTCGCATCCCTTCAGATTGGGTGAATACGCCGCATTTGCGTATTCGTTACAGTAATGATGAGGACAAATTTTATCTTGCTTCGTTTGGTGAGAAAACAATTGTAAATGAAAATGAAATTGCTTTAAGTGATATTAATCATCCTTTATGGGTTCATTTACCTGTAAACTCACGCATAGTGCTGAATGGAATTGTTGGCGTAAATATTTTTAAATCATAGAATATTACATCTTAATCTGAATGAATATACAAAAGTTTTTTGCTACGTTATATCGGGAAATTGAGGCATCTCTACTTCATAATAAGTTCAAAAATATAATAGAGATTTCTTCTTCGTCGAAATGGCGTTCTTAGGTTGTTCATCATAAAAGTCAGGCCTTAAAGATTCATTTTTAAATTATAGCAATGCTCAACATCATTCTTTCTTCATCTCTTTTTGGTGTTTGCCTTTTATTGCTTGCAGCCAATTTCAGAGATGTAAAAAAAACACACAAAAAAAATGGCTGATAATTTTTATGGCATTACAGATGCCGGAAAAATGCGTGATAACAATGAAGATAATTTCATTGCACAAACAATATTAAACGGAAAATATATTGCAGGTTGTGTAATTGATGGTGTTGGCGGATATGAAGGCGGCGAAATTGCTTCGGCACTTGCAAGAACAGCTATTATTAATACTATTAAAAAAGCTTCCGGTGATGTAATTAATGTAATGAAAAAATCATTTATTGCAGCTAATGAAAAGATAACACGGGAAAAGCAGACGAAAGGGGAGAACATGCAAATGGCATGTGTGGTTACGCTGGTACTTACTGATATAAAAGAAAATAAATTTTATTATACGCATGTTGGCGATACAAGGCTCTATCTTTTCCGCGATCACTCTTTAGTAAAAGTTTCCCACGATCATTCCTTTGTTGGTTTTTTAGAAGATAGTGGCCGTATAACAGAAGATGCCGCAATGAACCATCCCAAACGTAATGAGATAAATAAAGCCCTGGGTTTTAATGATGAAAAATTTTCAGAACCGGATTATATTGAAACAGGCGAATCACCTTTTTTACCCGGCGATATGTTATTAATATGCAGCGATGGCTTATCTGATATGATAAACAACAGGACTATCACCGGCATATTAAATTCACCACGAACAATAAAAGAAAAATCTGAAGCACTTGTAGAAGCCGCTAATCTCGCCGGCGGAAAAGATAATATAACAGTTGTGTTAATACATAACAACAAACCGCCTTTGCAACAGGAAGCAACAAAGCCTGTAATTGTAAAAAAAAACGAACCGGTTCAGGAAGTAATAACCAATAAAGAAATTATAAACGAACGTATTTCTGAAGAAAAACACAGAAGCGGAATTGGCGTAAGGTTTCTTGCAGTGCTTTGCCTGCTTTTACTTCTCGCACTGGCATGGTTTGTTTACAAAGATTATTTTCAAAATACAAACAGTAGCAAAAAAGAAATTATTGATGATGTATTGCCTGGTGTAAAAACTACCCGTGAAAAAATATTATCAGACAGCATAAACAATTCATCAACTAAAGAATTATTGCTGAAAAATTATTTTAGCCAAGCATCGCTTGTTATAAGTGATACATTGATTATTCGTGAAGATTCACTGCATATTAATGGCGGTGGTATTAATTTAATTGCAGATTCTTTATATAAAGGCGCTGCTATTATGCTATCTCCAAATTGCAAATACATTTTATTAGACAGCTTAATGCTTGAAAATTTCGATATAGGAATTTTAGTAAAGAACAAAGCGCTTCATTTAAAAAATGTAAGATTTAAAAATTGCCTCACACCTGTAATGTATGCTATGCAATTGCAAAATGACCAAAACATTTCAGGTGATATTTCAGACAGCTTTCAACTTAAAACTGATTCAGCAAAAACACGCATTACTAAAAAATGAACGCAGCTACCAGTCAATCTATAAACAGGAATACGGAAAGGATTTTTTTGCTGCTGATAAGTGCAGTAATGGCTGTGCTGTTTTATAAAATGTACATTGTATTGAATGCTGATTTTAATGAAGTGCCTTCGCGTTTAAGTAATGGAACAGTGATTAACTTAAACGATCCGCATCCTGCACAAAACATGAAACAGCTTTTGCAAACAGGCCGTTATTTTCGCGATGAAAAGGATATTGATTTAATCACTTCAACATGTGAAAAAGCGAGGCTCGCCGACAGTATTCCCATTGATAATATTGGTGATCTAAATAAAAAGCAATACAGTGTAAATGCTGAAACAGCGTTGGAACTTGGAGGCGAATCATTTAAAAGAAGGGTAGCGGCTGAAAGAATTGCTTTAGGTTTTTCAAAAGATGACAGCGCTGTATTTGCGCTGCAGCAAAAAAGCGCTGTTGGTTCTGAAAATAATTTGCAGATGGGAACGTACAGTATAAATGGTACAATAAAATCCTTTGGCGATATTCCGGTTTCACATGCAATTGTTCGTTTGCAATTGATTTTACCACAGGATAGTTTATACAGCAACAATGTTGAAGAGGTTGAGAACGAGTTAAAAGAAAATACAATCACTGTAAGAAAGATTTATGCAGTTGATTCATTGAACAATAAACAACTGCAGTCTTTAACTGCTTATGTACAAACAGATGAACATGGAAATTTTTCTTTTAAAAATTTACCGGATAATAAAACGTATGAGATACTTCCGTTGCAGTTCAACTATACATTTGGCCGTTCACAAGGCATTGAGAAATTAGATCACAATGCAGGCTTCACTTTTTATCGTTCACCGCACCAGTTAAAACTTTTTTCAACCAAAGATTTTAATTCATTAAAAAAAGAAAAAGCATTTATAGTAAGAACACCTGCTGATGCAATGCAATGGTTTTGGATTATAGTGAGTGGTTTTTTTGCGGGCTTTATTATGCTGCATATAATCATGAGTATTTGGTTCAGGCATGCAGATCAGTTAATTCTTCCTGTAGTAATGATAATAACAGGGTTATCATTCATTACATTATTAAGTCTCCAGGATGCTTTGCGGGATTGGTTTTTGGCCAAAAGCACTTTTTATTATTTTATAGCAGGAATAGGTGGAATACTCCTTTTGTTATTGTTTGATTTAAAACTTTTCACTACTGATTCAAAATTATATCGTGTATTTATACTTACTAAAACTAAGTTAGCCGCAAATGGCTGGCCCTGGGCAATTATTGCAAGCGGTTTATTAATGATGACCATTTTATTTGGTTCAGGCCCTGAAGGCAGCGGTGTAAAAGTTAATCTCTTCGGTTTTCAGCCGAGCGAAATTGTAAAGTTTGTAATTGTAATTTTTCTTGCAGGATTTTTTGCAACAAACGAACAATTTATTTCATCATATAATTCATGGACGAAGCGTAGCCGTTTTTTTGTATTTGCATTAACTGCAATATTGGCAACCATTTTTCTTTTTTTGATATTAGGCGATTTAGGCCCTGCGATGGTTTGCTGTTTTACATTCATTGTTTTATTTTCTTTTTCAAGAGGTGATTTTATTCACATGGCATCGTCCGTAATTTTTTATGTGCTTGCTGTTTGGTTATCTGCGAATGTTTTGCTTGCCACTGCAATTACTGCTGCATTTTTTATTTTGTATACTTTGATTGTTACAAAAAAATTAAGTGAGTCATCGGTAATGGCACTTGTTGTTATTGCTGCATTTTTACTGTTGGATAAAATTCCATACATCTCACAATATTTTCCCGGCCCAATGCAAAGATTGATTGACCGCAAAGCAATTTGGCAAGACCCATGGAATAATGAAGTATTTGGAGGCGACCAGGTTGCAAACGGAATCTGGGCAATGGCAAGCGGAGGTATAACAGGACAAGGTGCAGGAGAAGGTTTTGCAAAAACAATTCCCGAAGCGCATACCGATATGATCCTTCCTTCAATGGGTGAAGAGTTTGGTTTAGCAGGAATAATATCTGTGTTTATTATCTTTTTAATTTATTTACATCGCTCAATTATTATTGGAAGGCAAACAGGAAGGCCATTTCTTTTTTATATATGCGCCGGCATTGGCATAGCCACTTTCATACAATTTTTATTGATTGCAGGAGGGTCAGTTGGTGCGCTGCCTTTATCAGGTGTGGCGTTACCATTCATGAGTTATGGAGGTTCATCGTTAATTGCAAATATGCTGGCTGCAGGATTTTTGTTATCAGTATCAACAGTACAGGGTTCACCTGTTCAAATAAAATATATTGCGAAGCAACAGGATAAAAATTTAATACCCGGGTTGCTTGCTGCATGTGCAGGAATTATATTGCTTGGCATAAGTGTTTCAAAATATTTATTTGATAATACAAAATGGATTGTGCAGCCTGCGTTGGTTGCAGATAAAGGCGGTTCAAGAATGTTTAGTTATAATCCGCGTATAAATATATTGATGAGTAAACTGCAGGCAGGAAATTTATTAGACAGAGATGGAAGAATTCTTGCGACAAGTCACCAGGAATTGATCAATACGCAACGCGATTCTTTGCTTGCTTTAAATATTCCGCAGCAGGATATTGATGCAATGTTTTATAAAAGACTGGATCGCTATTATCCTTTTGGTGAACAAACGTTTTTCTGGACCGGCGATGAAAATACCAATGTATTTAATGGCGCGTCAAACGGGTATTTTGCAGAATACCGCGAAGCGGAAGAAATGCGTGGCTTCCCAATTCCTGCAAACAGTTTTAGTGTAAGTGCTACAAGATACAGAGAGCAGCGTTTTTTGCCGCAAACTTCAGTTGAAATGAGTGTTGAGAAAAAAGATTACAGCGCATTGGCGCCTTTATTAATTGAAGGTATAAACAGCAAAGCAGTTGATTCATTCAAACAACAAAACCGTGATGTGCGATTAACATTGGATGCTGCTTTGCAAACAAGAATTCAGCAATCGTTGCAAACAGATGATTCACTAATTAACAATAGAATTTCTGTTGTTGTGATGGAAGATAAAACCGGAGACGTATTGGCTTCAGCAAATTATCCTTTGCCGCAGGTTAATGATTGGGATATGTTGAATCTTACACCTGCAGAACAAAATCAATTAACCGGATGGATCACAGATAATGATCTTGGTTTTACTATTGCAACACAACCTGGCTCAACAGCAAAATTGATAACAGCATTGGCAGCGTTTAATAAATTAGGCATTGATGCTGCCAAAAAAGTTATCGTTGTGCATCCTCAGGATTTAATTAGAACAAAAGGTTATGAACCTGATGAAGCGGGCAACATTAATATTGAGCGTGCTATCGTTCGGTCAAACAATTCTTTTTTTATTCGTCTTGCAAATGAAGACCAATTGCAGGAATACATGGGTGATCTGTATTTGAAATCAGGAATGTTTTTACATGGTGTTGGTGGTTATTATTATGATTATGATGCAGATAATCAGCAGCAACAAAATGCATGGAAAGATATCTGGCGTAAAACTGAATTTACCAGTATTAAACATTATGATCCGAATAATATAAGAAGAACACGTGGTAAAGGTGTATCCGGAATGGCCTGGGGGCAAGGTGAATTAATTGCAACACCGGCAGCGGTTGCAAGAGTTGCATCAGGCATTGCAAATAATGGAACGATGATGCAAAGCCGTTATGTGTTAAGTGTGAATGGCACACAAACGCATCTTGAAAAAAGCATTCCATTTGCAAATGATTCTGCTTATGCAAAGCTGATGACGAAATATATGATTGAACAAAGTGCACCTAAAGTTTCTAAATTAGGAATTGCTGTTGCAGGAAAAACCGGAACGCCGGAACGCATTTTAAAGAACGAAAGAATTAATGATGGCTGGTATGTTTTCTTTGCACCGGAACCAAATGACAGCGGTCACATAGTTGTTTGCGTGCGCATTGAAAATTGCCAGGGCTCAAGCGTTGCAGTTAAACTTGCAGGCAAACATGTTGTACCTATATTATTGCAGATGGGTTATATAAAAGGATTTGCAAAGTCAACTGTTGACCGTAAACCGTTAATCGAAAATCAAAAACAGGCAACAACAAAACAGATGCTTGTCGACAGTAATCGTTTAGCAGTGAAACATCAATAATAATTTGTCAACTAAATAAACAAGTACAATGCTTAATTTATTCAAACAAAATAAACCGAAAGATATAAAAGCATTAAGAAGTGAAATTATTGACTTTATAAAAGTGCAATTGAAAAAGGCGGAAAGTGGCGAAGGAGGCAATATCAAAGGGTTGCAGTTATACATAACCTGCGATCCGCAGGATAAATTTTTATATGAAGGCGCTTTGTATATTGAAGATCAAAATAAATTTAAAGAAGAAGTACAAAAGGTTGCTGATGATTTTGCAATTGCACTTCCTGAAAACTGGTTATTGCAAATTGTATCCGATGAACCAACTCCGCCTGAAGCAATACAATCATCGGATGTTGGCATAGCCTTATTCATATCAACAAAACAAAAACCATCGGTACATAAAGAAGCGGTTGCTTATATAAAAGTTTTGAATGGCGAGGCGGAAGAAACAGTTTACACTATTCATTCATCCAACAAAAAAATTAATATTGGCCGCGAGAAAAAAGTGCAGTTGGCAGATGGTTATTTAAGACAGAATCAAATTGCTTTTCCTGACATCAGCAACAATAAAAGCAATAAATCTATCAGCAGGCAACACGCACATATTGAATGGAACGATGAATCAGCCGCATTTTTTTTATTTGCAGATGAAGGTGGAATTCCTCCATCAAACAAAGTAAAAGTAAAACCGGAACAAGGGCAGGAAATTAAATTGATTACTACAGAAATCGGGCATCAATTAAAAGAAGGAGATCAGGTAATGTTGGGCGAATCGGCGTTGCTTGAGTTTAGTTATTCAGATAAAAATGTTTAAAATTTAGAATTAAAATAATAGTAATAAAAACTGAATTACCATGTCCAGGAAACTAGACATTTTTTAAAAATGATGCGATTAAAATTATACATAGATTTCTCCTATCGTCGAAATGACGTTGCAAATGGTTCATTTATTGTAAAACATTAAACATTTATAATTAATGAGTAAAGTTTTTACAATAACATCGGGTTTGGAAAATATGGGTGCGCTTAAAACAGGCGGGCAAGGCTCAGTGTATAAAGGCAAACGCACCGGCGAAATACTTACGGCTATAAAATTATTGCCAACACCTATCTATAGTGAATCGGCAGAGGATAAAAATTTTACACGTTTTCAAAATGAAGTTGAGAAGCTTAAAAAAGTAAATGAACAACCTAACCCTAATGTTGTAAAAATTTTAAGTTCTGGCATTACAGAAACCGGCAATTTTCCATACATAGAAATGGAATTTATTGAAGGCCCCGATGTGGAAGAATTATTGCAACCGCCACATGCACCGGTGTTTACAATTAAAGAAGCATTAAAAGTTGCAGAGCAGTTATCAGGAGCATTGGCGCATTGCCATCGCTTTAATGTAAAACATGGGGATATAAAAAGCAACAATATAAAATTTAATGTGCGCACAGGTAATTATGTATTGCTTGATTTTGGTTTGGCTATCATGAGTGATGAAGACCGCAGAACAAGCCTGCGGCATGCAGGTGCAATTGAGTTTATGGCGCCCGAACAAAATGAAGGCAGGATGTATTTTGAAACTGATGTGTACAGCTTTGGTGTAATTATGTTTGAATTGCTTGCAGGTACAGTTCCGTTTCCTTTGCATGATAAAGGAGAAACAGCACGCAATGCGGTGATGCTTGCACACATGGAAACACCGCCGCCAAATATTTTTACATTAAGAGGAAAAGCTTTGTCTGAAAGCTGGAGTAATGAAAAGAAAGAAAATGAAATGCAACTGCCTGAATGGATGTTCAGCATGATCTATCGTTGCCTTGAAAAGAAACCGGAAAGCCGTTTTGCAAGCGGGATGGCTTTGCATGATTATATAGTTCAGAACAGCGTTTGGTTTAATGCAAAAGAAAGTTCTGAGCAGGTTAAATTGCTAAAGCAGGAAAACAAAAAATTACTCGAGCAAAATAAAAACCTGCAAATAGAATTGCAGCAATTGCGGTCAGGAAAAAAAAGCAGCCTGCCTCAAACATCAAATGATAATACAGTTGTTCAGCCAAAAAGTAAAGCAACAAAAACAGCTAAAGTTTTTTTATGGATACTTGCCGGTTTGTTTGTAGCCGCCGTATTTGTGTATGCACTTCAAACCAATAATAAACTATCTGGCATTACACAAAATAATCGTTCGGTTGCTCAAACAGATACTTCTAATAATTTAAGTGCAGAAGAACAACAACAGGTAAACGCGCAATTGCTAAATGCAAAAAATTTATGGCGTGATAATAATAAAGAAGCGGCACTTAATATTTATCAACAATTATCGCAACAAAATGTTCCGCAGGCAATGTTTATGTATGCAAACTTTGCGTTGCAAAATAAAAACGACAGAATAAATTGTAACGATGCTTTTGCGTTATTGGAAAAAGCAAATGAAAAAAATTATTTGCCTGCAACAACTTTACTTGGTTTTTTATATGCTTACGCTGATGATGAAAACACACTTAAACAATTAAATTATTATTCCCGTTGTGTTTTTCCTTCCAATGTTTATAAAGGCGCACATCTTTTAATGGAAGCAACTTTACAGGGCGATGTAACGGCTGCGCAATGGTTAGACAAATTGAATACTAAACCATCCAATCAGTAATCAAACACGATTGATTATAATTTTCATGTAACCAGCTTTTGTAACTCCGGTTAAGTCCCGCACATGCGGGAAGTATGCTGAACCTATCAATAGTTCTTCAAGTTGTTATGATTGCCGTTCGTGTGCTTGTATTTTTTTACAAATGGTTTATTCTTTGTATTCCGGGTTAATGTATAGAGAAAGCAAATAAATTCTTTGTACTGATATATTACTTCTTAACAAAAGCGCAAACAAAAAAGACTATCAATTTTGATAGTCTTTTATTTATAAGGAAACTAAATATTAATAATCCATTCCCATTCCACCGCCGCCTGGCATTGCCGGTGCAGCAGATTTAGGTTCAGGCTTATCAGCAATTACGCATTCTGTTGTTAACAACATACCTGCAATAGAAGCTGCATTTTCCAAAGCTACACGGGTAACTTTAGTAGGATCTATAATACCGGCAGAAAATAATTTTTCATATTTTTCTGTGCGTGCATTAAATCCAAAATCACCTTTGCCTTCTTTAATTTTCTGAACAACGATTGAACCTTCGATACCTGCATTGGCAACTATCTGGCGCAATGGTTCTTCCAATGCACGTTTAACGATGTTGATACCTGTTGCTTCATCTTCATTATCGTTGGTTAATTTATCCAACGCTTCAACGGCACGGATGAAAGCTGTACCGCCACCAGGAACTATTCCTTCTTCAACCGCAGCACGTGTAGCATGCAATGCATCATCAACACGGTCCTTCTTTTCTTTCATTTCCATTTCAGTTGCAGCACCAATATTTAATACAGCTACACCACCGCTTAATTTAGCAAGGCGTTCCTGTAATTTTTCTTTATCGTAATCAGAAGTTGTTGATTCGATCTGTGCTTTAATCTGGTTAATACGTGCAGTGATATCTTCTTTTTTTCCAGAACCGCCAACGATGGTTGTATTGTCTTTATCAATAGTAACTCTGTCAGCGCGACCTAAATAAGTTAAGTCTGCATTTTCTAATTTATAACCTTGTTCTTCACTTACTACAATACCTTTTGTAAGTGTAGCAATGTCATTCAGCATTTCTTTTCTGCGATCACCAAATCCAGGAGCTTTTACAGCAGCCACTTTAATTGTACCGCGAAGTTTATTCACGATCAAAGTTGCCAAGGCTTCGCCTTCCAGATCTTCAGCAATGATCAATAAAGGAGCACCTTGCTGAGCAATTTTTTCAAGAATATGAAGTATGTCTTTCATTGCACTTATCTTCTTATCATAAATAAGAATATAAGGCTTTTCCAATTCAACTTCCATCTTTTCGCTATTGGTAACAAAGTAAGCAGAAAGATAACCGCGATCAAATTGCATACCTTCTACAATTTCAATATTGGTATCAGTGCCTTTTGCTTCTTCAACAGTGATAACACCGTCTTTACCAACTTTACCAAATGCTTCTGCAATTAATTTTCCGATAGTATCATCGTTGTTTGCAGAAATAGAAGCAACCTGCTGAATTTTGCTTGCATCTGCGCCAACAGTCTGAGACTGTCCTTTCAAATGTGCAACAACTGCAGTTACCGCTTTATCAATACCGCGTTTCAAATCCATTGGATTAGCGCCGGCAGCAACATTCTTTAAACCTTCACTGATTATTGACTGAGCCAAAACAGTGGCAGTTGTTGTACCATCACCTGCAATGTCTGCAGTTTTAGAGGCTACTTCTTTCACCATTTGTGCGCCCATGTTTTCAATTGAATCTTCAAGTTCAATTTCTTTGGCAACGGTAACACCATCTTTAGTAATTGATGGAGCGCCAAATTTTTTCTCTAACACTACATTGCGTCCTTTAGGACCTAACGTAACTTTTACCGCGTTCGCTAAAATATCAACGCCGCGTTTCATTTTATTTCTTGCTTCAATTTCGAAGAAGAGTTGTTTAGACATAATATTAATTTGAAAATTTAATAATTAGATAATTTGACAATCAGGAATTCAAATTCAATTGGCACATTGTCAAATTGCCGAATTGATTGATTATTTAAACTATCGCGAGTATATCGCTTTCTCTCATAATAAGGTAATCAGTTCCTTCAATGCTGATTTCAGTTCCGGCATATTTGCCATAAAGAACAGTATCACCTGCTTTTACAGTTACAGGCTCGTCTTTTTTGCCGGGGCCTGCAGCAATTACAGTTCCGCGTTGGGGTTTTTCTTTGGCAGTGTCGGGAATGATAATTCCGCCTGCAGTTTTTTCTTCGGCTTTAGCCGGTTCTACTATTACCCTGTCATGTAGCGGGGTAACCTTAATGTCTGTTTTAGCCATAGCTTGTATAAATTTTAAAGTTTTAAACTAATGTGAAGATGCAATCTGCTATCAATTTTTTTGCCACCTAATTTAAAAGGCCAAATTTTCACGAATGCTTTACCATTGGCAGCTTAATTGAGCGCGTAAAGGAAAGGTTTCCTGTAAGAATGACAAAATTTCACTTCCAACCATTTAAAAACTAATGGCAACTTTAGCTTTTTTGCTGTTGGAACTATGTGTCCATTTAGGGCCGGATTTAAGAATATCTATAGCTTTTGCATTATGCTGTTCATCTAGTGGTTTGGTTATCTTAATATCATAAGGGTTGCCATTGTTGTCAATTAAAAATTCAATTTCAACAAGATCCTCGGAATTTGTGAGTAGGGCATTGGTAGTGTCCTTATTTAATTTGCTCATTACATAATTATTAAAGTTTGCCCATCCACCAACAGGAGAAGCGGAGTCTTTAGAAATTTTTGACTTTTTTGAGATACCTGCTGTTGTTAATATTACATCATTAACCCCGGAATTGGTCCCTCTTAAAATTATAGGATCATTATTGCCTGATTTAAGGTTTGCAGTTCTACTTTCGTAACCTATTGTACTTGCAGTTACATTAATTATACTGTCATTTTTTTTCAGTGAAAAATTGCCATTAACATTGGTAAAGGTTGCTGTCTTTTTATCTGCCGACTGAACAATTACACCTGCAACAGGATTGCCATTTTCATCAAGTACTTTTCCGGAAAAGGTGTTGGGCAAAACATTACTATTGCTGTCATTCTTTGAATTTAATGTTATTTCTTCACCCAAAGTTTTTGAAGCTGCTTTGTTTTGCATGGGAGCTGACATAGCCATTGCTGTTATGCTTGTTTCAGCTTGCTGTGAATCTTCACTTGTTGAAGTCAGGTTGCGTTTAGCTGGTTTTTTTTCTAAAGTCTTTTCTTTTTTAAGATTTTTATTTTCGGCTATTAATAATGTTGTATCCTGTTTTGCACCTGGTGCGATAAGGCCTGATGATATAGAATCTTCAAATGTGTTTTTAATAACTTTATCTTTCTTTATTTGTGCTGTCTGCTGTTGTTTATTTGATGATCTTAAAAAGTACGAGAAAACTGCACCAGCTCCAGCCAAAATAATAACAAGTGCAGCAATACTTAGCCATTGTGTTTTACGATTGAAAGCAACAACTTTTGATTCTTTCTTTTGCTGAGATAACGACGCATTTATAGCATTCAAATGTTGTTTGGCAATTGCAGGATCAATATCGGTATATCCTTCAATGGCATCCGCTAAGAACGTATCCTGCAGCGCGGCTTTTTCAATAGTATGCATTTCTGCAGCAGACATTTTGCGTTGCAGGTAACGCTGAATATCTTCAAACGAATAATTAATATGTGTAGATGGTTCAGCCATTTTTTTCCATACAAAGTTTTAAATTACGTCTTCCGTTTTGAATAAGGCTGCGCACCTTACTCCATTCATAACCCGTTACTTCAGCAATTTCATTGTAGCATTTGTTGTCAAGATAAAATAACTGAATGCTTTGCTTTTGTTCACCAGGTAAATGTTCAATGCAAAATTCCAGTTTTTTTAAATCATTTTCTTTTTCCAGCACGCTATCCAGATGCGTAAAGTCCTCCGATTGCATAACCGTTGATGTAAATTCTACGGTAACCATTTTCTTTTCTTTTCTCAGTTGCATAAGGCAATGATTTTTAGCAACAACATACAACCAGTTTTTAAAATTTTCCACTTCATGTGTTTGCAGCTTCGCTAAAAGTTCCTGGTAAATATTCATCATTGCATCTTTTGCTGTTTCTGCATTTTTTAAATATTTAACGCAAACACCGTATATCAAATCAGTATAGCGCAAATACAACTGCGCCAGTATTTGCTGATCAAAATCTTTTTTAAATTGAATCAGCAATTCTTCATCCGTTAATGCTGCAATTGATTTTATATGTTTAAGCTGCGCCGACAAATCTTTTCTTCTTTTTGGTATTTAAACCCTTGCTTTACTATAAAGATAAACCACAAAGGCACGAAGACGCAAAGATGCACAAAGCTTAGCGAAACTTCCTGCCTTCGTGTCTTCGTGGTTTAATTTTTTAATACCGGGAAAATAGATTTTAAAGCATTATGTAATTTAAAAATTAGCTGCATCTTAATTATAAATCAACTGACATGCAAAAACAAACCAGCATATATATTCCAAAGCCTTGCCATGAGACTGGAATAAAATGACATCAACCCAACAGGGAAAATTTTGTGCAAGCTGCAGCGTACACAGAAAAACTTATTGTTCAATAAAAAAAATTGCAGGTCTTACATCTTGTTTCATTAAACAAATTATAAAACCTGCAAAGTGATTAATAGAAAATAGAACTATTTTGTTAGCTCAATGGCTGCTGCATCTTTACCTATAGATTCTCCGTAAACATGTCCTATATCAACTGATTGCTGGTAATGTATTCCTCCATATACACGTGATTGTCCACATTCAAGCGCAGCTTGTTCAAATGAGTTATAGCTTCTTGGTGCAAACCCACGGAAATCATAAGTATGATCAGTAAAATTGTAATGATAACCAAGTTCATTACTTAAAGCTTCCATTACCGAAGAAGTAATAAAAGCATGTGCTGCCGGATATTCAGGATGATTAGGTGTTATGATAAGCGGCAACCATGTACTGTCAATGTTCTTTTTAATATAGGTTACCGGGCGCAACTGGTTGTATTTATATTTTGATCTCCAGCATACCACCGTTGCATCCCACATAGCTATACCTGCTTTTACATACACCTGTTCAGCTTTGGCAAGTGTTGCATTTGAATTTTTAAGAATCTGGTTTATGATAGAAATATTATGACCCATCGGCGTATAACCTATTCCAACGCCTACATCGTTCCAAAAAAAGGCAATGTTCTTTTGATCATCGGTAAGTGATTGGGAAACTTTATAAACGTTATTCGCCATTGCATAAAAATCCGATCCTTTTTCGTCTGAATAATTTCGCGGCGGCTTCATGGTTGTGCCTTTTGAATGTATTCTTAAAAAAGTTCTGCAATTGCCTTCATAAGGTGCTGCAGCAGGTAAATACAGCGGAGGTGTGGGTACCCATAAGCCGGGACCAACTGGTGGCGTATATGGATCATTTACATGATTAAAAAGATCTGTTTGTGCCCACCGAAAAATAGTTGCCGCAACAGAATCACCAAATGTTTGTGAGCGCGCAACAACAGCAGCACCAACCAAAGAAGTATATTTATCGTTGTAGGCTTTTTCCAATGAGTCAATTGAAGCATGATTTGCTGTAGTGAGAGCCGGAAATAAATCTCTTGTAATATTTGCCATTGCTTCATTTGCGCTGATTACCCACGAATATTTTTTATTATCATCAGGCACAGGCATAACAGGCATTTCTTTTAACTGTCTTTGTAAACTTATTGAGTTGTTGATTTCAAAACGTGCAGCTTCATACAATGAAATACCTGTATAACCAAACAAACGGTTTGCTGCAACGGGTGGAACCGCAGGATTAGCCTGAAGTAGTAATTGCAATTGCAGATTGTACCAGTCTATTGCAACCGATGCGTTATCTTTTTGTAATGATGCAGGCAGAGCATTTGAAGCAAGGTTAGTATTAACCGCTTCGCGATTCATATCTTTTTGACATGAAGTAAAAAGAGCAATCGCTGTTATCAGCAAAGCGAAAAACTCTTTAGCTTTTGGAATTTTTGTTTTCATAAAATAATTTTTAGTGATTGAAACTATTTTAAGGAAACGCAAAGCAGCATTAACATTGAGTGATCTGCGGGAATGAATTAGTGGATTGCGATTGTATAAATATGGAAAGCTATCAGGTAGAAATATGCGTAATAAGCTTAAGCAATTCTTCTTTTTTATTTCGCGATACAGGAACTGTGATATCGTTGTTTAATACCAATGAACCACCTTCTCCTTTTATATATCGAATAGCATATTGAAGGTTTACAAGATAGGAGTTATGTAACCTGAAGAATGGTTGCATGTTAAGCAACTCTTCAATATCTTTTAATGTTTTTGAAACAAGTATTTGCTGACCGTTATTAAGATAAATATTAGTGTAATTGCTCTTGCTTTCACAATACACAATATTATTTAGCGGCACTAATTCGTAGCCATGCATAGTTGGTAAAGCAATCTTTTGAAATGAAAGATCATTGCTTTTTTTGATGTGCGTTAGCAAAGCATTTAGCTGGTTAAAAGAATTATGTTGATTGCGTTTTAAATGATTATCAATTGATGATCTCAGTTCGTCTTTATCAACAGGTTTTACAAGATAATCCAGTGCGCCAAATTTTATGGCACGTATTGCATACTGATTGAAAGCCGTTGTAAAAACAATATCAAAATTTATATCAGCTAATTTTTCCAGCATTTCAAAACCGCTCATGCCGGGCATCTCCACATCAAGAAAAATTAATTGAGGTTGTTGTTTATAAATTTCGCTCAATCCTTTTTCAGCGCTCATGCAAATTGCTGCAACTTCAACTTCAGGACAATATTGCTGCAGTTGCCATTGCAGGTTATCGCTGCAATGTTTTTCATCATCTATAATTAAAGCTTTAATCATTTTTATAAGGTATATTTATAGATACGCAGGTACCGGTAATTTGTCCATGTTCATCTTTCAGTTGTTCGGTTTTTATTTTTAAGTTTTCATTCCCTGTGTTATCGGCAAGTTGCAAACGTTGTTGCGTTAATTCAATACCTAAAGATTTTTTATTGACCTGGCTTATTTCTTTTAAGTTTTTTATGCCAACACCATTATCACAAATTGAACAATGCAATGTACCATCATGCAGATGCATGTTTATATCAATCTCACCAGTGCCATTTTGTTTTGGATGCAATCCATGCCAAATAGCATTTTCAACAAAAGGTTGTATTAACATTGTTGGTATCATTACAGATGAAACATCAGTTCCATTCAAATCAATTGTATATTGAAAGGGTTTTTCAAATCGCAATGCTTCCAAATCCATATATAATTTCAAACATGAAATTTCATCTTCCAATGGCACAAATGATTTGCCGGATTGTTCCAAAACAATGCGAATAAGCTTTGCAAACTTGGTTAAATAATCTGCAGCTTTTACTGCGTCATTATTTATAATAAACCTGTTGATAGAATTAAGACAATTAAAAATAAAATGCGGGTTCATTTGTGCACGTAAAGCCTGTAGTTCTAATGCTGTTGCCTGCTGTTGCATTTCTATTTTTGTTTTTTCATTCTGTAATTGTTGTAGCCGCAGTTCATTTTCTAACTGTAGCTTTTCATTTTTACGTTTAAGCATTATCGTACGAAAAATAATAACGCCAATTAAAAACAGACCTATAATACTTCCTGTAAGAATTTTTTTTTGCAGCGATTCCTGTTCAAGTTGCTGCTGCTGAATTTTTATATGCTGATCTTTCATTAATTTCTCTTTATCCATCAATTCAATCTTGTGCTCGTATTTATAAGCTGCAATTTTACCTTTGGTTTGATCATTCATTACCGCTTCCTTCATCGCTATATAGTTTTGATAATAATAGAAAGCACTGTCGGTTTGATGCAAACGGTTATAAACAGTATAAAGTATTTCATAACCATCACGAATAGATGGCTTTGATTTTACATGGATTGCCATTGATAAACCTTGCCTGGCATAAGTGATAGCTGAATCATTATTATATAGCGCTGAATAAGTTTTGGCTATATCTAATAGAGAACGTTTTACCTGCATGTGATCATTTAATTGACGATTATAGATCAGCCCTTTAAAAAAATAAGGCAACGCTGTATTGTATTGTTTTAGACAGAGAAAATATTCTCCTTTGCTTACTACAAAAAATCGCAAAGTGCTTGCATCAGCTTTGGTAGAGTCAAATAAATTGTAATAATATAGCGCGGAATCAGTTTTATTAGCCTGGGTTAACAATTGCGCGTATTCTGTAAGATTCCAGGCATTTAGAAATTGATTACCTTTTCCAGAAAACAGCTTGCGCCAATAGAATAATGCTGTGGGATAATCTTCTAATAACATATACATAAGACCCATCACCCAAAGCTCATGAATAGTGTACCTGGTGTTATTGCCGGGGGATGTCTTTTCTCTGTCAATAAGTTTTTGTTGCGCTTCTAATAATTTATCATATTCACCTCTTTCACGATAAATATCTGTCATTGATTCTAATGCATTTACTATACGATCATCATCGCCGGTTTTTTTTGCCCATTCATAACACAGTGTGGAATTAATTAATGCCTCATCATAGTTACTTTGTTTGCATTGCAAGCTGCTTAATTGCCAGTAAGCAATAGCAATTTTATTTTTATTGGAAGTGAGGCTAAACCATTTTAGTGCTTGATGCGCTAATTGTTCTGCCTGAAAAAAATCACTGTAAAAATTTGCTAAACCAGCTTTCTCCAAATAAGCTTCAGCCATGCCATGTTCATAATTTATTTTTTTTGACTCTTCATAAACTAGACTTACGTAATATAATGCCGAATCTTTATTTATTGGATATGAGTAAAAGATATAATGCTCTCCTATTAAAGCCAGTTCCTCTATTCTTGCGGTATCATGTAATGAAGGCAGTACTTTTTTTAAGCTGTCAATGGTTTTGGTTTGAGCATAAAGAGTCTGAAATAAAAAAAATACACTAACTACAACACATAAAAAGAATTTTACAAAATGATATTTAGTTGAGTTGAAAAACATAAAGAACTAATTCTGGTTTCTTGTAATTGACAGCAACAATTGAAAGTTATGATTTTTCCAAATCATTTATGTAATCAATAAACCGTCTGCATCTTAGAATAAGTACACATTCATTATTCGATAACCAAATAATAAATATTTTTTATGAAGAAGATTTTATTTGCGGGCATTTTGCTCGCCTTGCTATCTTTTGCTTTCGCTTACAAAAACGAAAGAACAATAACAGGTACTATCAAGGATAAAAATGGAAATCCAATTGCTGGCGCAACTATAACAGTGAAAGGAGCGAAGGTTGCGGCTATATCTGACGTTAATGGAAAGTTTTCGCTAACTATTGATGACAAGACAAAAACCATCGAAGTTTCTTATGTTGGTTATAAAATAGCGACAATAAAGCTTAGTGACAAATCTGAATATGCAATTATACTTAAACCGCAAACTTCAAATCTTAATGAAGTTGTGGTCGTTGGTTATGGTGTTAATGAAGATGAAGCGTCAAATTTTTATTCACCTCAAATTCAGGGAAGGATAGCTGGGCTTTCAATTGAAAATAATAAAAGTGCTCAATATTCTTCACCGATGATTTTAAACGATGAAGAAGATAAAACACAAGACGATAGTTCGCGCTACAACAATAATTTCAATACAGAAGGTGACGATCGCATTGTTGAGAATCCATTCTTAAAAACAAATGATAATCCGCTTTCAACTTTTTCAATTGATGTTGATGCAGCATCCTATGCAAATGTTCGTCGTTTTATAAATGAAGGTGAGCTGCCACCTGCAGGGGCTGTGCGTATAGAAGAATTCATTAATTATTTTACTTACAATTATCCGCAACCGCAAAATGATGATCCATTCAGCATCAATGCAGAAATTTCAAATTGTCCATGGAATACAAATCATAAACTCGCGTTGATCGGTTTACAGGGAAAGAAAATTTCAACCCTCAACCTTCCAGCGTCAAATCTTGTTTTTTTAATTGATGTAAGCGGCAGTATGGATGAACCAGATAAATTGCCATTGGTAAAATCATCTTTAAAATTATTGGTTGATCAATTGCGGCCTCAAGACAAAGTTTCGCTAGTTGTGTATGCGGGCAATGCAGGTTTGGTGTTGCCTTCAACAAGTGGCGATGATAAAATAAAAATTAAGGACGCGATTGATGCATTGGATGCAGGTGGTTCAACAGCAGGTGGCGAGGGAATTAAATTAGCTTATGATGTTGCAAAAAAGAATTTTGTAAAAGATGGAAACAATCGTGTAGTACTTTGCACTGATGGTGATTTTAATGTTGGTGTAAGCAGCGAAGATGAATTGCAATTATTGATAGAAAATGAACGTGAAAGCGGGGTGTTTCTTTCTGTGCTTGGTTTTGGAACCGGTAATTACCAGGATTCAAAAATGCAGTTACTTGCAGATAAAGGCAATGGCAATCACAATTACATTGACAACATCAGCGAAGCAAAAAAAGTTTTTGTAAATGAATTTGGCGGAACACTTTTCACAATCGCAAAAGATGTAAAACTACAGATAGAGTTTAATCCTGATAAAGTGCAAGGCTATCGTTTAATAGGATATGAAAATCGTTTATTAAATAAAGAAGATTTTAATAACGATAAAAAAGATGCTGGTGAATTAGGCAGTGGTCATACTGTTACGGCTTTGTATGAATTGAGTCCAACAGGAATAAAAGATACGATGTTGAAAGATGTTGATGCATTACGTTATCAAAAAACAAAAGATCTGTCAAAAACTAGTTTTAATGATGAAGTGATGAATATAAAACTGCGTTATAAAAAACCTGATGGTGATAAGAGTACCCTGATTGAACACCCGCTGAAAGATGAAAATATTTCCTTCAATTCCACTTCTGATAATTTTCGTTTTGCATCTTCTGTTGCTGAATTTGGAATGTTATTACGCAATTCTCAATACAAAGGCAATGCAAATTTTTCGTCTGTAAAACAAACAGCACAATCTGCTATGAGTGATGATGCAGAAGGGTATCGAAAAGAGTTTATTCAATTGATTAAAAAAGCAAGTTCATTAAAAGAAAAAGAGACCGCACAACTTGATGATGACAATAGTGACAATTAGCGGTAAGATTTGTTTGAGCTTCGTAAAGTTTTTTCAGCCCTTTACTTTTTGAGGTAAAAATGTTTTTTCAAAAAAAGATCACTTACAAAATTTTTATAGTGCGCATATCATCAGGTGAAGTTTCAATATAAATATGTAAAGTGTCTTCGTGTAAAAGTTGCGGGCATTTTTCAGGCCATTCGATAAAACAATAATGCCCGCTTTCAATGCAATCTTCACAACCAGCTTGTATAGCTTCTGTTTCATCTTTAATTCTATACCAGTCCATGTGATAAATAGTATTTGCAAGGGGGCTTGTATATTCATTTATTATTGCAAAAGTTGGGCTGCTCACTGCGCTGCTCACCTGCAATACATCGCATAAAGCATGAATGAGAGTTGTTTTGCCGCTGCCCATTGCTGCATGGAAAGCCCATACTTTTTTCGAGTTGTTTTCCTGCCATAACTTTTCTGCAATTGTTTTTATATCAGCAAGATTATAATCGAACTGTTTCAATGTTGATTGTTTGTTTAAAGCTAAACGTTGAGGCTTAACTACTAACTATAAGCTATTTCAATTTTGGATTATTCTTATGTCTTTCTGCATCACGTGTATTTTTCTTTTCAAAATTTTTTTGCAATGCTTCTGTAAGATCAACGCCGGTTTGGTTAGCAAGACAAATCAAAACCCAAAGCACATCAGCAAATTCATCATTCAAGGATTTTGCTTTATCAGATTCTTTAAATGATTGTTCACCATAAGTGCGTACCATTATTCTTGAGAGTTCACCTACTTCTTCCATCAAAATTCCAAGATTGGTAAGTTCATTAAAATAACGGACGCCGGTTGTTTTTATCCATGCATCAACATCTTGCTGTACCTGTTGTATTGTCATGCTAAATAAAGTTAGAAATCAAAAGTAAAAATTATAAAACTGCTGGCTTGTAATAAAAGATAGCAGCGCTTAATCACGGCTTACCCTGCCTTTGGTTCTGTATTTTTTAAGCTGGCTTATTTTTACCTGGATAATATACAGAGGAATTAAACCAATCAATCCAAAGGAACAATCAATTAAAATATGAAAGAACGGAATTCCTCTTATATTTCCTGCAATAAATGCAAGCGGTAAAACACCAATACAACATATCATTGCCCATTGAATGATCCAACGGTTGCGCACCGGATGCTGGTAAACACCAATGAATAAAAATGCAATTACAAGATGCGCAAATGCAAGCCAGTCAAAGCCATAAAAAATAAAAGGATATTGTTCCTGTGTATTTTTTACGCCTGTAAAAATTTTCGCTAACCATTGCTGCATCAAAGAACCTTCGTCAAATATCCTGGACTCAAGAATAAATTTTAGTTCTGTGTAAACCGGAAAAGCAGTTATGCCGCTTATTACAAGTACAATTATAAAAAATATAGTGAGTACGCGAATTTGGGTAAAAAGTTTCGACATGGCAGGGGGATTTTTTTGCTAAAATGCAAATAAGTTTAAAACAATTTATTAGTGTTGATAAGAACAGGTTTATTTAAAATATGGTTGTATGAGTTTTTTATTTTATAAATAAAGTTGCACAAAAAAAGAATTACTATTAAAATTGAAAGAAAAAAAATCCCGCTCAGAGGCAGGATTTAATTCTATTATGGGCCTTATATGCCCTAAAGCATTTTTTTGACCGCAGAACTTATTTTATTTTACTTCTACATCTGCACCAGCATCTTTAAGCTTGGTGGCCACTTCTTCGGCCTCAGCTTTAGCAACACCTTCTTTTACAGGTTTCGGAGCGCCATCAACTAAATCTTTAGCTTCTTTCAAGCCAAGACCAGTTAAGTCTTTCACGATTTTTACAACCTGTAATTTGTTAGCACCACCGCTTTTCAAAATTACATCAAATGCTGTTTTTTCTTCAGCAGCAGGTGCAGCAGCACCACCGCCTGCAGCGGGACCGGCTACAGCAACTGCAGCAGCTGCAGGTTCAATGCCGTACTCTTCTTTAAGAATTTTTGCCAATTCATTTACCTCTTTTACGGTAAGGTTAACCAGTTGTTCTGCGAATGATTTTAAATCTGCCATGTTTTAAATTTTTGCCGCCTTCATTGCCTGCGCTCCGGCGGTTGTTATTAAAAAAATTTGTGTGTTATCAGTCTTCAGGCTGACTGAATTATTTTATCAAAGTCAAAAATCAAAAATCAAAAGTCAAAAAATTGAGTACTTCCTATTTTGAATTCTTACTTTTTACTTTTGAATTAAGCTTGTGCTCTTTCTTCCAAAGCTTTTATAATACCTGCTAATTTGCCTCCGGCATTTAAGCCGCTGATAACATTCTTAGCCGGTGATTGCAATAAGCTAATGATCTCACCAATAAGATCGTTTTTGCTTTTAAGCGTTTTTAATGTTTCAAGCTGGTCGTTACCAACAAAAACATCACTATCAATATAAGCAGCTTTTAAAACAGGTTTTTCTGTTTTGCTTTCGCTGCGAAATGTGCTGATGATCAATGCAGGTTCTTTTGCATTTTCGCTAAACATTAAAGCTGTTACACCATTAAGGCTGTCGTACATGCCGCTGTATCTTTCTGCATCAATGCTTTCAAGTGCCTTGCGAATGAGTGTATTTTTTGCCACTTTCATTTCAACGTTTTTGTTGAAACAAATGCGGCGCAGTTTACCAATCTGGCTAACAGTTAATGCTTCAGTATTGGTAACATAGAAGTTATTATACTGATTGAATTTTTCTTTCAGCGCTTCTATTACTTCATTTTTTTGTTCCTTATTCATAACAAATATTTTATTCCTTACAAGTAAGGACGATTAATGAACAGATTTTGTATCAACAGTAATACCAGGGCTCATAGAGCTTGCAAGGCTTACACCTTTCAGGTAAATACCTTTTGCTGTTGAAGGTTTTAATTTGATGATGGTATTGATAAGTTCCTGGCCGTTTGCAGCAATTTTTTCAGGCGTGAATGATACACGGCCAATTGATGCATGAACGATCCCGGCTTTATCAACCTTGAAAGCGATCTTACCGCCTTTTACTTCAGTGATTGCTGCTGCAACATCGTTGGTAACAGTTCCTGTTTTAGGATTCGGCATTAAGTTGCGCGGACCTAAAATTTTACCAAGTTTACCAATCTTGGGCATTACAGAAGGCGTTGCAATGATCACATCAACATCTGTCCATCCGCCTTCAATTTTTGTTACAAATTCATCCAGTCCAACAAAATCAGCACCTGCAGCTTTTGCAGCTTCTTCTTTATCAGGAGGACATAAAACCAAAACCTTTTTTGTTTTGCCTGTTCCATGCGGAAGGCTAACAGTACCACGTACCTGCTGGTCTGCTTTTTTAGGATCAACACCTAAGCGTATATGCAGATCAACTGAAGCATCAAACTTTGCGGTATTAATATCTTTTACCAAAGTGGATGCATCTTTTAAAGAATATTCTTTATTTTTATCAACCTTAGCTTCTGCTAATTTTCTTTTTTTAGAAAGCTGTGCCATTTTAATAAGTTTAATTGTGATTAATTGTTCCAGGGAGCAGCGCCTTCAACTGTAATACCAAGACTGCGGGCTGTACCGGCAACCATTTTCATTGCACTTTCTGTGGTAAAGCAATTGAGATCGGGCATTTTATCTTTTGCAATTGCTTCAATTTGTGCCCATGTTACTTTACCAACCTTATTGCGGTTGCTTTCTTTGGAACCTTTCTGAACTTTGGCAGCTTCCAATAATTGAATAGAAGCGGGAGGAGTTTTGATAACAAAGTCAAAAGACTTGTCGGTATAAACTGTAATTAAAACCGGGAGTACTTTTCCCATTTTATCCTGTGTACGGGCATTGAACTGTTTGCAGAATTCCATGATGTTCACGCCCTTTGAGCCGAGTGCAGGACCAACCGGAGGTGCAGGATTTGCCTGACCACCTTTTACCTGCAGCTTTACAAAGCCGGAGATTTCTTTAGCCATTTTTTAAATTTTATTGGTTCAAACGTCTTCCAAATTTTTATTGGTCGACTCCCAAGTTTATCCCGATTTATTTCGGGAATGATAATTCTAAAAGAACTTTTTGGGGCGGCAAAGATAATGGAAGTAAGTTAAAAGGCAAAAGTAAAAATTCAAAAAAATGTTAAGTGTACAGGCAATATTATGCCGATATACTTTGAGTTTTTTTATACAAATCATAAAAGAAATTAATGGCATCAATTATTTCTTCTTCAGATTTTGTTTGTGTATCTGTTAATGTTATTGTTCTTTCATGATAACATTGTTCTTCAGCGTTGTAATAGTCAATTACCAAAATAAAATTGTCTTGTATGCTTCCTGTGATTTCTTTTTGAGTAATGTTTGCCGAAACAAAATTTTTCCAATGTGTTATCAATACTCCATACTGATAAATTCCATTTGCGTCTATAGTGAATATTATTTTATGAACAAAACCGTGTACTAAAAATAATATCGCCGGAATAAGCATAATTAAAATAGAGCGATAATATATTTTCATTCCATAAAATGCTTCATGAGGATCAGCAAAAAATGATAGGACAGCTAATATCAATAAAAAGCCTCCTATAATAAAATTTGTTAGCGCAGATTCCCTAACAGTAAATGTTGATGATTCAGCTAGTTGGTTTGCAGGCATAAGGTTTTAAAATTCCTAAATTATCAATTTTATTCATCAGCTCGGAAATATTTGTAACGGCTTCTATAAACTATAAATTCATTCGTCGGATATTGCCTTTAGATTGTCGCAATCTGCCTCAATCATTTTTATAAGGTTATTTAGCTTTGAACCGTAAAAAATAATTCCTAAAATTAAATTTTAAATAATGGCAAAAGTATCAATCTATCTCAATTTTGCAGGCAATACAGAAGAAGCCTTCAATTTTTATAAATCAGTTTTTAAAACTGAATTTGCGTCACCCATCATGAAAATGAAAGATGCTCCTCCGCAACCAGGCATGCCTCAATTATCTGAAAAAGAAGCAAACGCTGTAATGCATGTAGCGCTTCCTATTTTAGCCGGCACACTTATTATGGGCACCGATATGCTGGAGAGTATGGGACATAAACTGGTTATTGGTAATAATACCACTATTAGTCTTGAGACTGACAGCAGGGAAGAAACTGACAGGTTATTTAATGAACTTTCCAAAGGTAGCAGTGACATTGCTCCAATGACGGATATGTTTTGGGGTTATTGGGGTTGCTGCCTTGATAGGTTTGGCATCCGGTGGATGTTTAATTTTCCTAAACAGGAATACAAACAATAGCTAAAGAAAAAAATAAAACATTGCTGTTATTGTATCAGCAATGTTTTATTAGATACAGCCGATTGGAATTTAAAAATCCCACAAGCATTCTGCATCGTAATTGTTATTCGTCACGTTGAGTTTACATAGCTTTACTATTAAATCATAAAAATGAACGACGAAATAACCGGAGCTTCTCAGGATTCAATTTTTGTAAAAATGGTTTTAGCGGCATGGCAAACACAAAACACAAGAGTAAACGAATTACTCGCAACACTTAACGACGAACAATTATCTGCAGAAACTGCGCCGGGCAGAAATACTGGCATTTACCTGTTAGGACATCTTGCCGCAGTAAATGATAATCTTTTTTCTCTTCTTGATTTAGGAGAAAGATTGCATCCTGAACTCGATGAAATTTTTCTTGATAGTCCTGATAAATCCGGTAAAAAAATGCCATCTATCGATGAGTTGAAAAAATATTGGACGGACATTAATGCCAAACTCACAAATACTTTTAATAACATGAAACCAGCTGAATGGTTCATGCGGCATACTGCAGTTTCTGAAGAAGATTTTTTAAAAGAACCGCATCGCAATAGATTAAATGTACTTATTACAAGAAGTATTCATCAAGGTTATCATCTCGGGCAAATGGCGTATTTAAAAAATAATGCCAGTTGAAAGCAGTGATTAAAATTTTTAGTGTAGTAACTAAAGCATGTGTATTGGATTTTCCACTACACGAAAATTTTCATTAAAACTATCCATCAGTTCAATATCTTCTTTTGAAATGGAAAAGTCGAAGATGTCAAAATTTTCCTGCAATCTTTTTTTGTTGGATGATTTTGGAATAGTAGAAACACCATGTTCAATATTCCATCTTAAAATAATTTGAGCAGGCGTTTTATCATATTTTACACATAATTTTTGCAAGCGTTCATCTTTAAATTTCTTTCCTCTTGTTAGTGGCGAATAAGATTGCAGTTGAATGTTGTGTTGTTTGCAATATTGCAATTCATCCTTTAAATACAACCATGGACTAAATTCCATTTGATCTACTACCGGAATGATCGAAGAATATGTTTCAAGCTCCTTTAAAAAAGGCATTAAATAATTGGCAATGCCAATTGCTTTTACCTGCTGATTGTTATACAAATATTCCAATGCTTTCCATGTTTCTTCGCGTTTCCCTTTAATTGGCCAATGAACAAGATATAGGTCAACATAATCTATGTTTAATGCTTTCATGCTTGCATCAAATGCTTTCAATGTCGTATCATAACCTTGTTGAGGGTTGGGAACTTTTGTAGTTACAAAAATTTTGCTTCTTGCAATGCCACTCTTTTTTATAGCATTACCAATTTCTTTTTCATTTTGATATAATGTTGCCGTATCAATTAAACGATAACCAATTTCCAATGCATCCAATGTTGCCTGTTCTGCTTCCTTGCCATACATGTCCCATGCACCTAAACCAAACAAAGGCGTTTCAATTCCATTATTAAGTGTTGTATAAAGCTGGTTATTTTTTGTTGATGTCATAAATCAAATATTTTTATCAATACTTTTATCTTTCATAAAAATTGTACCATATGGCACATCATGTTGACTGGCCCGAAGCTATAAAACCATTATTAAAAAAATATAAAGACGCCAAGCACCCGCTTGAATATAAAAATACATATCAATTAATGGTGATGGTTGTTTTATCTGCCCAAGATTCTGACCGGCACATCAACAAGATTGCACCTTTATTTTTTGAAGCATATCCTGACATGACTGCATTGAGTAAGACAAATGAAAAAGACTTGCATGCACATATAAAAGATGTTCGCAATTCAGCTAATAAAACCAAATGGCTTTTGCAGATTGCGCAAACTTTAAAAGCCGATAAAAATCTTCCTTACAACCTTGATGACTTAACAGCATTACCGGGTATTGGAAGAAAATCTGCAAACGTCATTCTGCGTGAAAGCGGCAAAGAACCGGAAGGCGTTATGGTTGATCTGCATACAGTGCGTGTTGCGCCAAGATTAGGTATTGCAACCGGCACTGATCCAAAAAAAATTGAAAAGCAAATCATGGAAACATTGCCGAAGAAAGAATGGGATGCAGGCATGGCAATGTCATTTTTAGGAAGAGAAATTTGCAGGCCCACACCTAAATGCGAAGAATGTTTAATGCGACCTGTTTGCCAATATTATAACGAGGTAATTAAAAAGTTATGATAAACTAACTAAGGCTAAAACATCATTCAAATTTTACTTCTTCAGTAATGCCTGGCCAAGTATCTGTTCTGAATGATGATGCAGGAAAACCATCAATATTAAATAAGTTGGCATCAATCGGCGCATCTGTCCATGCATATCTTACCGCAGCAGGTTGTGCAACTTTATCACTCCACACAACAACTTTATCGCCTTCAATCGCAGCCTGCGCATAATAAAATTTTTTATCGGCGCCTGCAATTTCAAATCCTCTTAAATAGCCATATTTATCTCTTGCTGTTAAGCCTTTTCCAACATAATCAAAATTGATATAAGCTTTACCATTGTTAAATGAAACAGACTTATATATAGGTCCGTTTGGTAAAACATTTAAGCCATACACTTTATTTAATGCAGTGGCTGCAAGTCTTTTACCAACATCTTGTTTGTTTTTCGGATGAATATCATCGGCGTTGCCAATATCTGTTGTTACAGCCATACCGGTGTTTGGCAATGATAAAGTCATTGTTTGTGCTTCACGCAACTCAGCCCAGTTACTACCTTCATTGCTGCTTTGTTGTCCTCCAAAACTTGATAACTGTACAAACAAAAATGGGAAACTATCTTTCCACTCATTGCGCCAGCTTTCGATCATTAAAGGAAATGTTTTTCTGTATTGATAAGCTCTTGATGCATTCGCCTCGCCCTGGTACCAAATAACACCTTTTACTGCAAAAGGAATTATTGGATGAAGCATTGCGTTGTAAACAATCATTCCCAAATTATTTTGTGCATGCTGAAAAGTAAACGGCGCATCAAAATCAGGAAATATTCTCCATCCATTTCCAGCCAAAGAAACAGTGCCGTCATTCAACTGTAGATATAAATGCGAAGCATCACCATAAAAACCATTTCCATACCATGAAGGTTCTGTTTGCTTATCTTGTCTTATCAATAAAATATTTTTACCGGCATTAAAAGTTTGTGCAGGTAAGTTTATAAAATGTGCATCTTTTCCTTCACTTTGCTTTATTAATTTGCCATTAATATATACTTCAAATTTTCCATCGTTATCACCAAGACTTAACACTGAAGTTTTTTTTGCTTCATCACTTGTTACATCAATTGTTTTTTCAAAATAACCTGTGCCGCGAAAAGCCCACACACCCTGCCAATCCCATTGTCCCGGAGCACCATAAGGCAGCCATGTGTTGAAGACATTTGTATCAGCCTGCATTAATTGTTGCTTATTATAAACAGGTAGTTGATTATTATTTTTTGCTGAAAGATCATTCTTCAACTTCAGCAACATTATTGAATCTGCGGCCTGCCATGTTGTTGGCAAATGTTGAGCATAATCTTTTAATTCATCCGAGGTATGCATTGCATCTTTACTTATCCAACTTTCAATTTGTGAACCTCCCCAACTATCATTTATTAAACCAATAGTTTCATGCAATTGCTGCGCTAATTCTCTTGCAAAAAAATAACCAACCGCAGTAAAATTGCCAACCGTTTGTGGTGAAGCAACGATCCATTCACTTTTCGTTATATCATCTAAAGGTTGCAATGCAACTTGCGTTGCCACTTTAAATTGACGAACAGGAACATCAATAGCATTCGCTATTTCTTCTTTTGCATTTATTACATTTTGAACAACAAATTCCATATTAGACTGACCGGAACATATCCATACTTCACCAATCATTATATCATTTAAAACAACGGAATCTTTTTTTGAAGTGATGCGCATGTCATAAGGGCCGCCTGCTTTCATCGCTGAAAGTTTTATCATCCATTTACCTTGTGTATTAGCTTTTGCAGAAATGGTTTGACCGTTGAATTGAACAGTTACTTTTTCATTTTTATTTGCCCATCCCCAAACGGGTACAGATTTATCGCGCTGTAAAACCATGTGGCTTGTAAAAATATTTGCGGTGTGTAATTGCGCTGAAACAGCAACGGAAACAAACAAAGAAAAAATTAAAACAGTTATACGCATTGTAAATAAATTTATAAAGCAATGAAATTACTGTATAGCAATTAATGATGGAGCTGATAAATAAAAAATCCCGCAAAAGAGCGGGATTGTATTTAATGATTTTTCAATCTTATTGTTTTGACATTTCAAACATCTTCGGATCAATCTCTTTATTTATTTCAACTTTTTGCGTGTTAACATCTAAGGCAAACTGGCCCATATCAATATGGGTTGTATAAGGCATATAAATGCCATAATCTGTTTGTTTATAATTTGACATACTGATTGTAACAATTACTTCCTGGCCCATTGCATTGGCTGTTTTTGTTGCCTGGATAATATACCAGGTTGCAGGATCAATATAGTAATTGGTTTCTGAACCATATTTATTTGTGTACTTTAATTTATAGGCATTGATATCTCCTACTTTTTCCTGACCTGCTAATTCTACCTTAGCGCCGTTTGCTGTATAATTTAATAACGGATCTACATATACTTCATCGGCATTCAACTTAAATTGATCATTTGATATGGCAGTAGGATCAGCAGCTCCTGCATAAGGATTTATCATCCATCCGCTTGTATCGGTTATAACATTTACAAAACTTTGTCCATTAAAATCAGATTCGTTTTTGTACGCCTTCCCAGCTACTATATATGTTTTTGTTGGGCCATCATTGCCCATAGCTGATGTAGTGCTTTCAATGTACACCGTGTTTATTTGCGAAAGTTTGTCTTTACCACCCAATGCATCAATGTGTTTTGCAATGATGTCATCAGCAGTTTGCGCATTTGTTACAACTACACAGAATAAAGTCGCCAACATTAAAAGGCTTGTTTTTATTGTCTTCATTTTTAAATGAGTTTTTAGTTTTTTTGATATTAAAATAATTGATTTCAGAAATAAAAATAATGATACAAATCTAAGTGCCTAAAAAAAGATAAATCTAAATTGTCACCATTTTATTAATTATTGCGATGTTAAATAAAAATGTTGCGTGTAAAAATTGCTTAAAACTTTAAATAATGAATTGAATTATTTTTACCACTTCAAACCAACAACATGTATAATTTACTCAAAGGAAAAAAAGGAATAATATTCGGCGCACTAAACGAACAAAGTATTGCATGGAAAACTGCAAAAGCCTGTTTTGATGAAGGTGCTGAACTGGTATTAACCAACGCGCCGATTGCCTTACGCATGGGGGAAATAAACAACCTTTCAAAAGAATGTAACAATGCGCCGGTTATTCCAGCAGATGTTGTAAATATGGATGATCTGAAAAAATTGTTTGAACAAAGTATGCAGCACTTTGGTGGCGGTATTGATTTTATTCTTCATTCAATTGGTATGAGCTTGAACGTGCGCAAAGGAAAAGCGTACACAGAGATTGATTATAACTTCAACCAGAAAACGCTTGATATTTCTGCAATGAGCCTGCATCGTGTGTTGCGTACTGCGTGGGATATGGATGCATTGAATGAAGGTGCCAGTGTTGTTGCATTAACTTATATAGCAGCGCAACGGGTATTTCCTGATTATAATGAAATGGCTGATGCAAAAGCTTTGCTTGAAAGTGTTACCCGCAGCTTTGGTTATTATTATGGCAAAAGAAAAAAAATAAGAGTGAATACTGTTTCGCAGTCACCAACAAAAACAACTGCAGGCAGCGGTGTAAAAGGCTTTGATGGCTTTATGAATTATGCCGAAAAAATGAGTCCTCTTGGCAATGCAACCGGTGAAGATTGTGCTAAGTACTGCACATTACTTTTTAGTGATTATGCAAAAATGGTAACTATGCAAAACCTGTTTCATGATGGTGGCTTTAGCTTTACCGGCGTTACGCAGGAGATTATTGAACAGATGGAAAAATAATTGTTCTCAGAAATGTACATAGTGTAGAATTTTTATTCCATTTAATAAATTTTGCAGGTGCATTTGCAATTGGGAAAAGGTTTAATTGTGTTATGGCATGATATTTTGTTTACATCATGTATTGTTCACTTTAAAAACTTATTTTATGTTACGTTGGACAGTTATATTTCTCGTGGTTGCTATTATTGCTGCAATATTTGGTTTTGGCGGAATAGCTGCAGGTGCTGCAGGCATCGCTAAATTCTTATTCTTCCTGTTTCTTGTTTTATTTATTTTATCATTAATATTTGGAAGAAGAGGTTCTGTTGATGTCTAAGCAATTACATTAATTTATTAAAGCGCAGGCAATTTGGCTGCGCTTTTTTTATGTTACCAACTTTGGTATAAATGGTCCCGCACGTGGGGATGTTACTCCTTTGTACTGTACATTTTCATGGCACTACTGTTTAATTGTAAATTTTTCCGAATATATTTTACACATTAAAAATATAATCGCTGTTTATATAACTCCCTTTAGGGTTGGGGTTTAATTTTGCAATCATGCAGACAGATTTTCTTGTAATTGGTTCTGGTGTTGCTGGCTTAACTTATGCCATAAAAATTGCAAAGGCATATCCTGAAAAAAAAATAATTGTTATTACAAAAACAACAGCAGACGAAACGAATACCAAATATGCTCAGGGTGGCGTCGCCGGTGTTTGGGATGCAAATGACAGTTTTGAAAAACATATTGAAGACACTTTAATTGCAGGTGATGGTTTATGTAATGAAGCAATTGTTGAAATTGTTGTACACGAAGGTCCCGAACGCATTCGTGAAATAATTTATTACGGGGCAGAGTTTGATAAAGATGAAACCGGTGAATATACTTTGGGCAGGGAAGGCGGCCATAGCGAAAACAGGATCCTTCATCATAAAGATGTTACCGGAAAAGAAATAGAACGCGCCTTATTAAAAGAAATAAAAAAGTTTTCAAATATTCAATTCATCAATTACTGTTTTGTTGTTGATATTATAACGCAGCATCATCTTGGGTTTCTCGTTACAAAATCAACTACTGATATAACGTGTTATGGTGTTTATGTTTTAAATATTACCAATAACCAGATAGAAAAAATTTTATCGCCCGTCACAGTGTTGGCAACCGGCGGATGCGGCCAGGTATATCGCACCACAACTAACCCGCGCATTGCAACCGGCGATGGTATTGCAATGGTATACCGCGCAAAAGGTAAAGTGGAAAATATGGAATTTATACAGTTTCATCCTACTGCTTTATTTGAGCCCGGCGTTTCCCCATCTTTTTTAATTACAGAAGCTGTGCGTGGCGATGGAGGTATTTTACGCAATAAAAATGAAGAAGCTTTTATGCAGCAGTATGATGAAAGAAAAGATTTGGCGCCGCGTGATATTGTTGCTCGTGCAATTGATAATGAAATGAAACGCACAGGTACTGAACATGTTTATCTTGACTGCAGGCACATGAATACAGAAAAATTCATTCATCATTTTCCGAATATTTATGAAAAATGTTTGAGCATTGGTATTGACGTATCAAAACAAATGATACCGGTTGCACCCGCTGCACATTATAGTTGCGGTGGCATTAAAACTGATGAATGGGCACGCACATCTATATTAAATTTATACGCCTGCGGCGAGTGTTCCAGCACGGGTTTACACGGTGCAAATCGTTTGGCGAGTAATAGTCTATTGGAAGCAATGGTATTTGGCCATCGCGCATATTTAAATACAATTGAAAAAATGAATGAATTTATAAATAAGGTGATTACTGACGTTCCGGATTGGAATGCAGAAGGTACATCTGAACCAAAAGAAATGATTTTAATAACACAAAGCTTAAAAGAATTGCAGCAGATAATGAGCGATTATGTTGGTATAGTTAGAAATGATGTGCGTTTGAGCCGTGCCATGAAGCGGCTTGATCTTTTGTTTGCAGAAACAGAAGCTTTATATAAGTCAACAAAAGTTTCTCCGCAATTATGTGAGTTAAGAAATCTTATAACTGTTGGCTACCTTATTGTAAAAAGCGCAGAGTTTAGAAAAGAAAGCCGCGGCTTACATTACAATACAGATCATCCGCATAAAAGTAATTTGCTGCAAAATATTATTTTATAACATAAAAAAACCTCTCACTCCCGAAAGCATTCGGGATGGAGAGGGCTTGGGGGGTGAGGATGTATTATTTGCTCTACGGGTTTTTATACCTTATTTCACTATTGCCCTTTTGGATTTTATATGGCATTAGTTACCTGGCTTACATAATCATTTACTATTTTATCGGTTACAGGAAAAATATTGTTATGGCAAACCTTACACTTGCTTTTCCTGGAAAAAATTATTCTGAAAAAAAAGCTATTGCAAAAAAATTCTATAAAAATTTTACAGAAAATTTTATAGAAACAATAAAGCTGCTGAGCATATCAAAAAAGCAATTGCAAAAGCGTTTCGTTGGTGAGTTTGATACAGTAAATAATTATTATGCAACCGGCAGAAATATGCAACTGCACTTGGGCCATTTTTTTAATTGGGAATATGCAAACCTTGCACTCAGTATTCAATCAAAATATCCTGTACTTGTTATTTACCTGCCTTTGGTAAATAAAGCAATGGATAAAATTTTTTATAAATTAAGAACACGTTTTAATGCAAAATTAATTGCTGCCACTTCATACCTGAAAGAATTCAGGCCTTATAGTAAAGAGAGATTTTCTCTTGTTTTTGCAGGTGACCAAAGCGCCGGAAATATTAATACAGCTTATTGGCTGCCTTTCTTTGGTAAGCTTACGCCTTTTGTAACAGGCCCTGAAAAAAGCGCACGATTGAATAATACGATTGCGTTATATGCTCATTTCAATAAGGTAAAACGCGGCCATTATACCATAAAGTTTTATGAAATGACTAACGATGCAAAAAGTTTAGCTGAAGGTGAACTCACGAAAAGAATGATAAAATGTATTGAAGAAAATATTAAAGAACAACCTGAAATTTATTTGTGGACGCACAGGAGATGGAAGCATCAATATGATGCATCGCGCCACAGAACTTTATAATGCAAACAATAAACAACCATCACCATAACTTAAAAAGCGAAAATTGTTTTGTAAAGCATATTCGTATACTTTCTTCCAGTCGTCACCAATTACTGCTGCTACTACTAATAATAATGTAGATTTTGGCTGATGGAAATTTGTTACCAGCGCATTTACAATTTTTAATCTGTAAGGCGGCGCAATTAGTATTTGTGTTTTAGTAACAAGCTTTAAAAGATTATTTTTTTTCATCCATTTTAGTAAAGAAGTTAATGCGTCGTGTGCAGAGATATTTTCATCGTTCATCTCATAAACATCCCATTGCTTAATGTATAAATCTTCAACCACCAACTGTTGATTGTTGACCGTTGACTGTTGACCGGCTTTAATTCCCATCCAATATAAGCTTTCCAAAGTGCGCAGGCTTGTTGTTCCAACTGCAATTATTTTTTGATGTAATGCATTCAAAATTTTTTCAATTAATTCAATACTTACTTCAAAAAATTCAGCGTGCATTTCATGCGTTTCAATTGTTTCAGTTTGTACAGGTTTAAATGTGCCTGCACCTACATGCAGTGTTACAAAGTTTTTTGTAATGTTTTTTGCTGATAATTTTTTAAACACTTCATCTGTAAAATGCAAACCTGCTGTAGGCGCAGCAACAGAACCATTATGCTGTGCATAAATAGTTTGATAGCGTACAGTGTCGTCCTGTTCAGCATTGCGGTGTAAATAGGGCGGCAATGGAATTACACCGGCAAGATGCAATACTTCAGCAAAGCTTAATTCAACATTATCCCAAAAAAATTCTACTATAAAATTTTCATCATGCCTGCTTATTTTTTTTGCTGAGAATTCAATTGCTTTTTTATTAAACCATATTGTTTTTACAAGAACTTCATCCTTCCATTTTTTTGCATTGCCCACCAAACATTTCCATAAAACTTTTTTATGCTGAAGCATTGCTGTTGTAATATCTGCATATTCATCAGCAGGTTCCAAACAAAAAATTTCTATTGTTGTGCCTGTTGATTTTTTAAACAACAATCTTGCTTCAACAACTTTTGTATTATTAAAAATTACAAGTGAATTTTTAGAAATATATTGATCAAGGTTAAAAAAATTATCCTCTTTTATTGTTCCTTTATCAAACACTAACAGCTTGCTTTCGTCTCTTTTTTGCAAAGGATGCTTCGCAATTTTTTCATCAGGTAAGTTGTAAGTAAAATCTTTTATAGCTAACTGCTTAACAAACATTTTCATTCAATTCACAGTTTATCCACCCTTAATGCAGGATGAGTAGGCAAAACGAGTGTGTTTAATCTTCTGAAACCCTTACTGGCATTGTGTTTTGGCTTTAAAATGAATATGTGGACAAATAGAGAATACATATTTTTGATAAAAAAGTGGGAAAAAGTGTTATTTTGTGTCATTATTTAATAAATTCGTTTTCAATTTATCTAAATGGCTGGTTTTCTTGGAGAATACGAAGCAACAATAGATGCGAAAGGGCGCTTTCTTCTGCCGGGCGGAGTTAAAAAACAGATGCCTGAAGGAACGAGCACTATCGTGATCAGCCGTGGTTTTGAGAAATGTTTGTTGCTGTATCCATTAAAAGCGTGGGAAGCCATTGAAGAAAAAATTAAAAAATTAAACGATTTTAATCCGAAGGTAAGCCAATTCAGAACATTGTTTGTAGGCGGTGCCAGCTACGTAGAATTAGATAGTGCAGGCAGAATTTTATTGCCTCCGTCTTTGCGGGAATATGCCGGTCTTGGTAAAGACATTTTGCTTGCTTCTGATATTGATAAAATAAAAATCTGGGATTCTGGTAAGTACAAAAAGCTCTTTGAGGAATTTTCATCTGATGCTTTCGCAAGTCTTGCGACAGAAGTTATGGGTGGTAATATAAACGCATAAAACAGTTATATGCAAGATGGATCATCTGCTTATCACGTTCCTGTTTTATACCGTGAGGTTATTGATGCATTAAACATTCAGCCCAACGGTGTGTATGTTGATTGCACTTTTGGCGGCGGCGGTCATGCAAAAGGCATTCTTGAAAAATTAAATGCCGAAGGAAGATTGATTGCTTTTGACCAGGATGCTGATGCGTTAAAAAATATTCCGCATGATGAACGATTAATTTTTGTGCCGCACAACTTCCGCCACCTGCAACGCTTTTTAAAACTGCATAAATATGAAAAAGTAAACGGTGTACTGGCAGATTTGGGGGTAAGCAGTTTTCAGTTCAATGAAGCGCAGCGCGGTTTTTCTACCCGCTTTAATGGCCCGCTTGATATGCGCATGGATAAGCGAACAGAGAAAACAGCAGCAGAAATTTTAATGCATTACACCGAAATACAGTTGCATAAAATGTTTGAGCAGTATGGCGAGGTTACTAATTCAAAAACCCTGGCAAAACATATAGTTGAACAGCGCAATGCAATGCAGTTAAAAGACATTGATTCCTTTAAATTAATGCTGCAGCCTGTTGTAAAAGGAAATCCGAATAAATATCTAGCACAGGTTTTCCAGGCTTTAAGAATTGAAGTGAACGATGAGATGGGCGCATTAAAAGAAATGCTTAACCAGTTGCCGCAGGTGTTATTATCAAAAGCAAGAGTTGCCATCATCACCTTTCATTCAATTGAAGACCGGATAGTAAAAAATTTTTTTAAACAGGCAGGCGAAAATGAAGATGAGAACAATCCTTTCAGCACAAAACAAAAGCAGGCTTTATTCAATATCCTTTACAAAAAACCAGTAACACCTTCACCGGAAGAAATAAAGAAAAATTCAAGAGCACGCAGCGCAAAATTAAGAGTGGCGGAAAGGATATAGAAGGTTTTAGAGTGCGGTTGTAAAAATAGAAATTAGAATTAATAAAACTCCTTTAGGGTTGGCATATGAATACTAACACAACACAGGAAAAAATAAAATCGAAGGTTAATTATACATGGATATTAAAACATTTTTCTTTTTTAATGTTCCTCGCATTGCTTGCTGTTATTTATATAGCTAATGGTCATTGGGCAGATAATACAATACGGAATATAAATGTAACTGCAAAGCAGGTAAAAGATATGGAGTATGAATACAAGAATTTAAAGAGCCTGGAAATGTACCGAAGCAGGGAATCGCAGGTTACACAGGCGGCCGCTGCACTGGGTTTAAAGCCTGCTGCAATACCGCCTGTAAAACTCGAAGTAGAACCATCAACAACGAAAAACTGAAAAACCAACCGATAGAGTAAAATTTACACAAACATGTTGCTAACCTGAAAACACGCTGATTAATGGAAATTAAGAAAGACATATTATGGCGCGTTTATTTATGCTTCCTTGTGATAGCTGTAATAGGTGCTTTCGTTATTGGAAAGGCTTTTTATATTCAACAGGTGCAGGGTGCATACTGGCGCAGTATGAGCGATAGTATGCATACCCGCATTGAAGAAGTAGATGCAGAACGCGGGACTATTTATAGCGAAGACGGGCAAATGCTCAGCACAAGTATTCCGCAGTTTGATGTGTACGTTGATTTTAAAGCGGATGGTTTGGTTTTAAACAACGGCAAAGTTTTTAAAGATAATGTTGACTCCTTAAGTATATGTCTTGCCGGTTTATTTAAAGACAGGTCTGCCAGTGAATATGAATCGCTTTTAAATAAAGGATATAAGAAAGGTGACCGTTATTTTTTTTTAAAGAAAAAAGTAAGCTTCGATCAATACCAGCAAATGAAGCAATTTCCGCTCGTTCGCCTTGGAAAAAATAAAAGTGGTTTTATTGCTGAAGTACAAAATATCCGCCTTAATCCATACCAGTTGTTAGCATTCAGAACCATAGGTTTGGAAAGACAAAATGCGCAAAAAGTTGGTCTTGAACAAACATACGATACATTGCTGAAAGGCACTGCAGGCAAGCGTTTGGTAAGATATATTTCCGGCGGGGTTGCCGTTCCCGTAAATGAAGCGTATGATATAGATCCAAAAAATGGAAAGGATATAATTACAACACTTGACAGCCGCATACAGGAGATAACAGAGAATGCTTTAATGAAGATGATGATAAGTAATGAAGCGGAGCATGGTTGTGCAATTGTGATGGAAGTAAAAACAGGAAAAATTAAAGCCATTGCAAATCTTGGCCGCCAGCCAAACGGTGCATACTGGGAAGATTTTAATTATGCGATGACACCTACTGAACCTGGTTCAACATTTAAGCTCGCAACCCTCATTTCTATTTTAGAAGATAAAAAATTTAATCTTTCAAGCATAGTAAATCTTGAAGGCGGTGTGTGGCAAATAAATGGCCGCACTGTTTATGATTCAGAAAAGCATGGTCAAACAAATGTGCCTGTTAAACGTGCATTTGAGTTAAGCTCAAATGTTGGCATGGCAAAGCTTACTTATGCGAGCTATGCAAACAATCCATCTCAGTTTGTAAATCATTTAAAAGCATTGCATCTTGATTCTACAACGGGCATTGATTTATATGGTGAACGTCCGCCGTTCATAGATCATCCCGGCAGCAAATACTGGAGTGCAACAACATTGCCATGGATGGCTTTTGGTTATAATGTTTTGGTTACACCGTTGCACACATGTATGTTGTACAACGCCGTTGCAAATAATGGTATAATGATGAAACCATATCTGCTTGATGAAGTAAAACAGAATGGTAATATCATTTCAGAAAAGCAACCTTCAACAATAGAGAAAATTTGTGACAGTGCAACATTAGCGCAGGTAAGAGAATGTTTGATTGGTGTGTGCAGAGACCCAGGTTCTACAGCTTACAAATTATTTCAAACAACAGCTTATCCTGTTGCTGGTAAAACAGGAACAGCGTTGGTAGCCGATGGTAAAAATGGTTATGGCGCAGGTATTTACCAATCATCATTTGCAGGCTTTTTTCCTGCTGATAACCCGCAATATACTTGTGTGGTTGTTATAAAAAACAAACCCCATGCTGTGTTGTTTTATGGTGCATCTGTTGCCGGTCCTGTATTTAAAGAAATTGCTGACAGGCTGGTAACATTAAATGCGCCATTGCCTGACAGTGTTCGTTATGCAAGCATGAAAGCCAATGACAGCGCGGGTTATAGCTATGCCGGTTTTAATAGTGATATCAAATCAATTCTTTCAACAATACATATTACTTATAAAGATTCTGCAAAAACGCAGTTGGCAAAAATGAATAAACAATCAAATCAGCCAACATTAACCAGCATAGCTATAAATAAAAATGCTATGCCTGCATTAAATGGTTTGGGTTTGAAAGATGCTTTGTTCTTATGTGAAAATGCAGGACTTGTAGTAAAAGTAAACGGGGTTGGTAAAGTGATCAATCAATCAATAATAGCAGGTTCACCAATAGCAAAAGGACAATTGATAAACCTTAAACTAAAAACAGATTGAAAAAACTGGAAGACATATTATACAAGGTGCGTATCACTTCAATCAACGGCAACAGAAATGTTGATGTGAAAGCAATTACGATTGATTCACGAAAAGTGGAAAACGGCTCATTATTTATTGCAGTAAAAGGTGAAAAATTTGATGGACATAAATTTATTGAACAGGCAATAAATGCAGGCGCGTCAGTTATCGTTTGTGAGGATTTGCCGCTTTTATTAACGAACGCAACATTAATCGAGGTAAAAAATTCTCACGAAGCTGCAGCTTATATCGCACATAATTTTTATGATGAGCCTTCAAAAAAATTAAAGCTGGTTGGCGTTACGGGAACAAATGGAAAAACAACGATAGCAACATTATTGTTTAAATTATTCAGTGCATTAAATTATAAATGCGGTTTGATAAGCA
>Ga0206952_10043_pt1 | contig 40430 bp, 35 predicted proteins | sample Alteio_BWOrgHeat_39_FD_152966 | JGI IMG/M metagenome (GOLD analysis project Ga0206952, IMG submission 152966) | Enriched cells from forest soil in Barre Woods Harvard Forest LTER site, Petersham, Massachusetts, United States -... | ecosystem: Environmental > Terrestrial > Soil > Temperate forest >... | reverse complement strand
AGCGCCGGTGGGACGGCGCATTTCGCCAGTTGCATGCAAGTGATGCGTTTGCATTGATTCGTTTTCAAACGAACGGGAGCGCCGTTTGGTTTAAGGCCACGGGAGAACCAAACCGGCGAGAGCTCGCGATCACCGAAACTCTCGCCGCGCGCTTTCCTCAGTACGTGCCAAGAATCATTGCGGTCCGTCGGGACTGGAACGCTTGGCTGAGCGACGAAATCGAAGGCACACAGCTCGATTCCGCGCAGGACTTCGGTTCATGGTGCTGCGCTGCAAGGACCCTTGCAGAACTGCAGGTCGGTTCCATTGGGCATACATCTCCGATTCTCGATGCCGGAGCACATGATTCGCGCTTCGCAAAGCTGCATTCTCAAATCCCTCCGTTCTTTGCGGCCATGGAAGAGCTGATGGAAGCACAGGTCAAAACACCGCCGCAGCGCCTCGGCCCACAGGAAATCCGCTTCATTCAGATGCAGCTATCCGAGGCTTTAGGGGAGTTGGCAGCCGCTGGGATTCCAGACACCTTGAATCATTTCGACTTGAACCCCGGCAACGTGATTGTCGGCGGCGGGAAGTGCGGGTTCCTCGATTGGGCGGAAGCCGCGATCGGCAATCCCTTCTTCACTTTCGAATACCTGCGCCAGCACTATTTGCGTGCGCTCCCACACGACGCCGACACCGAAGCGGAGTTCCGCGAGTCGTACGTGAATGTCTGGCGATCGCTTGTCCCTCAATCGAAGATTGAGCGCGCGACGGAGCTGGTGCCCCTGATCGCACCGTTCGCTTTCGCTGTAACCCTTTCGTGGCGGGATGCGCACCAGAAAGCGGAACCTAAGGTCGCGGGATTCCTCCGGAGTCTCGCGCGCCGGATGCAGCGGGAAGCCGAACAACTAACCCGCTGTGCTGCGTAGATTTTCTTGAAAGGAAGAGCGATGTCCATCACATGGGATGCCTATTGGGAACTTCTGCGGCTCGAATATCCGTTGTTCCATAAAAACTTTGCAGCCATCTACGACCGCGTTCGAAGAACGCCGCTCGGTACTCGACAGAAAAAGATTCTGGAATACACGCAACTGTGTCACGCGGTCAATGTGGCTGCCGCCCTGTATTTCCGTAAGGTTCTTTGTCTGCAAAGGTCGGCGGCAACAGCTTGCCTTCTCAAGAAAAACGGATTCCCGGCGCAGTTGGTAATCGGAGTCCAGCAGCTGCCTTTTGCCGCACATGCCTGGGTAGAACTCGACGGCGCGATCATCAACGACAAACCGTATATGTCCGAGATCTATTCAGTCCTCGCGCGCTGCTGAAGAGCACGCAAGAAAGGAGGTTGCCATGAGCGTGCAGTTTGGAAATTGGAATTTTGAGCGACATCGGAAGAACCCGCTTGCTCTCGATCACCTCCGTAAACACCTAGCTCCTTACGGACCGGACGGGGAAGGCCACTACCACGACGAAGAGACCGAAATACTTTTTTACCAGGTGCGTGAGACCGAGGGAGCCCCAACTGGGGCGCAGCCTTTTCGGATTGGTTCACACCAAGTTCTGGCCTGGGACGGTCGCCTCGACAATCGTGGAGATCTCGTTCGAGAACTCGCGGGGACCGTTACAACATCCGACACGGACGTTGCCATCGTCGCAGCTGCCTACACTCGCTGGGACCTTGCGTGCTTTCCAAAACTCATCGGCGATTGGGCACTCTCGATTTGGGATTCCACACGACAACAACTAATTCTTGCTAAAGATTTTCTGGGAACTCGTTCTCTCTTCTATTCGGTCGATCAAACGCGCGCGCAATGGTGCACGGTTCTCGATCCGCTCGTCCTTTTTGCTGGACGAAAGTTCACGCTCAATCAGGAATACATTGCCGGTTGGTTTGGTACTTTTCCAGATTCTAGGCTAACCCCCTACGTCGGCATTTCTGCAGTTCCGCCTTCCTCCTATGTGCTCATCCGGAAGAGTTCTATTGCTGTCCGGGAATTCTGGAGATTCACGAGCAAGAGAATCGTGCGTCCGAACGATGGCGAATACGAAGAAGAATTTCGGCAACTCTTCACACAGTCCGTCGCACGCAGACTCCGTTCGACTCACCCCGTGCTCGCTGAGCTGAGTGGGGGTATGGATTCATCCTCAATTGTCTGTGTCTCAGATCAAGTATTGAGGACTGTCAAAGGTCTCACGCCCCGCCTCGATACCGTTTCCTACTACAGTTCGGATGAGCCGAATTGGGATGAGCTGCCGTATGTGTTGAAGGTTGAGGAGTTACGCGGGCGAAGAGGCACGCATCTTCGCGTGAACACGCGCGACATGTTTTCTTTCAAGGCCACAACGGACCATTTCATGGCCACGCCAGGTTCACTTGAGCCCGTAAGTGAAGGAGAACTCGAGTTTAGCCGTGTTCTCAACGAGGGCGGATATCGAGTGGTTCTCTCCGGGATTGGCGGTGATGAAGTACTCGGTGGTGTTCCTACGCCGTCTCCGTTGCTCGCGGACCTCCTGGTCAGCGGACGCTGGAAAACACTGAGCCAAGCACTCTTCGTTTGGGCGCTTGCCCTTCGCATTCCAGTCGCGAACCTACTCTCCCGGGCCCTCGCACTGTTGTTCACCGCAACGCTTAGCTCGGGAACTTTACGGCTTCCCCAATGGCTTTCGCAGGACTTTCGAAAGGCGTATTCGAAGGCGCTTCGCGGATATCCGCGAAGAATTCGTATGTTTGGCCCGCTCCCCACCTTTCAAGACAGTATCCAAACGCTTGAAGCTCTCCGCCGTCAACTCTCCGGCTATCCGCTTGCCACGAAGCCGTGCTACCGGAAACTTTATCCGTATCTCGACCGCGATCTTTTGGAATTTTTGTTCGCTATTCCGTCAGACCAATTACTTAGGCCGGGCCAACGCCGATCCCTCATGCGTCGCGCTCTTACGGGAATTGTTCCGAACGAACTGTTACAGCGAAAAAGAAAAGCCTTTGTGATTCGCGGCCCTCTTATGGCCATTCCCGCCAATCCGGCGCACCTTATGGCCATGACCGGCCGCATGTTGGGCGCGTCGATCGGCATCGTTCTCCCCTCGCAGTTCCTAACGGAACTTGAGCAAGCTCGCTCTGGCGAACGAGTCGCAATAACTCCGATTATCCGAGCGTTCGGGTTGGAACGATGGTTTCGCAACGTAGCTCACTGGAATGTGTTGAGCGACTTTGACCGATACGAAAGCAATTTGTCCACAAAGATGGCCACTGAGCGCTTGCCGACAGAACAGGTCTCTTAGCTAGGAGAAATCAAAAGAAAGGAGGTAACACAGATGAAATACGAAAAACCGCAAATCACGCTTGTCGCTGATGCCGCGACCATGATTCAGGGGGTGAAGTCCAGCGGCCCAGCAGACAGCGGTCAACCGCAAAATCCAGTCCATACGCCGTGCGCGTATGAATCGGACGAGTAATCACGCGGGCCGGAACGGTTATGTCCCGCCGGTCCGGCCTATCCACCATCCCAAACGAAAGGAGGTGAGAACTCATGAAATACGAAAAACCGGAAATCACGCTGGTCGCTAATGCCACGATTCTTGTTCAGGGCACAAAACTGATGGGAACCGCGGACTTTATCGATCCTCAAAACCCGGTCCGCAGCGTGTCTGCGTACGAGTCTGACGAGTAGCCGTCCGCCGGGACGAATTCGCCTTTCGTCCCGGCTTTTCTTTCGGTCCGCAATCAGAGAGGAGAAAACCATGGAGTACGAAACACCGAAAATTATGATCGCCACCGACGCCCTGACGGTTGTCCAAGGCATGAAACCAAATGGCGTCATGGAATTCGTTAACCCGCAAAACCCCATCCACAGCAGCGCTGCGTATGAGTCCGACGAATGACAATCGAACCGGGACGACTTCAGTGGTCGTCCCGGTTTTCTTCCGTATCGAGCAGCCAGCGACGAAACCAATCCACACTGCCTTGCTGCGATGTCATCCGTTCGCAGGGTTTCACCAACAGGTGTGTTCCGCGCGGCAGCCATACAAAATGGATAGGTTTGTTGAGAATGGAAGAAAGTGAAAACCATTCCCAGCCGGCAAGAAAATGAAGAGGACCATAGTATTCGAGTCGTACCGGCGCCGAAACCTTGTCGATCTGAAACGCGGGCGACTTTTCAAACCAAGACTTCAAGCCCGGTCCAACGGGCTGTCCCCCGTTAACTCCTTCGCCGTCCGGCAACCTCCAGAGCAATTGGCCCATGTAACCGCCGTCGAAACCATCGGCAAGCACGGCTGCACGAAACTTGTAGTGAGAATGCGTCAGTGCGAAAGCGACATGAAATGCCGTGCGACTGAATCCGATTAGTCCGACGCGGTCGCGATCGATAAGGCCACGGCGATCGAGTTCATCGATGGCGCCTTCAAACGCGGACATTCGTCTCGGGCCTTCTGCAGGAGTGTTCACGTACCTCCGGTCTTCGCCTTCGACGACCGAATCCCCGACCTGCAAAACCATGATCCCCTGAGCCGCCAGAGGTTGCGCCGCGAAAGCGCTATTCCACGGACCGTTGAGCCAGAACCGCTGTGGCTCGTACCCGTGCGTTTGAATCACGAGCGGATAACGCTTTCCGCGCTCATAGCCAGGTGGAAAATATATTCCGCCTTCCACTTCATGTCCGTCCGTTGCCTTCCATCGAATCGTTTCTACAATGCCTATCGCAAATTGTCGTAGCTGCGGATTCAAATCCAGCAACAAAGATCGACGGCCATTAATCCGGTCCGTGACGAAAATCTGTGGAGGCGCGTTCTTGTCCTCTTCGAGAGAAATCTCTATCCGAGCGTCCGTTGATTCTTTCGCGGAGAAGGGAATCTCCATCCAGCGCCCATCCCTCTTTGCATAGGTCCTTGCGGTAGTCCCGCCAGTTGCGTGCTTTGACGCCAGCGTTATTTCTTGTTTCTGCGCGTTCCAACGGGAAATGGAAACGCGATCTCCGGTGATCTTATGGACCTTCGAATAGGGAATTTCTACCTCTACGGTGAAACCGTGCTTCCGTGCGCCATCTTCCTTTTCCTCAGTATCCAGCGGCAGAAATGTACCCGTGACGATGACAGAGTCTCCGGCCGATGGCCACGCTATCTCTTCATCGCCCCATCTAATCGGCGCGTCCAGTAGGGGGCGCATGGTGCCTTGACCGACGTCGACAAGCATGTACTGCACGACGTTTGATAACGTGCCGGGTTTCCGCTTCTGGACGATATATGGTCGCAAAACTTCGTCTTCGTAGTTGGCCCATGCGTCGGGGATCGCACTGACGTAGACCGACAGAACCGCGAATCGGCCGTCCGGGGAAAGGCTTAACGGAAGATACTCCGTCAGGAAGTCGGACGAATGGATGCGCTTCTCCTCTTTGTTCTTGTCTTGAACAAACAGCTCCCGATCAATGATCGGATCGTCGCGTTCTCCGCCGTCATCGAGCAACTCGTTTAGGATCTGGGAATCGATGACGATCCCGTCGCGCAGTGCCTCTTCGGTTCCAGAAACGCGTCTTTTCCGCGGTGCGGCTTCAAAGATAAGTTGCTTGCCGTCCCGGCTGATGTCGTAGGACACGACGGCGGTCGAGTGGTCTGTCAACCGTGTTAGTTGCTTCGAGTCTATGTTGATCTCGTAAACCTGCGGCAACTCCCTGGGATTTTCGCCGAGAAACGTGATGGTATCGTTGTTAAGCCAACGCACTTGCTGGATAGCTTCGCGATTGGAAGTAGATGACATCCGCATAAGAACTTCACCCTGCGGAGATGCGAAAGCTTGGTCGGAGTTGTAAAGCAGAAGGCGATATTCAACAACGTTGCGCTCGACGCTACCCTGCTTCAAACGAATAAGGAAGCGCTTCCGATCAGGGGAAAAAATCGCAACGGGATATTGCGGCGTTCCGCCTAGGAAGTACCAGCGGTCGGCGAATTCGGTCGTTTCAATAGTGTCCCGAACGGTAATCGGACGCTGTGCAGCATGGTGTTCTTCGGCGGAAATCTTCGAACACGCCGTATGAAGGCTTCCTAGTAGAACAAAAGCGAGCAGACATTGCCGTTTTTGAAGACACACGTCTCGCATGCGCGTAGTAGTTGGCATCGGAGTGTGCTCAGAAGGTGAGTTTCAGCGAGAGTTGCAGCGACCTGGGGCCGCCTTGCTGGAAGACCGAATTCAATCCCCCTAGGCCCTGATTTGCCATCGAGGAGGAACTCAAGAATGAAGCGCCTGAGCCAATGAAGGCCCGAGGATTTGAAAAATTCGGATGATTGAATAAATTAAATGCATCGGTTCGGAACTGCAGTGCGACTCGCTCTGTGATGGCGAACTTCCGACCAAGCGACATGTCCACCTGCGTCAGTCCAAAACCTGGGATGTCGTTCCGGCCCTCCGTTCCTTGTTGACCTGCGGGGCCAGGAGTGAACGCGAGCGGGTTTAAACTCTTTCCCCCGCCGGCATTCGGGTTTGGAATCCACAGAGGTTGATTCGGAATCCTGTCCGGACGAGGATTCGCTCCTCCGATCGTTGCCGTCAAAACGCTACCGTTGAAGGGAAATCCGCTTCGGGCAACTACCAAACTTTCAAGCGACCAATCCTTTGTGGCACGGAACAAGGCACCCTTGGTACCAACGCCTGGAATTGCAAAGGTGACTGCTCCCGAAAAAATGTGTCGAGAATCGAAGCTCGACGATCCGTAATCGTTGGCCGAAGAAATGACCGTGTTTGAAATCGCGGCAATTGTGTCGTTGGAGGAACTGTCGAGAGAGTGTGAGTAGGAGTAGTTGAGCAACGCTTGAATGCGGCTGGAAAATGGCTTGCGGTATTGCACTTGCAATGCGTTGTAGTTCGAACGGGCATCGTTGCCCGTCAAGAGGAACGCGCCGAGGAAATTCGGATTCGGTTGGAACAGCCCCTCCTGCCTTAACAAATTACGCCCCGCCTGCCCCACGTAAGTGATCGCTAGCGCCTGCTGGCCTGCGAAGGATTTCTCGATAGCGACATTCCACTGGTATGAGCGCGGCAGTCTTAGGTTCGGCGAAAATCCCTGCACCGCATCGGGAAACGGAGGTTGGAGGGAAGCTGTCGGTAGAAACGGATTTGCGTCGGCAAGTGGCACTGTGACACTGGCGCAACAATTGGCCGCGACGTTTGGGTACGCACTCCCGAGAAACCCTGCGGCGTCTGTCCCGAGATCGTAGAAGATCCCCCAACCCGCTCGAAGAACAAAGTCTCCTTTCGGAGTGAGGCTGTAAGCTACGCCGACGCGCGGGGCGAAGTTTCCGTAGGTGGTCGCCCACAGCGACGAGCCAAACGGTGCCAGTGTCAGATTTGCTGGATCAGTGACGTTGCGCCACGCTGTCAGTAGCGTCCCCTTGGTGCCCACAGGCGCTGGATTTACTTCCCACCGCAACCCGTATGTCAGCGTCAGGCGCGTGCCAACCTTCCAAGTGTCCTGTGCATAGAGGGACGTAGCGCGGGTTCGGAAACTCGGTGCGCGGTTTGTCGATGTAAACAGCAGCGCTTGGTTATTGGCCAGGAAGTCCTGAACATCATTCACGAGGTATTCGACCAGGGAGCTGAACGGACGCAGATTCACGTAAATTTGCCGGTAGTCTGCGCCGAACTTGAGCTGGTGCGAACCGAGGGTGATGCCGAAGTCATCTGCGAAGTTCAATTGTCTGCTGCGATTTCTTGCGTCGGGACCGGTTGAGTAAAACGAAGTGTCAAACGTAATGAAGTTCAAGGAAGCCGTCTGCGGATTCGTCAGCCCCGGCCCCAGCACGGACGGGTTGGGTGGAACCGCTCCGCCGAAAGTATCAAGGCTGCTCACGAGCGATGCCGTTTGTTGGGAGTAGTTTGCCCGGGCGGTGTTGAACACACGAGGCGCCGGATTCATGGTCGCCCCAATCGTAAGCGTCCGCGTATTCACCTCGGTCGTGTCGATCTGAGCCAGATTGTTGTTCCGCGCGGCGCTCGATGAAGGCGCTTCGTTGTATCGCGCGAAAACTCCGTACTTGCGATTAAACGAGTGATCAATTCGGACGCTCCCGGCGTTGAGAGTCGAGGGGTTGGAGTAGTTTCCGGTGAACGAACCCGTGAATACTCCGGGGGTGGCAGTGAGGTCATCCGGGAGAGGATAGGCGTCCAGAAAATCAGTCTGAACCCCGGTCGCGCTGTTCCGCGCAAATACGGACGGTACTTGAACAATGGTCGTGTTCGGCTGCCTCAGCCGAACACCTTCGTAAGAAACGAAGAAAAAAGTTTTGTCGGACTTTATCGGACCACCGAGGTAGCCTCCGAAGTCGTTGTGACGTTCCGGGGCCTTGGGCTTCCTAGCTCGATTCGCGAACCAGTCGTTTGCGTCGAGTACGTCGTTACGAAAATACTCGTACAGGCCGCCGTGAAAATCGTTTGTGCCGCCACGAGTTGTCAGCAGGACTTGGCCGCCTGGTGTGTGACCGAATTCGGGTGCGAACGACGATGTTTCGATTCGAAATTCCTGTAATGCTTCGACCGAAACTAGGCTGCTTGTTCCTCCCAGTGCGCTGAAAGCCTGCGCTGACCCCGTTCCAGATGTGCCGAGGCTTGCGAAGGGAGAGACGCCGAAGTTCGCGGAAACGCCATCCACGAGAAAATTATTTGCGCTCGTTCGCTGGCCCGCCATGCTGAACTGTCCTTGACTGCCTGGACCCGAAGGAGCGATGACCACACCTGGCGTTAGCTGCAGCAGCGTATTGAAACTTCGCCCATTCATCGGAAGCTTTTCGATGAGATCGTGACCGATTACAGTACTCACCGAGCCGGATTCCATGTTTATGAGAGGAGACCCGCCTTCGATCGTGACGATTTCGGAGACTGAGCCCAACGGCAACGCGAAATTGATCGCAAGAGCGTCCTGAACATTCAGCGTAACGTCAGGTTTGATGATCGTCTTAAATCCCACCTTTGAAACCTGTATGCGGTAGCTGCCCGGCGGAAGATTTGGAATGACATATAAACCTTCATCATTCGTTTTCCCAGCAAATTGCACTCGCGTGGCATCGTTCGCGACTAGGACTTCAGCCCCGCCAACGCTTCCACCGTTTGGATCGGTGACAATTCCGCTGATCGTTCCGGTCGGCGATTGCGCGGCGGATGAATAAGCAACGAGAACAAATAGAAATAGAACTTTATGAATACCGCGCACTCGCACAGGATCCTCCCGGATGTGAGGGATTGGTCCTCACTACAAGGTCTATGCGATTCGGGGTTATTTTTGTCTCACGAATTTGGTGTCTGTAAAACAGGACGGTTTCAAACAAGCAAACATCTGCAACTTCAAGGATGGTTCGGACTGATGCGGAGGGATGCGAACAACAACTGCTTACCGCTCGGATGCTGGCTTCCACCGTGCGGTTCCATCGTAACGAAGACGGCGTCAATATCTTCGAGCGACTTAGGATCGTCAGCCTTCAGGACCCATCGCTTCTTGCTGGCGTTATCTTCGTAGAAAATTCCCAAATTGCGAGCCTGTTCCTTGTCGGGACCTTTGCGGCCCCAAGCTTGGAATGACCGTGCATTTTGAAGCCCCGGCTGCGCATCCAGGTCGAATGCGTAAAAGATCAGGGATTTTCCCTTGGTGTAGAAAACGCGTCCGTATGTTTTAGCCGTTCCTTTTCCCGAAACGTCATGAACGTCAGCCATGTAGAGCTCACGCGCACCCATCAACTCCCGGATGTCGCGGTCATGCTCCAGCAGCTCTTGCCCACGGGCGACCTCTGTATCTCTTTGGTCGAGCGCCTGTTCGCGCACCTTCACAAGTTGCGTCAACTCGTTAACTTTCGCCTCCAGCGAAGCAGCTTGGCGAGCATTTTCATCTCGCTGTGCTGTCGCCGCTTCCAGCGTCTTTTGAAACTCCTCGAGTTTTGCCTTAGCAGTCACAAGTTCGTCATCTTGCTTGGTCTTGCCTTGGCTCGCTTGTGTTGCAACTTGTTCGGTGTTTCCGGAAGGCTTTGTTTGAGCCTCTCCCTCTGCCTTGAGCAAGTTCACGATTTTGATTTGTTCTGCCAGTTGGTGCTTCAAGTCATCAATGACTCTCGAATTCTCTGCAAGTTTCGCTTCCAACTGTGCTCGCGCGTAGCCAGCGTCGCTGGCTTGTGCCTCGAGCGCACCTGTGGACTCTTTCGGCATCACAGGAACTGTTCGCGTCGCGTCGGCACCCCGCCTTATACGGCTTCTGTATGCGGTGATACCCAGCGCCACGGCTAGAAGCACAGCTGCGGCAAACGTCATCCACACTTCCCGCCAATGAATTTGTGACGGGCGATAAGCAAAACGGCGCCCTTGCAGCGATCCTTCAGGTTGATCTTCTGTTGGAGTGGGACGCTGGGTTTGCTTCTGCTCTCTATCTAATCTCTTGAAGAATCGGCTTTCTGCTTCCTCAACCGACCAGGAGTCGCTAGCGGCACTTTCTGTCGGTGGCAACTCTTGCGCGAGAGACGATAACGTCTTTCGTGTTGCCGTATCGAATTCGCTCATCGCTTTGCGACATTCTGTGCACTTAGCCAAATGCGAATCTAATCTGGCTTGTTCGTCGGCGCTCAGTTCGCCAGCGGTCGCGGCTGCGCAAAGTTCAAGGAATTCCTCGTGCGGGCCCATCGGTCAAATGCCTCGACTTCCGATTGAATTACATTTCATAACACACGCACTATCGCCTGTTCAATCCGTCATCGGCTAGGTGTCTGCGGACCTTTTCAAGGCCACGGTAATGATGATTTCTGACGTTGGCGTAGGACTGGCCCAACTTTTCGGCAATCTCTTCGAACGTATAGCCTTCAAAAAAATGTAGCCGGAAGGTCTCTCTCTGGTCGTTCGTTAAGTTCTCTACGATCTCCCTCCATCCATTCCTGCCGAAGAGCCCTTCGACGGTACGGTCGTAGTCTGCTCCTTTGTCGACGGCCTGACTACATTCCTCGCGGTTGTCCTTAATCCCGGACAAATAGAATCCCTGCGCCTTCAGTCGCCTTCTGCGCAAGAATGCCTGCGTGTATGCAACCTGTACAATCCAAGAGCTGGCTGAGCCTTTAGAACGATCGAACACTGAGCTCTTCCGGTGAATGTAGAGAAACACCTCTTGGACAAGATCGTCTGCCTCCCCAGTGTGCCGAATGATCCGCTTTCCCACGTTGTAGACGACATGCGCGTATCTACGGAAGAGGCGAGACAGTGCTTCGCTGTCCCCACGATTCACTTTGCACAGCAAATGCTCGTCGGTCTCAGCGTCGTCTACTGGTCGCGCAGGGACCTCCCGACCGTGGTCTTGGGCGACCCTTGCCGAGGCGATCCCGCCCCGGAATCCAATTGTTGCCTGTACATCCATCGTTTATGTCAACACCCATAGTTGAATGCTTTTGCGCGAGCCTAGCATTCGTTGTTTCTCGTGTCCAGCTATTCTGCTCGTGGTGTTTTTGCTCGTGTGGGACTAAATGGGTATGCGTGATCGATGCGGCTCCATTCTTCGCAGCATTCGGGAAAAGGGTTCGGCACTTAAGAGACCAGCGTGGTCTAACCCTGGAAGATATGATCACTCGCGGGTTTTCGGCTCGTCATTGGCAACAAATAGAGAAGGGACGACCAATCAGTTGCACAACCTTGTTGCGAATTGCTGTCGTGTTCGAGGTTTCCTTCTGTGCACTCGTCCGGCGCCTTCCGCCTCCGCGCTTCATTTCTGACGAGCCGCAAAGATTCATTGGAAGGCAGGTATGAACATCACAGAATTCCCACAGCTATTCTGCTCGTGGTAGTTCCGTCGTATGTTCTCTAAATAGGTTGGGTGATTGATGAGCGACAGTTCTTTCGTGCTTTGGGAATCCGGATCAAGAAACTGCGCAAGACCCATGGCTACACACAGGAAGACATGATCGGCTATGGATTTTCCGCACGCCACTGGCAACAGATTGAAGCAGGCAGGCCGATTACGATCAGGACCCTCCTACGAATATGCGGGACATTTGGAGTTAAGGCGGCGGATCTCATCGACGGACTTGATCGCGGTATCTACAGGTAAGAAGAGCTCTAAGGCGGAGCCGTTCGAGCTTCTTTGTCTTGTCCTCAATTACGGACACCTCACAATCTGATAGCCAGTTGAACTCACCTATGCGTTAGAGTCCGGAAGTCATGAATTCTTCTTCTGTCTCTCGCCCTTTCACAGTGCGCCGCCATTCTCTCTCTCACTGGCTTCGTTGGTGTTCCATGACCGTGCTGGCGGTCTCCATTGGACTGCTTTGCTTGTCTGTTTTTGCTTATAGCTACCGTTCAACCTTGGCTGCTCGTTTAGTTCCTTCACTAGCTGTCGGCTTGGGTTTTGCGGTCTTTCTGAATTTCTATTCACTCTGGCATCTTCGAAGAGACAATCAACAAGCCGACAAAGCATTTCGCTACATAGATTGCGAAGCTTCCTCAATCTTCGAAAATGTATTGGACGGAATCTTGATCGTGGACAACGGAGCCGACTGCCTCGATGCAAATCCCGGAGCTGCGGCTATCTTGCGATTTTCCACGAACGAGCTGATAGGCCGGAACGTTGGTCAATTCTTTGCAGACCGTGGCGCATTTGATCAGCGGTGGAGTACTTTCCTCCAATGCAAAAACCAGCGTGGCCGCGCACAACTTGTCGCAGGCGATGGAACAGTTTTGTTCGTGGAATTCACCGCTGCCGCGAATTACTTGCCTGGCCGACATGTTCTAATCCTTTGCGACGTAACGGAACGCACACAGGCGGAGATGTCCCTTCGAAGGAGCGAAGAACGATTCCAGCATATGGCCAACAACATTCAGGAAATCTTCTGGATGATGGATGCCAACACGCAGGAGATCACGTACGTGAACCCGGCGTACGCCGCAATCACCGGGCACAGCATCGAGAGTCTTCAGGACAATGCATTCTCATATCGTGAACTAATTTATCCCGAAGACAGAATTCGCGTCCTATCTAGACTTCAGGACCTCGCGAGCTCTGGGACTCTCGACGAGGAGTTTCGTTTCATTCGCGCAGATGGTGAAGTCCGCTGGGCCTGGGCGAAAGGTATTCGAGTTCCCGTGGAAGCCCATCCCCGTCTAATCGTTGGCACCGTGCAGGACATCACCTCGCGCAAACACGCCGAGATGAAAATCGTTGAGCAATTGGCCACGGTAGAGGCGGCCAGAGCTGAGGCCGAAGCGCTTCGCAAATCGACCTTGGCTCTTAGTCAAAATTTAGCGATGGATTGTGTCCTCGACACCTTGCTGCACTGCATTTCCGAATTGGTGCCGTTTGATCGGGCGACAGTACTATTCGTTGAGGGCGGACTGGAGTTGATGGTCGCCCGTGAAGCTCCTCGCGGCGCTTCAAAGAGAATTGGATTAACATTGGTGGCATCAGACCATACATTTCTCCAACGTGTCCTATTCGAGAAGAGAGCGATACTGTTGACAGACGTTGCCCAGCAGCCCGAGTGGCGAGATTTTCAGCCTCTCAACGACCTCCGATCCTGGCTCGGCATTCCGCTTATCGCTGCGGGTCATGTTCTTGGAATTTTGTCTCTTGGATCAGGTACACCTGGCACTTTTACAACTGAACATCTTCGTCTGGCAAAATCCCTTGCTATTCCGGCAGCGGTTGCAATTCAGAACGCTAGGATTCACGAACGCGCAGAAATTTACGCCGCCGAACTAGAAGCCCGCTTACGGGAATTGCGCGAAGCACAGAAAGCTCTAGAACACGTGGAACGCAAATCGCGTCGATCCGATCAGAATTGATCGTCAAAACCATATTCCCTTGATGAGTTTCCGACTCTCTAGCGGCTAGGTGGCGAACCTGATCTGGCCGCCATCATGAATCTACCTTCTCGTCAGAGCTACATGACGGCTCTTATTTTCTTCACCTTCTACTCATCTTCAGGTGTCTTTACCATGTATCTGTCCTGAACTACGGGCTGGAGATACGTTGCGGCCGCAAGGTTGTGGTACTTCTGAAGCCACTCGTATTTTGCGAGGACACTTTTGTTTTTGTCACCAAACTCGGTAAGTCCTTTTTCCACTAGGGCCTTGTGGCACTCAAGAAATTCTATGAACTCGCTCGTGTCCAACTCCGTTTGCATCCCCTTCAGATAGTCGATGAACGTGAAACCATCACTATCCTCCGTAATGAACGAGGACAAATACTCCATCTCCTCAGGATACTTGTGGCGCCTTAAAATTGGGTTAGTTTCGAATTCCCGGAGTAGCGCAGGATCCAAGATGATCCTCGGAAACTTTGCCTCCTGCCGTTCTAAGTCGTAAGCGAGGATTAGCCCCGGGCCAAATAGTGCTCCGTAGCTGCGCTCCATGCCGCCTAAGGTTAATGCTCCGCGAATTAACAGCCCCTCTTGGATTAACTTCGACTGTGCGTGAAACAAACTATGGACGCGATCAAAAACAAGCCCGACTCGGTGTTTCTGGTTCATCCTCGAGTAAACGGGTACGGTATGAACTATCAGGTCCGAAAAATTGACATAGTTCTCTTTAAAGTTTCTCTTGGAAGTGCTGTCCGGTTCAGTGGCCTCAAGAATCAGCCGAATGGCCCGGGAGATAAAATTCGGTGAGGCCTCTGCGACCAGGTCCCGAAAACCCAGAATATCCAAATAGGTGACTAAATGCACTTCGTATTTGAGAGTTCGCTTTTTGCCTTTTACCAAGGACATTTCGGATGCTCCGTCGGCCGATCAATTACCTGAGTGGCTCTGTTATATCATCCGACACTTCTACATAGTTAAACGCATTCCGACCTAATTCATGCTCGATACTGGCGCCTAGACAAGAAAGAGACCCAATCGAGGTCCGTTTTCCTGGTGCCGTATGGAATTGTTCGCTCCACTTGCTCCCGCTGAGAAACTCCATAAGAGTTTTCAATTTATTCGTGAATCGCCCTCTCACGAAGCATCGCGGGCCCTCCTACAGGAAGTTTTTGCTTTCTTGCCAGACCCGGACGGCAACTTCGCCCTCGATTTCCAGACCACGGGTTTCGATGCCCGCATCTGGGAACTTTACCTGACAGCGCTCTTTTTCAATCTTGGCTTAGACGTCACGCGACCTGAAGATCGCCCAGACTTCTTGGTCGAGCGCGACGGCACGAGAATCTGGATCGAAGCAACAACGGCGAACCCCACCCAGGAACGAACAACACCTTCCTCACAAGTATATGACCACTGGTCGGAACAAGAGGAAATTGCGATAAAACTCGGCAGCGCACTCTTTTCAAAAATGAAAAAGGAGTACTGGAAGCTTTCACATGTAAACGGATTGCCACTCGTCCTAGCCATCGCAGATTTTCATAGCGCAGATCCCATGCGAAGCTCGTCTGCCGGCCTCGAAAGATACATCTATGGTCTGCATGTAAGACTCACAGGCAATCCATCCGATCTGGAGTCTAGCTACGAGCTACAAACAATTCAAAAACACACTTTGGGTAACAAATCAATTCCCGCCGGTTTTTTTCAACAACCTAACGCAGAGCATATAAGCGCTGTCCTGTTCAGCAATGCAGGGACTGTCGCAAAGTTTAATCGCATGGGCTTGCTAGCTGGGAAGGCCCCGAACGTGAAAGCACTGCGTTTCGGCCTTGCGTATAGCCCCGATCCAGATGCCGTCATGCCGGAGCCGTTCTGGTATGTGATCGGAGACCGACAAGAACGTTGGGCCGAAGAAGCCATTGTTTTTCACAATCCAATCGCCCTCCACCCCGTCCCGGAAGGCTTTTTTGGCGATGCGATCGAGGTTTTCTCGAGCGAAGGCGACTATTACCACAAGCTGTCCGGGTTTCACCCTCTCACCTCGCTCACTCAGACGCTCATTGCGGAGAATGGCGATATCGCAGCGCTTGATTATCTCTTACGCCTTCAGGCCCATACTTGGCTGTTAAAAATACAGGAAAAACAGTCTGACATGGAAAAAGAAGTCCGAGCCATTCATGCGCAATGGCCCGCCGGTCCTGAGCAACCGTAGCCCATGAAACAGTCATATCTTTGTACGGTTAAACCCAATAGCCTTACTCCTTCAAGGTAAATGCCAGATGGTGAATTCCGCAGACAAATCAGACGATCTTTACGATTACATTGAATTCCTTCAGAGCCAACTCCACTCAGCGGGATGGGAGGAATTTCACGACGTCACTCGTATGAAGAAATGGTATGCCGAAAACGCTGCGAGGTTCGACCACGACTTGGTTCCACAATATGGAAGCATCGGCTCTCCTTCCGCACACATGGAAAGATTAGTTGCTGACTTCGAACCGAAGACGCGATTCGATTCGCCACTTACAGAAGCTACCTTTGGTCCAGTTCTGAGGGAGGTAGAGGAAGCTGCCAAACGGATCGGAATCACTCTTAAACGCACTGTCCAACTTTTGACCTCTACAAATGTCGGAGCCACTCCGATCGCGAGACCAACCGAGGGACCCCACTACCTATTTATAGGGCTAGGTACCTCAAGCTTCTGCAACTATTGGTCGAAGACGTTTACAGCTGTCCTTCGCGCTGTTCCTAATGAAGACCCACCGCGTCGAATTTCCCAACGAAGGGACCTTGAAAATGTTTTTAAATCCGATCCTTCGGGCTTACTTTTAGCGACCCGCCTTGCATTTGCTTACGGCGTTTATGGGTCCGTCATCGGTTTTGGCAAAATCATCCAACCTGAGTCTTATCATGGCTACCGAATACTACTGCTCCAAGCGATGGAGATATTTGTCGTAGCTCACGAGTTCGCCCACTTCATCGTGGCAGAACGAACTCCAGCGCAAAGTTCCATAAATCCGGAGGCTTCGCGCAATCTCGAATACTTGTGTGATCATCTGGCGCTACAGATCTCGCGAGAATTTGCAAACGTCGGGGACAATTGGTTGGCGTTTACAGGAATCGGCGCGATCGTATTCTTCAGAGCTATGGAGATGTCCGAGTTTGCGCGTGAACAAATCGCTTTTGTCCATCAGGCCTCGCGTTCAGTCCAGAATGACAAATCAACAGTCGACCATGCTGAGTCTACGCATCCATCCCTGGCGGAACGCATCGCTCGCATTGAGGCGCTCACAATCCAACAGACTGCAGCGGACCAGCACGATTCTGTAGCATCTTTCGTGAAGGAATACGCCATTGTCGCTTCGGCGCTCAGTTCCATGGTCGCAGAAACCCTTCGGAGCGCACTTTCTCCTGCCTAATTACCTCAACTCCAAATCAAAATGGAACTTCCCCTCAATTTTTCCACCGACTACGACTTCAGTATTGACTGCAACTGAGTCCCTCCCGGCTAAAGCTTCCCCTTGAGGCATCGGCTTCTTCTGCCAAGGATTCCCGCTTAGCTTCGATAAAGGCCAAACCCATGCACACATTGCGAGTGTCGTCTGCGCTATTCCAGAGATAAACGCTCGTGGTGCTTCTCTGGGTACTCACCAGTCTCGCTCGCTGTACTTCGTCTTGAGCATGGTAGGAATAACGTGCGAAAACACCCATCCCGCGAGGCGCGATGCGCTTTTTCAGGATGTCTATTTTTCCAGTGAGAATAGTTCAGGCTGTTGATTTGGCCCGCCAAGTACAACCCAGCCTCGGCGGTCTTTCTTGGAACAACTAACCGGCTCAAATTTGTCGATTCGCGCGAACTGCATAAGGGTCGCGAAACAGGAGGACGCTTTGCTTCTCCAGAACTCCGGATCTTCGACGCACAGCTGTTGACTGAACCGGCTCCGGATCACGTCCCAAGCACTTTCATCTAGTTCGTAGTACCAGACCTTAGAAACCTCCGCCACCGCGACCACGGGGCCGCCAGATTCCTTGATGAGCACTAAATCGCCAGAATTGACACACCCGAATGGAGCCCGGCGATGAATGGAGAACCTCGACTCAACGGTCTTCCGCCCTTCCAACAAGAATTGGAGGAAAGGTTCGACAAAAACCGCTAGATGAATACTTTTCTCTTTTTTCCAAACTGGCCCGGTGACTGTCTTCCGATTTGCCCACTGCGGTTGGTCCTGCAAGGTCTTTTCAACACGACTAAGTAAGGAGCTTGACCACGCCGTCATTCTGCCGAGTACCCCAATCCGTAATCTCTTGTTGCTCAATCGCGATTAGATTTCTAATCTCAACAACGGTCCGCTCGATTTCTTCCGTTTGTCCATCGTCCAACGGTACCGTCAACAAGCGCTGGACTTCAGACTCTGCACAGCTTTCGCTGATCACCGCCTGCGTGATAGTACCCAGAATCTGGGTTCCTTCGCATCCAAATACTCGGTTCCCTGATGTCCATACCGCCACGGATCCTAGACGAGGATCGCGGCGGCTCACAGACGGCAACACATCTCCTGGAACAATTTCCCTGAGTAGCGGTGACTTCCACCCAGTGTCTTCAGCGCGCCGCCAGCGAATCCGCATCTTCCCCGAAATAGCTTCGCACCATTCCACTCCCTTCGGCGCAAGAACAGGGATCGCTAAGTTCTCAGATGCTCCATCCCATGCAAATGTCGCAAGATCCCCGCGCCTCCATTCCTCGGGGTAAGACGCGACTCCTCCGGCGCGCAGTGCATTGCGTTCAAATAGCGGAGAAACGTAGGGTAGAATCCCTTTTTTGTAATCTTCCAGATGAAGGCCAATACCCGAACACCATTGCAGCAGTTGTTGCCATTCTTCTTCCACTTGGGGCCGCGTTCCAATCGGAGGAGCACTCAACAGTATCTTCGCTCCCGATGTGACATTCCGAAGAGCAGCCAACAAAAAAACCTGCATATCGGACGGATACCAAGGTGGATCCATTACGACCAAATCCATTCTCCCAATCTTCGGTTGCTCAAGGAGTAGATCCGTTGTTGTGAATTCACTCGGCTCAGCGGAGGGCTGGCGATCGAGAAGTCGAAATCGCAAGTTCGAGCCATTCGCCCTCGCGTAGTGCCAGAAGGTTGGTGCACCCAACAACAAGACACTGCTGGTAGGACTGCTAAGGCGTTCCACTTGCTCAAGAAGCACTTCCAAGGCTGGATCACCGAACCACCAGGTACTGTCGAGAACGTGAGGCGTCGGAATCTTGCCGGCGTCCCAAAGTCTTAGCGCAAACGGCAACGCGGTGAATGCAGCCGACCGAGATTTCGGGAAGGAGACATGGTTCAGTAAATCCAACCGCTTAAGCGAATCTAAGACAGCCTGCGGGTACACGCTTGGGAGCGCTAGTAGCAACGCAGTCCAACTCTTCGGTCCGGATGCCAACTGCGACGACAACCACTGATCGATCGTTGTCTCAAAAGCCGTATTTGCTTCGATTAATTTCATGCGGCAGACTTCCCAACCGGAACTTTCACAATTGATGCGTTGCGCATTGACGCCGAGAATCGCCGTTCCAATTCCCGGTTCCACGCTTCAACCGCCCGCCATTGATACTCGAACGTGCGCTCGTGTGCACCATCTAAGCGCACCAGCACGGGAGTGAATTTTTGAATCTCAAGAGGCACTGTGCGAAGAGGAAGATTTACATCGATCTCCTGCAAACGATCGACGAAACGAGAAACACCTGTGGCAATGTTTGTCGACCCATCGGATGTCAGCGTTACATACGCGTACACATCCATCCCCGACTGCACCAATCGAGTCAATAGTTCGAACTGGCGGTTGAACCACCATTTTTCCGCCCTGGTATTGAATGCGAACGATTCTTCATCGAAGCCTTTGAAACACACCACTCGGCCATAGTAAGGATAGGCCGCCACTTTTTTTTGCTGGTCTTCGGTCAGGTAACGCCAGAAATAATCACAGCTCAAATTATCATCCGACCAGAGATAGACCTGCCCGCGTAAGCCGTTCCTTTCGATCTCTTCGATCATCCAAAGAGTCCACTCCGGCACAAGTTCGGGCTGGCCTCCTGAAAGATCCAGCACTTGGGGCCGATCGGGCTCCTTGAGAAACAGCTGGAACAATTCAGCGGGACTCACCCAAGCGGAATGCGCCAAATCCGCCGACAAGAGATTGAAGGGAACGAAACAATACCAGCAGCGCCAGTTGCAAGCGGCGTTCTGAAACACTTGCGCGCGTATCGCGTCTTGAGAGCTGAGATTTAGCGCTGCTACTGCGGGATCAATCGGGAGCGGATTCAAAGGCCACCCTGCACTCGTCCTTCGCTGAAAATGCCGAATGCGTCCGAAGCCAGCACAGTTTGCCGGTTCGGTGAGATCTCTTTCCTGTTCACTCCCCCTAAAATTGGTGACTAGCAACTTTCTATTCTGAACGTCGAGAGTAGCCGCTCTGTATTTCGCGGCAAGTGCTTCCGTGTCAATGGGCATAAGGCGGTCCCGATTCACTTGTTGCCGGTGACGTCCGGCCCTCCGGCCGGTGCAGAGACGGAACGTAGATTGGCCCATCAGCCAAGTCCGGCAGCCGCGTAGCAACGTATTCCATCGCGAGTTCCGATAGGTACGTGATCTCCTCCTGCATTAGTTCCCGATCACGGGGAATTCCGTGCCATTCCTCGACACAACGTCGGCAGCAAGAGGCAGTCGCGTGTTGCGCATAGTGGACAGCATTCGCATGGGGATTGGATTCACGCGCTGTCTGTTGGCCTTCACGCGGGTGCGAGACCTTCCCGACTGCATGTTCGATTTGCTTCCTAGCAGCAATCTTCAGTTCTACCTTTCCTTTCCTGCGAGCATAGTTTTCGGCGTATAAACTGATAGGGATGTGCCAGAAGTGATGTCGGATCAGCTCTCTTTTTAGACTCTCCAACGTATACGTCACGTCTTTCAAGTCTCGCCGAAATAATCGATTCCAATCCACGAGCTGCGCTCCACACGACCGGCACCGCCCGCTCGGGCCGTTCTGTTTCATCTTCTTGGTTAGAAGAAAGCAATGCAGCCCATCGCCGCAAGCGGTGCTTGTGCACTTTATGTTTAGTGGTTTGAGTTCCTCGGTCGGATTTGTCGCCATGTCGTCCTCACGCGGCACACGTATTTCGCGCGCCATCACCTTGGTGAATCCAATTCACTATCGTCGAAGCCAGGTCCTGATCGGGATGATCCTTCGACAAGCGCAGGTCGGCCAAATCAGGAAGCAGGTCTATTACCTGCTGTTCGGTTGCATGCGCTTCTACGGTCTCCAAATGTTCGACAATTCGTTGCTCTCGCGCCTTCAGTCTACCCATGCGCACTCCCTCATCAACTTCTAGAAACACCATTCGCAGGTCCAGAGGTGCTACGAGTTTTCGCAAAGATTCCAAGACTTCTTTGTGACGGATGCCATCGATAATTAATGGTTCGCCGGAATTCCAACCGAAGTGGGTAAGAACCGTCCGGCAAAAGTCGTCTACGTCTTTTTCAACCAGCGAAGAACCCAGGTACTGAAGTACATCTCTTGATTGATCATCAAGCCCGGAGCTCTTTGCTAAAGTTCGAAGATAATCGCCGAAACTTGCTCTTCGCCACCCCAGTCGCTTCGCAACTTCAGTCGACAGCGTCGACTTGCCGCTTCCGATCCTCCCTGCAAAGCCAATCACCAGCGGCTCCAAAGCTCGCAGCAAGAGATCCCGATCGATGGGATTCAACAAACTAAGGTGGGCCTTCGCCAGTAGCTGGTCGCGAGGGGTGCACATGAGCGCGCTACCGTCACCTTGTAGATTGTTGGCCGCTCCCCACCAGTTGATGCCCTGCAACGACAAGCGAAACGCCATGTAGTTGGCGAGAGCATCCGCCTGCACTCCACCCCTTTGGGATACTCGAGGGACTGCATTTTTTAAGAGCTCAACGCTCCCTTTCGCGGCGGCAACGCACTGTTCGGCCAATTCCTCCGCGCGGCCATCCAGCATCACATCCCCGGCGAATTTGCTCGCGGCTTGTTCCGCCGGCGAGCTGCGCCGTGCAGGCGACATCTCACTCTCCTCGATGACCGGATGTTCTTCGAGATCCGGATTTTCGGCAGCATGGAAGTACTCATGCAGGAGATCGTTTAGCCATCTCGCCGATGATTTCGTTCTTTGCTTTAAGACAATGATGTTGCGACCACTGAATCTCCAGCACGCGCCGTGAAACGCCCCGGCGTCGTTCAAAGGCAACACTGGAATTCCCTGCGACCACACGAATTTAAGCGCCGCTTCGAACGACAGTTCTCCGTAGCCGTCGACTATGCTCTTGCGAACTTCTTTCCAGTCGGTCGACAACACTCTGGCGGGGAGATTTGGAGTGGCCTGAAGCACCAGCAGCGCCAAGTAGTGTGCGTAGATCACGTAAGCTCCCAAACCGATTTCCCGCACACGAGCGGGGAGTTTGAAGCGGCCCGTCGCCGAAGCAGCTGCCTGTAGCTGCAGACTATCCGTCCCAAACAACTCGGGAGGCAGCCATCCGAAAATCCTGTGCAAACCCTCGACACCTTCGAGAACTACAGTTTGCCCATCTCGATCTTCTTCGCCCCCAGACACTTCGAGCGGTCTCGGCATCAGCCGTCGCCGAACGAATTCTTGATCGAGACCCACCCCGGACAAGCGCTTGAACAAAGTTCCCATTGAAAATTCACTGCCCGGAAGAAACACATCTTCCTGCACCTGAATGCCTAGAACCTTCACCACTTCAGAAACTCGCGAAAGACTTGCGCCCCAATAATCGCTCGCTTCATAGCGCTGCACCTGCTGGGCTTTAATCCCCAGGCGGTCGGCTAGGTCTTCCTGGCTCATGCCAGAAGCGATTCGAGCTTGAATCATTGTGCGCGGCAAATCTTCAAAAGAAGCGAGCTGCAGGACTCGCCGCTTGCCAGCTCGCAGCGCTTCATACTCGTTTACCTGCTCCTGCAACTCAGTCCATTGACTCCTCAGCGCATCTAGTTGCGCTTTACGTAGCTTCAAAGGCACACCCTTTTGGGGGGGAGCTGCCTCGATCTCCCTGATCGCCTTTTCAAACTTTTCGGCCTGAGCTTTCGTAATTCGATGTTGACGCTCGTTTTTAATCACGGCTTCCATGCCTCCAAATCCAAAGCAACGACACCCTTGGGCTCGCCGGATTCCTTGTCGATCTGGAAAAATTCCAAAAACGTCTTCCCGCTGAGTCCTTCCGGAATCTCTGCGGGAAAGAACTCCCCTTGAAAGCGGGCCTTTTGTGCTGCGCGAAAATTGCTGAAATCAAAGAAAACCGGATCGACCTTGTTAGGATCAACATCATTGACAGACCAGCAGGCGTCGAAATCCCCCGGCATTTCCTTCGCGGTGACAAAACTGCCGTCCAAGATAATCGCCTTGCAACCCGCAGCCTTTAGGAGCAACGCTCCCTCGCGGAAACCTCGCATCAAATCCTGCCTGTGCGGCGTCCAACCAAACCGCGTTTCAATTTCGGCCCATTCCGCCGGATGTACTCCGGGCGGCAAACTTCCATCGGGCTGGAAGGGCTCTAGCATCAACACAACTATATCGTTGTGTTGATGCTATGTCAACCTAGGCGCTCATTCGGAAGACTCCGTTCCCCATTGGCGAAGAACAGGCGAATCTGTGCTATCTTGCCAGGAAGTCTGGATTCCATGAAACGCTCAGGATTCGCCAACCTACCGCTACATCACGGGCACGTCCCCCGTTGGCTCGCCGAGCGGATGACCAAGCTCGGAACGGCCATCGCCGAAACGATTATCGTTCATCAGGGGGCCCGCGAACTGCTCTCTAGACTTGCTGATCCGTTTTGGTTTCAGGCGTTTGGTTGCGTTATGGGGATGGACTGGCACTCCTCCGGGATTACGACATCCGTCATGGGAGCCTTGAAGCGAGGCTTGAATCCACGGAACAACGAATTAGGCGTACGCATCTGCGGTGGCCGAGGAAAGCATTCCCGAAATACTCCAGAAGAACTCCGAATGTTCTCCGACAAGACGGGACTCGATGGAGATGGCCTCGTTCGTACCAGCCGCCTGACGGCCAGGATCGACAACAATGCGATTGGAGACGGATTTCAAATCTACCTGCACAATTTTGTCGTTACCACTCATGGTGATTGGACAGTGGTCCAGCAAGGTCTGAACGAAAATTCGCGTCTGGCAAGACGCTACCACTGGCATTCTGCTTCCGTGAAAGACTTCGTTTGTTCCCCTCATTCTGGAATTGTTGGTGAACATCAGGGAACCATCATGAACTTAGTGGACGAGCGGTCGATTCCAGCGCAGCAAGCTCTGTTATGCCTTGTCCGCGAATGTCCGGATAAAACTCTGCAACAAGTGCGAAATCTCACCCTTCCCTCGCACCACGATGTCCGTTCGGCGAACGTTGACCTGAAGAGACTTGGTGCTGTGCTCGCAGTCGCCTACGAAAAAAACCTCCGGGATTTCGCTTCTCTCCTGCTCCAGGAAAATCTCGGTCCCCGGACTTTGCAATCGCTAGCCTTGATCGCAGAGGTGATTCACGGAACGCCTAGCCGCTTCTCTGATCCAGCGAGATTCTCTTTCGCACACGGTGGCAAGGACGGTCATCCCTTTCCAGTGCCTCTCAAGACCTACGATAGTTCCTTACAAACTCTGCGAGCGGCACTCGACTCCGCAAAGCTGGGTCAAAACGAGAAGCTCGACGGGTTCAAACGACTTGATGGATTTGTGCGAGCCATTGAAACCTCTTGCGAACCCGAAGCCCACTTCAATCAAACGCTCGCGCGCGAACGGTCGATTTCCAAACCGCTAAGCGGCCGAACCGTGTTTGATGATATTCCAAAGAGAACTCTGAAATCGGCTGGAAGTCCTCAGCTTGCGTTATTTGAAAGAGTCAAAATGGTTCATTGAAAACGGCCTTCCAAATGTCAGTTAACCTTTGCAAATATTCCCTCTCTGAATTCGATACTGGTCCCCGCCCGGGCCCTTTGTACTCATTGATGTTTTTCAGGGAATCGCTGAGGGTACCGAATCGATCCAACAAGGACGAATACCGTAGCCAACGGACCACTTCACCTTGACACAAGTTTAGGAATATTTTTCGCCGAATTGTTTTCTCTAACCCGGCCGTGATTTGGTATCCGCACAGAAGACAATTGCTCCGTCAAATTCAAAACATGTGGCGACCATCATGCGTTGCCTCCTTTGGACCGAGGTCGCAGAAAGGACTCCAGAATGCCATCCGCTACCTCTTGGCAAAACGCAAGTTCGTCTGATGTGATCTCGCGTAGATCTCCTTGTTCTTGACCGGGATGCCGCGATGTTCGAATGGTTTTGTTGTTCATGATCCCTTTTGCTCTTCTCAACTTGGTGGCACTGACACCAAGGTTCGAGGTCCCATTGAGCTCCGTCGCGGCAAGTTCGATAATGTTGTAGAGCGGGGCCAGCATCCGTTCCGAATCGTGCGAAAACTCAACCATCCACTGCAGCATTTTTCTAACCGCAGCCGAGTCATTGATGCGCTGTGAAAGGTCTGCGATCTGCTTCGAATCATCGTCCGGAAGCGCCTGGACTATCGTTGCACCCAACTTTACGTAGCTCATCCGAACCGTTGCCTCCGACACGATTTCAGGTAGTTTGTCGTGAATCCTCAAGAGAATTTGGCTGGCCACGGGAGTTGCGTGTTCAAGCTTTTCGTAGTCAAACTCCAATGTTGCCTTGATCTTTTGCCGGTAAGAAACAGCAAGCAGTGTGCATTCGGCAATCGCTTTCGACCGGGCCCGCATTTCAGTCTCGCTCACGGCCGTAAAATCAGACTTGCAGACGATCGCCGGGCCCGAGAATTGAATCTTGAAGCCATCGCGCTCGAATTGTTGCAGAGCCCGCACGTGAAGCGCCGGCACTACACTCCAATGAAACTCAAACCGAGTCATACTCGCCTTCCCTAATACCATTCAAGTTAGCACCGGTTTCAGACCCAAATCTAGCGGCAAGGATGCTAGGTCGACCCCTCCATCCTGAGAATCGACAGACTCTCTTCGCGCTTCTCGTCCAGAACCGCCCAACAAGAATTGAAGCATCGTACAATGGAGGCATTGTGGCCATTTCCCAAAACTCGACCACCATACGGAGCGTTTCCGCCGCCGGGGATCTCACCCCCTGGCTTTGCGAGTTGAGCGCGCAGCTCGACGGCGCGCTTGCGGACTTGGCACATACGATGCAAAGCGTACAAAGCGGTACCTACGCTCGCGATGCGAACGCCCAAAGCTTCGGTCTCGTTCAAGCTAGCTTTGTCCCCGACGCGGAGTACCTGGCTGTTCGCGCCCTTGAGCGGGCTGCTGTGACTTGCTTTCGATCTGCCATAGCGTGTTTCATTAGCTTCTTGGACAGGCTCATCGCTTTCGAAGACCTAGCAAATGAAAACGTCGTCATCGACCACGATATTACGACTCTCGATGATCTATGCGAGTACCTGAATTCAAAGGTGCGTCGCAGGATTGCAATTGTTGCTAGCGACACAACCCTATCGAATCCCAAAAAGCTTGCAAGGTTTCCAGGTCTCTCAGAAGTCTCTAAGCGTGCCGTCCTGGGCTACTTTGCGGTAAGACGCTGCATTGAGCACCATCAGTCCGTTCCTCAAAACGACATTCACGTCTCTGTCTGGACACATCGGCTTTTCATTGACAACGTTGAGATTTTCCAGCTACCCGCACGATGCACTGAAGGCCAGAAAGTCGAATATCGCATCATCGGCGAAGAACGCGTTTTTCTCCAAGGGTCGAAACTTATGCTCGATGTCAAAGACGTGCACTCGATCATCGTGGCCTTACGTGGTTCAATAGCGCCCGAGATATTCAATTTGCACGCGGCGCGTTTTCAACGTTGCCGTGCGCCATCGCACCCGTAACGCAAGCCTGAATTTGTCTTTCGAGTTGGCTCGCGCAGCTCTGGCCGGAATTTTGGGGTCTGTGACGCCCCACGCAGTTAGTCCGCGATTCACGCACCTGCAGCCAATCAAACGCCGTGACGAGCTTCAACCGAAAATAGTATCCTCCACGTTTATATCGCCTTGACAAACATGGAGCGGCCTCCAGATTCCAGTTTCACGGTCTGCAGCGCTCCAAGTAAGGATCGCCCAGCACAATGTTCATCAGCCGTTTATTCGTTAAGAACTATCGAAACTTGCGCCACTTGGACATGGAGATCGAAGCGGGCGTAACTTGTTTCATCGGCGAAAACAACTCCGGAAAAACAAATCTTTTTCAAGCACTGCGGCTAGTAATCGACGGCAACATGAGCGCCCAGCGTCGCCGCTTACAGCGGGAAGATTTGGCAGCGGGCCTGACTTTTGCCACGCCCGAGCACGTCCTCATATCCGTCGAATTTTCCGACTTCGCCGGGCGCGAGAACGAAGAAGCACTCCCATTTACAGCGGTGATGGAGAACGGAAAAGCGCGCATCTCGTATCGTTTCAGGCCGAAACCGACTGTGCGCGACATGATTGAGCAAATTCCTGAAGGTGAAGCGGTGCCAGCTTTGAAGATCGACGACTACGTTTGGGAAATGATCGGCGGCGGTGACGACATCGAGCTCAACGAAGTGACGTGGAACGAGTCGTTCGGCACCCGTTTCAGTACCGACGATCTCCAAGAGGGTTATCTCGTCGTGGTTATGGATGCTCTTCGCGATGTCGAAACTCGACTAGCCTCGTCCCGTACGTCCCCTCTTCAGCAGATATTGGAACAACGAAATATATCCGAGGAAGAGCAAACCAATCTCGTCCAGCAATTGCAGACGGCAAACGCCAATATCAACGCAAGCGCGACAATCCGAGAGGTTGGCACTCAGCTAAGCAACTCGTTTCATGATGCCGCCGGGAGCTCGTTCGCGATGGGAGTTTCCCTAGGACTCGGAGAGCCATCGTTCGCAGACATCTCGCGCGGACTGAGGGTTCTGCTTTCCGGTTATGGACTGACAACTCTCGATCCGAGTCGTAACGGATTGGGCCTCAACAACATTCTCTTTATCAGTATGCTTCTTAGCTATTTCGAGCGGCGCGTTGCAGAACGCAAAACAGCGGGTGAGCTGCTTCTTGTGGAGGAACCAGAAGCACACCTTCATCCACAGCTGCAGCGCGTTCTTCTCGCAACGCTTCAACGAAAAAACGTCCAGGTCTTCATCACTACGCACAGCACTCACGTAACGTCCGGTCTTCCTCTTTCTTCTCAAATTGTGCTCACGACCGATGGGGGGCCGGTAACGCAATGCGCGAAGCCATCAGCTATTCCGAACTTGAATGCCGGGGACGCCGCTGATCTCGAGAGATACCTCGATGCAACTCGATCCGTTCTCTTGTATGCGCGAAAAGTCCTCCTCGTCGAGGGGCCCGCCGAACAATTCGTCATTGCTCCGCTCGCAAAGGCAGTTCTCGGAATTGACCTAGACGAGCAAGGCATCGCCGTCGTGCCCATCTTTGGCACTCATTTTGCTTCTTATGCAAAGCTCTTTGGGCCGGGTGGGATACAGAAGAAATGCGCCATCCTCACGGATGGCGATTTAACTCCTTCCGACGCCGATCCCAATGTCGAGGGGGAGGAGGGCGAGGCGGAGCCGGTCCCGCGGCTTGCAGATCTGGAACCATTGCGGGGACCTTACGTCGAAATATTCTCTTCCGAGACTACATTCGAGAGAGAGCTGACACTACCTGGAACGCTTGAAGCTCTCGAAGCAGCAGTCACTGAAATGGGCGTTCCAAGTGCCGTGGCGAGAATCACGCGGGCCCGGGCGAGAGTCGCTGCCGGACAAGCCGTGAACCTCAACCAATCGAAGGAAAGTGTTCTGAGGGCAGCGAAGCGATTCGGGAAAGCACGATTCGCCCAGGTGGTCTCGAAGCACATCAGCAACGCGACAGAGATGCCCAACTACATCGAAAGCGCGCTGAATTGGCTATTGGAAGATGCTGTTAACTGACGAACAGCGCGCCGCTGTCGCCGAACCGGGCCATGTCTGTCTCGTGTCGTGTCCCGGCAGCGGCAAGACGCGAGTTATTGTCGCGAAGCTCGTATATTGCATCGAAGCTGTGACAGGCACCACGAGACGCGTCGCCTGCATCACGCACACCAATCCCGCTGCGGATGAGGTAGATACCCGGTTGCGGCAGACTTGCTTTGGAAACGAAGATCGATACTACGATGTTGCAACGATCCACGGGTTTGCTCTGCAGAATATCTTGCGACCATTCCACCGGCTACTCCCACAGCTGCGGAATGGTTTCACGATCCTCGCGCCCGACGCGGATGCCTATCTGGAGAAAGTGCGGGAATTGAGGCAACGGTACGCCCTCAAACAGCACGAGGTCGAACTACTTGAACAAATCCAACGAGAACCGGACGGAACACCCTCGGATCGTGTGCCCTTGTCTGCGGATATTCAGCGCGAATGGTGCGCTTGGCTGGACGAGAATGCTTATGTCTCGCTAAACGAGATTGTCTACTACGCAGGTCGCCTTGTGACGACCTTCCCTCATATCGGGAGCGCACTTGCAAGCCGCTTCGCGTATATCCTCGTCGACGAATTTCAAGACTCGTCGCCTTCGCAAGTCCTGATTCTTAGAGAGATTCATCGGTACCGTCGAACGATATTTTTCTGCGTTGGCGACCCGAACCAGTCCATCTATCGGTTTGCGGGAGCCTCGCCCGAACTTCTTACCGACTTCGCCCTCGACATCGGTGCGAATTCACGTCTTCGCCTTACGGCCAACTTTCGATCCTCCTCTCACATTTGTGCGCACGCCGAACGATTGTGCACTTCGAATCCACCGATGCGGGCTATGGGTACACACGCCAACTCTCCGATTGTGCCCGTTCATTACAGCGTAGCCACTCCATTCGAAGGCATCACCGACTATTTTCTTCCCGCGGTGCGAGCAGGGGGTATTCCCCTGGGGAATGTCGCAATCTTGGCTTCGTGGTGGGTTTCGCTCTTCAATTTGGCGCGCGAGCTTCGCAGACACGACATTCCTGCAATCGGCCCCGGTGCCCGTCCCTACAAGAGAAGTCACACGATTGCCCAACTGGTTGAAGCTGTTGGCGCTTATCTGGAGAGCCCGGAACCCCAGATCGCGCTTGCTGTCCAACGCTCGCTCATGATTCTTATTGCAAACATAACGGGTACCGCACCGTATTCGGTTTTCACTTTCAAAGGTCGCATTGTAGTTTGCAAACTCCTCGCTGAAGCCGCAGCCGCAAGAGCAACATCCCCTTACGCGATAGACTGGATCACAGACGCGACTTCGAGGCTTTCGAGGATTCTGTTGGAGGCCGAGATGTTGTCGGTCGAGGGCGTGCGAGTGTTGGCAGAATCGGCAGCCGAAATGGTTGCTGATATTGAAGACCGTGAGGGAGGGGCGACGCTGACCGTCGAAGACATGAGCATCTTCGCTCGGCCCAAGCACTGCATCCAACTACTGACGGTCCACAAAGCAAAAGGCAGAGAATTTGAAGCAATCGCGGTCATTGAAGCACACGATGGCCGCTTCCCTCATTTCGCCATTTCTCAAATGGCTCCAGGTGCCGAACGAGACGCTCAATACGATGAAAGCCGACGCGTCATGTATGTCGCGACGACCCGCGCAATGCGAATACTTATGTTTTTCAGTGACACGGTGCATCCCAAAAACAGGCCATCACCATTCTTGGCGGAAATGGGCCTCTGATTTATGCTCTCCCGCTAACACGCCTGAGCTGATAGCGTGAATTTACGTAGCGCACGAACATTTTTGATCCAATGGGTTACGCTCGGCGGAACAGCATCGTGGACTTGCCTTCAGCGGTAATTGATCTTCAGAACGCGGAGCTTGAGGATTCGATGCTCTTGGGCATTTAGGATCGTCTGTGCTTTCCCACGGCCTACTTAGCCGCAAATTCCCTTACACCTGCGCCTGGTTCGCAAACGTTGATCTGAGTCTCTCGGTCGGCAGCGCTATCGACCTACTGTACCGGCTTTTAGTGTCGTCGGTCGTGGAATTGGCGTCCGCAGTTGCGGACCTGATTCGCCGTCGTCTTCGTTTGCGCGCCTTTCGCAGACTATCGATTGGATGTCTGTTTCCATTTCTGCCGCTCCTTTCCTTGGGCACGGCTTCGGGATAATTCCTGCGCCCTGCAGCTTCGCGGCTTCTGCTTTCCCGGTTCCTCCCTGTGAATCGTTGGTTCCCTCCCAGAATGCAGCCGCTCGCCTTGGGAGCAGTATCCACTCCGCCCTTGGGTGCCCCAAGGAAATGGGGCAGAAAAAGGAGAATCAAATCATGTATCTCAATCACGTCCAACTCATCGGCTTCCTCGGGAAAGATCCGGAGAAACGGCAAGTCCGCGGCAACGGCGCGAATTTCACCGTGCTCTCCGTCGCCACCCAACAGTCGTGGAAGGACTCGAACGACGAGTGGCAGGCTAGAACCGAGTGGCACCGCGTCGTCGCGTTCAACCGCCTCGGCGAATCCATCGCGGACACGCTCCACAAGGGCGACCATGTCCTTGTTGACGGACAACTCGTCAGCTCGAAGTACGAGCAGGAGAACGGCAAGTCCAAGAAAGCGAAAGCTGCGAAGTTCGCAATCTTCTGGAGCGTCCGCGCCAACTCCGTGCGGCGGTTGAACCGCGCGGAAGCGGAAGTACCCGCGCAGGCGTCTGCTCCGGAGCCTGTTTCGGAAGACGCTCCGTTTTGAATTCGCGAAACAAAAGGCCCTCCGGCTTTGGCCGGAGGGCCTTTTGTTGTTGTCCTGCATTCCTGCCAATTCGAAAAAAGATTCGTCGCGCCCAGCTCGAGGCGCGGAGCATACGCCTCCTCCGCGGATTCTGTCCGCGAACATCAACGGCGGTTCCGTCCCCGAAACCGACGACAAGACCTTGCCGCCCTTCAGGGCCGAGGGCACGTCCCCCGCTCTCCCGCACAGGCACTATGTGCGGCCTGAAGAGAAGGGACGCGCCTGTGACTTCGGGACCAATATGCCGTTGCCTGCTTTGCCGTGTCGAAAAACAACTCGCTGACGACCTTGCTTCTTCGATCCAAGCCTTCGAGACCATTCGCGGTTCTGCCGCAAACGGTTTGCGCGCGTTCCCTTCGCCGTTCCACCTTTTATCCCATCTGAAGGCTACACAAGCTGGCCCTTCCTCCGATGACCTCTTTCGCGAATTGTTAGCGGCTCGCGCGGTTGAACGGCAATTTGTTGAGAGCCTGATGATCGTGGCATTTGTTCCCGTGCTGCATGGCACGGTGCGCCGCATCGCCAAACAACAGTTGCAACTCACACGCGCTGATATTACCCAGCAAGCATTGAGTGTCTTTCTGCAGGTGTTGCGCTCCGAGCAGATCGAAAAACGTCAATCGCACTTTGCCTTCGCAATTTCTCGCGCCGTCAAACGGCAACTCTTTGAATGGGCTGGTCGGGAGGGGGCGGTTCATGGACCCGACCGTGGAGAGCACCAACAGGAGCCACTGCCCCTGTTGGACGACGAACTCATGGAACGCCACGCCGTGCTCAGACACTTTTTGCATCGATGCATCACCACTGGACTGCTCGGTGACGCGGAGATCGATCTTCTCGTTCAAATCAAACTCGACGGAAATACCGGCGAGGAAGTTGCCGAAGCGAATTCGGTCACGCCCAATGCCGTTCGGCAAAGGATGAAGCGGCTTGTCGCAAAGCTTCGTCGGCTCGCTGGCAACCCACATCTCCGAACTGATGGACAGAAAACTTCTGGCCCATCAGAAAACTGAATAGTTCCGACGCGACACATTTTTTTCGACTCCCACTGAATGGATAGATAGAGGGGAGTTCACGCCGAAACAGTCACGCGGCGGGAACGTGCACAACGGTACGGACCGAAAGGCTCCTCACCGTTTTTGTGCTTCCTCCGTGGCTAAAAGTACCGCTGCGGATGGCGTGATTCTCCCCGCACTTTGCTCAACCCAACTAGCGAGGATTCCATGAGGAAACTGTATAGAAAGTTTTGCCAAAGACATTTCATCGTGCGCTATGTCGCCGTCCTGATGATCGGTCTCGCGCTCGCGGGTCCTGCGTTTGCGCAAGCGAACTCTCCGTGGGAGAACGCCGTCGGTGTTCTCCAGCAGGCATTCACCAGCACCATCGCACGCGGGCTTTCGCTCGTCGCGATTGTCGTTTCCGGTCTCACGTTCGCCTTTGGTGAGGGCGGCTCAAAACGCGTTCTTGCCGGTGTGCTTTTTGGCGTTGGCATGGCTATCGCCGCCGTGAACTTTCTCGCTTGGCTTTTCCCCGGCTAGCAACTGTTTTGCCCGAGGTGGAGAATTCCTATGAACTATCAAAGACGAATCAATCCGGTTCAGCGTTCGCTTTCGCGACCGCTCACGATCCTCGGCGCAGAACGAAAGCTCTTCTTCTTCGCCATGTGTCTCGGCGCCGCCACCTTCAATCTTCTGGGCAGCCTGCTGGGCGGCATTCTTATGTTCGTCCTGCTCTATCTCGTCGCCCGCTGGGCAACCACGACCGATCCGCAGATTCTTCGGTTGTTGTTTCTCGCAGCCAAACTTCGCCGTCAATACGATCCGACGAAGTTCCAGCCCGTGGCCGTTCTGGGAGACAAACCATGCTGAATCTCAGACGGCTCTTCAAGAATTACGACGAGGCCGGATCAGTTAATGCCATGGTCAACCTATTTGGCTTTGCGGGACCGGAAATGTTTCTGACCAAGACGGGCGACGCGGGAATGGTTCTCGAAGTAAAAGGCGTGGACTACGAGTGTTTGGACCAGGCCGCGATCGACGCGCTCACGAAGCGCCTTGAATCCGCTCTGCGATTGTTCGACGAGAACTATAGGGTTTACCAGCTGCTTTTTAAGCATAACCAAGAGACGATTCCTCACTCCTTCTGCGGGAAGACCATTGTCGATACGGCGATTCGCAACCGCATCGCTTATTTCACGGAGAAAGCGGAATCGCTCTTTTCACTATCCATCTACTTCGTGGTTCTTTGTCCGGCCATGTCCGCGCGGCGTTCTCTCACCAATTTCATTCTCGAATTGCCCTCCAACCCGCGTGCCTCCCTCGCTGATTTGCGGGCTCGGTTCTCGTCGATGGCATCGGTTCGCCTCGACAGCCGGGAGATCACACGGGCCGAGGCGGCCCTGCGCCAGAAAGTCGAAAGCTTCCGGACTCATGTCAGTGACTTCCTGTCCGTCCGAGTCCTTGGAAAGGACGAAGCATTCCGCGTCCTAAAACGCACTCTGAACTTCGACTCGCTCAAGCTAGACAATGCAAAACGGAAACACGACACGTTTCTCGACTACTACCTGCCGGAATCCCAAATCGAATGCCACCGCAGCCATTTACGCGTGGATGATTACTACGTCAAAGTTCTGACACTCAAAGAGCCTTCCGCGCATACCTTTCCGTTGCTGCTCAAAGGACTTCTTGATGTGCGCGCGAACTACCACGTCGTCACTGAATGGAAGAAGGAAGAGCCGGGCAAAACGCGCAGGAACATCCAAGCCAAACGCCGGCATTTTCATAACACCAAGCGATCCTTCGTCAGCCAGGTCAACCTGAACGATGCAGCCCCCCAAGACACGCTTCTCGACGGCTCCAAGGAATCTCAGGTGCGCGAGCTTGGAAAGGGAATCGAAGAAATCGAACTCCACGGAAACTACTTTGGTCACTTCTCACTGACCGTAGTTATCTACGATCGCGAGCTAGCCGCGATTGAAAATGCTGCCGCTGAGTTTTACAAGATCTTCAGCGTTCATGATGCTCAACTCTATGAAGAACGTTACAACCTGCTGAATGCTTTCCTCGCCGCCGTCCCCGGCAACTACGCCTTCAATCTTCGATCCCTCTATCTTCTGAACACCAACTACGCCGACCTCTCGTTTCTTTTTACGCTTCATCAAGGCGATACGCGGAACAACCATTTACGCTCGGAGTACCTCGCGGTCCTCGAAACCAACCACGGCACACCGTACTTTCTCAATCTGCACTATCGCGATGTAGCGCACTCCATGATTCTTGGCCGAACCGGAAGTGGCAAATCCTTTCTTCTGAATTTCCTCATCACGAATCTCCAGAAATATGACCCGTTCACATTCATCTTCGATCTCGGCGGCAGCTTCGAAAGCCTCACCCGGCTGTTTGGGGGGACTTATCTTCGGGTCGGCGCAGAATCCGCCGACTTTTCGATCAACCCCTTTTGTCTGCCGCCCACGAAACCGAATCTCGACTTCCTCACGCTGTTCGTAAAGGTGCTGCTGGGCAGAACTTTCGGAACGCTCGATCCCGCGACGGAACGGGAACTCTACGAACAGATCGAAAACCTGTACTCACTCGACCCCGCGCTTCGCACGCTCGACGTCCTTGCCAACACGCTTCCGCGGCCCCTGGCCTATGCCCTCGCCAAATGGTTGCGCGGCGGGCAATTCGGATTTCTCTTCGACAACCCGGAGGACACCATCTCGTTCTCCCGTTTCCAGTGTTTCGACTTCCAACAGATGAGCCGGTACCCGGAGTTGCTCGAACCGCTTCTTTTCTATGTTCTCCATCGCGCCAACGAAGTGATCGCCAACCGGGATATCTCGTCGACGTTCAAAGCATTTTTCATCGATGAAGCCTGGGTCTTTCTGAAGAATCCCAGCATTCGTCAGTACGTCACGGAAGCTCTCAAGACTTGGCGCAAGCACAACGCCGCCATGATTCTGTCCACGCAATCGCTCGACGAGCTCAAGCGCTCGGAGCTTCTCGACGTGATCCTCGAAAGCTGTGCCACGAAGATCTTTCTCGCCAATCCCGACATGGACCAAGAGCTGTATCGCCGGCAGTTCCACCTGAACGATACGGAAATCGCTCTCATCGCCTCACTGTTGCCGAAGCAGCAGTTTCTGATCAAAACCCCTGAACTCGCCAAGGTCGCGAATCTCCATGTCGACCGGCGCAGCTACTGGCTCTACACCAACGACCCGTATGACAACCGCAAGCGGCAGGAAGCGTTCGAAGCGTACGGCTTCGACAAGGGACTAGAACGCTTGGCGGAGGTTCCATCGTGATTCCGAGTCTTTTGGAAATGGCGCGCCGATTCAGCCTCGCTCCCGCGGTCGCTGTTCTCGTTCTGGCGAGCCTGCTCACGGGAATTGTGTTCTTCGCACAATCGGTCGCCAGCTGGTTCGATGACCGAAATCCATAGCAAGTCCAGTTCAAAGGAGAAACTGTCATGACCTTTACTCGCACTTGGAAGTATTTCTTTCGCTGCCTGCTGTTTTTAACCGCGCTCTCCGTTGGTGGAGCCGCCGCGCATGCAGCGGAAAATGGAGCCCGTGTCGTTAAGTACAGCAAGGAAGATATCGTTCCGGTGCACGCGAAGCTGCGATTCTCCACTCTCCTCGTTCTGCCCGACGACGAGGAGATTCTGGACTTCACCACCGGCGACCGCGAATTCTGGATCATCAACGGTTCGCATAACCTCTGCTACGTCCACCCCGCGCAAGCCGGTATTCGCAGCAATCTCAATCTCATTACCGCCAGCGGCCATGTGTATTCGTTTCTTTTGACCGAAATCAGCAGCGACGCCGCTGCCCAGCCGGACCTGAAAGTATTTATCGAGCCCAAGGAAGGATCGGCTCCGGGAACCTTGCTGCGCGGCTACGTACACGCCGCGGATGCGGAAGCCTATAAGAAGGAATTGGCGGACGTCCGTCAGCAAACCACAGAACAGATTCGTGCAGCGCAGGCTCGCGCGGCGGAAGAAACCAACCAGTTTCGTTCCAGCTACGCGACGAAATTGCATTTCGATTACGAGATCGATCCGAAGTCTTCGCGTGAGCCATTTCTCATTTCGGCGATCTATCACGACGATACCTTTACCTACATTCGTTCCGCAGCCCGCGAAAAACCCGTCTTCTATGAAATCAAGGACGGAAAGCCGAATCTCGTTTCGTTCCAAGTCGAAAATGGCGTGTACATCGTCCCCAAAATCGTGGATGCCGGCTATCTCGCCCTTGGCAAAAGGAAACTGAACTTCGCGCGGCATAGCGCGGCGAAGTAAGGACACTCCCATGGCAACCGTTCCAACAATTCAGGACAAAGCTCCCAAGCCTCCGGGCCTCCTGCCGAAAAACGTGCAGTCCTGGCTGCTCATCGGCATTGCCGTTTTGATGGTGCTCATCATGTGGCTCACGGGCGGCAAGAAACCCACGACCCCATCGAAGGCAGCGCCGCCCACTCCCGCGGTATTGCCTCCGCTCGAAGTGAATGAAGCGAAGATCATCGAAATGCAGAAGCGAATCGAGGACTTGCAGCGGGAACAGTCGCTGGCACAAAGCGCTCTGGCACAGCAGAACCGTATGTTGCCTTCTGCTGGAACGGAAACGCCACCGCAGATGACTCCGCAAGGCTACGCAAACCCTCCTGAACGCCCGGAGGACGCGATTCAGGCGGAACGAAAGAAACGTGACTATCTTTCTTTGTTTGCTTCGAATGTCGCGCTGACCTATCGCAAGAGCCTGTCCTCACCGCAGGTCCGGGAAGAAGCCCCACTTGCAAGTCCGTCAGCGGCGGACGTGACCGCCTCGCCTCAACTCGTAGAATTGTTGAAGCCATTGCAGGCGCCAGCGCTGCCCACCGTGAGTGGGCAAACACCAAAGAGCTCCGCGGAGGAAACCCGAAAGGAGGAGACCCGGAGCCCGACTGCCGCGCCGACCAGCTCACCGTCCACGGCAACGGGCAAGACCTACGTTCTGTTTGAAGGAACCGTACTCGAAACCGTTCTCATCAACCGACTTGACGGCCAGTTCACTGGGCCTGTCGAGTGCCTTTTGACGAATGATGTTTATTCCCACGACCGGCAACATCTTTTGATTCCAGCCGGAACCAAACTGCTTGGCGAGACTCGCAAGGTCGAGGCCTTCGGCCAGACCCGTCTCGCCGTCGTATTTCATCGCATCGTCATGCCCGATGGATTCTCGTCGAGCCTCGACCACTTTCAAGGTCTCAACCAAATCGGCGACGCCGGTCTCCGCGACCAAGTCAATAATCACTACCTCCGCATCTTTGGCGCATCGCTCGCGATTGGCGCAATCGGTGCAATCGCGGAAGCGGGAACCTCTGGTGGGCTGAATGCCTCCGGTTCCGACCTCATGCGCCAGGGATTTGCGCAGAGCACCGCTCAATCTTCCGCGCAGGTTCTCGACAAATTCCTGAACGTTCTTCCGACCATCACGATCCGCGAGGGGCACCGGGTCAAAGTCTATCTGTCGGGCGACCTCGCGCTCCTCGACTATGCGAACCACACAATGCCTTCAAATCTCTGAGGAAAGAAAGGAAGAAGTCCGTGAGAAAGAAACTCTTCGCCCTATTGCTCGTGACCGTTCTTTGCGTCGGTACCGCCTCCGCCCAATTGGGAAGCGGAATCGTTTACGACCCGACGAACTACAGCAACGCCGTTCTGCGCTACCAGCAACTCCAGCAGCATCTTCTCCAACTACAAAAGACCTACACGCAAATCGTGACCGCCTACAACCTGGCGCTCCAGATGTCGCGCAATCTGCACAACATGCCCGCGCGGTACCGCGCGCAATTCTCCAGTTGGAGAAATGTCACTGCAACGAACACCTACGGCAACACGTCTGGCTGGCTCGGCGGCGTCAATGCCGACCTGAACACCATCAACGGCTACCTGCGCGCCACGACCCAACTTGGGCTCTACAACCAGTCAGCTCTGGCCAACATGCCGGACCACGAACAAATGCGCGTGAAATCCCAGTACGCCTCCGTCGAGCTGGCGGACGGTGCAAACATGAACGCTCTATCCACGATCGGGGCCATTCGCGGAAACGCGGCGGCTCTCGAAGCTCGCTTGAACAACCTGGAACAAGACTCCCTCTCCGACGACGCAAGCCTCAACTCGGAAGTCGCCGTCCTGAACAAGATCAACGCGACCAACGTACTGACCCTTCGCTCGATCCAGGACACCAACAAACTCCTCGCTTCGCTCTTGGAGCAGCAAACCATCGGCTCCAAACAACAGCGCGAAATGACCACCAACGCCATCAACACCGAAATCAGCCGGCAGTCGAGCCTTGGCACGAATCTGAGCCAAGTCACCAGCTCGTTGACCAACTCTTTGCAGAACTTCCGTATGCCGTGAGCAGCTTTCCCCCCGAAGGCGCGAAGGAGCCGAGACTATGCAGAACGATTTCCTGCAGTTCATGTATCAGGCGATCAACGACCTCCTGACGCAGAACCTCGGCTTCTTCGATGCCATGGGCCAGAACCTTTTTCGCATGTTCGCCACGATCCTCATCGCCTGGTACGGCATCAAATCCGCCCTCGCCTCGGCCAGTGGCAAGTACACCTTTCAGTTCGACAACTTCGCCAGCCTCTTGCTGACCATCGCCTTCGGCTTCGCCATGGTCAACTACTACAGCACGCCGATTCCTGGAATTGGTGTCAGCTTTCACAACCTCATCACCGACCAAGCGCAATTCCTCGCCAACAAGATCAATCAAACCGAGTTGCAGACGATCGTCGACCGCATCGGGGATTTTGAAGCGCGTATCGACGCTCCGGGTGTGACGGATTTCCTGGGGATGGCCATCTACATCGTTGTCATCATCCTGCTCGCCTCTGCTCAGGCCATCTCGATTGTTGTCATCGCCTACGGATTCATCGCGACGGCTGTGTGTGTGCTCGTTGGCCCCATCTTTGTCCCCTTCTTTATCGTTCCAAAACTCGAGTGGCTGTTCTGGGGCTGGCTCCGTTGTTTTCTGCAGTATGCCTTCTATGAAGTGATCGCCGCCGCCGTCGTCTATATCATCGGTAACCTTATTATTGGTGTGCTCACGCTGCAGGGCACCGGCAACATCTCCACGCTCCAACTCATCGGCTGGTTTCCCGTCCTCCTCATCACGTTTGTCGCCTCGATCTACGTCCTTCTGAAAGTCCCCGCTCTGACGAATCACATCTTCAGCGGAACCGCGGGCGGCAGTTCCGCCGGAATCCTCGAAGCGCCCGCTGCGGCGGCGGCTGCTGTCGCCAAGGAGTTGTGATGGACCGCGATGCCTCGTTCTACGACGCCAAGCGTTTGTATCTCGAATCTTATGGTGACCCGATGGTGACCAATACCTACCTCAAGATTGCTCTCGCTCTTCTTTCGCTCGTCTGTGTTGCTCTCGCGCTGATCGACCTTCGAACCATTCGCACGTTCGAGAACTTCCGGCCTCTCGTCATTCGTATTGATGACCTCGGTCGCGCCGAAGCCATCAACTACCACAACTTCGAGTACAAGCCGCAGGATGCCGAAGCCAAATACTTCCTCTCGCAGTTCACCAAGCTCTACTACCGGCGCAACCGCTACACCGTGCAAGACGACTTTGCCAAGTCACTTTATTTTCTCGACGGGAAGCTCGCGAACGGAATCCTGGACACTTACCGCAAAGACGACATCATCCGGAAGTTCCTCACGAACACGTCTTCATCGGAAATCGACATCGATGTGAAGAAGGTTTCACTCGAAGAACTTCAGACTCCGCCCTACCGTGCGCGTGTCGACTTCTACATGGTTTATTACTCGCCGGCGGACCACTCGGAACTCA
>Ga0206952_10042_pt1 | contig 40593 bp, 33 predicted proteins | sample Alteio_BWOrgHeat_39_FD_152966 | JGI IMG/M metagenome (GOLD analysis project Ga0206952, IMG submission 152966) | Enriched cells from forest soil in Barre Woods Harvard Forest LTER site, Petersham, Massachusetts, United States -... | ecosystem: Environmental > Terrestrial > Soil > Temperate forest >... | reverse complement strand
CCTGAGTGTGGTGGCTGACTGAGGGTAAGGCAGATCCTTCTACTTCCTCTTCTTTGCGCTCAGAATCAGCGTCAGGATGACAGACTGGTGCTGTGCTTCGCTCAGGCTGACAACCGATAGAAATATCTATCCGAAGGCGAGTTCGTCGGCGGATTCGAGGGGCGTTCCGCAGACGCGGCAGATGACAGCGGAGCAGTCGCCGCAGACGAGAGGATCGTCGACTTCTCTGGCGCAATTGGGGCACCAAAGGCGGACTTCTTTCACTGCGGGTGGATTCAGGGACTGCTCATCGTGCATTCTGAGGATGAGCGTAGCATGAGGGCGAGTGAGCTTGCAGAAGCTGCGGCCCATGAGTTGCGCCAGCAGCAGCGGAGACGATGAATCAATGTCGGAATTTGTGAGGATTTGCGGGAAGGTCGATCTGCCTCCATCGGGTGAGGCTCGGGAGATTGCGGTTGCGGAGAGAGTGTTGTGTGTGGCCAATGATGGCGGCTCGATTTCCGCCATGGACAATGTGTGTCCGCATCGCGGCGGCCCGCTTGGGCAGGGAATGATTGAGGGCGGCAAGATCATTTGCCCGTGGCATGCCTGGGCGTTTGATCTGAAGACGGGTGAGGCACATCCGCTGGCTTCGAGGGTTCCGGTGTACGAGGTTAAGTTGGACGGAGAGGATGTGCTGGCAAAGTTGTGAACTTGCGCGGGAGTTGGTTTTGATGGGTGATCCTGGATGCTGATTTAGGTTTGTGGTTCCCACCCTATCGCAGAGTGCGCGATAGGGTGGGGCACCGTTTTTCGTGCTGGCGCTGAGGAAAAGCAGATCCTTCGCGTTGCCCCGGATGACATCATCTTTTTTTGCTGCCACTCTTGAAACTCATTGCGATGTGAAGGTTGAGGCGGGGAGATTTTCCTTGTTGAACAGGTTGGCGTCGGTCCAGCCTGGCCAGGCGTAGCGCACGGCTTTGGGACGGGTTACGCTCTGTGCTTCGACGACGACGGTTGAGCCGTCGATTTTCGCTGTTGCGGGGACGAACTTTCCATCTGTGCCTGCGATTTCGAAGCCTGTTAGCGCGGGGCCGTGAGCGGTGAGGCCGTTTTTGGCGTGATCGAACCAGACGCGCATCGATGAGCCTTCGACTGTGGCGGTACGGAAGAGCGGGCCTGAGTATTCGAGTTGCGGCTCGCCGTAGACCAGCGCTCGGGCGGCGAGAGCAAGGCGAGCGCCGACTGTCTGTTTGTCGGCGGGGTGGACATTGTCGCGGTCGCCTATGTCGAGGGTTACGGCCATGGCGGTGTTCGCGATGTCGAGGGTCCGGCGCTGCTGGTCGCGAAGCTGGCCCCAGTCTTCATCCGGTGAATAGTAATTTGAAATCTGTACGTAGAAGAATGGGAAGTCACCTTCGCCCCATTTTGCACGCCAGTTCTGGATCATGGCGGAGAAGAAGCGCGAGTACATGGGCGCGCGTTCGGGGGTGCTGTTGGTTTCGCCCTGATACCAGATCGCTCCCTTGATGGTGTAGGGAACGAGCGGGGCGATCATGCCGTTGTAGAGGTTGGCGGGTTGCCATGAGAGGGGGTCCGGCGGGTGCCAGGAGTGGTCCAGCTTCGGCAGGTGGGCCTGCTCGGCGGCTGCGTCTTCGCGCTTTTCTTTGACGATGATGCGGTCTGTGTCGCTCAAGTCAGCCGTGAAATGCGCCCAGGCAGAAAAGATCGGCATCAGGCCGGCGTCGGAGCCGATGCGGTCCATGCTCATCCAGGCCTCGACGGGCGTGCCGCCCCAGGTGGTGTCGATGAGACCGATGGGTACGTGCTCGCGGGAGTTGATATCGCGGCCGAAGAAGTAGGCGACGGCGGAAAACTCAGCGGCGGTCTGCGGGGTGCATTCGGTCCAGGTAGCGGTAATGTCATTCACTGGAAAATACGAGGGATTCTTCGCGATGCGCAACAGCCGGACGGTGGGCAGGTTGGCCTGGGCGATCTCCTGCTGGCCGTTTTTCAGGACGGCGTTGCCGGGGAAGCCGCTGAGAGGCATTTCCATGTTGGACTGGCCGGAGGCTACCCAGACGTCACCAATGAGTATGTCGGAGAGCGTGACCGGCGAGTCTGATGCGGCGCTCCCCTGGGCAGTCAGGGTATAGGGTCCGCCAGCGTGCTCCGGCGCGAGCCAGAGGCTCCATTTGCCGAGATCGTCGGCGGAGGCGGTGCGGGTCTGGTCATGGAAGCGGACGGTGACAGTCTCGCCGGGACCTGACCATCCCCAGATGTGAATCGGCTGGTCGCGCTGCAAGACTGCATGGCTGCTGAGGGCATTCGGGAGCCGGACTTGTGCGGTTGCGCCGATCCACGGCAGGGTCATCAGCGCGCAGGTTGCGGCGATGAGTTTTGTCTTCAAACCCTTGAAACCCATTTTGGGAATTTCTCCTTTGAATCCACGGCTGGGATAACCGTGAAACTGCACGATAACCATAGCATTTCTCAGGGGTTATCTACTTTGTAACGGCGGCGGTGACGGGAGATTAGAGCTGGGGTAGTGCCGTCGCAGAATTGAAAGGGATTAAAGACTTTTCTCGATTGTTCCGGTTTAATGAAATAACATGTTTCTCCGGTAGTAATGGTTTTCTTTGTATGGGCCTCGAGGGTTCGCTGACTTTTTATGACTGCTCAGGTGATCGCGGTTCAAGAGGAAGACGACGGGCAACGCCTATCCCTATCGGGACTGGTGGTGCTGGCCCTCCTTTTGGCCTTCCTTTCCACGACGACTTCGCTGCTCAATCTGAACAGCTGGCGTTCGGGCGGCATAACGATTCTGTGGCCCTCGAATGGATTTCTGGCTGGAGCGCTGCTGAGCGTTCGCCAAAGACACTGGCCAGCGTATTTATCCGTAGGGTTCATTGTCGATCTGAGCGTCAATCTGAGCCTGGCAACACCCTCGTGGGTGGCCGTGTATCTGGCCGGTTGCAACATGCTCGAAGCGGTGCTCGCGGCGGCGCTGCTCTACCGAACGATCGCTCCCCATCCTGATCTGACCCAGCGCAAGCAGCTGATACGTTTCCTGATTTACGGGGTGGTGGTAGCGCCGGCGGTGGCATCGGCGCTGGCTACGCTGCTCTTTGGCAGGCAGGGAAGGCACATCATCCCGCACCTTCATTCCTTCCAGTGGTGGTTTACGGCAGATGCGCTGGGAATGGCGGTGATGATTCCGCTCTATCTCTCATTCGCGTGGCGAAGGCCGTTTCTTGGCCGGTCGTGGTGGGAGATACAAGGTATCTTTGCACTGCTGTGCGCCACGGCAGCTTTTGTCTTCTGGCAGACGCGCGCGCCTCTGCTGTTTGTTCTCTTGATGGGACTTCTGATGATCGGCGTCCGTCTTGGCCTGGCCGGGTCGGCTTTCGGACTGCTGTCTGTTTCAATTATTGGGGGGTTTTTTACGACGGCCGGACGCGGACCGTTGTCGTTAATGCCGGGCTCCTCGCTTACGGCGCGCGACCTAACGCTGCAGCTTTTCATCGCCTTTTCCATGCTGATGCTTTACATCCTGGAAGTCATCCGGGCTGAGGGCTTTCGCCTGCAGGAAGGATTGCGGACAAGCGAGGCCCGCTTCCGCCTGCTCGCTGTGAGTTCACGCGACGCGATCCTGCTGGTGGACCTGGAAGCCAATGTAAGGTACGCATCGCCCGCAGTGACGGAAATGCTGGGGTGGGAACTCGATGAGGTAATAGGCAGGAGCTGCCGCGTAGCATTTTACGCGGAAGATTTTTCTGTTGCGGAGGATGCCTTCCAGGAAGCGCTGGAGGGACGGCTTCCGGGAATGTTTCAGTTCCGATGCTTGAAGAAAGACCGCAGCTATCTCTGGATGGAGGCCAGTTTGCGGCTTTATAGCGAGCCATCCGTGAGTGATACGCAGGGATTCGTAGTAGTGATGCGTGATATTTCGTTGCGCAAGGCGGCTGAGGAAGAGTTGCAAAGAGCCTTCCACATGGTGGAAGCGCTGGCCAGCGTGGATGGTTTAACCGGCATCGCCAACCGGCGGCGATTCGATGAGGTTTTGCAAGCGGAGTGGAAGCGCGCGCAGCGCGACCGCACGCCGTGCTCGCTCCTGTTCATGGATGCTGATCATTTCAAGAATTTCAACGATATCTACGGCCATATACCGGGCGATCGATGTTTGCGCCAAATTGCAGAAGCCGGGGCGCAGGTGCTGCAGCGTCCTGCAGACCTGGTAGCGCGGTACGGGGGCGAGGAGTTCGCGGTGATCCTGCCCGATACCAGCTGCGACGGTGCGATTGCCATTGCCGAGCAGATTCGTTTTGCCGTGGAACAACTCCACATCCCGCACTCTGGCAATTCATACGAGATCGTAACAGTGAGCATTGGCTGCGCAACACAAATTCCGGATACAAACAGCGAGCTATCCGAGTTGCTGAAGGCCGCGGACAGCGCCCTGTATGTGGCGAAATCGCTGGGCCGCAATCGGGTGGAAGCGGCGCTGCCTGTGCTGCTTTCGTAATCGGTCCGAAGAACCGTTTTCAGAATTGCTGCAGACGCCTGGGATTTTTCCGCGTAAAGGATTTCCATTCTGCGAAGAACGGAGCGGTATAATTTCTCCGCCTTCCGGGGGGATGGCTGCGAATGGCATTCCTGCAATTTCCAAGGACAGTTGTGTCTGTTTGTCTGGCGCTTCTTGTTGCGACAGCATGCTACGGCCAGAATTCACTGGCGAACCAGACGGTGAAGTGGGACGATTACGTTTTCAAATTTCAACGCACAGGCCAGATGGCGCAGGTTTTTGACAGCGGCGGCAAGGTTGTCGGATCGATTCTCATGATGAATGGCGACCTTCAGATCCTGCCGCTGCCGGGCACGGATGAGGACAAGCTGAAGAAGTCATTCGCCGACTGGAAGGCGTTTTACGCACGCAGCCACAGCGGAGAATCGGCTACAACGCCTGCTGCGGCCAATTCCTCAACAGCCGGCAGTCCGGATGCTGTTCCGTGTCCGACAACCTATGGCGTGACGTATTTCGATGGTTCGACGTGGAAGACGATGATGCTGGCGGTGCAACTACCCAAGGAAAAAAGTACATCCCTCTCGACTGGCTTCAAGGACCTGGGAAAGAATCCGTTGAATCCGAGAGCGGGTGAGACGGTGATCTATCGCTACAAGGATCCGGCTGCGCCAGTCACTCTGGGAAAAAGCCCCGCGTTTTGCGTCACGATTGCCGCTAACTTCAACCCGAGCCAGATATTGATTGGCACAGTCGATGTGAAGAAAGACCACCGTGAAATTGAGCAGGCCGTAAGTTCGCGGGATAGCTGGCTGCCCCCGAAGCGAGTGCAGCCGCTGGACGTGAAGCGAGTCTCCGATACGGTGGTGGTGATCACGCCGAAATCGCCGTTGCCGCCTGGACAATACATTCTTGGCGGACCGCCGATGGTGGGAATTTACGACTTTGGCGTGGAGTAGGTCAGATCAGCTTGCCAGCGGCCAGGTCGCGAACCAGGCCGCGGTCGGCGGTCAGGAAGTCGTAGCCGGGCAGGTCGCGCAGGTTGCACCAGCGCATGTCATTGAAGATGTGGTTGGTGAGTTCGTCTTCAAACTGGTGGACGGCGAAGAACTGCAAGTCGACCGAGCTGCCGTTGCGATAGGCGTGGCGCACATGGGCAACGAGCGTGCCGATGGTCGCCTTGATACCCAGTTCTTCGTTGAGCTCGCGGATCAGCGCCTCTTCCGGGCTTTCGCCCGGCTCCATTTTGCCTCCGGGGAACTCCCATTTGAGGGCCATGGCCTGATCGGGGCGGCGCTGGCAAATCAGAACCTCGTCGCCGCGCAGGATGAGTCCGGCGACTACATAGCGCACGGACGGTGACTTCGACTCCGCCGCGCTGCCTTTCAGGGATTCGATATCCTCCACGCTCACACTAGTTTAGACGGTTCAGCCTCAAAATCGATGCAACGCAGTTGTTGTGCGTTTTGCATATGGCCAAAAATCTCCGGGTGAATGACGGATGCGAGTGCGTGCAGGCCGCCGATCAGCGTGGGCGCGGGCGTGTTCAGCAGCTCTTCGGTGATGCAGAAGACGCGGCGTTCGCCGACGGCGTGGAGATGCTGCCAGCCGCGCTTTTCCACAGTGCGTTCGAGGGGCACACGCATGCCTGCGCCGCACCAGGCCATGACTATCACGTCGGGGTCGGCTGCGGCGATCGTTTCGGCCTCTGTAACGACGCCGGGAGCGCCGGCAAATTCGCCGCCGGCCGCCTCTACCAATTCCTTGACCCAGTATTGCCAATGGATGAGCGGCTTGCCCCACTCTTCGCAGTAGACGCGCGGGCGCATGTGGGCCGATGCGGCGCGTCTGCTGGTTTCGGAAATGGCTGACTGCATGGACGCGACGACGGTTTCGGCTTGATCGCGTGCATTCATAACGGAACCGATGAGACGAATGTCGCTGTAGATATCTGCCAGCGAATGGGGAGCGAGAGCCAGCACCGAAAAGCCCGCTTTCAGGATGGCCGCCAGCGATTCATGCCGGTAGGGAACGGACGCGATGACGAGGTCGGGCTTGAGCGCGGTTAGTTCGTCCGTCGTCGTTGTCCACGCGTCGTGGACGAGTGGAAGATTCGCGCTGCGCAGGCCGGGGACTACGTCGAGGCAGTAGCGCGTGCAGGCTACCAGCGTATCGAGGTGACCGAGGTGATCGAGAATGACGGATACGCTGGGCTGGAGGGAGACGATACGCATCCGGGCGCTAGGCCTTGCTGTCTTTCAAGACGGCTGCCGGATAGAAGACGGTCCAGCCGCTTTCTGCCGCGGACTCGACCAGTGCCGGCGTCGGATTCACCGGAAAGGCGCGCTTGGCGATCTTGAGCATCGCCTCGTCATGGATGGAGTTGCCGAAGACGCAGTCCGGCTGCGGCACGCCTGCGCGCATGAGCGCTTCTGCCTTGGCCTCGTCGGTGGGCACGGCGATCAGGTCACTGGTGACGTGCCCGTTGACGATGTAGACCTCCGCAGCAAGCACGCGCGATGCGGGAATGCCGAAGCGCGAGACGCCTTCTTCAATCACCCAGTTGTTGGTGGAGCTTACCGCCCAGAGTTCAGTCCCGGCGGCATGGAGATCGGCGATGAGTTCGCGCAGCTCAGGGAAGATATTAGCTTCGATGTGGGTGCGGAAGTACGTCGCGGCGGCATGGCGCATCTCGTCTTCCTCGAGGCCGGAGTACATCTGGACCATCTCGGCGCACATCTCGGACTCTGAAACCTTGCCGGCGCGATAGAGGCGGTATTGCGTGTCCACCCAGTCGGCGGTATTGCGCGAGACAAGGCCGGACTCGATCGACCAGACCATGAAGCCATATCCCGCGTCGCCGGTCCAGAGCGTGCCGTCGCAATCGAATACGGCAACCCGGGGATGGGCGGCCATGACGGCGTTGTGAAATTCTTCGCGGGTAAATTGTTCCGCGGGCGCAGTGTGCAGCGTAGTCAAGTGAAACTCCTTCAATCTTCTATTGTCAGCGATGGGCGGGGATTTTGCACGGCTAGGAATGTGAAGCGTTGGTGAACTTGATTCCGGAAGGAACTTGCGGCTGCCGAACCGTTTGTGAGACGCGGATAATCGATTTGTGAGCACAGGGCGCAATTCGGAGCTGATTCGCGAGTACCTGGTCTATCTGCGGGTGGAAAAAGGACTGCGGCCGTTGACGTGCGAGGCGTATGAGCGTGATCTGCTGCAGTTTGCCTACTACCTGGAGGGCGAGAACGCGCTGCTCATGACGGCTCGGCAGCGGGAGGTGGCCGGGTTTCTGGAGCACCTGCGCACGCACAGCGTAGAGTCGCGGTCGATGGCGCGGAAGCTTTCCTGCCTGCGCGGGTTCTACAAGTGGCTGCTGCTCGACAAGCGCATCCAGCATGACCCGACGGTGAATCTTGAATCGCCGGATGCGTGGAAGGTGCTGCCCAAGTCGCTTGCGCCTGCTGAAGTGAACTCGATGCTGGAGCGTGCTGCGGTGGCGGCGGATCACCCCGAGGCTGATGCCATCGCGCTGCGCGACCGCGCGATTCTGGAGTTGCTGTATGCGGGTGGGCTTCGTGTTTCGGAGCTGACGGGGTTGTGTGTTTCTGATCTCTCGCTTGATGCCGGGCGCGTGCTGGTGCGCGGCAAGGGTGACAAGGAGCGGATTGTGCCGCTCGGCGCGCTGTGTGTGAAGGCGATTGGCGAGTATCTGGAGCGTGGGCGTCCGGCGCTTGCTCGTAACGGGCGCGCGAACCAGCTTTTTCTTTCGATGCGCGGCAAGGCGCTTTCGCGGGAATGGGTGTGGCGGCTGGTGAAGGCGAGCGATAGCCACGCCAGTCCACACAAGCTGCGGCATAGCTGCGCTACGCACATGGTGGAGCATGGGGCCGATCTCCGCACGGTGCAGACTTTTCTCGGCCATGCTGATATTGCGACGACGCAGGTGTACACGCATCTTGTGCTGGGACGGCTGAAGGCGGTGCATCGTATGCATCATCCTCGGGCGAAGCGGGTGGAGGAGTGATGGCACGACAGGATTTTTTATCCCGCCCTTCGGCTTCGCCTCAGGATGGTGCACCCGGCAATTTCGAAAAGGTTCCGGTTGTTTTATTTGTGCGGGAATTTCTGGCGATGCTTGCCAACGAGCGCGGATCGTCTCCGCATACGTTGCGCGCGTATGAGCGCGAGCTGCATGACTTTGCCTCGTATCTTGTGGGGATGTTCGGGGCTGAGGTTGCGATTAAGCGCATCGAGCACCAACATATTCGGGCTTATCTGGGGACGTTATACGAAAAAGGATTGTCGAAGGCGTCGGCGGCGCGGGCGCTAGCGGCGATTCGCTCCTGGTTCAAGTGGCTGTCGCGTGCGGGATATGTCGAGCAGAGCCCGGCTGCGCTGGTCGCGACGCCGAAGCTACCGAAGCATCTGCCGCGTGTGCCTACCATTGAGCAGATGAACCGCGCTGTGGATGGCGTGAGCGAAGACTTTGCCGCGTGGCCGGAGCGCGATCGGCTTATCTTTGAATTGCTTTATGGGTGCGGAATCCGCAATGCGGAACTGGTTGGCATCGACCTCAAGGACATTCATTGGGCCAATGATGCGATTCTTGTGTTCGGCAAGGGGCGCAAGGAGCGCTATGTTCCGCTCGGTGACGCGGCGGCGCAGGCGTTGCGAGCGTATCTGCCGCAACGCGAGGCTCGTTTGCAGGCGGCGGGGAAGCAATCCGATGCGCTATTACTGAATGCGAAGCTGCGCGGCAATGCGCGGCTGACGACTCGCAGCGTGGGGCGCATCGTGAAGGCGCTGGCGATTGCAAACGGGCTACCGGCGGAGGTGCACCCGCATACGCTGCGGCACGCTTTCGGCACGCACATGCTTGAGGAAGGCGCGGACTTGCGGGCGATCCAGGAGTTGCTCGGCCATGAGCGATTATCGACGACGCAGCGGTATACGCAGCTCACGGTTGGGCAGGTGGCTGAGGTGTATGACCGCACGCATCCACGCGCGAAGTGATCCTGAAAGTCTTCGCATCGCATCTCTGTATATCCTGTTTGAAGTTGTTTGATAGGTAGACTGCGAGGTCGGGAGTGCAAGTCACGGTTCGTGTTGTGGTTTCATGTTGTTTTGTTTTCTTCGGTGGGTTCTCATCTCTGCTTCAAGCTCAAACGCCAACCCCATTTCAGTCTGTCGATCCTATGATTGGCACAGGGCCGGAGGGCCACACGTTTCCCGGAGCGACGGTGCCTTTTGGCATGGTGCAGCTCAGTCCTGACACGCAGATTCGTCCTTTCAAGCAGAGCTATAAGTGGGCGGCGGGCTATCGTTATGAAGACACGACGATACTTGGCTTCTCGCACACGCATTTTTCCGGGGCAGGGCACTCGGACCTTGGTGACTTTCTTGTGCAGCCGATTGCAGGTGAAGTGAGGTTGGAGCCGGGCGAGATCGATGCTCCCGGCTCCGGATATCGCTCACGTTTTCATCACGAAACAGAAAAAGCTGAGCCCGGCTATTACGCCGTTACGCTCGACGACTATGGCGTGCGCGCAGAGCTTACCGCGACCACGCGCGTTGGCGTGCACCGTTACATGTTTCCGGCAGACAAGCCGGCGCATCTTCTGCTCGACATGCGCTCGTCGATCTACAACTACACGGGGAAGGTTCTCTGGGCGAGTCTGCGGCTGCGTGCTGACGGCACCATGACGGGTATGCGCGAGACGCGCGGATGGGCTCCGGCACGGCAGCTTTATTTTGCGATGCGGTTTTCACAGCCGCTAGCAGGACACGAGTTGTATGATCGCGAGCCGCTTCCGCAGGAGTATAAGGGCTTTGCTACTCCGGGCACATCGCCTTCGGATACTCAGGCCATTGGAGGACGCGGGCTGATTGGTGTTTTCGATTTTGGAGAGCTTAAGCAGCCGCTGGTGGTCAAGGTTGCGATTTCGCCGGTGAGCGAAGACAGCGCGATTGCGAATCTTGATGCTGAAGTCGCGGGCTTTGATTTTGACGCGACGCGTGCGCAGGCGCGTCAGGCATGGGAGAAGGAGCTTTCGGTCGTCGATATCAAAGCTGATCCGGCGATGCGCAAGAGCCTCTACACGGCGCTCTATCACGCTCTGATGGCGCCGTCGATTGCAATGGATGCGGACGGCAGGTATCGTGGGCCTGATTATCAGGTGCATAAGGCCGAAGGGTTCAACTTCGTTTCTTCATTTTCGCTGTGGGATACTTACCGCGCCGAACAGCCTCTGATGACGATCATCGAGCCGGCGGGCAGAACGGACGATGTGGTGCGGTCGCTGCTGGTTTCACAGAAGGAAAGCCCGTTCGGCATTTTGCCTATCTGGCAGTTTCAGGGGCTGGAGACGTGGTGCATGATCGGCTACCACGCTGTGCCGGAGATTGCCGATGCGTACATGAAGAGCGTCGGCAGTTTCGATGCAAACGAAGCGCTGGACGCGATGGTGGCGAGTGCCACGTATGCTCCGTATGGCCATCTTGGCGAATACATGAAGCTGGGTTACGTGCCGGTTGACAACGATGGCGAAGCGGCCTCGAAGACCATGGAATATGCGTATGACGACTGGACGATCGCGCGCATGGCGCGCAAGCTGGGGCGCAACGATGTTGCCGATACTTTTGCAAAGCGCGCGGAAAACTGGCGTAACGTATTCGATGCGAAGAGTGGATTTGTAAGGCCGAAGAACGCAGATGGGAGTTTCCGCCAGCCGTTTGATCCGGCGCAGGCGGGCGGGCAGAGCGGCTTCACGGAAGGAAACTCGTGGCAGTATTCGTGGTATCAGCCGCAGGATGAGGCGGGGCTGATTCAGCTTCTCGGCGGCGATCAGAAGCTGGTCGACAAGCTCGATGCGATGTTCGATGCCAAGGTCGATCCTAAACAATATGCTGATGTGGAAGACATTGCCGGGATGATCGGGCAGTATATCCATGGCAATGAGCCGAGCCATCATCTTGCGTATCTTTATGACTACGCCGGGCAGCCGTGGCGCACGCAGGAGCGTTTGAAGCAGATTGTGGATTCGCAATACCGGCCCGCGCCGGATGGGCTGGTCGGCAATGATGACCTGGGGCAGATGTCGGCGTGGCTGCTGTTCACGGCATTTGGGTTCTATCCCGTAGCGCCCGGAGCCAATGAGTACGTGATCGGACGGCCCTTCGTTGAGGACGCAACGCTGCACCTGACGAATGGCAAGCAGTTTCATATCGTGGCAGATAATCTCACGGACGCGAATCGCTACGTTGGCAAGGTCACGCTGAACGGCAGGCCACTCGATCGCAGCTATCTGCGCCATGACGAAATCATGGCTGGTGGCGAGCTTCATTTTGTGATGAGTTCAACACCGAATAAAAAGTGGGCTACAGGGCAGGACGCGCGGCCATATTCGCAATCGATGGCGAGGAAAGCCGGAAAGTCCGAGTGAAATTTGAGGTATGGATATTAAGGAGATGCCAGATAAGGAAAAGGTTTGCACCGGGGGCGACCTGGCTGAAGTTCTTTCTCGAACTAGGTTATCTGCCGAGGAGGCTATAACTTGGAAATCCGATCTCGAAGCAGCCCACAAAGATTCTTCGGCAACCATGACGGCTAAAGAGATGGTCGATTACTGGTCGTCAATCGGCTCGGAGATGGTGCATGCCGACGACAAGCCTTATCTCAGAGCGGATAAGTTTCAAACTCAGCTCTATCCTGTACCGTGGGCAGTGCCAATCCTAAGCGCTGATGTTTTTCTCTTATTTCTCAATCCCGGGTATGTCTCGCATGAGGATGAATACGAGAAGCAACCTAAACTAGCGAGGCTATTGCGTGACAATCTAAAGGGTGACCAACCATATTTCTATCTGCAAGAAGAATTCAGAAATCATCCGGGATACGACTTGGCGCATAGGACCTTCGGAGACGGCATTAAGGAGTATCTCAGCCGTATTTGCGTACTTCAATTAGTCGCCTATCACTCAACGGATGGTGGCGAGGCGCGCAAGGTGGCAGCATCACTGCCGTCTTCAAAGAAAACGATCAAATTTGTTCAAGACTCTGTGTTGGCGAGGGCTCGTTTGGGAAAAGTCGGGCTCGTAATTGCAAGATCTTCCAGTCTTTGGGGACCGGACCGTGTCCATGAGGAGAAAAACATAATCATTTATCGAGGTGGCGAATGTCGCCGTGCCTACCAAACTCCTGCATCTCGTGGTGGCGAGCTTATACGACAAATCCTTGCAAGAAATTAGCAGTCTCCAAGAATAATCTTAAGCTTTCTTGATTAAAATCAGAGAGTTCGTCTGACGCCACATTGCTGAAAAGCAGATCCTTCGCTCCGCTCAGGATGACAGCCTTCTCGGAGTTTTGCGCCGAAGGCGCGTTCGCCGGGAAGGCCAGTCCCGTTTACACTATATGTTGAGGAAATTCTGCTTTGATCGGTAGTGCTCTTACTAAGGTATTTGGGACTAGCAATGAACGGGCGGTGAAGCGCTTGCTGCCTGTCGTCCAGACGATTAACGCTCTGGAGCCGGATGTGCAGCGGCTCTCAGACGACGAGCTTCGCGGCAAGACGCAGGAGTTCAAGGCGCGCATTGCCACGGCTGTTGAAGGCATCAACGACGCCGAGCAACGCAAGGCGGCGGAAAAGCAGATGCTCGACGAGATTCTGCCCGAGGCGTTTGCCGTGGTCCGCGAGGCTGGCCGCCGCGCCGTGAGCATGCGCCACTTTGATGTGCAGCTCATCGGCGGCATGGTGCAGCATCAGGGCAAGATCTCAGAAATGAAAACGGGCGAAGGCAAGACGCTGGTTGCGACCTTGCCTTGCTATCTAAATGCACTTGCCGGGCACGGCGTGCATGTTGTGACGGTCAACGACTATCTGGCCAAGCGCGATGCCGAGTGGATGGGCAAGATCTATGAGTTTCTTGGACTGACTGTCGGTGTAATCGTCCACGATCTCGATGATGCCCAGCGCCGCGCAGCCTATGGCGCGGACATCACCTACGGCACGAACAACGAATTCGGTTTCGACTACCTGCGCGACAACATGAAGTTTGAACTGGCCGACTGCGTGCAGCGCGGCCACTACTTCGCCATCGTCGACGAAGTGGACTCGATCCTGATCGACGAAGCGCGTACGCCGCTCATCATCTCCGGCCCGATGGACCAGACCACCGATAAGTATGCCCGCGTGAACCGCATCATTCCGGGGCTTGAACTGGGCGAGGAAATTGAGAAGGGCGAAGAGAAGTTCCTTACCGGCGATTACGTGGTCGATGAAAAGCACAAGACCATCAGCGTGACCGATGAGGGCTGGGAGAAGATCGAGAAGCTGCTTGGCATTGGCAACATCGCCGACCCGGAAAACTGGGACCTGAAGCACCACGTTGAAGTGGCAATCAAGGCGCACTCGCTGTACAAGCGCGACGTGCAGTACGTGGTGAAGGATGGCGAGGTCATCATTGTCGATGAGTTCACGGGCCGTCTGATGCCGGGGCGCCGCTGGTCGGATGGCCTGCACCAGGCCGTCGAAGCCAAGGAAGGGGTGAACATCCGCCGCGAAGACCAGACGCTGGCGACGATCACCTTCCAGAATTATTTCCGCCTCTACAACAAGCTTGCAGGCATGACCGGAACGGCGGAGACGGAAGCCGCTGAGTTCGACAAGATTTACAAGCTTGAGATCGTCGTGATTCCGACGAACAAGCCGATGCTGCGCCTTGAGAATCCGGACGTAGTTTTCCGCACAGCGAAGGAAAAATACTTTGCTGTAGCCGACGAGATCGCTAAATTGCACGAGGCCGGACAGCCAGCCCTGGTGGGTACCACGTCGATTGAGAAATCGGAGCTGCTTTCGCAGATTCTGCAGCGCAAGGGCGTGAAGCACGTCGTGCTGAACGCGAAGTTCCACGAGCGTGAAGCTGAGATCGTGGCGCAGGCCGGTCGCCTGGGCATGGTGACGATCGCCACCAACATGGCGGGCCGCGGAACGGACATTCTTCTCGGGGGCAACGCGGAGTTCGTTGCGAAACAGGATTTGGTCAAGAAAGGCGCGGCACGCGCGATCAGCGTAGCCGAGGGCGCACTGAATCCGATGGCTGCGCCAGGTATGTTCCGCTTCTACTACCAGGGGCAGGAGTTCGAGACTACGCAGGAAGTCTGGGACCGCACCTATAACGCCTTTGCAAACGATGCGGCTGGGGACCATAACGCAGTTGTCGCGGCGGGCGGCCTGCACATCCTCGGCACTGAGCGGCATGAATCGCGGCGTATCGACAACCAGCTTCGCGGGCGCGCAGGGCGACAGGGCGATCCCGGCGCATCGCGTTTCTATCTATCGCTCGAAGACGACCTGATGCGCATCTTCGCCAAGGAGTGGGTGGGGACACTCCTGCAGCGCCTTGGCATGGAAGAGGGCGTGCCGATCGAATCGCGCATGATCTCGAAGCGCATTGAAGCCGCGCAGAAGGCTGTCGAATCACAGAACTTCGAAGCCCGTAAGCATCTGCTCGAATACGACGACGTGATGAACAAGCAGCGCGAGGCCGTCTATGGACTGCGCCGCCAGCTGCTGGAAGGACTCGACCAGAAAGAACTGATTGTCGAGGACTACGTCGCGAATATTTTGAGCGCATTTCTGGATGAAGCTGCTCCGGAGAAACAGCATCCCGACCAATGGGACCTGAACACGCTGAAGGGCAAGCTCGTCTCACAATTCGGTCTCGACGTGGATGCCGAGGGAATCAACATAGGGGAGATGACGCGCCACGAGTTGGGCGAAACACTCTTCGATCGGCTGAAGGACCGCTACGAGGCCAAAGAGCAGGTCATTGGCGACAAGGCGATGCGCTTCCACGAGCGCATGATCATGCTCAGCGTGCTCGATGGCTTGTGGAAAGACCACCTGCTCAACATGGACCACTTGAAGGAAGGCATCGGACTGCGCGGCTACGGCCAGCAAGACCCGCTGGTGGCTTACAAGAAAGAATCCTTCGAAATGTTCGAGGGCATGATGGGGCGCTTCCAGGAAGACACGGTGCGATTCCTCTTCCTCATGCAGATCGTTGGCCCCGATGGCCAGCCGTTGCAGATCCCGTCGCGTCCACGACCTGCGATTCCTCTGGCTCCTCCTGTCGCGTCGGCGGATGGCAACGGGCATCATCCTGCGGCTCCCACGCATGAGCCTCCCGCGGTTCCGATTGCCACGCGTCAGCCATCAACGACGATCGACGAGATCGAGCGTGAATTCCAGCGCAAGAAGAAACGCGAACTCGAAGCCGCGCGCATGGCGGGCGCTGGCACGGCGGAGACTCCGGCGCAGCGCAGAACCGGCGACAAAGTCGGACGCAACGATCCCTGTCCGTGCGGCTCCGGCAAGAAATACAAGAAGTGCCACGGAGCGAACGAAGCCTAGTTTCGACTAATACAAAGCGTCTGCGGATTCTGATTCGACCGCGTTCAGAAAGTTTCTGAGCGTAGCGATTTTCGGTTCTGCCAGGCGCTTTGTGCTTTCCAAGTGAATCTTGCCCGGCAGCGTATCCAGAGTCCTGCTTAGAGTCTTCACCGCTTCGGTAAAGGTTGCGAAGCGCGTGTCGCGTCCAACCTTGCACACGGTACGCAGAATGCCGATTGCGCCGAGTTGTTCCAGAATGTCGGCGTCGCGCAGGATCGTCGCTTCGATGCTGGATGGCTCGTCGTGCGGCTGGTGCTCGCGAATCGCCGCCAGCACAGCAGGAATTTTTTCGGCAGGGAATTGAGCTTCTTCGAGAATCTCTGGAGCGCGTTCGCAGGCGTAGCGTACATGGTCCCATCGCGCGAGTTCTGCAGGTTCCTCGGGGCGATGGCCAATGAAGACACCGAGATCGTGGAGCCACGCGGCAGCAAAGACTACATCGTTGTCATATTGGAGGCCTTCGCCAATGGTTTGCGTCAACGCATAAAGGCGCGGCTGGTGCCCGAACTTGTCAACAGGCCGAGCTTGATTGTGGATGAACTCTTCCAGGGCAACATGGAAATCGAATCGCATAAGACGATTCAAGCACATGAGCGGAATAAAAAGGCGGATCGCCCAATGGGCGACCCGCCTGGGAATGCTTACTTAACGGCTTTTACAACTTGCTTGATGAATGTTTCACCGTTCGGAGTGCCCAGCCCGGTGACGTTGTCCCAACCGGCTGTTGTGGCCAGCGATGAGTCCGTCCCAAAGGTAAACACATCCCAACGGGTGGATGAAGAGCTTTGGAACAACGCGCTCACAAATCGCGTTGTCGGCGCCTCCGGTTGTGCCAGGGCCGCCGCGCTTTCAAAGGTGGGAAGGTTCGGCGGGTTGAAAATAATACCGTTTACGTTGAGCAGGGTGTCGACTGGTCTCAGATTTACATCCGTGATCGCATCCTCAGGCAGTTCATAGAGGATGGGCGCCGCCTGCCCCAGCGGTCCCAGACCCTCTGCCGCAGCTGCCTGGTTGGCGATTGCCCAGTACGCGGAGAACATCGGGCAGGCAAGGCTGGTGCCGCCGAAGACTTCCACATACTGATCGTCGCCGGGAACGCTGTCGGGCGTGACGATGATCTCGACCCCGGTCTCTGGATCTGCATTCATCGCGATATCCGGCACCTGACGGAACTTAACCCCAGCAGGAGTATGCCCTTTCTGGAATTTAGGTTTGGCGAAATAAACGCTGGTTCCTCCTCCAGATCCTCCCTGGAAGCCGAAAGCGAGAGGAGGAACCGTTGGCGGGTTCGGAGTAGGATCAGCGATGCGCACAAAGTTCATCCCCCATCCGGTTTGCAATTTGATGTTGTTCTTTGAGTCCAGGAAGGTACTGGTGCCCCCCACCCCGGTCGCGTAGGGGGAAGCTGCATTGGCCAGAACTGACGCTTGGGGAATCCCAAAGTCAGTCGTGTCCGAAGCAAGGGCGTCGCCGTTGTCTCCGCTGGAAATGTTGTGAGAGATTCCCAGAGCCGCGGCAATCTCCGAAATACCATTCTCAACCACGAGTTCCGATGGAGCCTCATCCACCAGGACGATCTCCGAAATACCGTAACTGTTAGACAGCACGTTACCAAATCCATTCTCGATGGCAAAAAGGTTTGCAATGTCGAGGTTGGTAAAGGAGTTGTCCGCCGCGAGGACCAGGACGATGTTCGCGCCCGGGGCAATCGAGTGGGCCCATTCAACGTCGAGCGTCGTTTCGTACTGCCAGTTTCCGTTCAGGCAATCGGTGCCGCAGGTTGCGGAACCATTGGGGGTATAAATCGAGAAATTCGATGAGGTCAGAGGGGGCAATCCGTTAAGTGAGGAGAAGAGGTTCGCATCGGATGCGATCGTGTTCGACCCATAGGCATCGACGATCACGATGGTCTGGCCCGTTCCATCCAGGCCGGATTTATAGAGTTGATTCAGTCCGTACGCCTTCTGCAATTCGGCGGCATCGTATCCGCACGATGGCAGATTGGGTACGGTGCTGGTGATATCAGCGCCGTATCGGTTGCCGCCGTAGACTGCAATCGGAAAAGTTCCACCAGTCGTGAAGGAAACCACTTCCGGCGCGCGGAGGCAATCCCCGCTATAGAAAAGTCCATCAGGACTCACAGCGGAAGGTGAAACACCCGCATACGGTTTGCCGGTTTCAGGGTTGGTAGCAGGGCTTACATTGGCGTGATAGGCAAGGTCGCTCAACCCCTGCACTGTCGACACGAGTGCGCCAGCTGGTTCTGTGATCGAGGGCTCAGCCGTGGTTGCGTGGTGTACCGCGCCGTTGACCATCACACGGTTGACTTTGACGTTAAATGCCGTCTGTGCGTCGCCAACGCGTCCTTGCGCCACAATGAAGTGGTTGTTCTTGTCGGCTGAAGTCACTTTCATATTGTGGGCCGCCAGAAAATCGCGGACCGTGGCCGCTTCCTTTGCCGTCGGTGCGAATTGGGTCTTGAAGTCCTTCAGTGTGAGATATTTGTGATAGTTTGGCGAGGTCTTGTCATACATCTGCTGGACCATGGTGTCCAGGGCAGCTTTATTGTGCAGGTTTAACCAAACGGTCACTGAGATTTGCTTGGATTCATCTTCGGGGCCCAGGTTCGTCGCACGATTGGAGGATGCAGCGAATCCCGGACCGACCGCGAGAGCAAGAATTCCCAGCGAGAGGGAAACTCGAATACCCAACTGAGACAGGCGTCTGTTGAGGGGCATATTTGTTACTCCTTTTGGCGTACTTCTATGTCAAGGTAGGGATGCACACACAATTGGCCGACTACGTTGTGTAGGCAACGAATACATTTGTCATGCAAATAGACACTGACCCCGAGTTCGTGTCAAGAACTCCTTCTTGTGAGCGGCCCCGAAGAGCATGCGCCGCAAACGGCCCGGACCCCGCGGCATAACAGTGAGACAGAAGCATCCGGAAAAACCCGGAAGAATCCGGATTTCAATCTGGGAACTGCGCAAGATCGAGCCGCAAAGAGCGAGGAACGCTCTTTGACTCTGCCATTCGCATTTGATATAAAAACATAGGCGAAAAGCCACCCCGCCAGACACTCCTCAGTAGCTCAATGGCAGAGCATTCGGCTGTTAACCGAAGGGTTGTAGGTTCGAGTCCTACCTGAGGAGCCAAAGAATCAAGCACTTACAGCCTCCTCTTCAATCGAATTCGCCGAACTTCGCCGAACTTCATTCGGACCTTTGAGATTTCTCCTCTTCAGGCCCAGACTTTTGTCCGGCATCTTCCAGTCGCCAAGCACCGCTGACGTGCGCGAGTTCACGGCGGCGAGAACGCTCTGTTCGATCGTCTGAACATATACGTCCCCAGTCGTCTTGATGCTCGCGTGCCGCAACATGCCCTGGGTGTCTTTCAGGGTGCCATGCTGCTGCATGTCCGTCCCCAGCGTCCGGCGCATCACCTGGAAGGTGACCAGCCGATCCGGGATGCCCAGCTTCTGGGCAACCGGGCGAACGCGCCATTTAAGGAAGTTCTTTCCCCATCGTGGCACTGCCTGTCCCTTCCGTTCTCCACGTCCGAATGTGGGGAACATTAGGGCTTCGGGTGAGGAGTCTTTCGACAGCTTCCGCCAGGCTTCGATTACGGGCCGGACTTGCCCCGGAACCGGAATCGGCGCCTTGCTTTGTTTGGTCTTCAGCCGGCCGCTGTAGAACTGCCCTTCATAGGCCGTCCCGTAGGGCTGAAGTGCCTCGCCCGTCCAGGACTTCCATTGCAGGCCCATGACCTCACTCGCGCGAGGGCCGCAGAAGATGCCGACCTGAAGGAGACAGAGATCGTGCATGTCTTCAATGCCTTTGACGAGGCCCACGATTTGGTCCTGGGTCATTACTGGTTTTTCAACCGGCTTGGTCTGAGGCATCGTCACGTCCTCTCCGGGGTCTTCCTTGAGGAACTTCTGCTTGCGGGCCATCGCGGTGATCGCGCGGATGTTCGAATAGCAGGATCGAACAACCGATTCGGAATACTCGTCAGCCATGCCGTTCAGCCAGATCTGAATCTGAAAGGAATCCAGCTTGCGCAATGGAAGATCGCCAAATCTTGAGATCAAATAGCGTTCAATCTGATCGGCATTAGTTTGCTTGTAGGCCGGGCTCCATTTGCCCTGCCGCATCGGGATGTAACGTTCCTTCGCAAACCATTGGAACGTCAGAGAGTCATCCGAGGGAACGCTGGGCATTTCGGCGAGTATCCCGCATTCCTTCAGAATCATCTCCCGCAACATTTGCTCTGCCTTCCACTTCGGATTCCCCGCTTTGGGGCAGATTGGGATGTTGCGATGTTTCCGTACCTCCTTTCCCTCGCTGTCCTGTGCGTAGACTAGGTACTTGCCGTACCACATCTTCACCTTCTTCCCGCTGGGGTAGACGGTGCCTTTCTGATACTTCATTGCCATATAGTTCTCCGATTTCTGCTTCCGGTCCTGGTCGTGGAGAACAATTCCTTCATACACCATGTGACCCACTGTGGAAAGAGGGCAGCGTAGCAAGTTCCGCCATAGATGACTCAACATCTGCTCGGCGATACGTGATTAGCTTTCCTAGTTTCACAGCTGGAATTTTCGGAGACCTGCTGATATGAGAACGCGTGGATCAAGGCCGAGATGTAACCTCCCTATGAGCGTTATTCCATGGCATTCAAGTCGCATAAAGTTTGTTGAGTGTCATGTCTTTTTACGCGACAATGGAGGCATGGACAAGAGCCGTGTTATCGAGACTTTGCGCGCACATCGGGACGAGCTTCGGGCCGCTGGTGTCGTGCACCTCTCCGTCTTTGGTTCTGTCGCCCGTGGCGAGGCTTCTAACGGATCGGACATCGATCTGATGGCCGAATTCGATAAATCAAAGCGCCTGACGCTGGTCAAAATCGGCAGCCTCCAGTATCGTCTCAGCCAGCTTCTAGGGGTTGACGTCGATCTTTCGTCCGCTGAATGGATGAAAGACAGAGTGCGCCGATCCGCAGAGCGTGAGGCCGTGCTTGCCTTCTAGAGACAACGAGCAACACCTTCGAGACATCTTGGAAAGCGTTGAACTCATCGAGGCCTTTACAGCTGACATGGAATTGGCAGGTTATAAGGGGGATATCTTGCGCAGGTCAGCAGTTGAAAGGCAAATGCAGATCATCACCGAAGCAGCTAAGAGATTGGGCGATGACGCATACGCCTTGTGTCCAAACGAGGACTGGAAGGGTTTTTGTCGTATGGGCGACGTTCTGCGACATGGCTACCATAAGGTGGACGATGAGATTGTCTGGAATACGATCAAGGACGAGCTTCCACCCATGAAAGAGGCGATTTTAAAAGCCCTGCGTCCAAGAGTCGCCCCTGAACCTAATCGCGATTAGCCATTTATTGGATAAGCCGTGTCCGGCTCGGGATTGACGTTGCCGGGGAAAGGCGATTCGCCAATCTCTGTCGCGCTTTGGCCTGTTCGATGCAGATGTCTCACCTTTGCGCGCCACCTCGGGAAGAATGGGTTCGAGCAGATTAGCCAGTTTCTCGAAATTGTCGGCACGCGCAAATTGTGTTTCGTCGATGCCGTGTCCGCTCTTCCTGAAATGTTCCTCAAGCAAACGCTCTTGTGAATGACCTAGCGACGTCTTCCAAGGCAGTGACGATGGAATCGAGCGGTATCAGCGAGGAATTTCAGCTTTTTCGCCATCTGCAGGATCGAGCTAATATTGGTGTAACAGTGGTGAACCACTGACTGCGAATACTTCGTTGCTAGGTTGTTAAGCCAAACCTGATTTCAAAGCTTCCCAACTGATCAGCGGAATCCGGCCGAATTGGATTACCAGGTAGTGATTGATCTCGAAAGTGTTGGTCTTTCGGTCTTTCGAAATGCCGGGCTCCAGCTGCCGTCTCGCATCGGCAAGTAACGTTCCTTGACGAACCATCGAAATGTGACAATCTCATCGGGAATGATACCGGGCGAGGTTTTTGCTGGGCTCCCCGTGTCCTTCAGGATGAACGCGTGGAGCATTTGCTCCCCTTTCCATTTCGGTGTACCGGCCTTTGGACAGAGCGAAACGTTGCGCCGTTTTCCTCCTTTCCTTTCACATTTCGCAAATACACGGTGTACTTGCCATACCACATCTTCGCCTTCCGCCCGCGAGGGTAGACGGTCCCCTCTGATACTTTATTGCCATGGCCGTTCTCCTGTAGCCCGGCACCTTTCCCTGATCGTGGAGAACTATTCCTTCATACACGAAAAAGACTCTGCGGGATAAGGAGGCTAAAACGCGTGGGGTATTCAAGACACGTCCAAATTTGCCAAACGGAATGAAGAATTGACCCGCTGTGGGCCCCGTGTTTGGCGGACTATGAACTTGAAGCTTTTTGCTGCAGGCCTGAATATGTTGGACGACGAACCGAATTGAATGAGAATTGTAAGTATTTTCCGAACATGAGCCCAGGAGCGGTAACGGCATCGTAGAAGTCCGTTTTTGATATGCAAGCCCTGGCAAAAGCCCAATCTAAACTTAGGTTTAATTCTCAGGCGTCGTGACGATCCCAATTTTTTTCGCGCATTCTGTAAGAAAAGCCACCCGCGATGCCTCTTAACTAAAAGCACCAGAATGTCGTAATCGTGGCGCAGAATACGAAAATCCTATGTGGCTACTTACCGTTAACAGTTTTCGACCGAATAGTTTAGACTGCATGCTATTGTGCGGGCTGTTGAATTACTGTTGTGTGGATCATCCGAATGGCCACAATCCGCTATCAGATTATTCATTCGAGTATCTATTCCTGGAGAAGCGTCTCAAACCAGAGCCGTGCTCTAATACCACGAATCTTAAGTCAATTTGGGGTGGTTTCTTGACTGATCAATCGCCAAACCCCTATCCGCCTGCAGATCCTACCCGATCAGAAGACCGGCTTCTGCACGCGCGCATTCTCAGCGGGGACCGTGCTGCCCTGGATACGCTTATCGGCAACCACTGCGCGCGCACGATTCACTACCATATATGGAAATTCAACTTCAAACCGGAAGAATACAGTGCTGACGAGTTGGCTTCTGACTTATGTCTCCAACTGTGTGAAGATAATTTTCGCGCATTTCGCACGTGGGAAGGCCGAAGTTCGCTTAAGACCTGGTTGAACCCGTTCATTTCCCACCTTTGCATGAAGAAGCTGGAAGAACTAAAGCGACTCCAAAACTATGTGGCCATCGAGGAGAGGCTATTGCCGACCGAGGGGACGAAATACCTCACCCCCGGTCTTCTCCGACTTGAATTGGTCAAAGTCATCGCGGCCCTCAAGAGTGAGCAGGAGCGACTTCTTATCATCTACCACATACTCGAAGAGCGAGATATCAAAGAAGTTGCAGACAGACTGCGCATCACTCGCGGGCACGCTGACGTACTCAAACATCGGGCAATCCTGCATCTTCGTGAAGAATTCAAGAAGCGAGGACTAATTCCCAATGACTAGTACATGGCACGTCTCTTCAGAAGACCTCGTAATCTACGCACTGGAAAAGACCGATCCTGAGTCTACTTCGATCGTTGAGAAACACCTCGTCGACTGCCCGGAATGTCTGATGGGAGTCTTGATGCTTCGCGAACTTCGAGATTTGGAGTCGCTTGGCTTATTACCTCATGCCGAAGAAATGCATTTGCCTTGGGGATTGCCAGAAGGTCTGCCAAGTCAGGAACCAAAAGAGAAAAAGGGAAAGCTTGGTGAAGTCTTTGGACTGGCCGGATTCGGAGGCGCTCTCGGCCTAACTCAGATTCTAGGCCGGCATGGCTCCCCTGCTCTCGCGTCTCATATGGCGGGTTCGGCAGACGATGTTGGCCACCATGCGGAGCCAACACAACTCCACGATCAATCAGGTGATGCGGCGGCCCACGATACTTTTTCAGACGAGACTGTAAGAAATGTCCACCATTCATCCTCTGAGGGATTTGAGAGCGAATTTACCGTTCCCACTGGAAGCACTTCGAGCCATGAGGAGATGAAGCGGGGAATGACACATTTCACTACACACGAAGATTTTCAGGATGCCGCTAAAGCCTTTGGCACGCCGGCAGAACACGGTACCTCTGACTACGTTCATCAGCAGTATCCGGACACTTGTGCAGTTCAGTGTCAGCATCTGATTTTGAATCAATTTGGAGTCGATGTCTCTGAGGATCAACTCGTGAGGGAAGCGAGTGAACGCGGGATATATTCCCCGGGTCACGGAACAGCTCTGGACGATGTCGGTAAACTTCTCGAGTTACATGGAATTCCCGTTCATCGGGATATGGATGCAAATGTCTTCAATCTCGCGATAGAGCTTTCAGAGGGACACAAAGTCATCGTCGGGCTGGACTCCGGAGAACTCTGGCATACGCACACTGTCCTTCAAAGTATCTCGGAAACATTCGGAATTGGGCAGGCGGACCATGCAGTCATCGTCTCTGGCATAGACACAACGGACCCTGATCATCCTAGGGTGATCGTCACTGATCCGGGCACTGGAGATATTGCAAAAAGTTATCAGTTGAATGATTTCCTGGATGCATGGAAAGGATCGAATTTTTCGATGGTATCTACGACATTACCTGCCCCGTTGGAGTTCAATCCCGAGATGGTGAACTTCGATTATGACGCCGGACATATCCCAGCGGTCGGGCCCGTTCCTTACGATCTAGTCCACGACATGGCTGATTCGGCTGCCCAGGAGTCCGATCCTACTGCTTTGCAAAAGCTCGAGAACATCTTTGTCCATGTGATAGATGGTGACATTTCGATCGGCGACATCCTGGCAGGACTCACACATGACAACCCGGCTCACCATTCGTTGAGTGACCTCGCCTCTCACCTTGTGTCGATCGCGCAAGGCGGCTTTGCTGCTGGGGCGGTGGTTTCTCTTTTTGAATCGTTTCCGGATATTGGAATTACCCACGAAGCCTCGGTCGATTCACACTACGCCGATTCGCACTACGAGGACATCTCCGCTCACCATGACTTACATGCGGAGAGCGATCCCACACATCATCAGGATGTCCAACACGATTCAGACATCTTAGGACATCACGACACGGATTTTCTTGGACCCGACACTGACGACTAAGCCGAACGTACTGAAACGGCGCAGATCGAGAATGCCATCTGAAAGCATCAGGAGAGAACAGATATGGGAAACTTTCAAGATCAGAAACAGGCTGTATTGAATGTCCTGGAGCAGACGGCCAAGATAGCTGGAAATTTCGGAAATAAGGAATGTGCCAGCGAACTGCGCGAAGAAGCTGCTCACCTGCGGGCAGGTGAACTGAATGTGGATATTTGCGGCGAGGCGAAACGCGGGAAATCAAGCCTGATTAATGCTTTCCTAGAGGAGCAAGGATTGTGTCCCGTTGATGCGCCTGTCGCGACAAATGCAATCACGACCGTCCAATACGCCGAAAAAGAGCGCATTTTGGTTCACTACCAAAAAGCAGCAAACGGGGTGATGACGACCGAAGAAATTCAGAGGCATGAGCTCAAGGACTTCGTCACCGAGCAAGGGAACCCGAAAAACGCACGACTTGTGAAGCTGGTCAATATCTGGCTCGACAATCCGAAGCTCAAGGATGGTCTGGTCCTGATTGATACTCCCGGTGTTGGCAGTCTTAATCTCGAACACACGGCAGTTACATACTCGATCATTCCGTATGCCGATGCTGTGCTCTTCACCGGTGCTGCGGATCAGCCGCTTACTGACCCCGAATTGGATTTCGCTGTCAGAATAACAAAGCACACTTCTCGATTTCTTTATGTCTTAACCAAGCGAGACCGCGCCGAAAACTGGGAGGAGCGGCTCCGTGATGATTTGGCCAAGCTGGAGAAGGCCATAGGTGCGCCGCCCGGAACAATCAAGGGCGTTGCAGTGTCGAGCAGCATCAAACTCGAATACGTACTCGACAGGGACGACGAAATCCTCGCGATGAGCGGTTTCGCTGAATTAGAGCGCTCTATCTGGGATCTCTTAGGCCAGCGGTCGGCTATCCTTCTTGGCCGGGCACAAGGGCGCATCCTGGCAGCCATTTCTCAGTTAAGGTTTCCTCTGGAAACGGAAAAGCGAGCGCTTGAGGCTAAGTCCGCGACGGAATTGAAAAAGCTGGAAGAGGAACTGCAAGAGAAGATTGACCGTGCCGACGAGCTCACGGCTGGAACGCCGCTTTGGGTTCTGGATCTGAACACTGAAATAGATAAGCTTCGTGCTCAATGTACCAAAGGGCTTGAAAATCAATTTGCCGCACTTAGCCAGGCTGTTACCGACTATCTGAAGATTCCCGAATACGCGAAAAATCCCGATAAGCTGGCGACGATGCTCACTGTGGATTGCAATAACGCGTTTGCGGTGACGCTCGCTAATGTCGAGACACGCATGGATGAAATTGTAGTGGGAATGCGCAAATCGACATCTCTCAATCTGGACGGAGGACGCGCTACGCTAGACCCGCTCGCACCTATTGAGATTGCCGGTGATTTTGAGCGCAAGCGAGATTCAATTCTCAAGAAAGCATCGGATGTTGGCCGCTCATCAACCTTGCACACCATGGGTCTTGGGACCGCTGGAGGGTTCGCTGGAGCAATCGTTGGCGGCATCATCGGAACTTTCGCAGGGCCCGGAGGAACGATCGGTGGGGCGATCATCGGAGCAAAGGTCGGTGGCACCGTGCTCGCGTTTGTTGGTGGCATATTTGGCGTGAAGCGGGGCTTCTCTGACATGGCTGAGCGCGATCTCACTTGGTTAAAACAAAATCTCGCAGTCGAGGCCCGCAGACAGCTCGATACAGCCCGTCGCTCCTTGTCGCATGCGCTCAGCGTTCTCCTCACGGAGGTTCGATCCAGCATTCATCAGGATATGATTCGTCAAATTATGCGCGAACAGAAGGCCTGTCGTGACGCTATCGAAAAGCTTAAGCCGATCAAGCAAAAGAAACAGACCGACGCTTCGCAACAAATCCAGAGTTTAACGAACGCGCTGAAGATGCTGGATCACCTCGAGGCCTGTGCACGAACGTTTGGAGAGTCGTCGGCCGAAACGTCAGCCGCGGCCTGAAGCTGTTTCTTGCCTGTCGGTAAAGTGCTCGGAGCAATGATGGACGTGAAGAGCTTACGTCAAAAGGTCGAAGAATTCTTTTGCTCTGCAGTGGAAACCGCAGCCAGCCAACCGGACTTGTCCGATTTGCTCGTCAGCCTGAATCAATCTCGAAGTATGATCGCACAGCCGATGAGAGTCGCTTTCATTGGCGGCGTAAACAACGGCAAGTCGACTTTGATGAATGCATTTCTCGGCGAATCGCTCGCGGCGACCGGTAACCGCGAACTCACGTACAACGTTAGCTGGTTTCGTTATGGGGAGCGCAAGCAGCTCCTGGTTCACAACATGGAGGGCGGCATCGAAGAAGAGACCTTTGAGACGCTTACAGACCTGACTACTCGATGCGAAGAGAACCGCGATCTGCTGGATCGCGTTCGCTATGTCGAGGTACGTTATCCTGCGAAGCTCCTGAAGGAATTCGATCTAATCGATACGCCCGGGCTCTATTCCGCTAAGAAGAAGGATTCTGAAAACACCAAGCGTTTCCTTCTCGACCGAGACACCAGGCCTCATGCGGTGGTCTTCGTGTTCAGCGACACCTTAAAGGCCCGCGACATTGCTGAACTGGAAGATTTCCTCAAACTGAATGGGAGCCCTATTACCGGCATTACTGCCATCGGAGCTCTTACCAAAGTCGACAACCTTGATGCAGGTCTTGAGACTGCAGAGCGCGTTATAGATCAAATTCGCAAAGACCATTCATGGACACTGCGAAGTTTCTACACAATCATGCCCGTCATGGGACAAACAGGATTCGGGGCGCAGACGTTGTCCCTCGAAGACAAAGAAACGTTGCAAGCATTGGCGGAGCTACCCGCCGCCAGAACCAACAAGCTACTTCTTGACGCAAAGACTTTTGGCAATAAGGAATACTCCGATGAACCTGAGATTCCTTGCGCCGCGAACCGACTGCTATTGTTTGAGAGACTCGGCACTCATGGCATTCGTCATGCATTGAAGCATTTGCGGAATGGCCAGAGTCTGGATGAGATCCGGTCTTCGCTGCTGACCGGAAGCAATGTAGACAAGCTGCGTCATCTGGTTGTGTCTCATTTCGGAAACCGTGCTTTTCTGATCAAGTCCCATTCAGCCTTAGATGCCATCCGCGAGCAGGCATTCTATCTCGGTGAGCGACTCCGGGGTTCGGCACAGACGGCTGTCTATTCCATCGTGAATGCTGTCGACCGGATCAAAGTCGAGGAGCCCCGCTTTAGAGAGTTTGGTGTTCTCAATAAGTACTACTCCGGTACGCTGGACTTAGACGAATGCGACCTTCGTCAGTTGGTCAATGTAACTGGTGAAATGGGTATGTCGTGCCGGTGCCGCCTTGGAGTAAACGATGACACGCCTCTGCACGAATTGATCGCACTGGCGGCACGGCGCGAGGCTCAATGGCACAGCCGAAGCACAGAATATTGGTCGAGTGAGGAAACAAAGGAGATGGCTCGCGTGCTCGCCCAATCCTACGGAGAAATTCACGGCCGCTTACTTGAAGCGGATGGTCACATAAGGACAGCTGCAGCTCTGATTGCTTACGAGCTTTAGCGAGGAGTAATTGTATGTCGAACCAATCCGGCTTCGCGAACGATCTCGAATGGTTACTGGGCTTCGTTGAAGATGCGGTCCATGTTGGGCGCAATCGCACGTCGGCGGAAGAGGTTGCAAACTTAGTGGAGCTCGTCCGCGGACGTTCTGTCAGATCGGAAACACAACACAGATCGGTGAGAATTTCCGCGTCTTTAGCCCGGGCGAGATCAGCCCTCATGGAGGTACTCGAAGAGACACGAGCTCCAGAGCTGGCCACCTGTCACCTACGATGGGGAGGCGTTGCGCGCGAGTCTGATATATCGGATGCGCCTGCTCTACAGTCCGGAATTCCTCTCCCCTCGAATTTCGAATACACCAGAGAATCGACTTCGCCTGCAACGCCGGAGATAAGAGAGTCAAGTCGAACAGAGTCATCACAAAGTTGGTCCGATGCATCATCGCCTCAGCTGGAGCCGCGCATCGTTACCATGCTCATCGACCTCTGTGATTGGTATCAGCGCGTTGTCGACAATAGCATTGCTCCCGAACGGGCACTCGAGATCGCGCGACGAAAGGCTGAGACGTTAATAGATGCGATCGGCCTGGAACGCATTGACCGCAAAGGTCCATATAACGAATTGGACCAAGAGATAGTGGATAATGTGGCTACGGATTCGGAAGAAATGGACATGCATATATCGGAGACAGTGCAATGCGGATATCGGATGGGTCACACCATCGTTCGCCCGCAAAAAGTCTTGGTTTTTCGCGCCAAAATTTCCGGGTCCGTTCCAGCGTGAAAAGGGGGTCTGTTTCCTGTGCATCGCCGGAGAGAGCCTCTAGCTAATAAGAGGGTTGCAAGCTATGGCTTACTCTCCCTCACGCTGGGGGCCGACCATTCCAGCTCATTTAGAGCGGGGGTGAAAAGAATATGGCACACGAAGCAGAACCCTGGCTAGGGATTGATTTTGGAACATGCCGTACGAGAGCGGCGATTCTCATCGGAGGAGAGCTGCGGAAAGTTGACCTTGCGCACGGTGCTTACAATCGCTCGTATGACATGCCTACCGCGGTTTACATCAGAGAGAGCGGCGAGATCCTGGTAGGCGAACAAGCCCTGCACACGCGCTTTAGAGATCCGTCCCGGTACCATCATCAGTTCAAACTCGACATTGCAAATTCGCGTGGTGTCACGGCCTTAGTGAATGGCGTACCGAAACGTTACGCGTGGAGTGAATTGGTCGGCGCCATCCTGTTACACATCCGGCTCTCGGCGGAGGGAGAGTACAACAACGGCCGCCCGTTCAAGCGCGCTGTCCTCACTGTCCCCGCAATCTATACACCGGGTGGCGCTGGCACACCATGGTCCGTAATGGAAGAGGCCGGACGCATGGCGGGTTTCGAAGAAGTGCGCATAGAGAAGGAGCCCCACACGGTAGCCATTTTCTATGACTATGAGTTGACAAACGCCGGGCACAACGTCGGACCGGAGGGCGAGACCAGCCTCGTATACGACCTCGGCGGCGGGACCTTCGATCCTGCACTGATCCGTCGAAGTGGACACACGTTCGAAATCCTGCGGGCCCAGAGCGGCAAGGGCATTCTGTGCGGCGGAACATTCTTTGACCAAGCGATCCGTGAGCACTTTTCTCAGCAATGCCCTGAGATTATCAAGAATCTCAAACCTGCTCTCCGTACAGCGGATGGCGTGATTCAACAGGCAGACGCTTTGAGCGCAGCACGTTACGAGAGGGACCGCATCGGCCTGGAGGGGTTTTTAATCGATCTAAAACATCGTTTCGCGGATCCTTGGGTAAATGAAGTAGAGGAGTTCGTCCCACTTTCGTCGGATACAGTCTATCGGCTCACACGTGCGGAGTTCGACGCGTTGCTCTCTCCGATGCTCGACGAAACGATCGGATGCTGTGTTGATCTCATGCGGTTGGCCGGAATCGGTTGGCAGGAAATCTCGCGCATCCTGCTTGTTGGCGGTTCTTGCCATCTCCCGCTTGTAGGCGAAAAGCTCAGGGCCTCCGCACATGCCGAGGGCGCCCATAAGACTGAGATTTGCTGGAAGAGAATCGTCGGAACAAATCGCATTCTCGATCCGTCCTTTGCCACATGCATGGGCGCGACACTGGCACCCCTAGTCCTCACGCCCCTGCTCAAAGGCGCTGGCAACGAGGCAGGCCTTAGTGCTACGCAGTCACCAGCCAGCACGCTCCGGACGGCTCCGGTGCCAAAACCGGCGATGCCAAATAGAACTGATTATCGCGTCGAGAACGATCCATTTGGTGTTTTTCTCAGGAAACGCGGAGACGCTGAAGGAAAAGTCGATTGAACATACTCATGTTAGGTCACTCAGGGGTCGGGAAAACGACTTTTATGGCGTCCATGTACGGGGTTCTGCAAGAGCCCGTGAATGGATTTGGTCTCCACGCAAAACATTCTGAAGATCACCAGCGACTCCTAAAGCTCTTTAAGGACATATCGCGCGGGAGATATCCCGCAGGGTCCAACAAAAGAGAAAATTACGAATTTTGGCTGCAGTATTCAGGCGACAATTTTTTTGCCTTCAATTGGACAGATTATCGCGGCGACGCTCTTACCGAGAGTACGCGGACAAGCAAGCACGCTCAGCAGTTACAAGACGATCTGAGGTCGACTGATGGGGTTCTCGCATTCTTTGACTGCACTCAATTGGAATCGCGTCGCGGCACTTTCCCGGAGATTCGGCGGATGCTCATGCTTCTCAACTCTGCAATGCAGGAGATGGATCACCCGGTTCCCTTGGCTCTGGTGTTAGCGAAGGCGGACCTAGTGCCTGAACCTGACGATGAATTATTCGATCCTTTGGAGAATCTGATGGAGACAATCCGGTCAAGTAAACACGTAATCGGAACAGTTATTCCTGTTGCATGCGGTATCGAGAATCTAAACGTTGAGGTTCCCGTCTTGTTTGTACTACACATAGGTATTCGTCTTGAAATCAATCACTTGATAGATCAGATCAAAGAAATGGCCGCAGAACGAGACCGCACGTACGCCCGAGTTTCAACACTGTGGGATTGGGCATCCGATTGGGTCGGAAGCAAATTAAATGGTGCGTCCACGTGGGGAGAGATTGCTGAACGGAAGCATCGTGCTTTGCTCGCTCAATATGAAGACCTGGTCAGCCTTGAAGGGCCCTCCGACAGCCTTGGATCTTATCTTGAAGAGATCGTGAAGTTGCGAACGTTTTAGAGAATCGTTCCAGGAGGAGCACACAGATGATTGACGATCTGAAAATATTGATGATGGGCGCCTCGGGCACTGGAAAAACCTGCTACATGTTAGCGATGTATGCGGCTATGAGTGCCTCTCTGAGGGGTTTTACATTCGCCACCCAGGATCTCGATGACGACCTGGAATTGACCGACCGATGGGAAGATATGCTGCTTCAAGGCAATTGGCCGGCACCCAACAAGGCTTCGAAGAATTGGGCGTTCGACTGTAGCTATGGTTTCCGAAAGATCATGGGATTCAGGTGGTATGACTATCGGGGCGGCGTTCTTCGTGAAAGACAAGAGGTTGAGGATGTTCGCGAGTTCCGGCAAAAAGTGAAAGAAGCCTCGTGTGTGATCCTTTGCGTCGCCGGAGATGAATTGGCAGCGTATGTGGATGGCGGCTCGGAACCGAAAGGCCTTCGCCAGTTCAATGCGCAAATGAACGAATTCTATAAGGAACGGAAAGACGTGATTCCCGTGGTTGTGGCAATCACAAAAGCGGATCAATGCCCAGCCGAGAAGATCATTGATGGAATCGAACAATTGAACAGAGGATTGCTTAGCAGCTTGTTTGTTGAGGGTCCACGCTGGTTGGTGATGTTTTGTCCCGTATCTCTCGGCCTGGGTTTGAGCGGCCCTGAAAACCCCAATTGCAAGGGTCTTATCAAACCAGTTAATGTTCATATCCCGGTAATCTATCCGATCTATTTCAATTTGCAGGCCGAAATCGACCAACGCGAAAGGGCTATCGCGGAATTTGAAAACGCTCGCCAGCGGAGTCAGGAGGAAGTCGATCGTCTTGAAGGTGGTCTGTTAACCAGTATCTTCAAAAGACGTGATATTCGCTCAGGAAAAACCCAGATCGACGCGATTCAAAAGGAAATGAAGATGACAGAGAAGGAAGCGGAGGAATTCAAGAATAGCCTCAAGCGAATTCGGGAAGACTTGATGGCTGACGACATTTTCATCTATCACAATGGACACCGAGTCAATCTCAAAACGGATTGAGGAATCTGAATATGGACCACATTGCACCTCTCGTCCACAGCAGGACATTTGAAATAGATTTCCGATTCCTGGCGATACCGGCAGGTCTGGACGCAGAAACTCGCGCCTGGGTCGATCGTCATCTCGAATCCGCAATGGTCTATCCCGAGAAACTCCGGCAACGTGAGCGCTGGGTATTCTTTCGCAATGAAACATATGTCATCTTCGGGGTTGTCTGCCAAAATCAGATACTCGCTGGACCAGGTGACTTACAGAGATTCACCAAAGACTTCAAAGGACGCGACGTCTACTTGTTCGCAGGCTACATGTTGAAAGGGAATCCGCCGCCTGGCAGGCTTGTTTCCCGGCGAATCGAACTCTTCTCTGATCTTATGCGCTATGTTGCAAAACACTGGGACGAGCAAAGCTCATCGCTCCCCAGTAGGCCAGAGGGCCGATTGCAGCTCATCGAAGAGCCATTCGACCTGACCGTACAGGACGTTGCAATTGATCGCGAACCGCAACGGGCTCTGAACCCGGATGAAGACCGGGTCGATTTATACCCAGCGAATGGAAGCTCTGACCTCGACGATGATCTTTGGGCATCGGCATTTCAAAGCACGACAACGATCTCATTGTGTCTTGGACTTCCCGGGACGAAATACACAGTCGAGGGGGTCTTTATGAATGCAACCATCGAGGGAGTGGGGCAACCAGGAACGATATTGAGGACGTCCGCACAGCTACCCGTCTCACAGGTTACGCCTCCCCAGCCTTACCAGTCGGCGCAGCAATACATGGCGCACGAAGCTTGCCGCCAACAAAGGCAGCAGCTAGCTCCACCGCGAGATTACGAAGCTTACATCCCACATGAACTTGAGGTAGTACAAAAACGCGTCGATGACGGCTGGAATCAAGCCAGGGTTGGTCCTCAACAGTATCCCCCCGTCAACCGTGATGCTGAACTGCATCACGGCCTATTTGCGCGCCTCCGAGCCCTCTTTACAGGAAAGAAGCCTAGACCGCATGAAGAGCCGCATCGAATGCCCTTTGCCGAGCGATGTTTCGAGAAGTCAGACTCGGGTTCCCACTCTGGAAGAGAAGATGAACCCCGGACTCCGCCGCCCCGTCCACCTTTCCCCAAGAGATAGCGGAGAGAAGAATAGGAAACAGACGACAAAGCAGAGCTCACCATACAACTAACTTGAATACGTAACAGGCCAACGACCAGGCTTCAGTCCGCTGTAAACCCGTCTTGTCATCCCGACTGATAAATATCTGAGGAACGCTCTGTAAGAAATATGCAGTGCGGCGGCTCTATGGAAGTGTGAGGCAAATCCTCAGGGAGGCCAGATATGATCGGCGAAGTAGTGGTTGGTTTAGGCTTGGTTGTTCTGCTCGCAGTAGGTGCCACTTATCTACGGCCAGTCGGCGAACTACTCGGAGCAGGCCGGCAGATTTACGCGGTTGCCAACAAGCTCACGCGTCCAGAACCTCCTGCGGAGCCGCAGAATACCCGCCCTCGGCTGTGGAGGCGGCTGGCAAGCGCATTGTCGGCGGCGTGGGGTCCTTTTAAGGCGCGGGTTGGGAAATGTATTTTCCTGCGGCCTTGCGGTGATTCGCTGCTTGATCCCAAAAGCAAAATGCACCTGACACTGTATGGCCTGTTCATTTTGGCCATGGCAACGCTTGAAGGCTTCGCATGGGGCTATCTGGGCTGGCTCTTTGCCCATCAGAGCTTTCTGCGCTTCCTAGCCGCGGGATGCATTTTCATATTGGTCTTCGCGCTCGTGTGGGGCATGGATGTTTCTCTTGCGTTGCATGATTCTCTCGTGGAACGACACAGCCGCGAATTTGATATCCCGTTCGAGCGACGTGGCCCAGGGCTAAAATTGGCAATCCCTTTGCGGGTATTGATGCTTGCTGGATCGCTGGTGATTGCTGCACCTCTCCTGGCCAACGTGATCTTTGCTGGAGACGTCGCAGCCGAGCTTCGTAGGCAAGGCACTTCTGCAATTGCGAAATGGAGAACTGAAAACGCGGAGAAGCACGCTGCGACTGTCCAGCATATCGACCAGATAATCAACCATCTGCAGGATCGGTACGACCACGAAATCGTTGGCAAGGGCATCGGTCATGGAATCGGGTACGGTATCGAAGCCCGCAATCTGGAAGCTCAGATTGCATCCAGGAAACTCGATCGTCAGGCGGAGATCCTCGCCGGGCAGAACGAACTCAACGATTTCAATGTGGATGCCGCTAACTGGCAAACCAACCCGGACACGCTTCAGCAGAAATGGAACGTTGTTGTTCCTCGCATGACGGTTCTGCAAAACAGCAGCGCCCTCAACAATCTTTCGAAGCGCGATGACTATCGGAGTGTCGATTGGGCCATCCGTTTCCTCTTCCTGTTGTCTTTCGTATCGGTTGTTATATGCAAGCTCTACGAAAGCTATCCTGTTTCGCTTTATAACTCATCGACTCTTCAGGGCCTGCGTGAACGGCTCAACCCGAACTATCGGGGTTATGCAGAACCCTTTTATCGGGAGATGCTTGACGGAGAAAACAGGAAGCGCCGCGAGGATCTGACGGCCTTGAAAGACCGGGAGCCTGAGCTGATAAGTGCCGTCGAAAGTTGCAAGGAGGCAGCCGACAAGTCTTACGAATTGGCTGAGGCAGCGCAGCAAAATCTGGAAGACAAGACGGCAAAGCGCGATCTGCAGCAAAGGAGGATGGAGCGTTCTGCAGAAGACCTGAAGAGCTACCGCCAGGATATGCATCCTCCGGTGACCCGACACCTGCTGCATGAAGAGCTTTGGAATGCGAGGGCAGAGCATGAAACACAGTTTGCCGAGATGGATGCGGAGTATGGAATCTACGTTCGGCGCGCAGAAAGAACGAAAGCAGAGTTCGACGACAAGAATGCTGAACTAGCCCGTGCCGCCCAGCAGCTGCATGAGTTACGCAACCGCATGGCGGCGCTGGAGTCGAGTCTGACAGCAGAAAGTTTCAGGTCGATTCTGCGGCGTCCGCTTGCTCAGAATACGCAAGCGGCTGACTGACCGACTCGAAGTTATTACTACTAACGCCAAGGAGAACGGCCACCGTGGCCGGATAGGGGACGCATTGTCTCTTTCCGTCACCGAACAGAAATTAGGCGCAGCTCAACTTTTACTCGTAAATCTTGCGACTACCCACAGGGAGGATAAACAACCATGGCTGATCCAGCAAACGCAACACCTGCACCTTCGACCGAGACTACCGCTCCGCCGACCAGCGGAATGAACTACGAATCAGTAACTCACGCAGATTTTTCGTACGAGCATGGCACTGCTGTGGGCGACTACCATGCTCATGAACAGTTTCAGGCCCATACGCCAAATCATCAACTCGAGACCGGCTCCGATGTGGATGCTCACGGTCACTTCACCAATATGCACGACTACGGCATTACCGGCACGTCAGCGAGCCACTTCAACCTGGACGATCCGGGCCATGGTTCTAATGCGGCGGAACACCAGGACCATCATGTCCACTTCGACCACAACAATGGAACGCATCAATCCGGTGCTTTCTCTGACCACGGCAATCACGATTCCGGCAGTCAAGGCGGACATCATGATTCCGGGCACACCGACCATGGTGGCTCGCATGCCGATCACGGTTCAACAGGCGTAAGCCAATAACTCAGAGGTGTGACATGAGCCGTCAGCGCAAACTCCAATTGAAAGACCTTATTGCATCGCGGGCCCGCAAAGTAGCGGATCCGGGACTGCAAGCGCTGGCGGCTTCGATTTTGGCCGCCTCCTCTGATGCGCAACTCGCTGCGATCGCACAGCGGGCTACCTCTTCTGTCATTCCACCCGTAATCGAACAGCTTCGAACCAAGATGACCGCGGCGGTAACTCGTATCGAGGCAGACATCGAGCGAAAGGATCGTGAGCGCGCTCTGCTCGGGCGAAGTTCCAGCGACGATCTCATCTGGCAGCTTGAAGAAGCCATGCAAACAGCGATGGACATGATGAGGCGTCTATTGCCGGAGGCGGCGCTCTCTCACGCCAACATCGAGTTTTCCGAGTCCGTACCGCTCCCAATCGCGCGAGATCTTCACACGGCTACTCAGCAGTCAGAGAAGGCGCAGGAAGCGTTGTTCACGAAGTGCATATCTTGTGTGCGCGAGGTGATGGACTCTCTCTACGACGAAACCTCCGCATCGCTGTCGGTCGCAGATAAGACCATGGGTGGAGGAGTTTTTCGCACACCTGCCCGATTTGTTTATCATCCGCCTCAGCACTTCTTTATCGGCTTCTACCTTGCGCTCGATCGCTACGAGATGGTTCGAGTTACAACCCAGGGTATGTCCCAGATCAATGCAATTCGCCCACGATGGCTCGGCAAGCTTTTGCTTCGTCTTCCCAGAGTCGCAGGGATGGAGATTGGTGAAATTATCGGCGGCGTATCGGGATTCGACTCCCTGAGCGAGACCAAGCGCGTTCAACTACGGCGAGAGCTGACATCGATCGCCGCAGAGCACAGGCGCAGGATCCTGATCTCCGCACAGGAGCAGGCCAGTGCCTTCTTCCGGGATTTGAAATCGAACGTCCTGGCGCAGTCGCGCAGTCACTATTACACAACGTTTGATGCAATCACCAAACTTCTTTCAGAACTCAACAAGGAACGGCGTCAGGCGCTCGATTACTGGGGAACAACCGAGCGCTCACTCAGGGAAGCGGATGGTTATGCGCGGGAGCTTCTTGCGCTCACGAGCGCCGCGGAAAGGGAGGCAACATGTATCGCGTGATGACTGGTAACGGTGTCCAACTGACGGCGCTGAGCCTGATCGAGATCCAGCGTCTCTACAATCGCGGCCAAATCGCGATCAGCGATGTGCTGCGCAGAGACACAGAACAGGGGTGGCGTCTTGTCGGCGATGTACTGGGAGAGAGCCTGCTCGGGTCAGCTTCACGCGCCCGAACCCGGCGCTCCACGATTCCGCATCCTCCGCTCATATCGTGGGGCGCTGTCCTTCTGATCGGCTGCCTTGCGGGAGGTCTTGGCCTTGGCTTCGTTGGCCTACTGCAGGGAGTATGGTCCCGCAAGATACACCCGCGCATTATGCCTGTCGTTTGGCCAGTGTGTGCAATCGTCTTGCCAACCGCGCATTTCATCTGGGCACTGAGCCTAATGCGTCACGAACACCCGCCATTGCTGACCGCTCTGCTTCACATCGGAGTGGGTGTTATCACCGGAGACATCGCAGGAATGTGCCTTGCGTCTTTCGGCTCAACGAGTATCCGAAAGACCTTGCTCTGTGGGTTTGGAGACAAAGGGTTCTCCATGAGTTTCTTTTTGACTGCTCTCCTGGGTCCTGTTTACGTGGCCTACAAAGCCGAGGAGCTCAGGAAACTGCATGAATAAACGGGAAGCGGGCTTCATCGAGTTCCGATGCGGGCCAAAAGTTTTGAAACGCGAGACTAGCAGTCGACTAGCTACAACACAACCAAGCACAGGAGGAGAAAGCAATGTCACTTGATATCGAACTAGCAATCAATCCCGGTCCCCGGTGCGCATGTCTTTTGCTTCTGGACACGTCGCACTCCATGATGGGCGAACCTTTGCAAGCTCTAAACGCGGGCCTGCAAGCGTTTCAGTACGACATTCAGGAAGATGGACTGACACGCCAACGGGTCGAGATCGCTATTCTCACCTTTGGTGGAGTTGTAACCCCTGTTCAGGAGTTCACTTCGGCCAGCTCTTTCATGGCGCCAACTCTCACTGCGGGCGGTAATACACCCATGGGCCAAGCCATCATAGAAGGAGTTCGGATGGTGAAGAACCGCAAGCAGGAGTACAAGGACCATGGCGTTCCTTACTATCAGCCGTGGGTCATCATGATCACTGATGGCGCTCCAACCGATGAGTGGAGGCACGCTGCGAATCTGGTGCGCGCCGAAACAGCGGCCAAGAGGCTTTCGTTCTTCGCGGTAGCTGTGAAGGACGCTGATGTGAGCGTTCTCAAGACGATCACCGACCGCGTGCTCAAGCTCGACGGCATCAGCTTTCATGAGATGTTCTTGTGGCTCTCTGCCAGCCAGAAGCGCGTTTCTAGCAGCCGTCCGGAGGAGCAGACCGCTCTACCTGCAACCACCTTCGGTTCTCCCGTTTAGGAGGGTTAGAAATGTCCTCCCACTCGCCATCGTGGAATATTGTCGGCAGTTCTGTGTTGGGCTCGACTCACGCACGCATGGGCTTGCCCTGTCAGGATGCCTACGCGACGTCGATCTTGCCGGACGGCACGCTTCTGCTTGTTGTCGCCGACGGGGCAGGATCTGCCAATCGTTCCGAAGAAGGCTCTCGAATCGCAGTGAGCAACTCTCTTCACTTTCTTGAGTGGAATCTTTCTCAGCATGTGCCTGAGAGTCCGGAGGCCTGGCAGTTGCTGCTCCGCGATACGTTGCGAGACTCACGCCTCGCTTTGGAAGAGATCGTCGGCGACGGGGACCTGTACGATCTAGCCACGACCCTGCTCGTGGTTATCGTCACGCAGGAGACACTGGCCGCTGTCCAGATCGGAGACGGCGCAATCGTATGTAGGGACTCGTCCGGTCCATTGCGTGTACTGACACCGCTTACCCAAAGCGAGTACATCAACACCACCTGCTTTCTGACGGGAACTGCGTTTGAGGAAGATGCGCTTTTCACAGTGCTACCAGCCGGCGAGATTGATGCCATTGCCGCATTCACAGATGGGGTGCAGTACGTTGCCATTGGGTACCCTATGAATGCAGCCCACCCACCGTTCTTCAATCCCTTGTTTGCATTTGTCGCCCTAGAGGACTCGGATTCGAGCGAACTCGATGCGTTCCTGTCTTCTGCGCAGATAAACGAGCGGACTGACGACGACAAGACTCTTGTACTGGTGGTTCGAAATGCGACTGCATGATGAAAAAGGGAAGGTCTACCAACTCGGCGTGGTGCTGGGGAAAGGCGGCGAAGCGGAGGTGTGGACAGTCAAAAGACGATCAGAATTGGTCGCGAAGATTTATCGCAAGCCCTCGGTAGAACGAGAAAAAAAACTGCGAATCATGGTGGCCGAGCCACCGGTCGATCCCCGCCGCGCGGGAAAGCACGTCTCCATCTGCTGGCCGCGGTCGATCCTCTTCGATGACCACAATCGTATCGCCGGCTTCCTAATGGCACGAATCGACATGAAGCGGCATCGCGAACTTTTCAGGATCTGTAATCCATCAACGCGCCGAGTCGAAGCGCCCGAGTTTTCGTGGGCATATATGGTAAAAGCCGCCGAAAACATCTCCATCGTCGTCGACTCAATTCACACAGCCGGCTATGTTATCGGGGACATGAACGAGAGCAACTTTTTCATCTCCAGTAACGCACGTGCCTCGATTGTCGATTGCGATTCAATGCAGGTCAGCACGCCATCGAATGTCTACAGATGCATGGTAGCCAAAGTGGAATATCTGGCGCCTGAACTGCATGGCGCCGATCTCTCGTCGTGCACTCGCACCAAAGCTGAGGACAACTTTGCGCTGGCCGTGTTGATTTTCCTGTTGCTGATGGAAGGCGTCCATCCCTTCGCAGGCAAGTGGCAAGGGCAGGGAGATCCGCCGCCGTTAGACCAGCGCATCGCGAGGGGAGATACTCCCTACGGTGGGTCCTCGCGCATATTGCCGAGCCCGATCGCCCCGCCGATCACTATCCTTCCAGTCAACGTTCAGCAG
>Ga0206952_10041_pt1 | contig 41731 bp, 39 predicted proteins | sample Alteio_BWOrgHeat_39_FD_152966 | JGI IMG/M metagenome (GOLD analysis project Ga0206952, IMG submission 152966) | Enriched cells from forest soil in Barre Woods Harvard Forest LTER site, Petersham, Massachusetts, United States -... | ecosystem: Environmental > Terrestrial > Soil > Temperate forest >... | reverse complement strand
GCAGGGAAATTTCAGATTGAGGGATTATTCACACAAAAGCGATATAATTACGTTACATGGTGAAAGCGGGTTGCGCGGCAACGATTACAACAGCACAACAAAAAACTGGAATTTAACAGGCTTTGATAAAGCTGCATTGGATGCACATTTTGGTGTTGAACAAACTTATTCTTTTTACATGGCAACTTTCGGCAGAAACAGTTATGATGGTGCAGGCACAGCCTTGTATAGTTATGTTAATGATCCTACTTATATAGACAACGCTTTTTGGGATGGATCTGCAATGAATTTTAATAAACGTTCAACCGGTGACTCCACAGGTGTTACAGGTATTGATGTAACAGGTCATGAATTAACACACGGAGTAACGCAAACAAGTTGCGCTTTGAATTATAGTTATGAATCAGGTGCTATTAATGAAAGCCTGAGTGATATTATGGGAAAGTCAGTTCAGTTTTGGGCAAAGCCAACAGATATAAACTGGCTGATGAGTAATGATATGAATTGGGTTATTCGCGATATGAGTAATCCGAATGCTGAAGGTCAGCCTGATACTTATAAAGGTACTTTGTGGTATACCGGTGGTGGCGATAATGGCGGTGTGCATTATAACAGTGGTGTTGGAAACTTTATGTTTTATTTGTTGGTAACGGGTGGAAGTGGAGCTAACGACAATGGTGAATCATATTCTGTTGCAGGTATTGGGTTAGCAGAAGCAGATCAAATTATTTATCGTTCTCAAACTGTTTATCTAACATCAGCATCGCAGTATATAGATTGGCGTGGTGCTTGTATAAATGCTGCTGCAGATTTATATGGCGCAAATTCAAAGGAAGTTGACCAGGTTAGAAATGCTTTTCATGCAGTAGGCATCGGCACAGAGGCCTCAGGCTGTGATGTTCCAACAGGGCTTTCTGTTTCAAACGTTACAAGAATTAAAGCCGATTTAAATTGGGAGGTAGTGCCTGGTTCACATGGTTATAATCTTGAATGGAAACTTTCTACAGAAGCCAAATATAAAATCGTAAAAAACCTTACAACAAATTCTTACAGCCTTGATAATTTAACACCCGGTTATTCTTATGATTTTAAAGTACAGAACCAATGTGTTGATGCAAATAAAAGTGCATTTAGCGAAGCATATACTTTCTCTGCTTTAAGTAACCCAAGAGACAATTACTGCGCTTCGTATAGTTCTGTTTCTGAGTATGAGTATATTAATCGTATGCAGCTTTCCAATCTTAATTATACAAGCGGTAACAATGGCGGTTATGGCAACTTTACGAATCTTAAAGCAAACGTAACCGCCGGAACCACGTATACAATTTATTTAACTCCGGGCTTTAAAGCCGGAGCGTATAGTGAATACTGGAGTACATATGCTGACTGGAATCATGACGGGGATTTTGCTGATGCAGGAGAATTGATTGGCAATGCAGACGGTTCCGGCGCCACTTCGTTTAGCTTTACGGTGCCTGCAAATACTAAAAACACTGTAACAAGATTGCGTGTACAAATGAATTATGGAAGCAGCAGTTCTGACCCTTGCGCCATGCTGGATTATGGTGAAGTAGAAGATTATAGTTTAAAAATAACAGGCGGTAAATTCAATGCTGTGGCCAGTGAAGATGAAGCGCAAAATAAATCAACAGCTATTGTAATAATGCCTAATCCGCTTAAAACAAATGTGGCCAGCGCATCTTTAAATTTAATAAATAAAGGTGATGTAATAATAAAGATTACAGATTTATCAGGAAGGCTTTTGGTAAGTCAAAATACAGCAAATATGCAGGCTGGTAAAAACACAGTTGTATTAAACGGTAGTAATAAATTAAACAATGGCGTATTTATGGTTATTGCCGAACAAAATGGCGTTATTGTTGGCCGTACACAATTAGTAGTTAGCAGGTAAAACTTATAAAGATCGTTAGGGCAAAATGCCGGAAGTAATATCCGGCATTTTTTTTTAAAAATTTTGCAGTGAATTTATTTGCGTATTTATAAAAGCGTTAATTTACCGTTTGTATTTCAAACCCCAAATTATTATCCTGTCCTTATAAAAACCAGGCTGAGCGTCTACCGGCTGATCTCTAAAAATAGTTTAATAAACTGTGTTTAAATATTCTTCAATATAGAATGAGTAAAAATTTTTTTCTACTGCTAAAAACAAGTTCATATTTCAAATTCATTCCCAAAATTTAATCAACTATTATGAAAAGAAAAATTCTATCTCTTGTATTATTAAGCTTTATTATTATTAAGGCTTATCCGCAAAGTTTTGTAAGCAAGGTTATTCGCGGCGATCGTGGCATCAGCAAACAGTTTACTGCAGTTGATAACAACCAGCCTATATCGTTCAATTCAGCGCAGGTAAAATCATTGCTGGATCTTAATCAGAATTCAGAATTGGTTTTACAAAAAACTGAATCAGACAAACTTGGGTTTATTCAATATCGCTATTATCAAACATACAAAGGTGTTCCTGTTGAAAATACCATGTATATAGCGCACACAAAAAATGGTGTATTAAAAAGCCTTGGCGGAACTATCGTTACAGATTTTGATGAAATGATGGACCAGCGTTCATCACAAAAAATTTCCAATAGCGAAGCCATAAGCATTGCTATAAAATATGTAAATGCCAAAGTATACGCATGGCAGGATGCAGGTATGGAACAACGTATAAAAGAACAAACCAATAATACCAAAGCAAGCTATGCGCCAAAAGCAAGCCTTGTTTGGTATAGTGGAGCAGATGCTGTAAGCCCAAGAGAATTGCGCTTATGTTATAAGGTTGATGTGTATGCAAGAGAACCTTTAAGCCGCGCATATTATTTTGTAGATGCTTTAAACGGTAATGTGCTTGGCAAAAAGGATGAGATATTTTATTCTGACGCAACTGGCACAGCAAATACTGCTTATAGCGGCGCTCAAACAATTCATAGTGATCTTAACGGTTCTTCGTATCGTTTAAGAGATTATACAAAAGGCAATGGCATCATTACATTACATGGTGAAAGCGCGTCACGTGGCACTGATTATTCCAGCAGTTCTGCTAACTGGACTTTAACCGGAACAAACATAGCAGCATTGGATGCACATTACGGTGTTTCTCAAACTTATGCTTATTATAAAGCAAATTTTAACCGCAATAGTTATGATGATGCAGGCACAGCATTATATAGTTATGTAAATGATCCTACTTATACAGATAATGCATTTTGGGATGGCAGTGCGATGAATTTTAATAAACGTTCAAACAGCACTCAAAACCCCGGCGGTGTTACTGGTATTGATGTAACAGGCCATGAATTATCACACGGGGTTACTCAATCAGAATCCGGATTAAACTATAGCAAAGAACCCGGCGCCATGAATGAAAGCATGAGTGATATCATGGGAAAATCTGTACAGTTCTGGAGCAAACCTACTGATGTAAACTGGCTGATGAGTAATGATATGAATTGGATTATCCGAAGCATGTCCAACCCAAATTCTCAAGGTCAGCCCGATACGTATAAAGGCACATATTGGACTACAAGCAGCGCGGATAATTATGGAGTGCATACTAACAGCGGTGTAGGCAATTTTATGTTTTACTTATTGGTAACCGGCGGCAGTGGAACTAACGACAAAGGCAGTGCTTATTCAGTAACCGGTATTGGTTTAAGTGAGGCAGACCAGATTATTTACCGCAGCAATACAACTTACCTTGTACCCACTTCACAATATGCTGACTGGCGTACTGCATGTATTAATGCAGCCACTGATCTTTATGGCGCAACATCCAACGAAGTAATACAGGTTGAAAATGCCTGGTATGCAGTTGGCGTTGGTACAGCAGGTGGCGGCGGCGGAGGCACATGTAATACACCTGCAGGTTTAGCTTCATCATCAATTACCAACACATCTGCTACTGTAAGCTGGGCAGCCGCAACAGGTGCATTAAGTTATAATCTTCAATATAAAGTATCCACTTCTTCAACATGGACAACTGTTAGCGGCATTACAGGAACATCTTATAATTTAACCGGTCTTACTGCAAGCACTACTTATAATTACCAGGTACAATCTGCTTGTTCTGGTGGCAGCACAAGTGCATACAGTACTGCGGCTTCATTTACTACGTCAACATCTGGCGGCATCACCTATTGCACTACAAAAGGCAATACAACGTATGAGTATATTAATAAGATTGTATTAGGAACTATCAATAATACAAGCGGCAATAACAGCGGTTATGGAGATTATACAGCATTAAGTACAAACCTTGCTGCGGGTGGTTCTGCAAGTATAACATTAACGCCAGGATTCACTGGTTCATCTTACCGTGAATACTGGACAGTATATATTGATTATAACCATAATGGTGTATTTACTGATGCAGGTGAGCAGGCAACAACAGGAAACGGTACTGCTGCAGTAACCAAAGCATTTACTGTGCCTTCAACAGCAAAAAGCGGCGCGACACGTATGCGTGTTATTATGCATTACGGAAGTGCACGCACAACAACCTGCGGCACATTTACAGATGGGGAAGCAGAAGATTATACTGTAAACATTACAGGCGGAACATTTGCCGGGTTTGCTTCAGCGAATAACATTAGTATAAACAGCATTGCTGTATCTCCAAATCCTGTAAAAACTTCTGTGGCAAATATTGCATTGCAGGTAAATAAAACAGCACCTGTAAATATTAAAATTACAGACCTCACAGGCAGGATTTTAAGAACAGAAACAATAAGCAGTATCACTGCAGGGAAAAACAATTATTCATTAAACAACTTAGGCTTGTTGCCAGGCACTTATATGATTATTGCTGAACAAAGCAATATGATTATTGCACGCACCCAGTTTATAGTGGCAAAATAATTTTTGTTTAATTTTTTTTGAAAAGCTGCTTCAAGAAATTGGAGCAGCTTTTTTATTTCCTGCAAACTATTTTTGCGCCGTTATGCGCATTGCAGTTATTGAACATGCCGAAGCCGGAGATTATGCAGAATATATTTCTTCGCTTATAAATGAAAAAGCAGCTGAACACAATTACCAAATAAAAACATGGAGTAATTCTGTACCCGCATTTCAGCAACAGGTTGCGGCAGATGCTGTTATTTATATTTATATTGAAAGCACGTCGCCCTTGCTTTTAAGCTGGTTATACAACGTAAAAATCCCATCTATATTAAAAAAAACAAAAGCAGAAATTGTAATTGACCTGAATGGCGTTGCTTCAGCTAAAATAAAAATTCCTCAATATATTATTGCTGCTGATTTTATTTTTAATCATGAAAAACAACAACTAACCAGCCTTGAAAAATTTGCTGTAAAGCATTTGAATGAATCTGTAAAAAATGCAGGAAATATTTTTGCCTATACAAAAAGAAATTTAAATGCGGGTGGTTTAAAACAAGATGCATTGCATTCGATTTTATTTTCAGCGCCCGCTATTTTTAAAACGTATGAATGGCATGATAAATTAATGATAAAAGCGCAACATGCAGATAATAAAGAATATTTTATAGCTGTAATAGAAGATGATGCTGTAAATGATTTTGTATTGTTGCTGCAGGCATTTTCAAAATTTAAAAAATGGCAGCAAAGCAACATGCAATTATTAATTCTTCCTAAATATGAAGTGTTAGGTGCAGCAATTACGGAGAAGCATAAAACATATAAATACCGCGAAGATGTGCGGCTGATAGAAAATATTGAAGAAAAAACTATTGCAGCCATTTTTGCATCTACGTACGCGCTTGTTCATGTTACAGAAAATAAACCGCATTTGCTTATTTTGTCAATTGCCATGCAATGCTCGTTGCCTGTAATTTCTTTTATAGATAATGATGTAAGTGAATATGCTGCCGGTGCTGTTTTATTTTGCACAGAAAAAAATGCGGATGCTTTGGGCAATACAATTATTCAATTATATAAAGACGAAAATCTTCATACACAATTAAAACAAAAAGCGCAGCAGCAGGCTGTAATTTTAAACCGCGAAGTATTTGCAAATAAATTATGGCAATTATTAGAAACGGCGGCACATTCTTAGTAGTTACAATCAATCAACAATAAAAAATAGTATGGAACATTCAACAATAACGATAAAGGTTAAATTAGATGAAGATAAAATTCCGCAGCAGATAGAATGGAATGCAACAGGAACAACTACACAGGAAACACAACAGGCAAAAGCTTTTATGCTTGCATTTTGGGATGGCATGGAAAAAACGGCTATGCGCATTGACCTTTGGACAAAAGAAATGATGGTAGATGAAATGGCAGATTTTTTTTACCAGACTTTTATTACAATGGCCGATACGTATAATCGTGCAACACATCACCAGGAGCTTACAGATGAAATGAAAGAATTTGCTAAAACATTTTATCAGAAATTTCGTGATAATCAATTGAAGGAAGGAAAATAAAGTCCGGAAGTCAGGAAGACCGAAAGTCTGAAAGACATACTTTGGTTATTAAAAATTCTTTCTGACTTGCGGACTTTTCCGACTTTCGGACTATCGTAAAACACACACTATATGAACCTCGAACAACAGGTAATGGCTGAAATGAAAGACGCCATGAAAGCAAAAGATGAAGCGGGTTTACGCGGGCTGCGTGCCATAAAAGCTGAAATTATAAAAGCAAAAACGGAACCCGGCGCCAACGGTGAAGTTTCAGAAGAAACGGCAAATAAAATGCTGCAGAAAATGCTGAAACAAAGAAAAGATTCGCTTGAAATTTACCGCACTCAAAACCGTGATGACCTTGCTAAAAAAGAAGAGGAAGAAATTGCAATCATCGAAAAATTTCTTCCAAAGCAAATGAGTGAAGCTGAATTAAAAGAAGAACTTAAAAAGATTATTGAACAGGTTGGCGCAACATCACCGGCAGATATGGGAAAGGTAATGGGTGCAGCAACAAAACAGCTTGCGGGCAAAGCAGATGGAAAAGCAATTTCTGCTGCTGCTAAAGATTTGCTTTCAAATAAATAAATGCAAGAAAACAACCTGCATTTTCGTTTAGCCATAAACTGCTCTAACGATGATAATTGACATCATCTTTTTTATTCTGCTTGTACTTGCTGTAATAAAAGGTATAAGCCGCGGGTTTATAGTTGCTGTGTTTTCTTTTTTTGCCATTATAATAGGCGTTGCAGCGGCAATGAAATTATCTTATATAGTGGCAACCTGGCTGCAGCATGTGGTAAATATAAATGGCAAATGGCTGCCTATTTTATCTTTTATAATTGTATTGGTTGGTGTAATTGTTTTAGTTAGATGGGTTGCTAACCTTATACAGGCTGCAATAAATATTGCCATGTTAGGCTGGCTGAACAAATTAGGCGGAATTATTTTATACATAGTATTATTTCTTTTTGTGTACAGCATATTTCTTTTCTATTTAACCAAAATGAATTTACTAAAAGCAGAAACTATAAAAGCATCTCACACCTATTCTTTAGTGGAGCCTTTTGGTCCAAAAGCAATTAAAATAACCGGCGCTATTATACCTGTTTTCAAAAATATCTTTCAGCAGCTTTCAGATTTTTTTGGCCATATAGCTGCACACAATACTTAAGGCTTTCTTATTATTGTATACAATAAATGAAATAATATTATTTTAGCGTATTGCAGTTTGCGGATGTTTTAGCTTTGCAGTACCAGAATAAATTAAAATGCAATACGAAATTAGAAAACTGGATAAGTTTAAATTTGTTGAAGAAGGCGAAGGAGAACCGCTGATTCTATTGCATGGCTTGTTTGGTGCATTAAGCAATTTTGAAAGCCTTATTGAACACTTCAGGCGTACACATAAAGTTGTGGTTCCTATGTTGCCAATGTTTGAGCTTGACCTGTTGCATACTTCTGTTAGCGGCTTTGCAAAATATATTCACAAGTTTATTGAAAAGAAAGAATACGCAGATTATCATTTACTGGGTAATTCCTTAGGCGGCCACATTGCATTGGTGCATGTTTTAAAACATCCTGAGAAAGTGAGATCCCTTATTTTAACCGGCAGTTCAGGCTTGTATGAAAGCGGCATGGGAGATTCATATCCGCGTCGCGGAGATTATGAGTACATAAAGAAAAAAACAGAAGTTACTTTTTATGATCCGGCAACAGCAACTCCGGAACTGATAGATGAAGTGTATGAGATTTGTAATAACCGCTTGCAGCTAATACGCATATTAGCTCTTGCAAAAAGTGCCATCCGCAATAACCTTGGCGAAGAATTAGGACAAATAAAAAATACTACTTTATTGGTATGGGGAAGCCAGGATACAGTAACACCGCCATTTGTTGCAGAAGAATTTAAAAAGCTTATACCCAACAGCGAATTACATTTTATTGATAAGTGCGGCCATGCACCAATGATGGAGCAGCCGGCTGAATTTAACCGCATATTGGAGGAGTTTCTTACAAAAATTAAAAAAGCTGCTGCTGCAACTTTGACTTAATATTTTTTGTCTTTTAAAAAAGTTAGAAAAAACAATTTGTTAGTATCAGAAATCATACAATCATCCGTTCCTGTTTTGCATTATAATGATACAGTTGAAGAAGCAATAGAGTTATTGCAGCAAAATAATGTTGAGCAGCTTCCTGTAATAAATAATGATATTTATGAAGGCTTACTAAGCATGGATGAATTATTATCAGCAGAAGATACAGATAATGTAGGTATACTTTCAGATAAATTCATTCATATAAGTATTGCCTATAACCAGCATTTTTTAAGCGCATTAAAACTTATTACCGAAGCAAGTGTAACAGTATTGCCTGTTCTTTCTGATAATAAAGAATATATGGGCGCAGTTACAGAAAGAGCTTTATTACAATGTTTAAGTACTTTTTTAAGTTCAGATGTGCCTGGCGGAATCTTTGTGATAGAAATGTCAGCGCAAAAATTTTCTATCGGGGAAATATGCCGGCTTGTTGAAACAAATGATGCATTTGTAACACAGTTTAATACTTATCTTGAGCATCTCTCCGGCCTGCTGATTGTTACCTTTAAAATTAATAAAACCGAAATATCTGATATACTTGCCGCACTGCAGCGGTATGATTATACTGTAAGATATTATTTTGGCGAAGAGTTGTATGAAAACGGGCTTAAAGAAAATTTTGAAAACCTTATGGCCTACCTCAACGTATAAATCTACATACGTTGTTAAAAATGTTTAATCTTAAAATCATCTTGGTTACCATATCCTATTTTTACCGATTACCAGCCAGGCTTATTAGCAGATGAAATTTTCCCGTTTCTTTTTATCGCTGTTTTTTGTAGTTGTAATAAATGCTTTTGCTATTGGCCAGCATGATTCTGTTCATACTGCAATAATTGCAGATACTGCTGCTGTTAAAGATACTGTTCCTTCCACGCTATTTATTGCCAGTATTTCTATTTACGGAAATAATAAAACCAAACCATTTATTATACAACGGGAAATTCCATTTAAACAGGGCGATTATGTTACACCTGAACAACTTTCAAAAGACCTCATAACAGCCAAGCAGCAGCTTATCAATACGAGTTTGTTTTTAGATGTTGCAGTGTATATAGAAAACAGGTATGGTCAATTTGTTTTTATTACAATATTTGTAAAGGAGCGATGGTATATTTTTCCTCTGCCGTATTTCCGTTATGTTGATCCGAACTTTAATACATGGTGGGTAACGTATAATCATAGTTTAAAAAGAACAAACTATGGCATAAAATTTTTGCATAACAATATTTCCGGCCGCAATGATAAGTTTACTACATGGCTTGTTACAGGCTATTCCCAACAAATTGCGCTTAAATATGAGCGGCCTTATTTTGATAAAAAATTAAAGAATGGTTTTAGCCTCTATGTAAGTTACTTACACCAGCGTGAACTTAATTACGGCACCGATTCAAACAAGCAACAATTCTTCATGCCAGACAGTCTTTTCTTTGTTAGAAAGGCAATAAAAGCTGAAGCAAGTTATATATACAGGCCGGGCTTGCGCATAAGGCATATTTTCAGGCTGGGATATATTTATGAAAACGTTGCTGATACTATTCTTGCGCTTAATAAAGATTACTTTTCAAATGGTAAAACAAAAGAATCTTTTCCATACATTGGTTATACATTCCGCTACACCAATGCAGATTATAATCCTTATCCAACTAAAGGTTTTTTAGGCGATGCAAGCATTTTGCATCGCGGTATAAATGCAGAGATGAATTTAACGCAGTTTCAATTTATCAGCTCTTATACAATTCCCATTTTGCCCAAAACACAAATACAGTTTAAAGAAGGAGCCGTAATAAATCTTCCTTTTAACCAGCCGTTTTATAATAAAACCATGTTTGGCTATTATGGAAATATTTTTATGCGTGGTTATGAATATTATGTGGTAGATGGAGATGTTGGCGTAATTGGAAGAGCCACCTTGCAGCATGAGATATTTAATTTTAAAACTCCAATGGGTTCAGGCGCAAAACAAATATATATTCCATTCAGATTTTTTCCGAAATTATATGGCGATGTGGGCTATGCCTATGATAAAAACCCGGGTAATAGTTTATTGAATAATAAACTATTGCATAGCTGGGGTTTGGGGTTTGATATGGTTACTGCTTATGACCTTGTTTTTAAATTTGAATATTCTTTTAACCAGTTAGGCGGAAATGGTTTGTTTATTCATGTGACATCAGATTTTTAATTTAATACAATACACACAATTTAGATATTATCTTTATTCTTTAATCAGTGCCTGCAAATTCTCCAAAGAAGATTATAATATAAATTCATTGTAAATGAAATGCCGAATATAATAACCTCAAAAAAAATCATTACAAAGGCATTTCCTGCCCGACTGCGTCATTCAGGCGGGCATCTGGCAAATGAAAAACAAAAAATATACAGATGAAAGTAGCTATTTACAGCCGTGGTAATGATCAGGATTTAAAGGGCGAACTGGAAGAGCTTGTATCAAAATTAATTCACCACAACATTCAGGTATTACTGCACTATTCTTTATCAAGATTTATTCATAACAATACCAGCGAACTGATAAGTTTTTTTTCAGGTGAAAAAGAATTAAACAGCACAGTTGATTTTTTAATAAGCCTGGGCGGCGATGGAACTATTCTTGATACGATAACGCTTGTACGGGATAAAAATATTCCTATAATTGGTATTAATTATGGAAGGCTTGGCTTTTTAGCAAGCATAAGCAAAAATGAACTTGGGCTTGCTGTTGATGCTTTGGTAAACAGCAGATATGTAATTGATAAAAGAGTCTTGATTCACTTGGATGCAAACGTAGAATTGTTTGGCGATGCTCCTTTCGGGTTAAATGAATTCTCCATTCATAAGCGGGATATTTCCCCAATGATAAAGATCAACACTTATCTCAACGGAGAATTTTTAAATACATATTGGTGCGATGGTTTAATTGTTGCAACGCCAACCGGTTCTACAGGTTATAATATGAGTTGTAATGGCCCCATCGTTTTTCCTGAAGCAGGCAGTTTTGTAATTACACCTGTTGCGCCGCATAACCTTAATGTACGGCCAATAGTTATTCCCGATTCATATATAATTTCATTTGAAGTAGAAAGCAGAAGTGATGAATATATTTGTGCAATGGATGCACGCCGCGAAATTGTACATAAAGATGTGCAACTGGCAGTAAAAAAAGAAAGATTTTCAATTAGTCTTGTACGGCTGAATGAAAATAATTTTCTCTCTACCTTACATACCAAATTAACATGGGGGCTGGATAAAAGAAATTAAGCTTTTGCATTATCATATCTTACACAAGAAATAATTATGTTTTTCGTTATACAAACAATCTTAAAACAACAATGAATTTGAAAAGGCTTTTTATTTTTATATTTTTATTAAGTACTGGTTTTACTTACGGGCAATATACCACGCTGTACGACAGTTATAAAAATGAAGGTGAATTTGGTGTAGCTATAGGCGGCGCTCATTATTTTGGAGATTTAAACACAAGAGCAGCTTTAAACCGTCCTAAATTTTCAGGCGGTATATATTTTATTAAACAGTTTAATAATTATATTGGCTTACGCGTTTCAGGCGATTATGCTTTTTTAGCGTACAGCGATGTGTATAGCAAAAATGAGACGCAGCTAAGGCGCAATCTTAGTTTCAATACTAATGTGTGGGAGTTTTCTTTAAGCGGTTATTTTAATTTTTTCAGGTATATTCCCGGTGTTACAGGTTATAAATTTACGCCTTATCTTTCTTTAGGCGCCGGCGTTTTTTCTTTTGACCCTTATGCTTATTTAGATAACACCAAGTATTATTTAAGGCAACTTGGCACAGAAGGCCAGAATATAGATTCTTCTAAAAAGCAATATGGAGATATGGCGATCTGTATTCCTTTCACGTTTGGATTTAAATATAGCCTTAATGAGAATATAAATGCGTTTGCAGAAATCGGCTATCGTTTTACTACTACAGATTACTTAGATGATGTAAGCACTAATTACGCAGGCGCCGATGCATTTGTTTTAACTCATTCTGACGGAACGCAGGAAGTAGAATATCCGGCTTATTATTTACAGGATCGCAGCTATGAAACCGGTACGCCAATTGGTATAAAGGGCAGACAAAGAGGCAACAGCAGCCAAAAAGATGCTTATCTTTTATTTCATGTTGGCCTGTCTTTCAATATAACTTCTTATAAATGCCCTACAGTAAAAGCCATTGATCCTTCGCAATTGCATTAATATTTATATTCAATTTAAATCTTAACGGTAAGGTTATTGTTATTTATTAATTTTGCGTCAAGTAACAAAAGTGTCTGAGCTTAAAAATAATATTGACCTTACAAAATTGCCTAACCATATTGCAATAATTATGGATGGAAATGGCCGCTGGGCAAAAGAAAAAGGCCACGATCGTTTGTATGGCCATTATCATGGTGTTGAAAGTGTTCGCAATATTTTGGAAGGTTGTGCGGAATTGAATATTCCTTATCTCACATTGTATGCCTTTAGCACAGAAAACTGGGACAGGCCAAAAGATGAAGTAGATGGTTTAATGGAGTTGCTGGTTGATACTATACGTAAAGAAGTTATTACGCTTAATAAAAACAGCATTAAGCTTCATGTAATTGGCGACATGCATACATTGCCACCTTTTGCACGTAAAGAATTAGAAGAAGCTTTACTTGAAACAAGCCATAACGAAAAATTCAATCTTATACTAGCGCTCAGTTACAGCAGCCGCTGGGAGCTATTAAACGCTGTAAAAAATATTGCGGTTGATGTGAAAGAAGGTAAACTATCAACAGAAAATATTGACCAGGATACGCTGCAGAAATATCTTGCTACAAGTGAATTTCCCGATCCAGATTTATTAATAAGAACAAGCGGAGAATACCGCATCAGCAATTTTTTATTATACCAGTTAGCTTATGCAGAATTATACTTTACCTCAACCCGTTGGCCCGATTTCAGAAAAGAAAACCTGTTTGAAGCTATATTAGATTTTCAACGCAGGCGCAGGCGTTTTGGCAGAACAGATGAACAGATAACTCATCGGCCCGAACAGCTTTTTCAATCCTGACAGCATTTAACAAACACTTTTAATTATTCAGGCTAATTTGCCCGCTTTAAAAAACGTTGTGACTGCAACGTATTAATCAAAACACATCAATAAAATAATATTATTCCGGATGCGATATTTGTTCGCGATTGCGTTAATCCTGTTTATTTGCTTCATTAGCATTCAGTCAGCCAATGCCCAGCAACAGCCGCAAACACCTCCGGTTTTACCTGATACAATTCAAGGCCCATTGGTTCAAAGAGATTCTACCGGCCTTATTCACATACAGCAGGATACTGTACCAATAACTTCTTTAAATCCAGACCTGCTTAATATTTTTAATCAAAACATTCCAAAAAAGTATAAAATCACTGCCATTACAGTTACAGGCAATAATTATTTTGATCAAAATCTTTTATTATCTATCGCAGGTCTGAATGTAGGCGATGAAGTTTCATTGCCGGGCGGCGATAATTTTTCAAAGGCTATTAATAAACTCTGGTCACAAAATTATTTTAGTGATGTTGCCATTTATATTACTTCTCTTAAAGATGATAACATTACACTCGAAATAAATGTTACGGAAAGGCCGCGTTTATCAAAGTTTATATTTAAAGGAATAAAAAAAGGCGAAAAAGATGATCTTACGCCAAAAACAGGGCTGGTAATTAACAGGGTTGTTACAGAAAATGTAAAACGCACTTCAGTTGATGCAATAAAGAAATTTTATGCTGATAAAGGCTACCGCAATGTACAGGTTACAGTAAGTGAAATAAAAGATACGGCAAATCAAAATTCTTCCATCCTTGTATTTAATGTTGATAGAGGCAGTAAAGTAAAAATTGCAGAAGTAAGTTTTCTGAATAATAATAACATAGAAGACGACAAGTTAAAAAGCCAGATGAAGGGCACGAAAGAAAAAAGCCATTTTACACTCTTCCCCTCCAAAAACAAAACTCCGCTTGATGACAGCACCGGATACAGATTTCATGATTATATGGGTGACTGGGGCTTTTTATCATTAACAAAAACAAAAGAAATACTTGAGCCTTACATAAAAATCAAACCTTTTGCTTCCGCCAAATATGATGTGAAGAAATACGAGGAAGATAAAGACAAAGTAATTTCTTATTATAATTCTCTTGGTTACCGGGATGCAAGTATAGAAAATGATACAGCGGTTAATGCACAAGACGGGCTTCATCTTTATCTTCCGGTTAATGAAGGAAATAAATATTATTTCGGAAATATCGCGTTTAGCAATAACACAAAATATTCTGATTCTTTATTGATTGCTTTATTGGGTATTAGAAAAGGCGATACTTATAACCGGGATATTCTTGACAAAAAATTAGGTATTACTATTTCTCCTGAAGGCGGCGATATAAGCGGCTTATACATGGATGATGGTTATTTGTTTTTTCATGTTGATCCTGTAGAAACGGCTGTATATAATGATACGATTGATTACGATATTAAAATGTATGAAGGGCCTCAGGCAACATTTAAAAACATTAAAATTTCCGGCAACGACAGAACAAAGGAATATGTTATAAGAAGAGAACTAAGAACATTGCCGGGAGAAAAATTCAGCCGCACAGATGTTATTCGTTCACAGCGTGAAATTGCAAACCTTGGATTTTTTAACCAGGAAAAAATTGTTCCTGATATTGTTCCCGACCAGGAAAATGGAACTGTGGATGTGAACTGGCAGGTAGAGGAAAAATCAGGTGACCAGCTTGAGCTGAGCGCTGGTTTTGGCGGCGGTATTGGTGTTACCGGAACATTAGGCGTTACATTCAATAACTTTTCAGTAAATAATATTTTTCGTAAATCAGCGTGGGATCCTTTACCGGTTGGCGATGGCCAAAAGTTAAGTTTGCGTGTGCAAAGTAATGGTCGTGCTTATCGCTCTTACAACGCATCTTTTACCGAGCCATGGCTTGGCGGCAAAAAAAGAAATGCGTTTTCTGTGAGTATTTACGATACAAAATTTGCAAACGCATATAACCCGCTAACAGGCCAATATGAAAAATTAGCTGCAGATACTTCATTCTTTAAAACCACCGGTTTTTCTGTTGGTTTATCCAAGCAATTAAAATGGCCTGATGATTATTTTTCTACTGGTGTATCATTTGAGTATGCCCGTTACCAGCTTAAGAATTATTATATAGATCCAACAAATCTTCCGGGCTTCAACAATGGTTTTTCCAACAACATAAGTTTGAAATTTACGCTGCAGCGTTTTTCTGAAGATCAGCAAATATTCCCGAGAACAGGGTCAAACTTTTTATTAACGCTGCAGGCAACTCCACCATGGTCGTTAATTGATAAAAGTATTGTCAACTGGTCTAACCCGTATACCTTAATAGAATATTATAAATGGAGGTTTACCGGCGAATGGTATGTGCCTATTGGTAAACCAACAGGCCCTGACAGAAATAAACAATTTGTTTTAAAGCTTGCTGCCAAGTATGGTTATATAGGCAGATATAATCCTCAGCTTAACATTTCTCCTTTTGAGCGCTTCCAGGTAGGTGATGCAGGCTTAAGCAACAGTTATGCTTTATTGGGTTATGATATTATTGCACAACGCGGTTATCCTGTTTATCAAACTTCTGACCCGCGCATAAACCCAGACCAGCAAGGCGCTTCAGAATATTTTACCATATTTAATAAATATACGCTTGAATTGCGTTACCCTTTTGCGCTTAATCCCAGTAGTACTATTTATGCTGAAACATTTTTTGAAGCTGCTAATGGATGGTATAGTTTCAAAGATTATAATCCTTTCAGGTTGCGCCGTTCTGTTGGTGCAGGTGTGCGATTCTTTCTCCCCATGTTCGGTTTGCTGGGATTTGATTATGGTATAGGATTAGACCGCTATGGTCCTAATTCAAGTTTTAAAGATGTTTCAAGATTTACATTTATGTTGGGTTATGAACCGGATTAATTTACATTTAACATCTTAAAAAATTAATAATTAAAAATTTCCCAGTCATGAAGAAACTATTATTAATAATAATGCTTGCAGTTGGATTTACATTTAATACGCAGGCACAGAAGTACGCAATTATAGATACAAAATATATATTAAGCAAAATGCCCGAATATGTGGATGCTGATAAAAAACTGCAGCAAATAAGTGATCAGTGGCAAAAAGAAATTGATAATATGCAGTCACAGTTAAATGATATGTATAAAAATTATGATGCCGAGCAATATATGTTGAGTGATGATTTGAAGAAAAAACGCGAAGATGAATTGTTTAATAAAGAAAAGGAATTAAGAGATCTGCAAAAAAAACGTTTTGGCTACGAAGGCGATTTATTTAAAGAAAGAGAAAGAATTGTTAAGCCGATCCAAGACAAAGTTTATAACGCGGTGCAAAAAATGGCTGTAGCGCATGGATATGATTTTGTGCTGGATAAAAGTGAAGGAATTACCATTATATTTGCCGACCCAAAATTAGACCGCAGTAATGATATACTGCAGCAACTCGGGATAAAAAATTAAACACTATAAATTTTAAACAATAAAAAATGAAGAAAGTTTTCCTGGCAGCGGTTTGTGTTACTGCCTTATGTTTTGGTTTTAAAACATCCAATGCCCAAACAGCCCCGGCATTTAAAGTAGGGGTTTTTGATATTGATCTGATGGTTCAGGCCTTGCCGGAATATCGTGGTATTGACAGCTTAACACAACTGTATGAAAGAGATACATTGGGTACAGAATACCAGATTTACCAGGGCGAATATCAAAGGTTGGATAGCACGCTTAAATCTGATTCTGCAAAAGGAGTATCTCCAACTATAATGTCTTATAACAATCAGCAAAAGCAGCAAATGATGTATAATTTGGTTTACTGGCAGCAAATTGCTCAGCAAAAATCTGATCAATACAGGGGCAGCCTTTCAGCGCCGCTTTATCAAAGAGTAGTTGTTGCGTACAAAAAAGTATTAGCAGTAAAAAAATATAATCTCATTTTAAAACCTAATACTTACGAAGTAGGCTTTCCGGTTGAAAACATGTTTCCTTTAGTGGCTAAAGAACTGAATGTTACTTTGCCTCCGGGCTTAACTATTGATCCTAACCAGGCCTTACAAGACCAGGGAACAATCGGCGGTGCTGGTGTTCCAAAAGCAGGAACAGGAAAACCTTAATAAGCAAATCATTTATATAAATTAGGAAGAGGCTGTCTCAAACTTTTGAGACAGCCTCTTTTATGTTATAATGGGTAACTGATTGTAATAAAAATATCCGCTTCTAAAAATTATAAGCAATGCTGATGCCTTTTGCCCCTGGCCAAACCGCTGGAGAAATTGCCACGTGCTGAAAGCTTTTGCTCTTATGTAATTCAGGAACTAAAATTCCTGAGCCAGCACCAATTACATAACCAATAATAATATCGCTTAAAAAATGCTGACCAGCTTCGTAACGGTAATAACCTGTAACTACAGGCAAAGCTGCAGACACTCCCCATATGTAAGGTTTAAGTTTTGAATCAGGATGCAGATCGCTAAAAACTTTTGCGGCAAAAAAACTTGCGCTTGCAGTAGCAGCAACATGACCTGCATAAAATGAGCGTTGCGAATTATTGCTTAAGCGTTTGCTTAAGGGGGCATTGAAATTTTCATTTTTATCAGGGTAAACTAATGGCCTGCTTCTTTGCACAGTGCCTGCCGCCATAGTATAAAGCGCTGAGGTTATTGCAAGTGATTCTGTATACATCACTAAAATTTTTCCGGCCTGCTGCCGTTCTGTTTTATCTGCAACTACAAATATTAATGGCATAGCAAAGCCTGCAAAAAATGGATAATAACTGTTAGTGTTTGCACTCTCTGAATAAAAGCCTGCATTGCCACGGTCAAAGCCAAGGATATCACTTCTTGTTTTACTTGCAGCCTCTGAAGCAGTAAGGCTATCTTTATTTTGTATAAGATGAAGTCCAAGCACACTAAAACCAATGCCTGCACCAGTAACCGGTGCATCAACTTTCCAGCTTATATGGTAAACATCTTTTGCATTAAAAACAGGAGAAATATTATCCTGGCTAAAAGCATTGTTGAGAAAAATACTCATAACAATACAACAACTAATGAAGCATTTCAATTTTTAAACAATTTAAATGATTAATAATTCAGTCTTCCCACACCGTAAGTCCTTCACTGCAATTAGCGCAGATATCAATGTTCTTACGGCTTTTCATTAATTCACTTCTAAATTGTTTATAGTTATTATTATGCCAGATTTCTTTAAAGGATTGAGTTTGTAAATTACCAAGTCTGTGCATGGCATCCTTATCAAAGCAACAGGGTACAACCATTCCATCCCAGGTAATTACATTGGCGTGATGCAGTTTCCAGCAATGGTTTTTCATGCCGCTTTTACTTTGCATATTACCATTGGCATCTTTACGGTAGCGGCTGTATTTATCTATAGTTGGTATAAGGTTATGTGGATCATTTTCATAATCGTAAACCTGTGCAGTTTTAAAACGCACCTGGTCAACACCAATTTCTTTTGCAAGCAGCTTTATATCTTCAATCTGGTGCTCGTTTGGTTTTACCACAAGAAACTGGAAAAAAACAAAAGGTGTTTTACTATTTAATTCTTTTTTCCATTTTATAATATTGCGTGCACCCTGCAATACTTTTTCAATATTGCCGCCAACACGGTACTGTTTATATACATCCTGTGTTGTGCCGTCAATAGAAATTATTAAACGATCTAAACCGCTTTCAACAGTGCGTTTTGCTTTTTCATCATTTAAATAATGTGCGTTGGTTGATGTAGCTGTATAAATGCCTTTATCATGCGCGTACTTCACCATTTCTAAAAAATCAGGATTTAAAAATGGTTCGCCCTGGAAATAAAAGATCAGGTACAAAAGTTCTTTATAAACATCATCAATTGTTTGCCTGAAAAAATCTTTTTTAAGCATGCCAGTGGGCCGCGTAAAAGCACGCATACCGCTTGGGCATTCAGGACAACGAAGATTGCAGGAAGTTGTTGGCTCAAATGAAATAGAAATCGGGTAACCCCATTGCAAAGGTTTTTTAATCAGCTTGCTTAACTGGTAACTTGCTACTACTTTAGCTGCATTTAAGCTGCGGCGAAAAGTAAGCTTGGATAAAAGGTTTTTTGTATCGTTCCAGTTAAAGTATGCCATATCAGGCTGTAAAATTACAACTATCAGGTTTAATAGGAACAACTCTTGTATGCAACAGCCTGTTAGGATAAGTTTAAATTAAAATGGAATATTTTTGAATGGCGAGAATTTATTACAAATTGAACACATGAAATCATTACTTGTTTTTAGCGCAATTTTTATTATTTGTTTTAATTGCTTTTGTCAACCAGTCATTGAAAGAACAAAAGCAATAGCACAAATTGAAAGAACAGATTATGATGCAACTGCAATCAATAAATTGGCATCGCTTGCTTCAAATAACTTCCAGGTAACTTATTACAGGTGCAACTGGAAAATAGATCCTGCTGTGCGTTATATGAGCGGAAGCGTAACGTCATATTTTAAAACAACTGCTTTCACGCATCAGATTGTGTACGATTTCACAGACAAGCTTACTGTTGACAGTGTACTGTATCATAACCAACATGCATCATTTTCGCAGCAATCTAATGCAACAATTGTAATAAACTTTTCAGTTGAATTTGCAATTGGAAAACAGGATTCTGTTTCAATTTATTATCATGGCGTGCCGCCGGCAAGTGGTGATTTTACGGGAGGTTTCTCACAAACAACACATGCAGGAATACCTGTTATCTGGACGTTGAGTGAACCTTTCGGCGCGTCGGGCTGGTGGCCTTGCCGCAATGGGCTTGATGATAAGGCAGACAGTATTGATATTTATATAACATATCCATCGCAATACAAAGCATCTTCAAATGGTGTATTACTAAATACAACAACAAACGGAAGCTCCGCCACTTCTCATTACCAGCATCATTATCCTATCGCTTCTTATCTTGTTGCAATAGCTGTAACCAATTATAGTGTGTTTACAAACAACATCCGGATAAATGGTAAAACTTTGCCTGTAATACAATATATATATCCTGAAAACCTTTCTGATTTCCAGGCAAACACCCCTGCTGTTTTAAACGCATTACAATTGTATAGTAGTTATTTTGGCGATTATCCTTTTTTAAAAGAACGGTATGGGCAAACACAGTTTAGCTGGGGCGGCGGTATGGAACATCAAACAAATTCTTTTGTAGTAAATGCGGGAACAGGGCTACTAACACATGAGTTAGGACATCAATGGTTTGGAGATAAAGTTACCTGCGGAAGCTGGCAGGATATATGGCTGAATGAAGGTTTTGCAACATGGCTTGCAGATATGTTTTACACTGAAAAAATTGATACAGCTAATTACAGACCTGATGTTCAGGAAGATCTTACTTACATCACTTCACAACCCGACGGCAGTGTATGGGTAAATGATACTACCAACAGCAACCGCATTTTTGATGGACGCTTAACCTATGACAAAGGCGCGTTTTTACTGCGCATGCTGCGATGGACGCTTGGTGATAGTTTATTTTTTAAAGGTATCAACAGGTATCTTACTGATCCTGCACTTGCTTATGGTTTTGCACGCACTGCAGATCTGCAACGCAATCTGCAGCAGGCAAGCGGGCTTAACTTAAATTATTTTTTTAAGCAATGGTTTTACGGTGAGGGTTATCCGTCCTTTACTGTAAAATGGAAAGACTCTTCTGACCATAAATTATATTTTCATGTATCGCAAACAACTTCAAAACCTTCATCTGTAAAATTCTTTAAACTGCCTTTACCTGTGCAGGTAAGCAATGGTAAGAAAACAAAAACTATAACATTATTCTGCACGCAGAAAAACCAGGATTTTGTTGTAGATAACCTGGGATTTATTACAAGAACTGTTACAATAGATCCGGATAATTATATTATCAGCAAAAACAATAAAGCAGTTAAGATACAGGGTTTGCAGACCGGTGAAAATAACGGTGCAACAATATCTGTAAGTCCAAATCCTGTTATTGATGTTGCTGAAATTTCATTAAAAAATTGTAAAGGAAAAATTCTATTACAGCTTTTTAATAATGCCGCTGATATTGTTTGGAGCAGGCAAATAAATGTGCAGGAATCATCAACTCAAATTCAAATACCATTTTCTTCTTTCAATAGCGGCACTTACAGGTTATTGGCAATTGAGGAGAATGGAACTAAACATTCTGCCGCAATCATTAAATAATTTTTTCGTTTAAAATACAGCTTATAAGAATTGAGGCTTCATGGCTAAGCGTAAACGTTCAAAAAAGAAATCGAACAATAAAGTTTTTATTATAGTTACTGCAGTTGTAGTGTTGCTTGCAGCTTACATCTGGATAACGTATTCTTCTCAGCAAAAAAAAGAAGCAGCACGGTTTGCATTATATCCTGATTTTGGAATTGAATTACCGCTTGGCTATAAAATTCATGGCATTGATGTAAGCAGCTACCAGGGAAATATTTATTGGCCTGCTGTTGCCCAAATGCAGGACCAGGATGTGAATATAAAATTTGCATTTATTAAAGCCACAGAAGGTTTAAATAATGTAGATAAGCAATACAGTCACAACTGGCAAAATGCAAAAGGGGCAAATATAATACGAGGCGCATATCATTATTTTCTGACAACAAAAAGCGGAAAGCTGCAAGCGCAGAATTTTATAAAAACAGTTAAGCTGCAGCCCGGCGATCTGCCTCCGGTTCTTGATGTGGAAGAGTTATACGGCGTGCGCCCTGATAGCATGCGCAGCCGTGTTGCTTCCTGGTTATTAACTGTGCAAAAAGCATATAATGTAAAGCCGATGATTTATACAAACGTTTCATTCTATAAAAATTTTCTTGGTCACCAGTTTGATGATTACCCGCTTTGGGTAGCACATTATTTTGTGCAAAAGCGACCGGGTGTTGATGAGGGCTGGAACTTTTGGCAACATAATGCAACGGGTAAAGTAAACGGCATTCGCACAAGAGTTGATTTTGATGTATTCAGCGGCGATACAACCAGTTTTCAAAACTTACTTGTTCACTAAACTGCTACTCATTATTTTATTAATTGCAATCTCACAGCTTCACCTCCACCGGAAGGCAAATCAATTGTTATATTATCAGAAGAAGTAACAGTCTTTTCTTCTTTTATAAGTTGATTAGGATAATTTACGGCATCAGCAGAATCTTTATATATTTCTGCATGATAATTTCCTGGCGATAAAAACTTCAGCGGAATAGTTACTGTTTTTTGTTTGTTGTTATTAATAGTTCCTATATACCACTCTGTTCCGTTTCTGCGTGCAATGGAAACCCATTCACCAACTTCTGCGCCAGGCACAATTGTTTCATCCCAAACAGTTGGCACTTCTTTAATAAATTCAAAACCTGGCTGCCCTTCATAAGCTTCGGGTTCATCGCAAACCATTGCCATGTGATTTTCGAGTACAACATACATGGCAAGCATGTGGCATCGCGTGCCTAATACATGCGGCCTTGTTGTCTGCACTTTAAAATTTGATTGTGGCATTGCCCTGAAGCCGCCAAGATGGTAATCAGTCGGGCCTGCCAATCCTCTTGTAAAAGGAATATTGATATCATCATCCGGCGTTATAAGATTACCCCATTTATCACACTCGTAATTCAATGTTCCTTCACGGGTAGATTCGTTTGGATATGTGCGGCTTAATCCTGTTGGCTTGTATGCTCCGTGAAACTGAATTTCGAGATGATGCGCTGCGGCTTTCTGTAATATTTCTTCCTGGATCTTAACCATCTCCTGGTCGTCTCTGTTTAAAAAATCAACCATCATTCCTTCAATGCCCCATTTTTCAAACAGAGTAAAAGCACTGTCAAGCTTTGGATAAAGCGCCTGCCAGTGTACCCAAAAACGCAACCGCACACCTTTTGATCTTGCATAATCACTCAATGCTTGTATATCCAAACCCGGTCTTGGTTTCATTATATCTGTATTAGGTCCGGGCTGATAATCCATACCATCATTTTTATACCATGCAACACGGCGATAACCGATTATAGTATGGTATTGAATATTGTTTCTCGCACAAAAATCAATGTAATATTGATTGAATTCAAAGTCAACTCCGGGCTCCCATGTGGTATCTGGTGAGATATCTCCGTTCCACCAGTGAAAGGTTGCTTTGCCTGGCGCAAGCCATGACAGATCTTTTATTTTACATGGATCGGCAAGGTCAGTAAGTATATTTGATTCAACCAAAGCACCGATTCTATCACTGATCATCATTACCCTCCATGGACTGTGATGCGGTAAAGCAGCTTTTACTTTTATCAGGCTTTGATCGGGCAATGGCGTTAGCTGGCTGGTAAGTATTCCATTGCGTTTTATTAAACTCATGCCTGCATAATCCAAAAGATTTGCTTCCGTAATTGCCATAAAAATATTTCCCGAAAATTGAAACAAAGCCGGCATGTCCATCAGTGTATCATTCTTAATATTATTCAATGGAAGCACATCATAGCGATGCTCGTGAGAAGTAAAAAAATCTTCTAAAAAAGCAACTCTTGCTGTTGGATTTTCTGTAAGATTAAATGTTGTATTCTCATTTGTAATTGTAATATCATTCCACTCACGCTGCTGCGGAAATTCATACCTGAAACCAATTCCATCATTAAAAATTCTTACCCGTAAATTCACTATCCTGTTTTTGCCTTTTGTTTCCTGCATAGGTATAAATACTTCTTTATAAGTATCGTGTACTGCGCTGGTTTTGCCTTCCGGTAATGAATAATCATCAGCGCCATCTGTTATAATTATTTTACCTGTTTTAATATTGTTGCTGAAAGTATCCTCTGTAAAATTCACGCTTAAGGTACTGTAATCAACAAGTAGTTTATTTTTAAATTTAACCGCATATTGCGGCTGACCTTTATTACTATTGAAGAGATAAGTTATTTGACCGTTGGGCGATGAAACACTTACTTTATTTTGAGCAAATGAAGTAACTGTAAAAATGACGATGCTCACAAAAGCGGCAATAGAATTTTTTATCATGCGGCAAATATTAGGTAACAATGTTATAGTAAATATTCAAGTATAGAATCCCTGCAACTTCTTAATTTAAATTGTGCTGCTGTATTATATAATCATATAACTACTGGCATTGTTTTTTGAATTTTTATTTTTGATGAATGAATTACATGGATCATCTTAAAAAAGATAAAAAACTTGCAGCGTTTATTAATGAGCCGGTGCACGAACGTATCAAACTACATACAAATATTCCGCTGCAACTAATTGGAAGTATTATGAGCCAGCAACTCAACACAAAAGTGGCAGATATTATTTATAATCGGTTTCTTTCTTTATACAAAAACAAAGAGCCAAAGCCGCAACAAATATCAGGTACTCCAAATGAAACATTACGTGCAATTGGTTTATCAAATGCAAAAGTGAGTTATGTAAAAAATGTGGCTGCATTTTGTGTTGAACATAAGATAACAGATAAGAAATTACATTCCATGAGCGATGACGAAGTTGTTACATTGCTTACACAAATAAAAGGCGTTGGAAAATGGACAGTTGAAATGTTGTTGATGTTTGCATTAGGCCGTGAAGATGTTTTTTCAATTGATGATTATGGTGTTCAAAAAGCAATGATAAAGATTTATAAATTAGATAAGCTGGATAAAAAACGACTGCGTGAAAAGCTGCTGAAGATTTCCGCAAAATGGGCGCCATACAGAACCTATGGTTGTTTATATTGCTGGCATTTGAAAGATAATAAACCGGTTTCAACCACTTAATTAAATATGGAGTATGAGGTTTAAAGATTACAGGAAAAACAACTATGGTTTACTTTTTGCATCAATATAAAAAACTCATTTATGAATAACGATGCAAATAAACAAGGCGACAATTCAACACAAAAACATATTCCGCAACCCGATCCATCAATATCTTCAGGCACAGGTTCCAATGCAGAAAAAGATCCTGATGAATGGATAACAGGCGCTGAACCAATGACAGGCGCACAAAAATCTTATCTTAAAACTTTATCTGATGAAGCAGGAGAAGAGTTTGATGAAAATTTGTCAAAAGCTTCCGCATCAAAACGCATAGAAGAATTGCAACAGAAAACCGGCAGAGGGTTGAACCTTAATAATGACAGCAAAGAATAAATTATTCTTCCTCCCTGCCATATAATTTGCGCAATTCATTTTTAGAAGCATCAAGTACTTTTTTTTGTGCAGCGCTTAAATTATCGCCTGTGCGATTTTCGTAAAAATTGACCATGCTCATAGCCGATTGAAAGGGACCGGCTTTTTTCCGCTTGCTTTTTTCTGCGGAATTCTTTACAGATTCAGCAATTTTTTTTGGATCTTTTGATTTGAAAATATTCTTTTCCAAATCCATTGCATTGCTTGTTTGGGTAACTTTTTTCGACCATTTTTTTTGTGCTGCCTTCTTAGCTTTTTTTACCTCGCTCTTCTTAGCCGCATTCTTTTTCGGGGCAGATTTTTTAGCCATAATCCTTTATTTAATCTTCTTCAAGCATAATACCAGATTTTATAAATTGGTTGCTTCTTTAATGTCTTCTGATGTTTTTATATTAAAAGCAGCATTCATCTTATTACGGTCAAATTCTTTTTCATTATTAGATAAGAAAATAGTAGCGGCGCCATTACCGATAAAATTCGTAAGCGCTCTTGCTTCGCTCATAAATCTGTCAACACCTAATAAGAAAGCAAGCCCTTCAACGGGTATAACTTTTACTGCAGTTAATGTTGATGCAAGCACAATAAATCCGCTGCCTGTAACGCCGGCTGCACCTTTTGAGGTGATCAGCAATACTCCAATTATAACTAAAATTTGATGCAGCGATAAGTCTATATGATACACCTGCGCAAGGAACATCACAGACATAGAAAGATAGATGGTTGTTCCGTCAAGATTAAAAGAATAACCTGCAGGCACAACCAGGCCAGTTACAGGTTTTGAGCAACCCATGCGCTCTAACTTTTCTATCAATGATGGCAATGCAGCTTCTGATGATGAGGTGCCTAAAACAATCAGTAATTCTTCGCGTATATATTTTAAAAATCTAAAGATGCTTATTTTATAATAGTGAAGCAATAAACCAAGTACAATAAATATAAAACAGAGGCAGGTGATGTAAACGCAAAGCATGAGTTTACCAAGCGGCAATAATGTATGCAAACCAAACTTTCCTATTGTATAAGCCATGCCGCCAAAAGCACCCAGCGGCGCCAACATCATTACAATACGCAGGCCTTTAAAAACATATTTAGACACAATTGTAAGTGGCTTAATAATTTTTTGTTTTTGTTTGAATTTGTTTAGCCATATACCAAAAACAATTGCAACAACTAAAATTTGCAACGTAGGATTTTCTTTTAAAAACCCCAGCCACGTAAATGCTTTAGCTTGTTTTACATAACCGGAAATATCGCCGCCATTTATTTCAGACATATTTACGCTGCTTCCAGGTTGTATTAAATGAGAAACGATGATCCCTATCAATAAAGCAAATGTTGTAAGAATTTCAAAATATAAAATTGCTTTACCACCTACACGCCCTGCTTTTTTCAGATCACCCATATTACTTATACCGAGTGAAATAGTAAGAAAGATAATGGGATAAATAAAAATCTTTATAATGGCAATAAAATCAGTACCAAGAAACTGCATTTTTATTGCGGTACCAGGATAGAATTTACCAAGCAATGCACCCGCTGTTATTGCTATAAGCACCCAGAAAGTAAGATTGGTAAATACTTTTTTCATTAAGGAAATAGATGGTTATTTGTTTTGATCAAATCTTTCAAGGCATCATTGTAATCATTCCATATTTCTTTTACAATTTCAGCAGCAGGTTTTATATCTTTTATTAAAGCGCTTACTTCGCCAATTTCCAATTCACCTTCATTTAAATCTCCTTCCAGCATTCCTTTTTTTGCGCGGCCATGTCCTAATAATTTTGCAAGATCTTCTTTCGTTGCGCCATGTGCTTCAGCTTCATTTATCAATTCATAAAAATGATTTTTAAACAACCGCACAGGAACAATTTTTTTCATGCTCAGCATTGTATCGCCCTCTTTACTATTCACAAGAAGCTGTTTGTATGCAATATGATTTGATGCTTCATCACTGCAAACAAAACGGGTTCCTACCTGAACACCATCAGCACCCAAAATCATTGCGGCAAGCATTTGTTTCCCGGTTGCAATGCCACCTGCAGCAAGCACCGGAATTTTTACAGCTTCTTTTACCGCCGGAACTAAAACCATGGTAGTTGTTTCTTCACGCCCGTTGTGGCCGCCCGCTTCAAAGCCTTCTGCAACTACAGCATCACAACCGGCATCTTCAGCTTTCTTTGCAAATGTGCTGCTGCTTACAACATGCACAACTGTTATTCCGTGTTGCTTTAAAATTCCTGTCCATATTTTTGGATTGCCTGCGCTGGTAAAAACAATTTTTATTTTTTCATCAATTACTGTTTGAATATGTTTTTCAATATCAGGATACAACAAAGGAATGTTTACGCCAAAAGGTTTTGTGGTTGCGGACTTACACTTTTGAATATGCAATTTTAAAACATCAGGATACATGCTGCCGCTTCCAATTAATCCTAGCGCACCGGCATTGCTTACGGCACTTGCCAGTTTCCAGCCGCTTGTCCAAACCATGCCCGCCTGGATAATGGGGTAATCTATATTAAAAAGCTTTGTTACGCGGTTATTAAAAGATGGCATAAGCTATCAAAATAAAACAAAGCAATTCAATAAATAAAAATCATCTGTAAGAAGTTATTGAAAAGCAGGTAAGCTTTAGTGAAACTTATTAGTAAACATTCTTTACCTGGTTATACGAAATAAACCTGCGGAGAATAGAATTTTTTTGAGCTTTCTCAAATTGAAGATTTTTATCCTGAGAAGTGCCTGCAGGGTTAGATTTTTTTATACAAGTTTTTTCGTTAGGCTGAACTAAAATAATTGCAGTTATAATAAGGCAAACTGAAGCAATAAGCAGTGATGTGTTTTTCGCGTAGCGCATAATAGCAGGTTTACAGTACGAATGTAATCGTAAAAACTTTGCTTTGAATATTTTTGCATGTTAAAAAATTCTAAACAATAGCGCGTTTTTATTGTTGAAGATAATATTTGAATTGTACTAGGTTTGCGTATTAAACACATGCTGCCATGAATGAAAATTTTGTTAAGCGCATATATTCAGAATTAGAACAAATAGAAACATCCGGGTTATTAAAAAAAGAACGCATTATTACAAGCCCTCAAGGAGCGGAAATTGTCGTGAATGATAAGGTAGTTTTAAATTTTTGCGCAAATAATTATCTTGGTTTGTCCTCTCACCCAAAAGTTATAGAAGCTGCACATAAAGCAATTGAAACGCATGGTTACGGTTTAAGCAGTGTGCGTTTCATCTGCGGCACACAGAACATTCATAAAGAACTTGAGCAAAAGATTGCAGATTTTTTAGGAACAGAAGATACGATCTTATACTGCGCTGCCTTTGATGCAAACGGCGGAGTATTTGAGCCTTTGTTTAATGAGCAGGACGCTATTATAAGCGATGCCTTAAATCATGCTTCGGTTATTGATGGAGTGCGTTTATGTAAAGCTCAGCGGTATCGTTATGAGCACAACAACATGGAAGACCTTGAAAAAAAATTAATTGATGCTGCCCATTTACGCAGCCGCATTATTGTTACTGATGGTTCTTTCAGTATGGATGGAACGATTGCGCAATTAGATATTATTTGCGATCTCGCAGATAAATATGATGCGATTGTAATGATTGATGACAGCCATTCAACAGGCTTTCTCGGTAAAACAGGCCGCGGTACACATGAATATAAAAATGTGATGGGAAGAATTGACATCATTACAGGCACTTTAGGCAAAGCTTTAGGCGGAGCGAACGGTGGGTTTACCAGTGGCAGAAAAGAAATTATTGAAATGTTGCGACAACGTTCAAGGCCTTATCTTTTTTCAAATACGCTGGCGCCTGCTATTGTTGGGGCTTCTATTGCTGTGTTTGATATGCTTACTGAAACAACTGAACTGCGTGATAAGCTTGAAAGCAATACAAAATATTTCAGAACAAAAATTACTGAAGCCGGTTTTGATATAAAACCCGGCGAACATCCTATCGTTCCGATTATGTTATACGATGCTGTTGTTGCGCAAAACTTCGCTGCTAAATTATTGGATGAAGGCATTTATGTGATTGGGTTTTTTTATCCTGTTGTGCCGAAAGATATGGCGCGCATTCGTGTACAATTAAGTGCAGCACACGAAACATATCATATTGATAAAGCGGTTGAAGCGTTTAGTAAAATTGGAAAAGAATTGGGTGTGATAAAAAATTAAAATAAATGCACAGACATAAATACTCGCTTTTTCACTTTTTACTTTTTACCTTTTACTTCTTTTCATCTTGTACGCCCAACAACGTTACCAACGATGATAGCCTGAAAAAATATTTCGATCAATATCATGTTACAGGCACATTTGGAATGTATGATAATGGGCATGCTCAATTCACTATTTATAATTTACAAAGATTTACCGATAGCGCTTATTTACCTGCTTCAACATTTAAAATTGTAAACTCGCTTATTGGGTTGCAAACAGGTGTAATTACAAATGAAAAAATGGTTATTCCGTGGGATAAAGTTGTTCGGTCAAATCCTGATTGGAATAAAGACCTTACAATGGAACAGGCTTTTAAAGTTTCTGCAGTGCCATATTACCAGGAAGTGGCAAGAAGAATTGGAAAAGATACAATGCAGCACTGGCTGGATAGCTTAGGGTATGCAGCAAAATATGGCCGGGCTGTTATTCATGATGATATTGATTCTTTCTGGCTTGATAATGATATAAAGATTACGGCAGATGAGCAGTTAGGTCTTGTAAAAAGATTATATTTTGATCAGTTGCCTTTTCAAAAACGCGTGCAGGATGTTGTAAAAAAAGTTATGCTGCAAGAAGATAATGCCAACTATAAATTAAGTTATAAAACTGGTTTTGGTTATCGTGAAAATGGTAATTCCATCGGCTGGATTGTTGGCTGGGAAGAAGAGAATCTTCATCCTTATTTTTTTGTTGTGCAGATTGAAGGCCCGCATGATATGGACATTAAAAACGTTCGGATAACTATTCTGAAAAACATTCTTACACAATATGGATTTTTTAAAGGGGAAAAATGATTGCTTAAACATTGATCTCAAAAACTTTTTGCTCTTTCTTTTCTGTAAATCCAAGATGCAGGTAAAACGCATGTGTTTCTTTTCTTTTCACATTACATCTTAATCTTAATTTACCACAATTTTTTTCTTTGCACCATTGCTTTACGTGTTCAATTAACGTTGTGCCGATGTTGTTTTTTCTATATTTTTCATCAACCACTAATCCGCGTACCTCGCAAACAGGAGAAGATGAAACAGATAGCACATAAGCAACCGTGATCCATCCGGCAACCATATTTTCATGCACTGCAACAAAAGCTGCTGCATCCTCTTTTTGTGAAAATAAATGAATGTTAGTCTGAACCTCTCCTGCTGTTATTTGGTAACCGAGTTGGCCGCAAAGATTCATTACAGCAACGGCATCTTCTTTTTTCATTGATCTTACTTCAATATTCATATTGTATTATCCCTGCAAAATTCAATAGTTTAATCAAACCATAAATTTTTCTCTTCTTTCTTTCAATTGGCGCAATGCTTGTAGCTTGCAGCAATCGTACAATGTTTTCATTCGAACATACAGAATTTCTTATCGGTTTATTAATCATTATTCCGCTGGTTTTGCTTTTTCTTACAGTTCTTAACTGGAAGAAAAAAGTAACAAAAGCGCTGGGTGATGATAAGCTCATCAACCAGCTTACAAAAAATTATTCTTCAAAACGTTTTAAAATTAAATTCATTTTAATAACCACATGCATTGCTTTATTGATTGTTGCTGCCGCCAATTTAAGAAAGCCGGTTTCAGGCGAAAAGGAAAGAAAAGCCGGTATTGACGTAATGATTGCACTCGACGTAAGCAAAAGCATGTGGGCAGAAGATACAAAACCATCAAGGCTTGATGCAGCAAAGCAGTTTGTAAGTTTACTGGTTGACCGCATGGATAATAATCGTGTCGGGCTGGTTTTATTTGCAGGACGTGCATTTTTGCAAATGCCCCTAACATCAGATTTTTCAGTGGCAAAATTATATGTATCTAATGCATCGCCCGATGCAGTACCTATGCAGGGAACGGTTGTTGGAGATGCATTGCAGCTTTGCGAGAATTCACTGGATACAAAAGAAAAAAAATATAAAGCAGTTGTATTAATTTCTGACGGCGAAGATCACGATCCGCATTCTACAAAAATATTGCAGCAATTAGCGGATAATGGTGTAATTGTAAATACAATTGGTGTAGGCAGTGTAGAAGGCGCACCAATAATGGAACCGGGATCAAACATATATAAGACGGATATAAACGGCCAGACCGTTATAAGTAAATTAAATGAAGGCGAATTAATGCAGATTGCACAACAAACCAACGGTGTTTACCAGCATTTGGGTAATGCTGAAGCAACGGCAAATAATATTGCAGCAGCATTAAATAATATGGAAAAAAAAGCGATAGAAAGTGAAGGTGATAAGAAACAGTACGCATCTTTTTATTATTTTTTCACATTGATGGCGTTACTGATTTTAATTGCTGAAATTTTTATTCCTGAAGTAAAAAGCAAAATAAATTGAAATTCTTTTTTACAATAGCATTCATTTTTTCTGCTGCTGTAGTATATGGGCAACAGGCAAATAATTATATACAACAGGGAAATGATGCTTACCGCAAAAATGAGTTTGATGCTGCTGTTGAAAATTATAAAAACGCCTTGCGCAAAGATCCCGATAATAGCATAGCCCGCTTTAATCTTGCCAATGCCCTGCAAAAACAAAATGAAACCAAAGAAGCAAAAAAGAATTATGATGAAGTAATTGAAAAAACGGGTATTAATTCTCTTAAGGCGGAATCAAATTATAATAAGGGATTAGCATTTATTAAAGAAAAAGATTTGCTGCAGGCCATTACATCTTTTAAGCAATCTTTAAAAGAAAACCCTAACGATGATGATACAAGAGAGAATTTACAGAAAGCTTTAAATGAGTTAAAAAAACAGCAACAACAAAATCAGCCGCAAAATAAAAACCAGCCAAAACAAAATCCTAAAAAGCAAAAGCAGCCACCGCTGAATAAAGATATGATGCAGCAAAAATTTAATGAGTTGCGCAACCAGGAAAAGCAATTGCAGCAAAAATTACAAAATAAATCAGGAGGTATTCAACCTGAAAAAGACTGGTAAAAATAAATCTTGTATTTACCTTATAAATGTGTCTTAAGTAAAACTTTTTTCATTGGCAAAGGACAATTATCTTTGCGCTCCTTAACAGCAGGCCGGTTCGTCTATCGGCTAGGACATCTCCCTTTCACGGAGGAAAGACGGGTTCGATTCCCGTACTGGCTACAAAGGAAGGTTAAGTTTGAACCCCATTTTCAGCAATGAAAGTGGGGTTTTTGTTTGGTAAGAAAACAAAAAAGGGAATGAAACTTCATCCCCTTTTATAAAAAACTTCATCAAAAACTACTTTATGCGCACCGTGACTATTGACATTTCATTTCCTTTGGTTTCCATCATTACAGTTAAGCCAAAACTATTTGAACTGCCTTTAAGTTTGCCGGTAATATACATTGTGCCGTTCAATTCGCGCTGAGAGGTAAGGTCAAAACCATTTATACCATTAGAAGAAAAAAAACCTTCAACAGCTGAAGAAGCATCCTGTTTTGCAACATTTTTTCTTTCATCCTTATCCTGCGGAAGTTTAAGATCAATATTACCTTTAAAATAGCTGCTGAATTTATTTGCGCTGCCTTCTTTTAAGGCATTTATAACTCCATCACTACTTTGTGCAAAAGCTGAAACTGAAAACAAAAATGTAATTATGCTAAAAAATTTTTTCATTGTAAATAATATTGAATTTAAGACTAAAGATACAGGTTATTGTTTAAGTGCTATAGTTGTGCAATTGTGAAAATGAGCCATACAAGCTTAATAGTAATTGCAATTGGTAATGAAAATCAAAATAACATACACATGAAATAATTAGCTTTACCGCATGAGAAGCAAGAGAACAATTTTAATTATTATGGATGGCTGGGGATTGGGAAAAACTTATTCATCCGATGCCATTCAACATGCAAAAACTCCGTTTGTAAGCAGTTTATATAATTCGTATCCTAACACAACATTAACAACCTGCGGCGAAGCAGTTGGCTTGCCTGAAGGACAAATGGGAAACAGTGAAGTTGGCCATCTTAATTTAGGTGCGGGCAGAATTGTTTACCAGGAATTACAGCGTATAAATGTTGCCATTCGGGAAGGTGAATTTCAAAAGAATGCGCATTTGCTGAATGCAATTAATTATGCTAAAGAAAATAAAAAAGCGCTGCATTTAATAGGTTTGGTAAGTGATGGCGGCGTGCATTCACACATAAAACACCTGGAAGCAATTTGTGAAGTTTGTGCGCAGCAAGGTTTGTCAGAAGTGTATGTACATGCATTTACTGATGGCCGGGATACTGACCCTAAAAGTGGTTTGGGTTTTATAAAAGAATTGCAGCAAAGCATGAATAATTCTGTTGGGAAAATTGCAACAGTTAGCGGAAGATATTATGCAATGGATCGTGATAAAAGATGGGAACGTGTAAAGCTTGCTTATGATGCTTTGGTAAAAGGCGAAGGGATTAAAGCAACTGATGCAATTAATGCAGTTGAACAATCTTATGCAGCAAATATTACCGATGAATTTATAAAGCCGGCAGTTATTATAAACGAAGCACAACAGCCAATAGCTACTATTAAAAATGGTGATGGGGTTATCTGTTTTAATTTTCGCACAGACCGCTGCCGCGAGATAACAGCAGCGCTTACACAACAGGATTTTCCTGATTACGATATGCATGCTTTGGAATTGGATTATACAACCATGACAGAGTATGATCATACATTTAAAAATGTGCATGTAATTTTTGAAAATGATAATTTAAATAATACACTTGGCGAGATCATTGAACAAAATAAGTTAAAACAGATACGCATTGCAGAAACAGAAAAATATCCGCATGTAACTTTCTTTTTCAGTGGAGGAAGAGAAACACCGTTTAATGATGAAAGCAGGATAATGGTGCCGTCACCAAAAGTAGCAACCTATGATCTGAAACCTGAAATGAGCGCTTATGAGGTAACGGAAAAATTGATTCCTGAAATTGAAAATGAAACTGCAGATTTTATTTGTTTAAATTTTGCAAACGCAGATATGGTTGGTCATACAGGTGTATGGGATGCTGTTATAAAAGCGGTTGAAACAGTTGATGCCTGTGTCGAAAAAGTTGTTACAGCAGCGCTGCAACATGACTATACAATTTTTATACTTGCAGATCACGGCAATGCTGATTATGAAATAAATGATGATGGTTCGCCTAACACGCAGCACTCATTAAATCCGGTTCCGTTTTTTATAGTTGATAAGGAATGGAAAGGTGAAGTAAAGCCAGGCAAGCTTGGAGATATAGCGCCAACTATTTTAACCTTTATGGGTTTGCCCATTCCTAAAGAAATGACAGGAAATATTTTAGCATTAAATAAATAAAACTTTAAACCGTGAAAAGAATTTTATTAATACTGATAATAATTCTTATTGCTATTCAATTTATAAAGCCTTCAAAAAATATTCATCCCGGCCCCCAGCCGTCAGATATTTCAACATTGTACGCTGTTCCGGCCAATGTTGATACTATATTAATTAAGGCCTGTAAAGATTGTCATAGTAATAATACACGGTATCCCTGGTATAATAATGTACAACCGGTTGCATGGTTTTTAGATAATCATGTTCGTGGCGGCAAATGGGCATTCAACTTAAATGAATTTGCAACCTTTACCATAGCAAGGCAATATGATAAAATAAAAGAAATTAAAAACCAGATTGATAAAGGCGATATGCCGCTTTGGTCGTATACGCTTATTCATAAAGATGCGGTATTAAGCGATTCAGAAAAAAATATTGTTGAAGCATGGAGTGAAAATATCCGTAAACAAATGGAAGCGAAATATCCAAAAGATAGTTTGGAAAGAAAAAATCCGTCGCCAGGAGCCAAATAAATTTGCTTTAATCTTTCAATCAAAAAAAATAAGAAAACAAGGCTTCTTTGCAAACTTTGTTTCTTTGCTATATGCTTATTACTAAAGCCGCATATTTAATCTCAAGTCCTTCTTACGATAAATGCCCGAAAGCTGACCGTCCTGAATATGCATTTATCGGCAGAAGCAATGTAGGCAAATCATCTTTAATAAATATGCTTTGCAATAATTCAAAGCTTGCAAAAATTTCTGTAACGCCGGGAAAAACCCAACTCATCAATCATTATACTATTGAAAGCGCCACTGCAAATCAAAAGAAAAAAACAAATTGGTTTTTGGTTGATCTTCCAGGTTATGGTTATGCAAAAAGATCTCAGCAGCAAAGAAAACAATGGAGCAGGATGATAGAAGATTACCTGCGTAAAAGAGAAAATCTTTTAAATATTTTTATATTGATTGATGCAAGACATGAACCGCAACAAATAGACCTTGAATTTATAGAAGATATTGGCAAATGGGAATTACCTTTTACAATAGTTTTTACAAAAGCAGATAAAGAAAAGCCTGGTGCTGTACAACGAAATGTAAATTCATTTTTTGAAAAGGTGAAAGAAAGCTGGCAGTTTCTTCCGCGCTATTTTGTAACAAGTGCAATAAAAAAACAAGGCAAAGAAGAGATTTTGAATTTTATTGATGAGAGTAATAAATCAATAAAAAATTAAACTAATTATTTTCTTAATAAAAGTTTATCATAATCTGCGTGACTGCCAATCCAAAACCATAAAACATTTTCATTAATTTCTATTCCCAGAGCACGATGTTTTATACCGACTCTGACAGAAAAATAGTTTTGTATTTTTTTAAAATGCAAGGATGGATGATCGGAATTTTGCTTAAGCAGTTCATAGTTTTTATCTGCAAGTTCTCTAATATTAGAAGGAAGATTATCATAGCATTCCCAAAAAGAAGGCGATGTATAATGCCTCATAACTGTTTGAATTTTCCCTGCTTAAAATCTATTACTGCTTTGTTTGCAAGCCCTTCTAATTTTTTATCTGTAACATCTTTTTCAAGTTGAATATCCCATCTTTCATTTTCATGTTCCCAAAACCATTCCCTGAACTTTGCATACTCAGTATCGGAAAGTTTTGAAACTGAGGTTTCTATTTCTGTAAGCTTTTGCATTGTACTAAATTAATAACTTTTAGACTTAAATAAGACTAATCAAATTTTTTTTACTCCTCTCCTTTGGAAATGGGTTGGAGTGGGGTTGTTACATTTGCAGCATGAACAAAAAAGTAAGAGTACGTTTTGCGCCATCACCAACCGGTGGCCTGCATATTGGTGGCATGCGCACTGTTTTATTTAATTATTTGTTTGCAAAACATAATAATGGTGATTTTATTTTACGCATAGAAGATACAGATCAAAATCGTTTTGTGCCCGGTGCAGAAGAATACATTTTTGAATGCTTGAAATGGTGTGGACTTGAACCTGACGAAAGTGTAATTCATGGCGGACAATATGAACCTTATCGCCAAAGCGAAAGAAAAGAAATGTATAAGCAATATGCCGAACAATTGGTGAAAGATGGTAAAGCCTATTATGCATTTGATACGCCGCAGGAACTGGAAGAAAAAAGAAAAATTATTCCCAATTTTCAATACAATATTTCATCGCGCAGTGAAATGAAAAACTCATTAAACTTAAGTGATGATGAAATACAAAAATTATTGAATGAAAATATTCCGCATGTTGTAAGAATTAAAATACCGTATGATGAAACAATAAGTTTTGTTGATATGATACGCGGCGAAGTGCACTTTAATACTTCGCAGGTTGATGATAAAGTTTTGTTGAAAGCAGATGGAATGCCAACCTATCATTTAGCAGTTGTAGTAGATGATTATTTAATGAAGATAACACATGCATTTCGTGGTGAAGAATGGTTGCCATCTTCACCAGTGCATATTTTATTATGGCAATATTTATTTGGTTTGGAAAACATGCCGCAATGGGCGCATCTTCCATTAATATTAAAACCAGATGGCAAAGGCAAGTTAAGTAAACGCGATGGAGATCGTTTGGGTTTTCCTGTATTTGCAATGAACTGGACCGATCCTAAAACAGGTGAGCTTACGCATGGTTTTCGCGAACGCGGTTTTTTGCCCGAAGCATTTATTAATATGCTTGCATTGCTTGGCTGGAATGATGGAACTGAGCAGGAAATTTTTTCGTTGGATGAATTGATAGAAAAATTTTCAATAGAACGTGTGCATAAAGCCGGCGCCAAATTCGATTATGAAAAAGCAAAATGGTTCAATCATGAATGGATAAAACGGTTGCCAGTTACAAGTTACCAGATGCAGGTAAAAAAACTTTTACAAGATGCAGGAGTTGAAGTAAATGATAATGATAAATTGAAAACTGTGATTGAATTAGTAAAAGATCGTTGTACGTTACTGCCTGATTTTGTACAGCAATCTTCATTCTTTTTTGTTGCGCCTGAGGAAATTGATAGATCATCCGTTAAACCAAAATGGAATGAACACAAACAACAATTTTTTGCTGAATTAATCCGCACATACGAATTAAGTATTACATGGCAACATGATGAAATGGAAAATTCTTTTAAAGAAATTGCTGCAGCAAGCCAGATAAAACCCGGCGATTTATTATTGCCATTTCGCATTATGCTGGTTGGCGGAAAATTTGGCCCCGGTGTTTTTGATGTAGCAGCTTTAATAGGCAAAGAAGAAACTATTCACCGCATAAAACATGGATTGCAATTGTTGCAGCAATAATAATTGCTTGTATCTTTCATAAAAAAAAATTGCATGAATAAAAGCAACCGGTTGTTGTATTTTCTTGCGCTGCTTAAAATTATCATTCCATATTTTCTTCAAAATTCTATTTACGAACCACACCGCGATGAATTTTTATACCTGGCAGAAGGGCATCATCTTGCCTGGGGTTTTATGGAAGTGCCACCCATGCTTTCCATTTTCGCATGGCTTACGCATTTATTTGGCGATGGCATGTTTTGGGTGAAATTATGGCCGTCACTATTTGGCGCGGCAACATTTATTATAGCAGGAAAAATTGTTCAATCCCTCGGCGGAAAATTATTTGCACTGCTGCTATTATTTCTTCCGTTCATATTTGGCGGTTACTTAAGAGTCTTCTTTTTATTTCAACCCAATCCACCCGAAATATTTTTCTGGACGATGATCGCATTCAGCATCATTCGGTTCATTCAAACAAAAGAAAATAAATGGTTGTATGTATTTGGTGTAAGCGTTGCTTTGGGAATGCTAAGCAAATATTCTGTTGCTTTTTATACAACTAGTATTTTGCTTGGATTGTTGTTTACTAAATACAGAACTATTTTTATCAATAAACATTTCTGGTTTGCTTCGGCAATAGGATTCATTATTTTTCTTCCAAATATTATCTGGCAATATCAAAATCAATTCCCGGTTGTATTCCACATGAAGGAATTACAGCAAACACAATTGCAATACATAAGTCCTGTTAGTTTTTTAAGTGACCAGCTATTGATAAATCTTCCTTGTTTTTTTATCTGGATTACCGGATTAATATATTGCTTGTTTTCCAGGCAATATCGTTATGTTGGTTTATCGTATGTGTTTGTAATAATATTATTGTTATTAGGTCATGGTAAAAGCTATTATTCATTAGGTGTGTATCCCGTATTGTTTGCATTTGGCGCAACACAACTTGAACAATTTACTGATGCAAAAAGAAGATGGCTGCGGGTTGCGTTTATTATTTTTCCGGTTGCAATCGGCTTATTGTTTTTGCCAATTGCATTGCCCTTATTACCGCCGCCGCAATTGGCGGATTTATATGTGAAAATGAACACTGCAAAAACCGGTACATTAAAATGGGAAGATTTAAAAGATCATCCGCTGCCACAGGATTTTGCTGATATGCTTGGTTGGAAAGAGATGGCGCAGAAAGCAGCAAAAGCATACACTATGCTTAACGATTCTGAAAAAAAAGAGACAGTTGTTTTTTGCGATAATTACGGAATGGCAGGAGCTTTGAATTATTATGCGCCTCAGTATCATTTACCTGAAGTATACAGTGATAATGCAAGTTTTTTATATTGGCTGCCAACGAGCATTAATTTAAAAAACCTTGTTTTAGTTACAGATGATCATCATGAAAAAGAACATGACTTCGCGAAAGACTTTCAGTCAATAACAATTATTGACAGTGTTACAAATGAGTTTGCACGTGAACGCGGCGATTATATTTATTTGTTTAAAGGCGCTGATGCCAATTTTCAAAACTATATGAAAGAAAAAATTGCAAAAGACAAAGCGGAGTTTAAGTATTAATCTTTGCTTTAAATATTGAATAAATTTCTTTAATAGCTGCGGGTAAAAATGTTTTTAGTGACACGCTGTTCATGATGTTAAGCTCTTCTTTCAAACTTGTTTCATTATCCAGGAATTTTAAAATATGCTGCACAGAGTTTCTTTGAAACAACTGAGCAAACAATTTGTCTCCATTCATTTTTTTGTGATACAGAACATTCAACAAAATGCTATCGTATAAATAAAAACGATTTGCATTTATTTTAATGTGCAGAGGGTCTTCATTGTTCACCAAAGCATGGATGATGTTCTCAGAATGTTTTTGTATGAATTGAAATGTATAACCACTGCTGCCTTTTGTTATTCCGCCTGCTGTACCAATATTAACTACTCTATTTTCACCTTTGGAAAATTTAAAATTGGTCATTGGTATAACACCTGATTCGCTATGTGTTACGGTGTAATTTTTTACATTCAAATAATGCCGGATATAATTTTCAAGTGCAGCATCATATTCATGTTGTTGTAAAATGTTTTCTGAAAACAAAGTGTGTTCAATAAGCGCTTTATTTTTTGCAACAGGCAAAACATACACGAAGCTTGTTCCTTTATTTTGATCAACTCTAAAATCCATGAACGTTGCAATACGCTCATCGAATTTATTTTCGCTTATTTCAATTATCCAGCCTTTAAAATGTTGCAGTAAAACGTAAATATCTTTTTGTTGCAGCGCCTGTTGCTTCCAATCATCAAAAAATATACTGTTGAAAACATAATCAGCATAAAATTCATTTGTTTTGGTTCTTACAATGGCTGTGTTTGATGAATTTTCTATTGATAGAATGTCTTCATAAATTATATCAATGTTCGAATGTTGTTTTGCTTCATTCAAAACGGTTGAATACAAGTCAATGCCGCGGATCATTTTATATTGATAAGGCTGCAGATCAAACCGTGCAGAAAAATCAGTTGAATAAAAATCGATCTGTTGCCAGCGGTGATAAACAATATCCTCAAACAAGCCGGGCTGCTGTTCCCAAAAACACCAGGTTTTATCATTGCTGATTTTTTCGTCTTTATCAATCAATAATATTTTTTTATTGCTGAAGAAAGAATGTTGCATCATTCTTTGCAGCAGGCTTAACCCTGCACAGCCTGCGCCTGTAATTATGTAATCATACTGTTGCTGCATAATGCTGAATAAAGATATACAGTTGAAGTGTATCTCGTAGTAAGCGTCTTTTTCATTGCCTCGATGAATACGGCTTCGCCTATTTTGCGACGCAAGGGACGATGCCATTTATTCTGCAGGCGGTCACCAAAAAATTATATTAATCGTATGCCACCAAATGAATTACTTCATTATTATAATAATACATTCTGCCGTTTGTTGTAAGATATTTTTTTTGTATTGTTTTATCCGGCAAAAATTTATCGGTGAAGCTTTTTATTTCATCTTGCGTTTTATTGGGAATGCCATCTGCTGTTGTAAGCGAGTGTACATAACTTTTTATATTTTCAATATACGCAGCAAGGCAAACATCACTGCCTGCAAAAAGCTCTGCATTAATAATGCGGTTGCCTGTAAC
>Ga0206952_10040_pt1 | contig 43497 bp, 40 predicted proteins | sample Alteio_BWOrgHeat_39_FD_152966 | JGI IMG/M metagenome (GOLD analysis project Ga0206952, IMG submission 152966) | Enriched cells from forest soil in Barre Woods Harvard Forest LTER site, Petersham, Massachusetts, United States -... | ecosystem: Environmental > Terrestrial > Soil > Temperate forest >... | reverse complement strand
ATGTGTGGCATACAAACAATTTATTTGAAGAATCAGATACCACTGAGTTTGAAAAAAATTATACTGCGATTGTTGAAACTTTACTTTCAAATAGGATTAAACTGATGCTGGTTACACCTGCCATAATTGGTGAAAAGAATGATAGTTCAAATCCGCTTGATAAAGATTTACAAAATCATTGCGAGGTAATAAGAGCTGTTGCAGATCAGTTTAAATTACTTCTGTGCGATATGCATGCGATATTTCATTTGTATGAAGTAAGAAATAATAAAACCAATGATATAAAAGGAATTCTTACTGTTGATGGTGTGCATCTTAATGATATGGGCAACAGGTTAGCTGCCGATGAAATTTTGAAAGTGCTGAAGAATGTGTAGCATCAATGCGTAAACGCCGGATGAAATCTGTTTAGCGTTTCTCTTAAATAATTCCTGTCTAAATGGGTATAAATTTCTGTGGTGGTTATGCTTTCATGGCCGAGCATTTCCTGCACGGCACGCAGGTCTGCGCCGCCTTCAACCAGGTGTGTAGCAAACGAATGCCGAAAAGTATGCGGTGAAATATTTTTTGTGATGCCTGCTTTTTTTGCAAGGTCTTTAATAATGTAAAATATCATCACACGGGATAAGCTTTTGCCAAATTTGTTTAGGAATAGAATGTCTTCAAAATTTTTTTGTGGTGTTGTATGAACGCGGATATTCTCTTTATATATCTTAATATATTTTATTGCATCCCTGCCAATAGGTATAAGCCTTTCTTTATCACCTTTGCCAATTACGCGGATAAAACCAATATCAGTATACAGGCAACTGATTTTTAGATTTACTGTTTCAGTTACACGCAAACCACAACTGTACATCGTTTCAAGAATAGCTTTATTGCGTGTGCCATCAGGTGTACTTACATCAATTTTTGAAATGATGCGTTCAATTTCTTCAAAGCTTAATACATCAGGCAAAGTACGTTTTAGTTTAGGTGTTTCCAGCAAAACAGAAGGATCTTTTGAAACAATATTTTCTATAAGGCAATATTTAAAAAAGCTTTTTATACCTGAAATTATCCTTGCCTGCGAGGCTGCATTAATGCCAGGCTTTGCAATGAATTGAACAAACTGTTGCAGGTCTTTAAAACTTATATCGGCAGGTGTCTTCATATTGTTTTCCGCCTGCAGTTGTTGCGTTAATTTTTCAAGATCACGCATATAAGCCTCAACAGAATTATCGCTTAAAGATTTTTCAAGCTGTAAATATGCTTTATAACTTTTTTTATAAGATTCCCACATTTCAATTTACAATTTCAGGTTACCAATCTGCGATTGAAGATTCTGCTTACATTCGTTCAATAAATCAATTGCAATCTACAATCTCAATAAATAATGCAGCCTGTAAATCTGTTTTCATTCAGAAAAAAAGTTAGTCTTTATAAAAAATATTTTGTCAAATATTTACGCAAAGTTGCGAAATTAAAGCCTGCAGGCTTGGATGATCTTGCTGAACAATTAAATGCCGAAGTGTGGCAGGAAGTTGATTGCTTAACCTGCGCCAATTGTTGTAAAACCATGACACCAACATTTACGCATAAAGACATCAGGCGCATATCAAAACATTTAAACATGCGGCCAAAAGATTTTAAAGAACGCTGGCTGAAGAAAGAAAAAAATGATAATGATTGGATAAATCAAAAACAACCCTGCCAGTTCCTGGATCTTTCAAACAATATGTGTTCAATTTATGAAGTGAGGCCCGATGACTGCGCAAAATTTCCGCATCTTACAAAAAAGAAAATGATTGATTACATGCATGTGCACGAGCAAAATCTAGCTTACTGTCCGGCAACATATAAAATGGTAGAAAAGATGATGGAGAAGATTCAGATCGGCTTATAGATGATAGTCCATAGATCATAGTTCATTGTTGTTTTTAACATAATATACTAATTAAGTGAGTTGCGCAATGCAGTAATCATTTTGCATAAAATCTCATATTCGTCATAAAAAATTTTTATACTGGATTTCGGTTATGTAAGCTCTTGCTTTCGCCATCATCAAACACGCAACAACTTCTACTGCACTTCTTAATGAAATATTTAAGAATCTTTTAAACTCTGGTTTGGTTTGACCTGTGCTTCCTTCGGCAATATTCAGAACTATTGAATCTGCCGCCCGTTTTATTTGAGAAGATAAATTAAATATCTCTTTTTTTGGAAAGCTTTCTGTCAATAAATCAATATCATTTGCAAGTTGAAAACCCTTTTTCCAAACTGTGAGAGATTCAAATTTAAATGCCATATAAAAATTTTAGGGTAACAAACTAAAGCGACTAACCATGAACTATTATCTATGATCCATGAACTAAAAATACACATCCTCAATTAAAAAATATTCTACCGGAACGCTGTTTATAATTGTAATAGCCAGCACATCAAACTGCACATATTTCCATTGTGGATTTTTATATTGATATTCTTCAGCAGCAGTTTTAAGCATACTCATTTTTTTATGGCTCATACTTTCTTCTGGCTTTCCGTATTTGCCTGATGTGCGGGTTTTAATTTCAAAAAAATGAAGGCGGTTGTTTTTTGAAGCAATAATGTCAACTTCAGCATAACGAAAGCGCCAGTTGCGTTCAACAATTTCATAGCCTTTGTCAGAAAGATAATTGGCAGCGAGTTCTTCTCCTTTATTACCAGTAGTTTTGTTCCAGTCAGACATATAATTGTTAAGGGTAAATATGATACAAGATAAAATTTTTAAGCTAAAAGGAAAAGTGCAGCATTACGCATGGGGCGGATCAGAATATATTCCGCACTGGCTTGGCATAAGTAACCCGGGTAACAAACCATTTGCAGAATATTGGATGGGAGCGCATCCATCCGCTTCTTCAACAATAACAGTGAATGCTGCTGAAGAAAATTTATTTAAATTAATACAACAAAACCCGGAATTATTTATTGGTGAAAAAGTGTATAAAGCGTTTGGCGAGTTGCCTTATCTTTTCAAAATACTCGATGTACAAGAAATGCTGAGCATACAGGTGCATCCATCAAAAAAAGCTGCCGCAAAAGGCTTTGAAGAAGAAGAAGCTAGAGGAGTTGCTATTAATGCATCAAACCGGAATTACAAAGACAAAAACCATAAACCTGAAGTAATGGTTGCGTTAAGCGAATTCTGGTTATTGCATGGATTTTTATTGGAAGATGAATTATTAAAAGTTGTACAAACTGTTCCTGAATTTAAAAGCTTTGAAAAAATTGTTTTGGAGAAAAAGTATAAAGGTTTATATGAACATGTAATGCTGATGCCGCAAAATGAAGTTGATGCATTGTTAATAGGTTTAATTAAAAGAGAAATACAACGCAAAAAAAATAATGAACTTACAAGGCATGATGCAGGCTGGTGGGTTGCTAAGTTGTATGAAAATGAAGAGCCTTTATCAAATTTTGATCGCGGAATTTTCTCTATTTATTTTTTCAACATTGTAAAAGCAAATCCGGGTGAAGCTGTGTTCCAGGGTGCCGGCGTACCACATGCTTATATGGAAGGGCAGAATGTTGAATTAATGGCAAACAGCGATAATGTTTTGCGCGGCGGATTAACGCCAAAACATGTTGACGTGCCTGAACTGATAAAGCATATAATTTTTGAAGGCATTGAACCCAACATTATGAAAGGCATTGATCTTACAAGCGGTGAAAAAAATTATCCCTGCCCGGTTGAAGATTTTGGAATAAGCAAATTAGAATTGAATGCGAATGAAACGTATGAGAGCGAAGCAGCCTCGCTTGAAATTATTGTAGTTATTGAAGGAGAAATGCAGGTTTCAGGAACAAATACCATTACGGCAAAAAAAGGAGAAGCAGTTGCGATTTTGCATGGAGAAACCTACATTGTTTCCACACAGGAAAAACTATATGCGTATAAAGCCTTTGTGCCATAATTGAATTACTTATTTTTGCCGTTCAAATAAACCTGTATGAAGCTATCTAAGCAAATAATAATTTTCTTTTTTATTTTAGTTGTTACATCAGCACTTGTAAAAATTATATGCGCACCGCAAATTAACCTCAGTGGTTTTACCGCGGTGATAGCTGTTTCTTTATTTGCAGGTTTGCGTATACAGGATAAAAAGCTGGCATTTTTATTTCCTTTGCTTACACTTTTTATAAGCGATGTCTTATTGCAGGCTTTGCATGCAGTAAATGTTTTTCCTTATGAAGGTTTTTACAGCGGACAAATAATAAATTATGTTTTGTTTATTGTATTAACGCTGATTGGAATTGCTTTAAGAAATTACAAAACTGCAGGAGTGATAGCTGCAGCATTTATTGGTCCGACAGTTTTCTTTTTATTATCTAATTTAATTGTATGGAAAACACAAGGTGCGGCAATGGGTTATAATAAAGACATTAGCGGGCTTTGGCAATCTTACAGTTTTGGCTTACCTTTTTACAGGAACAGCTTAATATCAACATTTATTTTCTTACCTGTTTTTATTATGTTGTATAACTGGTTTATGTATAGAAAATTTGTGCTGCAGTTTTCAAAATAATTATTTCTTTAATTACTGTTGATTATAATCAGGGCAAATATTTATCCAGCTTATTTGGAATGAGGTATAATAGAGGAGTTGCAACAAATATAAAAATGCTTGCTATTGGAAACCATAATGAAATAATAATCGCTATTGTGTAGACAACCGGCGAAATCAAAAATAAAAATCTTGCTTCTTTTTTTACTTCCGGGGGCAACTCTCTTTCAAGCAAACCTGCGTGTTTAATTCCGTATGTCCATTGCATGTAAAGGCTAAGATTGCATAAACTTAAATTCAACCCATAAACAAATATGGTTCCCCATTGCAAAGCATTTTCAGCAAGAAATCTTGTACTCAAAGGCACAAGGCAAACCATCATGTAAAATAAAATGCCGAGATAAATAAAATGCCTGTTTGTTTTGCCGATGTATTCAAATATCATACGATGACCAAACCACATAATGCCCAAAACAATAAAGCTGATAATATAACAAAGCAAGCCAGGCAATAATTGATGAAAGGCGTTCACAAATCCCTGCCACGATGTGTCTTTAAGCTCCGGCCATTTTAATTCTACTGTAAGAATCGTCATGGCAACAGCAAAAATGCCATCACCTAAAGCTTCCAGGCGCACTGAACGTAATGCAAGTTTATGTTTTTGTTCTTCCATCAAAGTGCATTAATACTTAATTGAAAAATGGTTGATGCTATTATCCGGCTTTGCATCTTTTATCTCAACATTTTCAACATCTGCTTTTGACGGGCCTTGTTTACACCAATGTATGAATTTTTCAACTTCATCTTCAAATGCCTGCGCAAAAATTTCAACATGGCCTTCGTCAGTATTTTTTACCCAGCCTGATATGTTTAGATCGTCAGCTATTTGCTTTGTATTTTTTCTAAAGAAAACACCCTGCACTTTACCTTTTACTACAATATGTTTTGCGGTTAAGTTCATAGTTATAATTAGTCCGAAAGTCAGTAAGTCGGTAAGTCCGGAAGAAGATCAATTCTTTCCGACTTTCTGACTTTCGGTCTTTCCTGACTTCATCAATATCCATCGCCATCAATCATATTGCCTAATCTCCCTAAAATGCTTCCCTGCTCTTTGCGGTTATACGTTGCAAACGCAAGTATGCGTGAAGCCAAACGGCTTATCGGCAAAGATTGTATCCATACTTTTCCGGGGCCACGTAATGTGGCAAAAAATAATCCTTCACCACCAAAGATTGTATTTTTTATTCCGCCAATAAATTGAATATCGTAATCAACACCGCCGGTAAAGCCAACAATACAGCCGGTATCAATCTTTAATAATTCACCGGGTAACAGATCTTTTTCCTGCACGTAACCGCCTGCATGTAAAAAAGCCATTCCATCGCCTTCGATTTTTTCCATAATAAAACCTTCGCCGCCAAATAAACCTGTGCCCAGCTTGCGCTGAAATTCTATACCAATGCTTACACCTTTTGCGGCGCATAAAAAAGCATCTTTTTGCGCAATAATTTTTCCGCCTAACTGCAATAAATTTAATGCAACTACTTTACCTGTATATGGCGCTGCAAAACTTACGCGTTTTTTACCGGAAGAAGTGTTGGTAAAAGCTGTCATGAATAAATTTTCACCAACCAGCATGCGTTTGCCGGCACTGAATAATTTACCCATAATACTATTGTCCTGTTGCTGGCTGCCATCACCAAAAATGGTTTGCATAGCAATGCCATCATCCATCATCATAAATGCACCAGGCTCTGCAACGGCTGTTTCGTTAGGATCCAATTCTACTTCTACATATTGCAGTTCTTCACCAAAAATTTTATAATCAATTTCATGATTACTTATCATATAAAATATTTTTTAGCGAATGTATAAAAAGGTAAATGAAAATAATCCTGTTAATATTAAAGCTTTATCAATACACGTTATTAAATTCATTTATCTTTTACGAAAGAATTTATAATTTTATTGAAGGGAAATCGTGAGTTATGAAATTGTTGTTTAGCCTTATTCTTCTTCTTTTTTCCTGTGTTGGTTTTACACAACGCAAAACAATTAATTTTTCGGCAATTGACTCGAAAGCTGAAGAAATAAATGCCTCTTCGCCTGATACTTTATCTTACCTGCTTACTTCGCCTTATACGACAGAACTTGAAAAAGTAAGATCTGTTTTTTACTGGATAACAGATCATATTTCATACAATACTATCCGTTTTCAGCCGCGGCCTGTTGTATATGAAGATGACGGAGCAGAAGCGGCATACGATGCAGATACAATGTATAAAACACTTAATGAAAGAGTAGCAGAAATTGTTTTAAAAAGAAGATATGCTTTTTGCGATGGTTATGCGCGTTTATTTAAAACGCTTTGCGATTATGCCGGCATTAAAAGTGAAGTGATTACCGGGTACGCAAGAACATCTTTTAATAACGGCCAATTCAGGTGTAACCACAAGTGGAATGCTGTAATGATTGACAGTAACTGGTATTTGCTTGATGTAACATGGGCAAGTGGTTATATAAGTGTTGCCGGCAATTCTTTTATTAAAGATTTGAATGAGAATTATTTTTTAACGCCGCCAAAATATTTTATACAGGATCATTATCCCGGTGACATAAAATGGACTTTATTAAACGATCCGCCAACACTTGCGGAATTTAACCATTCACCTTTTAAACAACCTTATTTCAATTATAAAATAGTTTCTTATTCACCTTCAAAAGGAATTATAAATGCAACAGTTGGCGATACTGTTACTATTGTTTTGCAAACCATTGATGATAAAAAAAATCTTTACCTGCTTGATAAAGCATCAATTGATTCTGCAGATATTGCTTTTGCAGATTCGTGTTTAAAAGCAAAAAAAACCTGTGTTATAAAAGGTGATAAAGTAACTGCTGAATATATTGTAACTGATGAAGAGGTGCAGTGGCTGCAGGTAATTTATAACGGAGATGTTGTGTTGCGCTATAAACTCAATATAAAAAAGCAGCCGTTTCCATATCCACCGATTATCATAAAAGATATTGCCTTAAACAATTGATAATTCAACAAATTTATTGTCTTGATAAATTTCTTACGCTATTTTTAGCGCATTACAAATTGCCATACATGAAAAAATCAGTTTTGCTTTTAATTTCGATTGCCATCAACACAATTGTTTTTTGCCAAACGAGTTCTAAGATTTCTATTATTCCGGAGCCTGTAAAGATTGAACAGAAGTCAGGTTATTTTACACTTCCTCAAAACATTACCATTCAAACGGTTGAAACAACAGAGTTAAAACAAACGCTTGTTGATCTTCAAAAAAGATTATCTGTTCCCACAGGTTATAAAGTTGCTGTTTCCGGTAATGCACCAACTGCAGTTATAAAATTAGAGTTGAATAAAACTCCAGATGCAACACTGGGTAATGAAGGTTATACTTTATCAGTAACAACAAAAAACATAACTATAAAAGCAAATAAACCTGCGGGTATTTTTTATGGCGTGCAAACATTACTGCAGTTATTTCCGGCAGAAATTGAAGACAGCGTTTTAGTAAAAAATGTTTCATGGCAAGCGCCTTGTGTTGAGATAACAGATTCTCCCCGTTTTGAATGGAGAGGTTTAATGTTTGATGTGACGCGTCATTTCTTTACAAAAAAAGAAGTGGAAGCTTATATTGATCAGATGTCGAAATATAAACTGAATCTTCTGCATTTGCATTTAAGTGATGATGAAGGATGGCGTATTGAAATTAAAAGTTTACCAAAGCTTACGCAGGTTGGTGCATGGAGACCATATAAAGTTGGCCAGTTTGGAACGTTTGCTCCGCCTGCTGCAAATGAACCGCGCAATTATGGCGGCTTTTATACACAGGATGATATTAAAGAAATAATACAATATGCTAAGGAACGTTTTATAAATATTATGCCTGAGATTGATGTGCCTGGGCATAGCCTTGCAGCAATTACTGCGTATCCTGAACTTTCCTGCTCCGGTGGCGTAAAAAATATTGGCGTTGCTTCCGGAGAATCAATAAAAGATTGGGACACGCATACGGCTATTTATGATGATAATCTTTGTCCGGCCAATGAAAATGTATATAATTTTTTAGATAAAGTGGTTACAGAAGTTGCAGCACTTTTCCCGTTTGAATACATACACATGGGCGGTGATGAAACCTTTAAAACATTTTGGAAAAGCAGTGATGCAATAACAGCATTAATGCAAAAAGAGAATTTAAAAACCTATGAAGAAGTGCAAAGCTATTTTGAAAAACGCCTTGAGAAGATCGTTGAGGCAAAAGGGAAAAAATTTATGGGTTGGGATGAGATTTTAGAAGGCGGAATAGGCCCTAATGCCGCTGTAATGAGTTGGCGCGGTCCCAAAGATGGCGTTCCTGCTCCAAAACCGGGTGATGATATATCAGCAGGATTGGCATACACACCTGTTAGCGGAGGAGTTGCGGCCGCAAAAATGGGGCACTATGTTGTGATGAGTCCAACAGCTTTTTTATATCTTGATTACATGCAAAGCGATAAAATAATGGAGCCGTATGTCTATTCATCACTTCGCTTAAATAAGGTGTACAGCTTTGATCCGATGCCGGCTGGCATTGGTGACGCTGATAAAAAATATATTCTTGGTGCACAAGGTAATTTATGGACAGAACAGGTATATACTTTTCGCCAGGCAGAATATATGACCTGGCCACGTGCTTTTGCTATTGCAGAAGATGCCTGGTCGCCAAAAGAAAATAAAAACTGGGATGATTTTGTAAGCAGGGTAGAAGCGCAGTTTAAAAGATTTAATGTAGAAGAAGTAAAGTATGCACCAAGCATGTACGATCCTGAATTTATCCCCTCACTTGATAAAGACAGCACACTTAAAATTGAACTGAAAAATGAAGTGAATGGATTAGATATTTATTACAGTTTTGATAATTCTTATCCTGATAAATTTTATCCAAAATATACGCAGCCGCTTATTGCACCAAAAGAAGCAACGCAGATAAAAGTTATTACTTATCGAGGCAACCAGCCAATCGGCAGAATGATTTCCATGCCTTTAAGTGAATTGAGAAAAAGAGTATTGAATGAAAAAGATGATGAATAAATTTATGATGCTAAATTGAAAGATGATCTTTGTGTTTTTAAGTCCATAAAATCGGCTTTTTTAGTTAACAAATTTCAGGACGAGACATTTGTAGCTGATTGTTCTCCCGTCAGACAGCCTATTGCCAAACATGTTGTTGTGCGTTCGTACTTTTGGTATTAAGATTTGTCCATACCAATTTATAATTTGAATTTATTTGCTACTTACAATTGACAAAGAGATTCCGTCATGTGGTTTTATTCCGACTGTTTGAATAATCGTTGAGGTCACATTTGTTGTCATTGCAAGTAAATTGTTGAAACGTTGCACACCGTTTATAAAATCATCTTTAATGTTTGCATTCATTACTTGGCCTTCACGAATAACGTTGTCAGCAATAATAAATGTCCCTTGTCTTGATAATTGTAAGGACAATTTAAAGTATTCGGCATAAGGTTCTTTGTCTGCATCAATAAAAATCAAATCAAACGGTTCTCTATTGTCTTGATTAAGTTGCTGTAATATTTCCATTGCCTTTCCAATGCGTATTTCAACTTTGTCGGACAGTCCGGCACGTTCGATATTTTTCTTTGCAACTGCAGCACGTGCAGCATCTATTTCAATCGTAATCATTTTGCCATCTTCAGGCAGCGCTCTTGCAAGCCAGATTGCGCTGTATCCGCCTAACGTTCCGAGTTCTAAAATATTTTTTGCATTACAAGCGAGAGCCATTATTTGTAAAAACTTTCCCTGGTTAGGTGAAATTGTGCTAAAAGGAAGATTAGCATCTTTTAATGTTTGTGGTATTGATAATAAAACTTCGTCTTCATGAATTAAGAGCGAGCTGATATAATTGTCAACTTCTTTAAAAATATAATTGTCCATGCTTTTAAACTATAATTTGAAACTTTAATTGACTTTAAGAATTAACGATAATATGATGCTCAACTCAAATATTACCACAACTTACAAATTCTTTATTGCGCAAATACAGCCAACGCTAGTGCATTGCCGAAATTGCTTCGTTTTCAAAACTGAACATGTTTCATTAAAAACTTAATTCTATCCAATGTTGTTTAGCTAACCGAGAAAAAAATTTGCAGAATCATATCAATGCCTTTAAATGAATCGCGATCAAGAACAGAAAAAAGAACGATTGAAGTTATAGATGCTGCAGAAAAACTCTTTAACTTATTCCTGCTGTTTAATCTTTGAAACCAAAAAAATTATTGCGGCTCCAAATGCAGCCATTATACAAAAAGACCAGCGCAGTCCAATTGATTGCGCAACAAAACCAACGCCGGGCGGTATAGCTAAAAACCCAAAATAACTTATAGTAGATACAGAGGCAATGGCAGTGCCGCTGCTCATGGTGGTTGATTTTCCTGCAAGGCTAAATACCAGCGGTATAATGCACGATACACCAAAACCCGTAAGTATAAAACCTATTGCTGCAGGTATCACATAAGGAAACAAACCTGCTATCAACAATCCCGAAAAAATAAAAATACCGCTGTAGCGTAGAATAGTTATAATGCCATACTTGGGCACTATTTTATCACCAAAAAATCGGCCTGTGGTCATGCAAACCATGTATAAAACAAATGCAGCCGTTGCGGTTTCTTTTGTTGTAACTACAGCCTTGCGAAAATAAATAGCACTCCAGTCATACATTACATTTTCACAAGCCATAGATGCAAAGGCTATCATTGCAAATACCAGTAAATATTTATCAGGCCATACAAATAATTTTTTTCGTTGCGGCACATGTTGCCGTGTATAATAAGTATTTGGATAAAAAGCAAAGGAAAGAATAAGCAATGCAATACTTACCGATACAAGATGCACTGCTAATGAGAAGCCTGATAATACGAACAAATAACCAACTGCAGCACCTGCAAAACCAGCCATGCTCCATACCGCATGAAAACTGGTAATAATAGAATTTTCATACAAACGCTGCACTTCCACACCCTGTGCATTCATTGAAAGATTAAGCAGGTTGCGTGATGAACCAAATGCAAATAACACTGCCCACAATTGCCATGGTTGCACAACAAAAGCTAAAAGCGCAAGCATCATATTGTAAAAAATCGCACCAAAGATCATGATGCTTTTACTGCTGTATTTATTTAATAAATTACTGGTGAACGGAACTGTTACCAATACGCCAATTGGTGCCGCCAATAAAGCCGCGCCTAACTGCGCTTCATTCATATGCAATTGTTGCTGAATAGCAGGTATACGTGAAGCCCAGGTAGAATATCCAAATCCTGAAAGAAAAAAATATACCAGCGTAGCCGTGCGGTGTTTTATACGCGGCAGTTGCGTTTTAGAAACAAGTTCCATTCATGCAAAAATAAAGCAGCGCTTTTGCGTTCAGGATTAATTAAAGATTTATTTACTGATGAAAAGCTTGATGTTAGATTAGCGGTTGAAAACAGAAATCGTGAAAATGCCTAAAACCAGAATATACCACGCGAGTCCAATGCACACATCTTTAAAGACTTATTTGCATATTATAATTTTAGTTATAAGGTGTGTGTCACTTCTGGTAACATGCAAAAAATATACGCCATTAGAAAGTACATTTTCAAGGCGAAAATTTTGATCAATAGTGCTGCAGGTTTTACCTGCATATTGTTGCCATATTATTTTTCCCAGGCTATTATATAATGTAAATGAAGTTGATAATTTTTTTACAGGCAAAAAAGTGTGAACGCTGAAATTTCCGTTAGATACAGTGGGTTGGATTTGAAGGATTGCCTTGTTTGCAGAAGTGTTGGATATTACTGTTCCGGAAAACAATACAGCATTTGAGAGTACTTGATTTTGTAGAACTGATAAAGAATTGGAATTACTGTTTGACACCGCTAAATCCGGTTTGCCATCGCCGTCAAAATCATCCATTATTATTCCTCTAGGACTATTTGCAGTCCCAAAATCAACTTTTGATTTAAACGATATGCGTTCATCATTTCCAATATTTTTAAAAACGGAAACTGCGTTTGAAAAGATGCTGAAATCCGACACGGCAATATCTGGCTTTTCATCACCGTCTATATCACCAACTGCAATATTTAGCGGAAGTTCACCTGTTACATAATCCTTTTTTGTACTAAAAGCTATTTTGTTTTCCTTGCTTATATTTTTAAATATTGAAATACTGTTTGAGTTACTGTTAGGTATAATAAGTTCAGGTTTTTGGTCATCATTTACATCAGCTATTACAGGATGCCAAGGGCCGTCTCCTGTTTGAAAAATAAGTTTTGATTCAAAAATCATTTTGCCTTGTTTGCTTGCATTTTTGAATACAGATATTGTATTATCGTTGAAATTAGTAACGGCGATATCTGTTTTTCCATCTCCATTTAAATCTCCTGAGCAAATACCCATCGGCCAATTACCGGCAGGAAAATCAACTTTGTTATCGAATGAAATTTTTTTTGCAGTTATATTTCTTAATACACTTATTGAGTTGGAATTGCTATTAACAACGGCAATGTCAGGTTTGCCATCATTATCAAAATCGCTCACAGTAATACTGATGGGATTGTCAGCTGTTTGAAAGTTTATCGGGGTATCAAAAATAATGTTGCTTCTTGTACTGCTATTTTTAAAAATCGAAACTGTATTATCGTTGTTATTACAAACTGCTATATCCTGCTTTCCATCTCCATTGAAATCTCCTGCTGCAATGCCAAATGGATTATTTCCTGTAGAATAATTCGCAACATTGGCAAAAGATATATTTCCGGTAGTGCTTAGGTTTTTATATACAGCAATTAAAGAATCGTTTCCATTTATCATTACTATATCTGGCTTTTTGTCCATGTCCAAATCGCACACTATCATTTCGCGAGGATATCTTCCCGCAGGAAAATCAATTTTCGATGCAAAAGAATTTGGCGCTATACCACCACTTCCTTTAAAAGTTATTACAACTGATTGAGAAGAAAACCCTGTTAATTTGTTTTCTGTTACACTTACAGGTTGATATGTAGCACCTACAGGCAGCTTTGCCTCTATCAAAGAATCTGATGCGCTGATTATTTTTGCTTTTACGGCCCCAAAAAAAACAATGTTACTGTCTGGCAAATTGCCAAAACCAGTTCCTTTAATTGTAATTGTTGTTCCTGTTAAGCCTGTTAACGGGCTTACAGAATTTATAACAGGTTGGGTAAATACAAAATTTGAAAAGGTAAGCGCAACAAAAAATATTACAAAAATCTTCAGGTGATTTATTTGCAGTTGCATAATGGTATCAATTAAATATTTAGAGTTATTGAAACAAACTTAAATTTTTTTTCTTGATATCTTAATACCTCAAAGATCTAAAAACAAAAAATAAAATTATTTATAAAGCCACTATTCGCATTTTATAATGTTGGCTTGTGTTATAATTTTAAACAATATAAAGTCTTACATTTAAAACTATACATGCTTTAAATTAGCCTGAAATATTAGCACACTAAAATAAATCACAGCAGTTTACATTTGCACAATTATGCCTAAAGACAATTCTATTCATTCAGTTTTAATTATTGGTTCTGGCCCTATTGTTATTGGCCAGGCTTGCGAGTTTGATTACAGTGGTTCACAAGCAGCAAGAAGCATTCGCGAAGAAGGAATAAAAGTTATTCTTATTAACAGCAACCCGGCAACTATTATGACTGACCCGATGATGGCGGACAAAGTGTATTTGTTGCCATTAACGGTTGAAAGCATCGAAAAGATTTTAGAAGAAAATGATATTGATGCGGTGCTGCCAACAATGGGTGGACAAACGGCATTAAATCTTTGTATTGAAGCAGACGAATTAGGTGTTTGGGAAAAATATAATGTACGGTTGATTGGTGTAGATATTGCCGCGATAAAAGTGGCGGAAGACCGCGAAAAATTCAGGCAGTTAATGATTGATATTGGTATTAAGGTGGCGCCGAGCCGTGTTGCCAATAGCTGGTTAGAAGGAAAAGAATATGCACAGCAGATAGGCTTTCCTTTGGTAATTCGTCCGTCATTTACATTAGGCGGAACGGGTGGTGGTTTTGTGCATGATAAATCTGAATTGGATGAAGCCTTACAACGTGGTTTACAAGCTTCACCCATACATGAAGTATTGGTTGAAAAAGCAGTGCTTGGCTGGAAAGAATTTGAGTTGGAATTGCTGCGCGATAAAAATGATAATGTTGTTATCATTTGCACAGTAGAAAATATGGATCCGATGGGTATTCATACCGGCGATTCAATAACAGTTGCACCGGCGATGACCTTGAGTGATGTGGCTTACCAGGACATGCGTAACCAGGCAATTAAGATGATGCGCAGCCTTGGCAATTTTGCAGGTGGTTGCAATGTACAGTTTGCATTAAATCCTGAAACGGAAGATATCATTGCAGTTGAAATAAATCCGCGTGTCAGCCGCTCTTCTGCGCTGGCAAGTAAGGCAACCGGGTATCCTATTGCAAAAATTGCTGCCAAGCTTGCAATTGGTTACGCATTGGATGAATTAAAAAACCAAATCACCAAAACTACTTCTGCATATTTTGAACCTGCATTGGATTATGTGATTGTAAAAGTGCCGCGTTGGAATTTTGATAAATTCAAAGGCGCAAATGATACCCTTGGTTTGCAAATGAAAAGTGTTGGTGAAGTAATGGCGATTGGCAGAAGTTTTAATGAAGCTATACAGAAAGCCTGTCAGAGCTTGGAGAACGAAGCGGTTGGTTTAGGTTATTATGGAAAGAGTTTGATGAAGAGCGATGAATTGGTTGAATATATTAAAACACCAAAATGGGACCGCATCTTCCGTATAAAAGACGCTTTGATGCAAGGCGTGAGAATAAAAACCATTGTTGAAGCAACACTGATAGATCGCTGGTTCATTTATCAAATACAGGAAATTGTACGCATTGAAAAAGAGCTTATCAAACATACATTAGATAGCTTGCCGGAAGATCTGTTAAGAGAAGCCAAGCAAAATGGTTTTGGTGATGAACAGATTGCACGCATTTTAATTGATCGTTGTACTGATGAACAGGTGTATGAAAAAAGAAAAGCATTGGGTATTATGCGTGTATATAAAATGGTTGATACATGCAGTGCTGAGTTTGAAGCAAAAACGCCTTATTTCTATAGTTCGTTTGAAGGATAATAACTACCCCAGCCCTAAAGGCAGAAAGAGATTCGATGGAAAGTTGTTGTATTAATATTAATAGGTTTACACATCAAGTATACAATGCAATCACTCAAACGTCATTGCCAACTTGATGGCAATCTGCTCTTCAAATATTTTCTATTCAATAAAAACTTCAAAATTATTAAAAGCAGATTCCCGCATTCGCGGAAAAGACGTGATTCTTGTTGATTTTTCTAAAAGTTTTATAAGGTAAGTGCTATATAACAATTACGCCATCATTCTCTGTTTGACTGGGCACCTGCTTTCACTAAATAACAAATTCTTGTTTTTAAAAAACTCCTTTACTTTTATCAACTTAAAATCAATACATGAATATATCTGTTCGCATACGATTGTCTGCCCTTATGTTTCTTGAATTTTTTATCTGGGGCGCATGGTATGTAACCATGGGCACTTATCTTGATAAAGTACTACATGCAAGCGGTGTTGAAATTGGTGCTGCATATAGTGCGATGGCAATTGCTACCATCATCTCGCCATTTTTTGTGGGCATGATTGCCGACCGGTATTTTTCAGCACAAAAATTATTGGGCGTATTGCATCTTGTTGGTGCTGTGCTGTTGTTTTACATTACAACTATAAAATCTCCTTCATCTTTTTATTGGATATTATTATTGTATTCGTTGATGTACGCGCCAACGTTAGCACTGGCAAACTCCGTTGCATTCAGGCAAATGAAAGACCCGGGAAAAGAGTTTGCTTCAATAAGAGTTTTAGGAACAATTGGATGGATTGCAACAGGATGGCTGCTTGATAAAGTTTTTAAAATTGGCACAGAAGATTTAGTATTTACTTTTAAAATGGCTGCAGTTGCTTCTGCGGTATTGGGATTATTAAGTTTCGCATTGCCTGATACACCTCCAAAAGCAAAAGGCACTGCGGCAACATTCAGGCAAATTTTAGGTGCAGATGCATTTGTATTATTTAAAGACAGATCATTTGTTGTGTTTTTCATTGCTTCTGTTTTAATATGTATCCCGCTTTCTTTTTATTACAGCCTTACCAATTTATTTCTTACAGAAACAGGCATGAAAAACGTAACAAGTAATATGACGTTCGGGCAATTTTCTGAAGCTTTTTTTATTTTGCTGATACCATTTTTCTTTAGAAAATTGGGTGTAAAATGGATGATAGCATTAGGAATGATTGCGTGGACGTTGCGTTTTCTTTGTTTTGGTTATGGAGATGCCGGCGCAAACTTATGGATGTTGTTTGCCGGTATTATTTTACATGGTGTATGTTTTGATTTCTTTTTTGTTACCGGTCAAATTTATACTGATAGCAAAGCAGGTTTAAATATTCAAAGCCAGGCGCAGGGAATGATTACAATGGCAACGTATGGAATTGGTATGTGGATAGGTACATTGCTTTCGGGTTATATAAAAGATAAATACACGATTGATAACATTGTTCACTGGAGAAGTGTGTGGCTTGTGCCTGCAGGCATTGCCTTTGCTGTGCTGATATTATTTACATTATTCTTTAAAGATAACAGGCGAAGCGCTGTACATGCAGAGCTATTGAAATAGTGTGATTAACTAAAAAGTCAGAATTAAAAAGGTTTATTCTTTACCCTGCTAATTAATATTTGTGAAGAAATAATTATGAACTTTAGTTTTGACTTTTCAATTTTGACTTTTAATTTTTAATTTATTTCTATGATCGTTCGTTTATGGCATGGGAAAACATCTTCCGCAGATGCAGAAGAATACATGAATTATGTTTACAAAACCGGTATTAAAGATTACAGGAGTACACCGGGCAATTTAAATGCACAAGTCTGGCAAAAAAATGAAGGCGACATCACGCATATATGGACAGTTTCATGGTGGGTGAATATTGAAAGCATAAAAGCTTTTGCGGGAAAGAATTATGAAAAGGCAAAATATTATGCTGAAGATAAAAAATACTTATTGGAGCTTGAGCCAACGGTTCAGCATTATGAATGTTTCGGAGAGATAAGATGATAAAACCTGAAAAGTTTTTAAAACCTTTTAGGTTTAAGGAACGATGATGAGCACTACAATCAGCACCAATAAAAAACTTTACGGTCTTGATCATTTACGTGCATTAGCAATCATTCTTGTTTTCCTTTATCATTATGGAAGATTATTCCCGCACCCTGAATGGACGAATGCCATCAGTACATTCGGTTGGTCAGGTGTTGACCTTTTCTTTGTATTAAGCGGTTATTTGATTGCCTCACAACTATTTCAAAAAATAGCACATCAACAAAAAATTTCTTTTAAACAGTTTTTTATAAAAAGATTTTTCAGAATTATTCCTGCTTATTTAGTTGTAGTTGCGCTGTATTTTTTATTTCCTTTTTTTAGAGAAAGAGAAGCATTAGCACCGCTTTGGAAATACTTAACCTTCACACAAAACATCGGGCTCGATGTTAATAAAAACGGAACCTTTTCCCATGCATGGTCTTTGTGTATTGAAGAACAGTTTTATTTATTTCTGCCGCTGCTGCTTATCGCACTGGTAAACTTTAAACTTATTAAAAAAGGTTTTTGGCTATTGATTGCTTTATTTGTTTTTGGAATTTTAATACGATGGTATTCTTTCAATCATTTTGATTTATCAAATAATGATAATTGGGTAGACTGGTCCAAATGGATATATTATCCAACATGGTGCAGGCTGGATGGTCTGCTGGTTGGTGTAAGCATTGCAGCGTTGCTTCAATTCAAACCGGTCTTCAGTAAAAAAATTTTGAATTATGGTAATGCACTTTTATTAGGAAGCCTCGTACTTTTTGCAACAGCTTATTTTTTCTGCGGAAACCAGGAAAGTTTTGCTGCTTCTGTGTTTGGTTTCCCGCTGGTTGATATTGGTTACGGTATTGTTGTTTTATGCGCTTTAAGTAATAAAAGTTTTTTGTATCGTTTCAAATCCACAATCACATCAAAAATAGCGGCGCTGTCTTACGGCATTTATCTTATACATAAAATTGTAATTCATGTTACACAAAATCAATTAATAAAATTTAAGATTGATGATAACAGCAACCTGATGTTTTTTATTTGCATTGTAACTGTTTTCATTGTTTCACTAATACTAAATGAAACAATTGAAAAACCTTTCTTAAAGCTGCGGAAAAAAATTCTTGCGAAGGGAAAACCTGTATTGAAAGATTCTCGTGAAGTCGCCAGTGCTTAGGTATATATAAAAAAAGAAAGCAACAGAAATTACTTACTAACCCTGTTGCTTCTTTAAGCAAAACCGAAGTTTCACTTATTTGATTTTGGACCGAAGTCCGCAATCTTGATTTTTTGAATTTTGGCTTTCCGTCATTTCAACTTTTGGACCGAAATCCTCAATCTACATAACTTCTTTCCTCGTTCGCAAATCTGTATAGATTTTCAATTCCCGCTGCCATCTTGCTGCAACCACCACCGAGATGCTGGTCAGTACAATCAGCCGCATTAACTTCAATCTTACTATGTAAATATACTATTCTAAAAAAGCGATTTCCAAATTTTTTTTCTTTCTTTTATACACGCGTTTTATACTTTAAAAGCAGGTAATTTCACGCCTTATAAACATATTTTTTCAGGGATATAAACATTATAAACGAAATTGCTTTTCATTAACTTAAAATTTCTTTTTTATGATTCGTATTGCCATGCTTGGTTCAGGCTTTATTGGCCGTTTTTATGCGGATTCTTTACAAGGTTACCGCAACAAAGATAAAATTGTAAGTGTCTATTCAAGAAAAGAAGAAAGCGCAAAAAAGTTTGCTGCAGATTATAACTGCGAACATTATACAACAAACATGGAAGAAGCTATTGCGCATGCAAATGTTGATATGGTTTGCATTTCTCTCCCAAATAATTTGCATGAAGAAGCGGTGATGCTTTGCTGCAAACACAATAAAGCAGTGATGACTACAAAACCATTGGGGAGAAATGCCGCTGAAGCATATCGCATGTTACAGGCAGTTGAAGAAGCAGGAATATTTAACGGCTATCTTGAAGACCTTGTGTATACACCAAAATTTTTAAAGGCGCATGAAAGTGTAAAGAATGGTGCGCTTGGCCGAATACTTTGGGCAAAATCAAGAGAAACACATCCTGGCCCGCACAGCGACTGGTTCTGGAATATTGAGCTTGCAGGCGGCGGTTGCATTTTGGATTTAGGTTGCCATTGCGTTGAGATTACAAGAAGCTATATTGGCAAAGACATACTGCCCACCGAAGTAATGTGCTGGGCAGATACGCAGGTGAAACCAATTGATGCGGAAGATCATGCGATTGCTTTAATAAAATATGAAACGGGTGCTATTGCACAATTTGAAGTGAGCTGGACGTTTCGTGGCGGCCTCGATTTGCGGGATGAAGTGATGGGTTCTGAAGGAACGATCTGGATAAATAATTTTTTGAGAACAGGTTTTGAAATGTTCACCACAGGTAAAGGCGCAGATTATGTTTCGGAAAAAGCAGAAAGCAACACCGGCTGGCTGTTTCCTGTTGGTGATGAATTGAATGAACTTGGTTACAACCACATGTTCATGGATATGTTCAATGCTTACGAAAGTAATAAAGCACCTAAAGAAACTTTTTATGATGGATATGTGGTGAATGCCGTTCTTGATGCAGCTTATAAATCAGCCAAAACAAAGCTCTGGGAACCTGTGCATCTTGATGTTTGGCGGGGAAAAACAGGCTTATCAAAACAAAGCCATCTTACAGAATATGATGCAGACCATTATTTAGTGAAAGAAGAGGTAACACATTACGGCGCTAAAAAACTCATCTTAAAAAATAAGAAGACAGGTAAGATTGAAGAGAGGATTTTAGAGTAAATTATAATGCATTGCGTAAACCTGTTAGGTTTCAGAAACCTAACAGGTTTTCTATTTTAATGCCACTCTGTCGCAAAAAAATTTTTGGTAAAATATTCGTGGTGTTGTTATTTCTATGAACAATACAATTTCTTTTATAAATAATAATGATGCTGTTTTACTAGATGCATATTCCAAAACAATTACAGGTGTTGTTGGAAATGTTGCAGCATCGGTTGCACATATACAGGTTGATAAAAAAATGAAGAACAGGAAAGGTGAAGTGCAATCGGCGCCTGCTTCCGGTTCAGGATTTATAATTTCTTCAGATGGTTACATTGTAACCAATCATCATGTAATTGAAGATGCAGATGATATAAAAGTTTTATTCAGCGATGGAAGGATGTTGAATGCAGAATTAAAAGGCGCAGATGCATCAACAGATATTGCTGTACTGAAAGTATATGATAATAATTTGAAAGCTTTATCATTTACTGATTCAGATAAATTACAGGCTGGTCAAATTGCTATTGCCATTGGTAATCCGCTCGGTTTGCAATATTCAGTTACAGCAGGCGTTGTAAGTGCTTTAGGCAGAACATTGCGGGCAAAAAACGGACGATTGATTGATGATATCATTCAAACAGATGCTGCATTAAATCCTGGTAATTCCGGCGGTCCGTTGGTTAATTCTGTAGGTCATGTTATTGGTGTAAACACAGCAACTATTCCATCTGCTCAAGGTTTATGTTTTGCTGTGTCTTCCAATCTTGCATCTTACATCGCAGGAAAAATAATCATGGAAGGAAAAGTAAGAAGAGCATATATCGGCGTTGCAGGACAAATGGTAAATCTTACCGAAAGAATGATTGCTTCAAACAAATTACAAACAAGAACGGGCGTGTATATATTTGAAAAAGTTGCCGATGCTGATGTAGATAATTATGAATTGCGTGTGGCCGATATAATTGTTGAGTTTGATGGCAAGCCAGTTGGCTCTGTTGATGACATGCATAAATTGTTTACGGTTGATGTGATTGGCAAGCAAAAACAATTAGGCATTTTACGTAATGGTCATAAACGTATTATTGATGTTGTCTTGGGCGAATTAAAGTAAATAATCAACTTAAATTGCAAACCTTGAAGTTTATGCTTCAAGGTTTTTTTATGCATACAACAACACGCATTAATCTTTGGAGCAGTCCGCGAAATATTTCTACAGCAATGATGTATTCATTCGCTCAACGCGGCGATACAATTGTGTTTGATGAACCTTTGTATGCGCATTATTTATTATCAACAGGCATTCATCATCCGGGTAAAGAAGAAATTTTACAAGTACAGGATAATAATGGTGAAAATATTATTCATGATATAATTTTAGCTGCTCATGACAAATCAATTTCTTTCTTCAAACAGATGACGCATCACCTGGAAAACATCAGTCTTGATTTTTTAGCACAAACAAAAAATATTCTCTTCATTAGAAATCCCAAACAAATTATTGCTTCTTATGCGCAGGTTAGAAAAGATGTTACGATGCAGGACGTTGGTATAAAAAAACAATGGTGGTTATATAATTATCTGATCGAAAAAAAACTTTCCTGCACCGTACTTGATTCAAACGAGATTTTAAAATCACCACAAAATGTTTTGCAACAGTTATGTGATGCATTGCAAATTCCGTTCACAGAAAAAATGTTGCATTGGCCTGCAGGTGCTAAAACTTATGATGGTGTTTGGGGAAAGTACTGGTATGATAATGTGCATCAATCAACAGGCTTTGCAAAACAAAAAACAAGTGAGCGTGAATTGCCTTCTTACCTTGAAACATTATATAATGAATGCAAATTTTATTACGATCAATTGTGCCCTTATTCAATAAAAGCTGTTTAAACATTTATCTTAGCTTTTCAATATTGCTTTATGAAATATTTATTTGCGTATAGTTTGATAGCAATAAGTTTCTTATCGGCTTGTAATAATTCTAATCAAACAACCATGACATCCGATTCTATATCAACCAATGATACTTCAGGTTTAAATAGAAAATGGTGGAAAGAGGCGGTGGTGTATCAAATTTATCCGCGCAGTTTTAAAGATGATAATGGCGATGGCGTTGGTGATTTAAAAGGCATCATTTCAAAATTGGATTATATAAAAAGTTTAGGTATTGATGTTATCTGGCTTAATCCAATTTATAGTTCGCCAAACGGAGATAATGGTTACGATATCAGCGATTATCAAAACATCATGCAGCAGTTTGGAACAATGAATGATTTTGATGCATTATTAAAAGGCATGCATGAACGCGGATTAAAACTGGTAATGGATCTTGTAGTAAATCATAGCAGCGACCAGCATGAATGGTTTAAACAATCCAGAAGTTCACGAACAAACCCATATAGAGATTATTATCATTGGTGGCCTGCGGAAAAAGGCAAGCCTGCATCCCGCTATAGTTTCTTTGATGTGAACAATGACGCATGGAAATATGATTCATCAACTAACTCATATTACCTGCATTATTTCGGAGATTTTCAACCTGATCTGAATTGGGAAAATCCAAAAGTTCGTGAAGAAATTTTTAGCATGATGCGCTTCTGGTTTGATAAAGGCGTTGATGGTTTTCGTATGGATGTAATTCCTTTCATTTCAAAAGACACAACCTTTCCGCCGCTGCCTGCAAAGTATAATGGAAACTTTGTTGATTACTATGCGCATGGTGCGCATGTGCATGATTATTTGCAGCAAATGAATAAAGAAGTAATGAGCAAGTATGATGTGATGACGGTTGCTGAAGGTATTGGATTAACAACTAATGATGCGCATGATTATGTTGATGATGATCGTCATGAATTAAATATGCTCTATCATTTTGAAGGCGTGAGTTTAGGTTACTTACCAAATCAATTTAAAGTACCTGACCCGAAAGGTTATAGCGTTGTTGAGTTTAAAAAGATATATTCAAAATGGGATAGTGTGTTTGAAAACAAAGGTTGGGGAACAGTTTTTCTTGGGAATCATGATCAACCAAGAATGGTTACGCGTTGGGGAAATGATGCACCTGAGTTTCGTGAACTATCCTCTAAAATGCTAACAACGTTTTTAATTACGATGCGTGCAACACCTTATTATTATAATGGTGATGAACTCGGCATGAACAATATTAAGTTTGATAAGATCGATGATTATCGTGATGTGGAATCAATCAATATGTATAAGCAGATAAAAGAAAAAGGTGGCGACTTGCAGGCGTTTTTGAATGCACAAAAAATTTCTGCAAGAGATAACAGCCGTACACCATTTCAATGGAATGATTCTGCAAATGCAGGTTTTACAACAGGAACACCATGGTTAAAAGTGAATCCGAATTATAAAACAGTAAATGTTGAAACGGAAGAAAAAGACAGCAACAGTTGTTTAAATTATTTCAGGAAGGTTGTTAAGCTTAGAAAAGATAATCTTGTACTGGTGTATGGAAAATATACATTATTAGATGAATCCAATCCGCAGGTGTATGCATATACAAGAGAATTAAAGGGCAGTAAAATTTTAGTGCTGTTGAATTTTTCTGCAACGCCTGCAACTGCAAACATAGGTATTGATCTTACTAATGCAAATGTTTTAATTGATAATTATACAACAGCAAATAATACAACTGCACTTCGTCCATACGAAGCAGCTGTGTATGAAGTAAGTGAGAAGTGAAGGTGAGACGTAAAAAATTAAATGGCATCTCACTTCTAACTTCTCACATCTCACCAAATATTAAACATGCAGCAACAATTTTATCAGCAAAACGAAAACATACAAGTCTTCATTAAAGACAAATTATATCATCGCGGTGAAGCAAAGATTTCTGTTTTTGATAGTGCAGTACAAGGTGGCGATGCGGTATGGGAAGGCTTAAGAATTTATAACGGCAAAGTATTTTGTTTGAATGAACATATTGAACGTTTGCAGGCATCAGCACATACATTGGCTTTCGTTGATATTCCTTCGAAAGAATTTATTAAGAATGCGATCTTCCAAACATTAAAGGCCAATAATTTTTTTAATGATGCGCACATTCGTTTAACATTAACACGCGGAGAAAAAATAACTTCCGGAATGGATCCACGGTTAAACCAGAACGGAAGTTGTTTAATTGTTTTAGCCGAATATAAACCGCCTATTTATGATAATGAAAAAGGTATTAAACTTATAACATCTCATATCCGGAGAAATTCGCCGATGCATCTGGATTCTAAAATTCATCACAACAATTTGCTCAATAATATTCTTGCAAAAATTGAAGCGAATTATTGCGGAGCCGATGATGCAATCATGTTAGACAATCTTGGTTTTGTTGCTGAAACAAATGCCTGCAATATTTTTATTGTGAAAGATGGTTTACTGTTAACGCCAAACGCTGATGCATGTTTGCCCGGCATAACAAGAACAAACGTTATAAAACTTGCCCAGCAATTAAAGATTCCAGTTTTCTTAAAAAATATTTCCGTTGCAGAATTTTATAATGCAGATGAAGCTTTTACAACCGGAACAATGGGAGAACTTACGCCGGTTTATGAAATTGATGGCAGAATTATTCAAAATAAATCAGGCTCAACCATTCGGGAACAATTGTATAAAGCTTATAAAATCCTTACCAACACTGAAGGCGAATTGATTGCGTAATATATACACGTAGAATGAAACCTTTTTCTGCTAGTACTTAAGAAAAATAAAAAAGCAAAAGCATGTTTTAATAGTTTGCGGCCTTCAAGACAAAAACAAATTTCAAGGTATTTGTCACAATCTGAAAAACAAAAGAATCCATTAAAAAAAATGTGCAACGGGCAATTAATTTTTTAACCGGGAATGAAGTTTTATAGGCCGTACAAAACCGTAATAATTTTTTATTTAGGAAATATTAAATGTGGATAAGAAAGTTAACTTTCTTTTGCAACCAATTTTAAGGTTTTGCCGTTTATTATAATATGGCACCAAATAGCGAACCTGAAATTTCTCCACAAATTAAACTACCATCATGCATTTTTGACTTAATTGCCCAGCAACTATTAAGTTAATGAAATTAAATGCCTTAATGCAGTTTTAAAATTGCAAAGAATTTACCCCTAAGTGTTCTTTGCAATTTTTTTATTTAATTCAAAAATTACTGGATGCTTTGAAATATACGGCTCCATCTCGGGCCGCTGTTCCAGCTAAACCATATAAGCGAAGCTTTACCTACAATATGTGTTTCAGGAACAAAACCCCAAAAGCGGCTGTCCTGGCTTCTATGGCGGTTATCGCCCATCATCCAGTAATAATTGTATTTGAAAGTGTAAGTATTTGAAGGTTTACCGTTAATTATGTATGAACCATTATTTTCTTCCAGCGTATTATGCTCATAAGTTGTAATAGCACGTTGATATAAGGCAAAATTTTCCGGCGATAATGTAATGGTTGCGCCTTTTTTTGGAACAGTTATCGGCCCAAAAAAATCTCTTGACCAATTATTGGAAACGCTGTCATAAGGAAATGTATGTTGTGAAATATCATTATTAATATTTCCGGTAATCCGGTATAAAGCTATTGTGCTTTTTACATTCAGGAACTTATCAACTTTTTCTTTTTCTCCGGGTGTCATATTTATAACAATACAGCCGCTGTCAGGCTGCAGATCAGACAAGCCATCACTTACATTTATATTTAATTGTTCATTTAAGTATGCAGATGAAATAGGCTTGCCATTTGCCGGCACATTGTAATCTATTTGTGATGATGGCGATACGTAGGCAGGCTGATCATTCACATATAATATTCCCGCCTTCACCTGTATTTTATCGCCGGGCATTCCTACGCACCGTTTTATATAGTTATCCGTTTTATCGTATGGATGCACCAGAATCGGGTACGTTGCTTTTAAAGCATCGCGGTCGCCATTGAATTCAATGCGCAGCACGTCATAATATAATTCTTTACTGCCATGATTCACATCGTTAATTATAGTATCTGCCGCCGGCACATTAAATACTACTACATCATTTCTTTTTATACTTGTATAGCCTGGCAATCTTTTATAAGGCAATTGTACCCAGGTAAGATAAGAAGGCGTTGTAGGCGATAGTGGCATAGTGTTATGCACAAACGGAAAACTTATTGGTGTTGACGGCAGCCTTGCGCCATAACTCATTTTACTTACAAACAAAAAATCGTTTATAAGCAAAGTTTTCTCCATACTTTCCGTTGGAATGGTGTACGCTTCAAAAATAAATGTTCGGATAAGGGTAGCGGCAACAACTGCAAATACTGCAGCATCAACCCATTCCCGCGAAGCAGATTTTTTATAGTGCCTCATCACGTCTTTACCGCCCCATCTTATATCTTTAGAAAAACCAACATAAGGCAAATAAATAAAGGGAACAAATACAACAGCGGCATGCTGCAGAAATGTAAATTGCCCGAAATGCATTACAAAAATTATAATTATCCAAATGGTAATAAACTGCCCTGCAATTGGAATAAATTGCAACCAGAACCACACTTTTTTCAAACCGGTTTTTTCAACAATGCACCATGTATTGTAAAAAGGTATAAAAGCTTTCCATGGTTCAATACCTGCTTTTTTAAACATGCCATAAATACCAATATGCCATCCAATAGTTGCGAGAATAAAAATTATCCATCCCATAATTTGTTTTTAAGCGTAACAAAAGTAATAATCTAATCAAGCCTGCGTAATTAATCGAAGTAAAGTTTTCTTAAATATGTTTAACTGATTTAAAGAACCCGAGAACTATTTTTAGAGATTGATGTTATTAAATAAAGTTTTGCTATAGTAAAATGAACTATTTCACAATCAAGGATATTGAAAACTTAAGCGGCATAAAAGCGCATACTTTACGCATTTGGGAAAAGCGCTATGGTATTATTACCCCTAAAAGAAAAGCAAGCAAACACCGTTTTTTTGATAATGATGATCTGAAACAGGTTTTGCGCATAACGCACCTGTATAACAATGGTTATAAAATCTCTGCAATTGCAGCTATGAAAACCAATGGGCTAAATGCTTATGAAACAAAAACCGCGCTTGCAGAAGATAGTTTAATTAAAATACTTATTGAGGCAACAATTGACCTTGATGAAATATTGCTGCATACAACCTTGCAAAAAGCCATCACAGCTTTCGGGCTTGAAGAATGTATGGTAAAAGTTGTATATCCTTATTTTGAAAAAATTGGAATGCTGTGGATGAACAATGAAGCCTTGCCTGCACAGGAAAGATTTGCAAGTAATATCATCGTGAAAAAATTAATAAATGAAATTGATAAGCTGCCTTTATCTTTTAAAAGTACGCAGCCTGTGCTGATATTATTTACCCCGCTGCAGGAATATCATGAAATACCTTTACTATTTATGTATTACATGTTTAAGAAAAATAACAGGAATATTTGTTATTTGGGAACCAATACAAACTTTGAGGTTTTAGATGCATTCATCAGGCTGAATAAAAAATGTATCCTGTATTTTCATGTTATTACAAACCTCACGCATAACAGCATTGATGATTATGTACAGCAATTGTTGCAACGATATAATGATCAAAAGATAGTTATGTCAGGCAAACTTACCAATGCCGTTACTGTAAAATCAGAAAATTTAAAATTGCTCCATTCACTGGATGAAATGGTTGCATTTGGAAGAAGTGTGACCCATTAATCGCCAAACGTCAAACTCTTTTTATTCACGTTTCACTAATTCACATTCTCAATTATTATTGCACTTGCACCGCCGCCGCCATTGCATATTCCCGCAGCGCCAAGCTTTGCATTATTTTGTTTAAGCACATTTATTAAGGTTACAATTATTCTTGCGCCGCTACATCCGAGAGGGTGGCCTATTGAAACAGCGCCGCCATTCACATTTACCTTTGAAGCATCTAATCCCATCTTCTGAATATTCGCAATGCCCACAACAGAAAAAGCTTCATTCAATTCAAAAAAATCTATGTCGGTAATTTTCATACCGGCCTTTTCAATTGCTTTCGGAACTGCAAGAGACGGCGTTGTAGTAAACCATTCCGGCGCCTGCTCAGCATCGGCATAACTTCTTATTATTGCCAAGGGTTTTATGTTTAATTCTTCCGCTTTTTCTCTGCTCATTAAAACCAATGCTGCCGCACCATCATTCATGGTACTTGCATTGGCCGCGGTTACTGTTCCTTCTTTTTGAAACACTGGTTTTAACCCAGCGATCTTATCAAACTTTACATTAAATGGCTCTTCATCTTTTGTAAATTGTAAAGCTTCGCCTTTGCGCTGCGGAATTTGTACCGGTACAATTTCATTTTCAAATTTTCCTTCATTCCATGCCTGCTGGCTGCGCTTATAACTTTCGATAGCAAATTCATCCTGCGCTTCACGGCTTATATTGCATTCTTTTGCGCAAAGCTCTGCTGCGTTGCCCATCGCGTAATTATTATACACATCTGTAAGGCCATCTTTTGCAAGACCATCAATCAATACAACATCTCCATATTTATTTCCCCATCTTAATTTGGGAGAATAATAAGGCACATTGCTCATGCTCTCCATACCGCCAGCGACAATTATATCGCCATCACCTAACATTATACTTTGAGCTGCCTGAGCAATAGCCTTCATACCGCTTGCACATACTTTGTTTATGGTAGTAGCAATAACATTATCAGGCAAACCTGCTAACATTGATGCCTGCCTTGCAGGCGCTTGTCCAAGATTTGCCTGCAGTACACAGCCCATTAGAACTTCCTGAATTTGGTTTGGTTTTAAACCTGCTTTTTCCACCGCTGATTTTATAGCGATTGCACCCAATTGTGTTGCTGAAAAATCTTTTAATGCGCCGCCAAAGCTACCAATGGGTGTTCTTACTGCTGAAACTATATAAACCGTTTTTTTATTCATGAAATAATTTTAAAACGGCAAAGATAACATTTGTTAGTTTGGATATAGCACCTGCATTTGACATTGGCCAGCGATACAATTATTATCGATATTATAATTTTTAATAAGCCTGTAAATAAAATCAATTATAAATCCTGAATGGTAAGCTCCTTATCTGCATTTTTCCAGGCTTCTTTAAATGCTGTTTGGGTTTTTTGCGCTTCATCAGTTTTGTTTTGCCCTTTTAAAGATTCTGCCAATCCAAATAAAGCCCTGCCGTTATTTGGATATTGCTTCAATGCACTGCGAAAAGCAGCCTCGGCATCTGCATATTTATTATTACGCAAATAAAATCCGCCCAGCATATTGTACGTTGGCAAAAACCAATCGGGCGGTTCATCATAATGCAATTGCTGTTCTGTTGCTGCGGCTTGTTTATAAAAATTTTCAGCTGATTTGAAATCCTTTTTTTGCTCACTGATTTTTGCAGATAAAACTGCATCAGCAATTGCAGAAATATCTTTTGCCATGCTTAATCCATAAGCCTGGTTTGCAGGAATTGAATGTATTACATCCTTAAAATGTTTTTGTTCATTTAATGCATTTTTCGCATCGTTTTTTTCAAGATAAGCAAGCCCCCTTGCCCAATACCACATTGCCAACGTAATATTCATTAATGAATCCGGCTTTGGCGAATTCAAAATTTCATCCCAGCTTTCTGAACCAACCATTAATTGCATTGGCGCTGCAGTTATAAATTGTATCATCGGCATCTGGTGTACCATATCCGCTGGTATTTGTTTTTCACATACGTCAAGCGATTGTTTTGCTACTGCATACCTGCCTTCAAAATAACGCGCAATGGTTAAAAAATGAAGGTTGTGCGTGTAATACAACATAGGATAAATGCCTTCAATATGAGTGGCTGCTATGTACGATGAATCAACATTTGCAGCAACTGCGTTTGCATGGTCTGCCATAGCATAATTTCCGGTACGCATATAAATATGTGCAGGCATGTGCACAAGATGACCGGCATTGGGAACCAGAGTTGCCAAACGTCTTGCACTTGCCAAAGCTTTTTCGGGATGTGGTGAAGCTTCCATTGTATGTATATAATAATGATTCGCACCAATATGGTTTGAATCAACTGCAAGCACTTCTTCCAAAGCTTTTATTATATCCGGTGTATTTTCATTTGGCTTGCCGTCTTTTGTCCATAATTCCCAGGCATGCAGGTTCATCATGCTTTCTGCATACAAAGTTTTTGCATCAAGATCATCAGGATATTTTTCGCTCAACACTTTCATGGCTGCACTGTATTTTTTTTCAAGAGCGGGAAGATTGGCTGTTGTATCGTTTGTATAGCGGATAGCAAGTGTGTTGATATAATCTTTTTCTTTTTGTGATACGTGCGCACTGAGCGATTGCGCTTTTTGAATTGCCTCGTACGCTTTACGTGTTGCATTCATATCTGCAGGCCAATTATAATTGGAACCATAGCAATAAGCAATTCCCCAATAAGCCATCGCCATAGTTGAATCAAGCTTTACTGCCTGCTGAAATGAACGTACAGCTTCTTCATGATTAAAACCATAGATAAGGGTTAAGCCCTGGTTGAAAAATTTTTGTGCTGTGTCACTGTTGGTAGTTACCGGGTGATGGAGATTGCCAAGGTTTTCAAATAGGCCTGCAACTGGTTTTGATTCTGATTTTTTTTTATCTGAACAATTCCATGCGAAGATTACCAACAGCAAGATTGCGAAAAGTTTTGCCGTTTTCATTGTTCAATATTTCAGGAAAGTTAGAAAAATAAAAATTGATCTTATTACAAATTTTTTAGATGATTTAATGAATTTGAATCAGCATTTAACTTGTATGATCAACAATAATTAACCATTTGCCATTTATTTTTCTGAACAATAAAGTGAAGTATCCGCCCACATCACCGGCAGTTCTTTTTAAATGCCATGAACCCATTACAAAATAATATTCAGGCGAGAGTTGTTTTAGTTGTAATAAATTAAAAGAAAGCTTGCCCATTGTTGCTGTATCAGGGTAAGCTTGTTTGTAATAGTTTAATGTTGTTTGCCAGCCATAAGTTGGCGGGTTGCTTACAAACAATAAACTATCGTCTTGCCAATATGTTTGCATAAAAGCATCTATGTTGCCATCATTCCAATCGTTCAGTTGTTTATTCATAGCATTGCGTATCTCAGTTGAATCATCGGTTTGTGCCTTGCAGAAATTATATGCAGTTAATAAACAAACTATAAGAATTATTTTTTTCATACACGTTTTTAAGCAAAGTAAAGAAGTTGATGTGAAGAAAAGTTCAGCCACGTTTTTTGCAGGCTGATGTTGCGTTTTCAATACTTTATTGCGTTGTTAATTTAGCGGTTGCAGCTCCATACACATGTAATTTTTCTTTGTCCACTTCAATTTCTTTTTCATACGCTAATCCGAGTTTTTTAAGCAACTTAACTGAACTCATATTCTCAGGAACAGTTGTAGCAAGAATATGTGAGATATTATGTGTTTGAATTAATTCATTTAAAACAGCATTTGCGGCTTCCCAGGCATATCCTTTTCCAGAGAAATTTGGCAGGAAGGCAAAACCAATATCATGATATTCCAAATAATCCCGTTTAATGTATGTTATTACTCCAATTTTATCTTCATTCTCCTTGAGACTCACTACCCAATATGATATATTCTTATTCTCTAAAATTTTTTTGATGTAAGCACCGGCTTCCACTTCAGAGGTTATATTTCTGTTTCCGATGAATTTAATCCATCCTTCTGTATTTACTAGTGTAAGGATAAAGCTACTATCGGTTACCGTCAATGGTTTTATAGAGAGCCGGTTTGTTATTAAGAAAGATTGCACATTCATTTTTTAATAATTTTCGATCTTTTGTTTTTAGTACAACAATGTTCAGAAATATGCGATACGTTGTAAATTTGCACGCTTATTACATTCAATATTTACAATTTAATTAATTATCAGGAACTAAAAATGTCAACAACAATCAGTAATGAACGCAAAAGAATTCATCCACATAAATTTACGCTTTGGGTAGCAATGGGAAGTATTGTAATGATGTTTGCCGGTTTAACAAGCGCATATATTGTACGCAAGTCTGGCGCTAACTGGTTGCAGTTTGATATGCCGCCAATATTTTGGGTTTCTACTATTATTATTTTATTCAGCAGTCTTACCATGCACCTTGCTTTAAAGTCTTTTAAAGCAAGAGAAATGAAACGTTACCGCAGCCTTATAACTATTACGGCAATTTCGGGTGTTGTTTTTGCAGTTTTGCAATACGCGGGTTTTAATTATTTATATCAGCATGGCGTGCAGGTATTTGGTGCCGGCAGCAATCCGTCTGCCTCATTTCTTGGTGTTATTGTTGGCTTGCATGCATTGCATGTTTTAGGCGGCGTAATTGCATTGCTTGTAATTTTCTTTAAAGCACACAGCCGCAGAATAAAAAATTATAATGTAACTGCTGTTGAAATTGTAAGCACTTACTGGCATTTTGTAGATATACTCTGGATATATCTTTTTATTTTTTTAAAATGGTTGTAAAAAGAGTCATGAATTTTTATACAACCATTGAGCCGCAAAAGCAAATTTTGTGAGGTAGAAATTGAGAATATTACTTCTGAAAATTTTATGATACAGAAAAAAATAAAATATACTCCTGAAAAAATATTAACGTTTTTATTTTTTTTAAAGCTTAGCCAATACCTTTGTCGCCATACAAGTTTACATTAACATGAATACATCTGTTACAACAACCACCGGAATGTGGAAGGGCGGAAGAAGCCCATTTAATGTTGAGTATGGTAAATTGATGATGTGGTATTTTTTAATGAGTGATGCTTTTACTTTCGGCGCTTTTCTTATTGCTTATGGTACTACAAGGTTTGCCACCAATGGCTGGCCTAATCCAAACGAAGTTTTCCGGTCCTATCCTCTTGGCGGAAACGTACACGCACCCTTAATATTTGTAAGTTTAATGACGTTTATACTTATCATCAGTTCTGTAACGATGGTGCTTGCAGTGCATGAAGGCCACAGCATGAACAGAAAAGGTGTTGCAAAATATCTTGTATTAACTATCCTTGGCGGTCTTGCATTTTTAAGCTGCCAGGCATGGGAGTGGACGCACCTGCACAATGAAGGCGCATGGTGGGGAAGAAATCCTTTTCCAAATTCAGACGGAAGTATCAGTACCACAAATTTTACTAATTTCTTTTTTACTATAACAGGTTTTCATGGCTTTCATGTGTTCTCGGGCGTTCTAATAAATATTATTATGCTGATAATGGTATTGAGGGGAACCTTTGACAGGAGAGGCCATTATCTTATGATTGAAAAAGCCGGCTTATACTGGCATTTTGTTGACCTTGTTTGGGTATTTGTATTTACCTGTTTTTATCTTATTTAAATAATTAACACTGATGGATCATACCTTAGAATCTCTAGCAGCAGAGCAACATGCTGGCGGAGGAAAAAAAGAAATATGGAGAGTAACCATTATTCTTTCTGTATTTACCATTATTGAACTGGCACTGGGGTTTCTGCTGATGTCTGTTGTCAACGATCTTGCAAGGCATTTTATTAAAGGCGTAATTATAATTTTTATGCTTGCCAAAGCATTTTACATTGTTGGTTATTTTATGCATCTTAAACATGAAATAAGAAACCTGATAATGACCATTGTTGTACCCTTGTTTTTGTTTGTATGGTTTATTATTGCATTTCTCAGCGATGGAAATTCTTTTAAAAACAACAAAAACGAATGGGACAGAAACCATAAAGAACGCAGCAAAGAACCTATGCCCAAACATGAAGAAGGTACACATACACTTGAATAAAGTTTTGTGAAACACAAAATATTAATCATTAACCATCGCACCTTTGCGATGGTTTTTTATTGCTGAAACAGGCAATCAAAAAATTCTTTCCAAAATGAACAAAAAAGCACTGCTGGCAGTTGCAATGGCTGTATTAATTCCACTGATAAGTTATTTCTGGCTTAAGCAGGCAAGTGATAATGCAACAGCAATACCCAACCATTATTTACCTGATACTATTATTAACCATATTGCGAAAGGAAAAATGGCTAATGATACGGTTTGGCACCGTGTTGCCAATTTCCATTTAATAAACCAGTTAGGTGATACTGTAAGCTTATATGATTTAAAAGGAAAGCTGACTATAATGAATTATTTTTTTACGTCATGCCGTTCCACCTGCCCATTGATAATGCAGAATATGTTGAAGATGCAGCAATCATTTGCAAAGGGCGGCGATGCTATGTCAGCACCTGATTCATCCATTGTTCAATTTATTTCTTTTAGCGTTGATCCAGAAACAGATTCCGTTGCACGCTTAAAAAAATATGCAGATCATTATGGCATTGACCCCGGAAACTGGTGGCTGCTTACAGGCAACCGCGATTCAATTTATAATTATGCTTTCCAGGAATTAAAGGTGGATAAATTTGATTCAACTCCTGTAAACCCCGATTTTGTACATACTACGAGGTTTGTTTTGATTGATAAGAATTTTAATGTGCGTGGCTTTTATAATGGCCTTGATTCAACATCGCTTGACAAACTGTCTAAAGACATTGGGTTGCTGATGCTTGCTGTGGACGATAATCCCGAGCAACTGCCTTTTGATCCTGTTTTGATGGCTATATTTTTTGCTATTACACTTGTAGTAACCATAATAGTTATACGCCTTATCTTCCGCAAAAAAAATACAAATGGATCAACTGCCGCAACCATCACTACGCAAGAATGATAAACAGGCAACACTGCTTATTATTGTTTTTTCTTTTGTAGTGTTTGCTGCTGTAAGTTTTTTAACGCAGGTAAAATTCAACATACAACCTGGATTTAATGTGCACATTTTTGCATTGGCTAATGCAATTATTAATTCAGTGATTGCAGTATTGCTGTTGTGCGCATTAATTGCAGTAAAGAGCAAAAGATATATTTTGCATAAACGCATCATGCTTACTGCGCTTATTTTGTCTGTTGTATTTTTAATTTCTTACATAGCACATCACTTGCTTGCAGGCGAAGCTATTTATGGCGATATAAATCATGACGGAAAATTAAGTGATGCAGAAAAACTTGCTGTAAGTGGAACGCGGACTATTTACCTTATCATTTTATTATCACATATTTTTTTAGCAGCTATAATTTTGCCCTTTATTTTATTTACTGCTTATCGCGCACTGATTGCAGAATATCCAAAGCATATAAAGCTTGCACGTATTACCTGGCCGCTTTGGTTTTATGTTGCAGTAACCGGGCCTGTTGTATATTGGATCATCCATCCTTATTACAGGTAAGAATGTTGTAATACGCTGTGTATACAGCTGATTAATATATTTCAGTACAAGTGATGCGACGCAACCGTGATGCCATGAAAAACTATAGCTGAATACCAAAAAAATTTATTCATATTTTTTCATCACGTTGAATAAAACTTTGTATTGCTCAGAATCAAAAGCAGGAATTGTATCCTGCAGCCAGTGGCGCTTGAACGCAACAATTGCTGCAGTTGTATCTTGTATATCGTAACCAATTATACGTAAAGCCTGCATTGCATTGAATGAAGATGGCAACACAACATTGGTTGTATCATCATACCAAAAACCAAAACCATTGCCGGCAAGCGTTTTCCATGGAAAGAAAATGCTGGGATCATTTTTACGTGTTGGCGCAATATCAGCATGGCCAATAAAATTTGCTGTGGGAATGTTATACTGTTTCTTTAATGCAGCAAGCAATTTTAATAAACTGTTTATCTGTGCATCAGTAAAAGCTTCAAAGCCATTATTATCAAGTTCGATACCAATGCTGCTGCTGTTTATATCCGCATCATTTCCCCAACGTGCAACACCTGCATGCCATGCACGCATGTAATCGTTAAGCATGTGATGAATTGTTCCGTCTTTACAAATAACATAATGTGCACTTACCTGGGTGCTTTGCGTAGTAAAAGTTGTAAGCGTTTGCGCACAACTGTTTTGCGCTGTATGATGTATAATAACAAAATTCGGTTTGCGTAAATTAAAATTTGTAGTGCCAATGAACTGGTTGTTGAAAGAATCAGTAAGTGGATATTTTTTTATGATGTCTGCATATTGTTTTGCCTGCTGTTTGTACAATTTATTTGATGATGCATAGGGTTTTCTAGCGCAGCTTAAACAAAAAATTATGAAAAAGCAAACTGTATATTTCATTTGTACAAGATGAAAATCTAAGATATGTATTTGTTGCTAACTGCTATTTGTAACGCATATTTAAGTTCATATTTGTTTAGTTTTTATCTCTTTTATTTTCTTCCGCCAGTTGTTATTATATTGCTTTCTTCTTATGAATAATTCTCTTGAAAATTCTCAAAACGTATTCTTTATTGGTATTGCCGGAAGTGGCATGAGCGCTATAGCTCAGTATTTAAAAGGCATCGGGAAAAATATAAGCGGCAGTGACCGTTATTTTAAACCCGCAGATTTTAATGACACGAAAAATAAATTAGAAGCTGAAGGAATAATTTGTTTTGAACAAAATGGTGAGGGTATTTCTTCATCAACACAACTTGTTGTTGTGTCAACGGCAATTGAAGATACTGTTGCTGAAGTGCAGAAAGCTAAACAGCTAAATATTCCTATTATTAAGCGCAGTGAACTGCTTGCACTGATTTCCGAAAGCAAAAAAACAATAGCTGTTGGCGGGACTTCAGGGAAAAGTACAACTGTCGCCATGTTGTTTGAAATTTTAGAACATGCAGGTTTGCAACCAAGTCTCATTAGTGGTGCAGGTTTAACGCGATTGATAAAACAAAATAAAATTGGTAATGCTGCAGTTGGAAAAGGAGAGTGGCTTATAATTGAAGCGGATGAAAGTGACGGGAGTATTGTTCAATATAAACCGGAGATTGGCATTTTATTAAACGTTGATAAGGACCATAAAGATCTGCCTGAGTTAATGCAATTATTTCTTCAGTTTAAAAATAACAGCAAAACTTTTATAGTTAATCAAAGCAACAAGTTTGCAGTAACACTTTCACAGGATAGTCAACACGATTTCTCTTATGAAGAAAATAGTAATGCAGCATATTTTTTAAAAAATTTTCAGCAGCATGGCTTTAAAATTTCGTTTGAAGTAAATGCAACGCCTTTCACTATGAATACACTTGGAAAGCATAATGCTGAAAATGCTTTGGCTGCAATTGCAGCTGCAAATTTTATTGGTATTGATCTGAATATTTGTGCGGAAGCCTTGCAGCATTATGAAGGTATATATCGTCGCCATCAAATTATTGGTGAAAAAAATGGTGTTGTTTTAAATGATGACTATGCGCACAACCCTGCTAAGTGTGCGGCAAGTATAAAAGCTTGCCAACCTGTTGCAGAAAAACTAATCGCATGGTTTCAGCCGCATGGTTATACGCCAACAAAATTTTTGCGTAAAGATTTTGTAAAAGAAATTGCCGAAGCATTGCGACCGCAGGATGAAATATGGATGAGTGAAATTTTTTATGCGGGTGGAACCGCAATAAAAGATATTTCTGCAAATGATTTGATTAACGATTTAAAGGCTTTGAATAAAAATGCATTCTTTGTTGAACATAGAAATGATTTTGTGAAATCTGTAAAAAAGCATCTTACAAATAATTGCACAATACTTTTAATGGGCGCAAGAGATCCAAGTTTGGAAGCATTTGCGCAATTTGTTTGGGCAACTATCAATTGTTGATTAAAGCGCAGTTAACTTTTTTAAGAAATCATCTTTTCTCCTTGTAGATACTTCGATCTCAGAACCATCTTCCATAGTTACAGAGCCGCCTTTGCCTTTATTATACGTTTTGATGTAAGCGAGGTTTATAAGATGAGAATTATGAATGCGATAAAAATTATAATCACCAAGCATTTCCTCAAACTCTTTTAATGTTTTTGCAACAAGCAATTTTTGTTTGTCTTTTAAAAAAAGTGTTGTATAGTTGATGTTGCTTTCACAACGGATAATATCATCTACCTGTATAAAAACAAGGCCACTTAAAACAGGAACACAAATTCTTTTTGAACTTCCTTTTATATTTTTCAGATTATAAAACAGTGTGTCAAACTTTTGCGATATTTCTTTCTGCGAAAATTTTTCATTTAGCTTTTTTATTGCTAATAGTAATTCGTCAGCTTCAACCGGTTTTAATAAATAATCTATTGCACTAAATTTAAAAGCCTGTACCGCATATTTATCATGCGCTGTCGTAAAAATTACCTCAAAATTTATTTCTGGTAATTGTTTCAAAAGATCAAAACCGGTTTTATCTTTTATTTCAACATCTAAAAAAACAAGTGCCGGTTTTTCCTCTTTTATTGCTTTTAATCCTTCTTCAACTGATTGATAAGAACCGAGTAACTTAATAGAGTTGCAGCAATTATTTTCAATAAGCTGTTCAAGCCTGTCAATGCAATGTTGTTCATCATCAATAATTATGGCTCGTATCATCAATACAAATTTAAAAACTCAGTTCAAGCGGAAATCTTACTTCGGCTCTTACGCCTTTTTCCCTGTTAGAAATGTTCATAGAAGCGCCTGCTTTTTTTAACTTATTAATTATATCTATGCGCTCTCTGGTAATCTTTGTACCCAAAGATCTTTTTTCTTCATTTACAAATGCCGCGTTTAAACCGCCTCCATCATCTTCAACAATACAATTTATCATTTCGCCTTGCTGTTTTATATAAATTGTAATATTGCCGCGTCCATCTTTTTTTGCAATGCCATGCCAGATGCTGTTTTCAACAAAAGGTTGCAAAATAAGCGGCGGCACTAAAGTATTTTCTTTGTCTATATTTTCATCAACCTTTATTTCATAATCAAATTTATTTTTAAGGCGAAATTGCTCAAGCTGCATGTATAATTCCAATGCTTTTAAATCATCTGCCAATGGTATTTCTTTCTGCTCTGAATTTTCTAAAACCATGCGCATCAGCCTTGCAAACTTTGCAGTAAAATCAGATGCAGTTTGTGTTTGATTTTTATCAATATAATCAGCAATAGAGTTGAGTGAATTAAAAATAAAATGCGGATTCATTTGCGCACGCAATGCTTTCATTTCTGTATCTGTAATTTGAGATTTTAATTCTGCTTCGTTTTTTTGAGTTCTTATATCGCGGTTGCGTTTATAAAAAATAAATCCGCCAATTCCAATTAAAACTAATAACCCTGCGCCAGCCATAGTTGAATTTTTTATGATGCGTTGTTTTTGTATTTCAGCTTTTGCAAGCACCTGTGTTTTATCATTAATAGCTTTAATTGAATCCTGTGTTTTGCTGAACTGATATTGCATTTCAAGACGGGTAATTTGCTGTTTCTTATCATCATTCAGGATGCTGTCTTTATAAATAACAGATTGTTTGTATGCAGTGTAAGCTTTTGAATAATTTTTTTTCGCTGCATAAATATCACTTAAAATGATATAGCCGGAATTTAGTTTTTCCAAACTATGGCTTTGTTTCGATAGCTCTATGCTTTTAAGTTGCATTTGCAAAGCTTTATTAAATTTATTAAGAGAAGATATTTTGTATTTCTTTAAAACATCATCAGGCGCCTTTAAATAGATAGTTGATAAATTGGAGAGAACATCTGCCTCGTTTATTTTATCGTTTAATGATGTGAATTTTTGTAATGCTGCCTGCAGGTAAGGCAATGCCGTTGTATATTCTGCGGTTTTAATATAAGAAGCGCCAAGATTATCCAGTGCTGAAGCTATTCCATATTGATAACTTATTTGCGTTGCTAATAATAAATTTTTTCTTAGGAATAATCTGGAATTTAAAGTATCGCCTTTTCTATCATAAATAGTCCCAATATTTCCATAGCAATTCGCTAAATCCAATTTATCATTTCCATGTTCATAAATAGCAAGTGCCTTGTATGAAAATTGCAAGGCTTTATTATAATCAGCCATATCTGTATAAATGTTGCTAATATCATCTAACGCAAAAGCAACAAGTTCTTTATGACCCGTTTGTTCATAAACATCAATGGCTTTTTGATGATATTGCAGTGCCATCGGATAATTTCCCAGGTATTCATAATCAACTCCTAAACTATTTAAAACATCACCCTGGTCGTTTATGTAATTAATTTTTTTTAAAAGCGCTAAAGCTTCCTTTTGATATTCAATCGCTGTATAATAATCTGAAATAAAAAAATAATTCATGCCGATTGTTTCCAATTCAGCAGCTATTCCTACTGTATCTTTTAATTCCTTTCTTAATGTGATTGATTTATTGCAATAGATTAAAGCAGTATCATAATTACCTGTGCCCTGATAGTTTTGCGCCATACGATTGTAGGCTACTGCAAGGAATTTTTTTTGATTTTGTTTTTTTGCTGATTCAATTGTTTCGATGGCTGTACTTATTCCAAGCTTAGGATTTATTGTTTCATAATCATAAGAAATTTGATTAAGTAATTTTAATCTCACTGTATCTTCCTGCGGATGCTTCTTCAATTCATTTAATAAGCTATCTAATTCTTTTTGCTGCGCAGCGCAATCAATAACGCCAAATAAAATAAGCAGCAATAAAATTTTTCTCATAAGGGTTATAATGTTTAGTAGGGAAAGATAAAATTTAAACAGCAGTTTTCATTTATTCTGCTGCAAAAAATAAATCAACTCAAGCAGATAATCAATGCTGCTTGACTTCGCTTTGTATGCAATTTAAGTTTACATCAGAATTAAAATAACAGCAACATGATTGAATAAACCTATTTAGAGGAGCATGCTTAATATGTTTTAAGCTAATGTCAACCCTAAACTCATAAAGGACAAACAGTAACAAAATTTAAACGTAAAAACATTGTATGAAAACAGTTAAAACAGCAGGAAAAGAAGCAACTCTTTATCATTTCACCGGCATGGTTGCCGAAGCCGGCAAAAATATGGAGACGATTGTAAGTGGTGGTGGCGGAGGCGGATATAGTTACCAGGGTACAGGAGGTTCTGCTCCTGTTACAATAAGTTCACGCACCGTTATTCACGACCAGTTTTTTTTGGTTGACAAAAATGGAAATGAAAGAGCGTTCCAGTTGCAAGGCTTTAATATAGCCTGCCGAAAAGATAATAAGCTAACAGTAATCTGGGGCATAAAAAAAGGCGAACGAAATGGTCCGTATATAATTGTGCATAATTTTTCTACGCACGAAACATTTTATAAAGATGTATTAATTGGGAAATTGTTTGTGCCTAACCAATTACTTGTTTTTGGAGGTTTCGTACTGGGAATAATTCTTCTTTGGCAAGTTATAGGCTGGTATTCGCTGATTGTTGCTGTCGTAGCTTTTGTAAAAATAAATAGCTGGTTTAAGAGTCAGATCAACCAGTTTAAAAAAGATCTCAATTTTAGCGAGTTCGCATAACTATCAATAACAACTTATATGAAAAAGATAATTGCTGTTGCATGGATTGTATTTACTGCAACTTTAGTTCACGCACAAAAGCCTATTGAGTTATATGATTTAATTAAGCACTTCATTCCTGATTCATCTTCCGGTAAAGATTATTATTCAAAAGCAATTACTGCAAGTCCGGTAGAATGGCTAACAAGCAAAGCCAATGAAAAAACCGGTAATATAAAAATTGCTATCAATGGAAAAAATCCTTCAATTGATCCGGAAGATAAAGTAACACATATAGAATTAAATGGACTAACTGAATATTCAAAAATTAAATTCAGATGTAACATTTGGAATGAGACTGAATATGAAGGCATAGAAAGTCTTTTATCACAGCAATCATACAAATACAATATTTATGTGGAATGCGATAGCAGTACAGCAGATTTGTCGCAGCCTAAAATTTATGAATTAGAAATACCTGGAAAAAATAAAGTTTGGCTTGCGTGTTATAACGAAAGAGGCAATAATTACGGGCAACTGTATTTAGTTGTTTATTTAAATCAAAATGAAGTTGCTAAAAATTGCGATGATGCCCGTCAGGATTTTTATTAAGATAATTTTCGTTTCAAAAACATTAGTTCACAATTTCAAAAAAAAATAAATCAAATATGAAAACAACAGCACACTTACTCATTGCGACGATAATTATCGCTGCACTCAGCATTCAGCAAGCCAGTGCAAACATCTGGCGGGTGAATAACAACGCAACAGGTACTAATGGTGAAAGCCAAGGGGGTACCGCTGCTTATCCTGTTTTTAAACAATTAAATGATGCCGACAATTCACCTAAAGTACATGCAGGAGATACTTTATATGTTGAAGGTTCGGGGACAGTTTATGATGCAGCAACTATCACTAAACAACTTACTATAATTGGTCCCGGGTATTTTTTAGGTGAAAATCCTGAAACTTCAAACAACGGAATGACGGCGAATATTGACCAAATTGAATTTTCTAATACTTCGCCAGGTTCAGGCGGCTCTCAACTCATTGGTGTGGAACTTTCAAATAATAGCGGTAGTAGCGGAATTTCTATTGATGAATATGTAAATGATATATTAATTGAAAGATGCATAATAGATTATTCTATTAATCTTTCTGAGGCTACACATAACTCAGACATCAGAATTATAGGTAATTTTTTTGCGCATAAAATCGGCGCTTATTACAGCAGTATAATATACCCTGATAATTCTGGCGCATTTGGGTTCCCGGCAAATTTTATTTTCAATAATAATATTTCAAAAGGCCCACTGATTTTATTCAGCAATTATTACAATCGAATTTATACAGCATCAGAATGCAACAATAACGTGTTTGATTGTTCTACTACATCCAACAAACTTGCTATTAAATTATACACAAATTCTTTTCGCAATAATATTCTAACTAACCCAAATGATACAGTAAGCATTAACAATGGTTCTTATACAAATGTAGATTATAACATCAGTGCATTTCAAACAGGTCAGTTTGGTACTTCAAAAAAT